>JGI26057J44791_1000194_pt1 | contig 12525 bp, 8 predicted proteins | sample HigsolmetaGSP19D_FD_44791 | JGI IMG/M metagenome (IMG submission 44791) | reverse complement strand
CAGATGATTTCTTAACACCAACTAAAGTTTTAAACACATATCGTACTGATTTCAGCTACGCTTTAACAGATAAAAAAACCGTTGGAGGAAAAACAATTCAGTATATAAAATTAACGCCAACTAAAACTTCAACAATCAAATATTCGGTTTTAGGAGTCAATACAGCGAATAATGAAATCTACGATTACAAGGAATATGGTAAAAATGGTGATACAACATCAATCATTGTAAAAGATTACGTTCAAAATTTACTTATTCACAAAAGTTACTTTAACTTTGACCAAAAGAAATATAAGTCGCAAGGCTATATGATTACTCAATTATAATCAATGTTAAAAAAACTTGACTGGTATATAATCAAGACCTTTTTAGGTCCATTTTTTTTCATATTTAGTGTTCTGTTTTTCATCTTTATCGTGCAATTTGCATGGCAACAAATGGAAAAATTTGTTGGAAAAGGTTTAGAATGGTACACTATTACCGAATTACTTTTTTGGTTAGGAATTAACGTTATTCAGCTTGTATTACCGCTTACAATTCTTTTGGGGTCTATTATGACCATGGGAGGTTTTGGAGAACGATACGAATTAGCTGCAATGAAAGCGTCTGGAATTTCACTTACCAGAATCCTTGCACCATTGTTTACGTTAGTTGCTTTAATGTCTGTCGGATTGTATTTTTTCGGAGACAAAGTAATGCCTTATTCCCAACAAAAAGCGCGAACAATGTACTTCAATATCTTACAAACCAAACCAACGGTAAGTATGAAAGAAGGCGTTTTTATCGAAACCGTTCCAGGATTTCAGATGAAAATAAATAAAGTTTCGGGTGAAAATTCAGAAAAATTAGAAGATGTTTTTGTTCATCAAAATGCACCGTTTGGTGAAAATACGATGACAATTATTTCTAAAAGAGGAAATCTTGCGCCAGACAAAAACGATAATCATTATCTAAAAATGGAACTTTTTGATGGAATTGCTTATACCGACAACATCAAAAATAAAAACTTTGATCAACGCAAACGTCAAGAAAATCAATATACTAAATTTGATACATTAAACTATTATATTGACATTTCGGATATTTTAAATTCTGGTAAAGACGAAGACCCAGGAAACTCTTATAAATATTTGGACGGAAAAGGTTTAAGACATCTTATCGATTCATTAAATACAGATTATAAGAAGTATTACAAAGATTTGAAAACGAATATGTTTAATCAAAACTATTTCTATTCAATCAAAATAAAAGATATTGATACGGTAAAAACAAATATGATTTTTGACTTGAAAAAGCGAAATCGCCAAGAACAAGATCAAGTGCTTAATCAAGCTATACAAATGGTAAATCGTGATCAAGAAAATATGACGTTTTCTGAACAAGAAATTGTAAACAGAGAAAAATTATATTCAAAAGTAAATATTCATTACCAACGAAATTTCTCGTATGCAGTAACGTGTATTATTTTCTTTTTGATTGGATCATCATTAGGTGCAATCGTAAAAAAAGGAGGAATCGGAATGCCAGTTGTCATCTCAATTATCATTTTCGTTATTTATTTCATCCTTAATTTCTCTGCGGAAAATATGGCGAAAAACGGAAAATTAGATCCAACTTTTGCCGCTTGGGCAGCTAATATTATTGCGCTTCCGTTCTCTATTTTGTTTAGTTACAAAGCCAATCAAGATTCTGGATTATTTGACATCAGTATTTACGTTGATCCAATTGTAAGATACTTTAATAAGTTTAAGAAAACAAACAAAAACGAGGAGCATTCTCGTTATCAATAACATAAAACAATGGAAAATAGATCATCTCAATTAAACACAATTGAAGAAGCTTTAGAAGATTTAAAACAAGGAAAAGTTATCATTGTAGTTGACGATGAAGATCGTGAAAATGAAGGAGATTTCCTATGTATCGCCGAATTTGCAACGCCAGAAGTCATCAACTTTATGGTTACGCACGGACGCGGATTAGTTTGTACACCACTTACACAACAAAGATGTAAAGCATTAGGTTTAGATCTTATGGTTGGACACAATACTGCAATTTACGAAACTAATTTTACGGTTTCTGTGGATTTACAAGGTCACGGATGTACGACAGGAATTTCGGCTTCGGATCGTTCTAAAACTATTCAAGCTTTAATTGACGAAAATACAAATCCAGATGATTTAGGAAAACCAGGACATATTTTCCCTCTTATAGCAAAAGATGGTGGAGTTTTGGTTCGCATGGGACATACAGAAGCTGCTGTTGACTTAGCTCGCATGGCGGGACATTATCCTGCTGGATGTATTGTCGAAATCTTGAAAGAAGATGGAGAAATGGCTCGTTTGCCAGAATTGTTAGAGATTGCGAAGAAATTTGATCTTAAAATTGTTTCGATTGAAGATTTGATTGCTTACCGATTAGAAAATGAATCCTTGGTAAAACGTATCGAGCAATTTCCTGCAAAAACAAGATTCGGAGAATATGAATTAATCGCTTATCAACAAACAACAAATAATCAAGTTCACTTCGCTTTGAAAAAAGGAAAATGGACAAAAGATGATGTAGTTCCAGTTCGTGTAAAATCGACAAATAGCTACTATGATTTGTTTAGCGCTTTACAAAACGGCGAAACACCATTGTTAGAAAAAACAATGAACATCATCAATGAAGAAGAAAAAGGTGTTGTAATTTTTATTAATAACATTCAAAGTTCTGAGTTGATTGAACAAAAATTAGAGATTTTCAAAAGTTTTTCTGAAGGAAAATCTAAATCAGGTGTTTTACCAGCCGATGAAAAAGATCACGGAATTGGCTCTCAAATCATCAAAGATTTAGGCATCCAAAAAATGAATTTGATTACACGCACTTTAGAAGAACCACATACGACGCAATACGGTTTGGAAATTGTAAAATGCACTAAATTGTAAGAAATAATTCATCACAATATACAAAAGCAGTTCTGAGAAGAGCTGCTTTTTTTTTTTGAATCATTTTGTAACTTTTTGATTAAATTGACATCTCATATAAAAACACAATATGCAAAATAAAACTTTAGCTTTAATATTTTTTATTCTTACGAGTATTTCATTTGGACAAAATTCAATAGCTAATAAAATTTACACTTCTGATATAGATAATTTCTGGATAGCTTTTGATAGTATTCAAACTACAAATAATTATTCACAAAAAATAAAATTCATTAATACTTTATACATTGATAAAGGGACAAAAGGTTTAAAATCCTTTATGAAAGTAAGAGATTATAATGATACTCTTTATATTAAACTTATTGATAATTATCCTAAGTTTTGGAATTCTATTAGACCTAATACACTTACCATAAAAAATAAAACAAAAGAATTAACTAAAGCTGTAAAAAAACTAAAAAAACTATATCCTGAGCTAAAAGAAGGAGAAATGTATTTTACAATTGGTGGCTTGCGTTCAGGTGGAACTTTATATGAAAATATGGTTTTAGTTGGTTCTGAAATCGCTACAGGAATTCCAAAAACAGATGTTTCAGAATTTGAAAATGATTGGCTAAAAAATGTTTTTGCGAAGCAATCACTTGATAATATTATTTCACTAAATATTCATGAATATGTACACACACAACAAAAACCAAATGAAAACAACTCATTATTACACCATACCCTAAAAGAAGGTTCGTGCGATTTTATTACAGAGCTTGTTTTAGGAGAACCAATTGAAAAACAATATATTTTTTATGGAAAACAGCACTTCGATGATTTGAAAAAACAATTTAAAGAAGAGATGTTTATAGATGATTTTTCAAATTGGTTATACAATGGAGGACAAAAGGGTGAAGCTGCTGATCTGGGATATTTTATTGGATATGAAATATGTAAATCATATTACAATCAAGCTAAAAATAAAAAACAAGCGATAAAAGATATTATTGAACTGAATTATCAAGATGAAAAAGAAGTTGAAAATTTTCTAAGAAAATCTGGTTTTTACGAAGAAGGTTTTGATAAAGATCAATTAATAAAAGAATACGAAAAAAAACAACCTTATATCATAAAAATTGAGCCTTTCGAAAATGGTTCAACAAATATAGATTCATCTATCAAAGAATTTAAAATTATATTTTCTAAACCAATGAATCCAAAAGAATATTCAATAAGATTCTCAAAAAAAGGAAAAGAGTATAGTCCTAAGTTTACAAAAATCAATTTCTCTAATGATAACACTACATTCGTAATAACTATGGAATTAACTCCAACTAAAGAATATGAATTTGTAATTTCAAATGGTTTCAAATCAGAAGATGGCTACCCATTAAAATTAGACAACAATGAATTAATTATTAATTTTAAAACTCAATAATACAAAAAAAGCTTCTCGAAATCGAGAAGCTTTCTTATTAATAATCATCATAATATTTAATGCGCATAATGTTTACGAGAAACAAAATGCAGAATTTTTTGAACTAATTTCGTGTTTTTGTATAAATTCCAATTCATTAATAAAACACTGAACAAAATTACTGCCAAACCATAAATCTGCAAATGAGTTACGACATCATCTGTAAAAAAATAACTCAATGCAACGGCTACAATAGGGTTTACATACGCATATGTAGAAACTTCTACAGCTGGACGATATTGTAACAACCAAACGTAAGAACCAAAAGCAAGAATAGAGCCAAAAGTTGTTAAATAAACCATTGCCAACCAATCTTCTGTCACTACATTCGCAAAATTGAAATTAGCATATTCTCCATTGAAGATTGCAACTGTATTAAACAAAACACCAGCAGTAATCATTTGCCAAGCCGTTTTGACCATGATGTTCAAATCTTCTTTTGGCTTTGTAACTTCTTTTTTCTGCTTTTCTGTTACATATTTTGAATACAAAGAACCTAACGTCCAAGCAATCGAACAAAAGATCAGAACAATCAACCCAATCATATTTAAGAACTGCTGATCTGCATCTGCGTGCACAGTGATTGTTTGTTCATAGAATAACATCAAAACTCCAACAAAACCTAACAAAACACCTAAAATCGTAGGAATACTTGAAAAATTTTGTTTCCATTTCGGTTTATCTAACACAATAAACCAAATTGCTGCCGATGCTGCCATAATTGCAACAATTCCACTTGGTAAAAATTGTTCGGACCAAATAATCCCAGCCATATCAATAAACAACAACATAAAACCTGTAAACATACATTGTTTCACTATTTGTTTATCCCACAGCTTGTAACCTTTCAATTTACAATATCCCATCAACATTGTGCTCGCCGCAATAAAGCGAAACGAACCCAAAATAAACGGACTAAAACCATGCAAAGCCTTATCTATAAAAAAATAAGTTGATCCCCAAACTACATAAACCACGAAATACGCTGCAATAATCAGTCACTTACTTGGTTGATTCCCTTTCATTCAATCTCTATTTTTTAAATCGTTGGTATAACGATATTTTGTTCTTCTTTTATTGTTTGTAAAACTATAGTTGTACGCGTAGAAGTGATTCCGCCAATTTTACTCAAATGTTTGCGCATCAATTCCACCAAACCTTCGTTATCAGAAGTTCTCACTTTGATTAGATAACCATCTTCTCCAGCAATATCATGAACCTCTAAAACTTCTGGAATTTCGGCAAGTTGTCTTCCTACTGTTTCATCGCCGATAATATCTACGGTCTTGATAAACATATACGAAAGTAATTTTTGTCCAACTGCCACTGGATTTATTTTTGCGTGATAAGCCAAAATAACTTGCTTATTTTCAAGCTTTTTCACACGTTCTAATATTCCAGAAGGTGCCATTCCCAATTCTCTTGCGATATCTGCATTGTTAATGCGTGCATTATCTTGCATTAATCGCATGATTTTCAAATCAGTAGCATCTAAATTAAATTCTATCTTTTCCATTTCGACTGCAAAATTAAGATTATTTTGAATAATATTCAAAAAATATATTAAAAATTGTATCTTATTCTTGATATTATTTTAAACTGTAAATTAAATTCATTTTAAATTCCAGAAAAAACATCTTTATTCAAAAGAAAAGGCTGCTCAAAATTGAGCAGCCTTTCTATTATTTTAAAAAATTTCGGTTAGAGAATTAGTTTCCTCCTTCTTCCATTTTCTTTTTCAATGCAGCTAATTCATCGATATCTCCTAAAGTAGAAGTTTCGATTGTATTAGATGAATTGTTGTTGTTATTGTTGTTAGATGATCTCTCAGCTTTAACTTCTTCCTCACGGAAAGTTGCTGTATGAGAAACTACTACACGACGGAATTCTTTGTTGAACTCGATAACTTTGAAAGATGTTTCTTCACCTTTTTTGATACGAGATCCGTCTTCTTTCTCTAATGTACGAGCTGGAGCGAAAGCTTCAACGTCAGCATCTTCGAATTGAACTGTAGCACCTTTGTCAAATACATCAACTGCAACTCCTGTGTGAACTGTACCTACTGCATATTTAGCTTCGTACTGATCCCATGGGTTTTCAGTTAATTGTTTGTGACCTAAAGATAAACGACGAGCTTCTACGTCTAATTCTAAAACTACTACGTCTAAGATATCATCAACTGCACAGAATTCTGATGGGTGTTTGATTTTCTTAGTCCAAGATAAGTCAGAAATGTAGATTAATCCGTCAACACCTTCTTCTAATTCTACGAATACACCGAAGTTAGTGAAATTACGAACTTTACCTTTGTGAGTAGAACCTACTGGGTATTTAGTTGTAATATCTGTCCAAGGATCTGGAGTTAATTGTTTGATACCTAAAGACATTTTTCTTTCTTCTCTATCTAAAGTTAAAACTACTGCTTCAACCTCATCACCTACTTTTACGAAATCTTGAGCAGAACGTAAGTGAGTAGACCATGACATTTCAGAAACGTGGATTAAACCTTCTACACCTGGAGCAACCTCAACGAATGCACCGTAGTCAGCTAAAACAACNACTTTTCCTTTAACTTTATCACCAACTTTNATATCAGCATCTAAAGCATCCCATGGATGAGCTTCTAATTGTTTAATACCTAATTGGATACGAGATTTATCTTCGTCGAAATCTAAGATTACAACGTTGATTTTTTGTCCATCTTCTAAGATTTCAGATGGGTGGTTGATACGAGACCAAGATAAGTCAGTAATGTGGATTAAACCGTCAACACCTCCTAAGTCTACGAATACACCGTAAGATGTGATGTTTTTAACTTCACCTTCTAATACTTGTCCTTTCTCTAATTGAGCAACGATTTCTTTTTTCTGAACCTCGATATCAGCCTCGATTAACGCTTTGTGAGAAACTACTACGTTTTTGAATTCTGGGTTGATTTTAACAACTTTGAACTCCATAGTTTTTCCTACGAATTGTTCGTAATCACGGATTGGTTTAACATCGATTTGAGAACCTGGTAAGAAAGCTTCAATTCCGAATACGTCAACGATCATACCACCTTTAGTACGAGCTTTGATGTAACCGTTAACGATTTCTTGAGAATCGTGTGCTTTATTAACAGCATCCCATGCATTTAATGTACGAGCTTTTTTGTGAGATAAAATTAATTGACCATTTTTATCTTCACGTTGATCAACCATTACTTCAACGATATCCCCTACTTTCAAGTCTGAGTTGTAACGGAATTCGTTTAATGAAATAACACCTTCTGATTTGAAGTTGATATCTACGATAGCTTCTTTATCTGTAATACGTACAACTTGTCCTTTGAATACTTCATTCTCATGTAAGTCTTCTAAAGTTGTATCGTACATTTGCTCTAATTCAGCTTTTTCTTTACGATCTTCTTCGTTTAATCCTGATTCGAAAGATTCCCAATCAAATGATTCTGGCGCTACGTTTGCATTAGCAGACGCATCTAATACTGGAGTGTTTAATACAACTTCTTGTACCTCCTCTTGTTTTGTTTCTTTAGACATAATTCTAAAAATTTGTATCTCAATCTATTTTATTTCGGAATCTTCAAATGCAAATAAATGACCGAGAGATGTTTAACTTAATAATTAATCGCTTGATTCCTAAACCATTTTAGCGAGTGCAAAGATAAACAATTATATTTTAATATTTGGAATAATTTTAGATTCAACTCAAAGAAATTTAAGATTTTATAAAGAAATTACACACTTGTTTATTCGTAACTTGTAATCGAATCTCAACTTTATGGATAGTCTAAAGAAAATAAAACGATTTTCTAAAATCGTAAAAGTCGTTTCTAAATATGGTTTTGAAGAAATTCTTTCTCGCGGAAACGATTTATTTCATTCTGACCAAAACAACGAATTTTTCAACCAATCATTCAATCAACGTTTCCGAATGGCTTTGGAAGAACTTGGTCCGACCTATATAAAATTTGGACAATTATTGAGTAATCGAAAAGATTTGGTTCCCGAATCTTTGGTTGAAGAACTAAAAAAATTACAAGATAATGTTCCGCCAGAAGAAATTGACATCAAACAAAAAATTAGAGACGAATTTGGAATAGAACCTGACGAACATTTTCTTTTTATAGAAGAACAACCTTTTGCTGCAGCAAGTATTTCGCAAGTTTATCGCGCAACTTTATTAAATGGTGAAAAAGTTGTTTTCAAAGTAAAACGATCTAATATTCAGAAAATAATTGAATCTGATTTAGCCCTGATTCGAGATATTGTTCATTTTTTGGAAAAAAAATATGAGAAACTTCAAAAATTATTCATTTCTGAAATCGAAAAATCATTTGAAAATTCAATTCTGAAAGAACTTTCATTAACTAATGAATTTCAAAATATTGAACGATTCAGGAAAAACTTCGAGAATAGTAAAGATGTTTATGTGCCAAAAACGTACGAAGATTATTCGAACAACAATTTTCTTTGCATGGAATTCATAGAAGGTTTCAAGGTAAATGATGTTGAACAGTTAGAAGCTTTAGGAGTTGACCCGAAAAAAATCGTACAGAAAGGTTTTGATGTTTATTTGAAACAATTACTTGATGATGGATTTTTTCATGCTGATCCACATCCCGGAAATATTTTTATTTTAAAAGATGGACGTTTAGCTTTTATAGATTTTGGTTCGATGGGAATTTTAGCCATCAACGAAAAAGAAGCTTTAGAAAATGTAGTGATTGATTTTGGATTAAAAAATCCGAAACGAATTGTTCGTTCACTCAAAAAAATGGCAATTAAACATTATATCGAAAACGAAAAACAATTAGAACGTGATATTGCAGATATTTTCGATTATTTAGAATACAATACTGTTGATACGATAGAAGTTCAAATCATCATCAAAAAATTCAATCATATTCTGCAACGAAATCATGTTTTATTACCCGAATATGTTTACATTTTACTACGCGGAATTGCACTTATAGAAGGAATTGGACAACAATTACATGCTGATCTTAATGTACAACGTTCAATGCGTCCGTATGCGGTAAAATTGGCTCGACAAAAATTTCATCCAAAATATTTGAGTAAAAAAGCAATTGATAATTTCAAAGATATTCAAGATTTAATCAACGATTTACCAGAAGACACCTTAAAATTAATTGAAAAAGTAAACAATGATAAATTGGCTTTAAACTTCAAGATTGACCAAATAGATAATATTCAGAAATTAATAAAAGATAGTATCAATAAACTTGTTTTAGCTATTCTTACTTTAGCTTTTGGAATTGGAGCAAGTATGCTTGCGAATACGACTGTTCGTCCCATAGTTTTGGATATGCCGTTACTTTCTTGGATTGGCTATTTGTTATCTATTTTTACAGCTGGTTGCATCATTATATTGGTTTTTAGAAAGAAATAATTTTAATCCTAATTTCATAAAAATAAAATAGCCACCTCAATGAGGTGGCTATTTCTATTGTAAGCTATTCAAGAATTATTTTTTCTTTTTTGTAGCTGGTTTTACAACTTTAGTTTCTGTAACTACCGCTGTTTTTGGTAATACCTCAACACGTCTGTTTTTTTGGTAACACTCTTCAGTGTTTTCAGTACATAATAATTGAGATTTTCCTAATCCACGAGGAGTTAAACGAGCTTTATCAACTCCACCTCTTTCAGCTAAAATATTAACTAACGCTTGAGCACGTTTTAAAGATAATGTTTTGTTGTAAGCATCTTTACCTCTTTGATCAGCATGTCCGTCAATGTAGAAGTTTTTCGCTTTTAAATCATCAGAATTTAAAATTTGAGCTGCTACACGTACGTCTTCGTAAGAAGAAGGAACAATTTTATCAGAGTTGTACTCGAATAAGATGTTAGATAAACGTTTTGCTACGTGAACTTCTGTCCATGGACATCCGTTATTTTCTTTTGGTCCTTTTTCTGTTGGACAAGCATCATCTTTATCTGGAATACCATCTCCATCTGTATCTGGACAACCTTGGAATTCAGCTAAACCATATTCGTTTGGACAAGCATCATCTTTATCTAAGATTCCGTCTCCATCTGTATCTGGCCAAGGACATCCATTGTTTTCTACTGGACCAGCAACTTCTGGACAAGCATCATCTTTATCTGGAACTCCGTCACCATCTGTATCTGGACAACCTTGGAATTCAGCTAAACCAAATTCTGTTGGACAAGCATCATCTTTATCAAAGATTCCGTCTCCATCTGTATCTGGACATCCGTTTGTTGCAGGATCTCCTGTAGCGATACCTGGAGTATCTGGACATGCATCTTCGTCATCAGGAATACCATCATTATCTCTATCTTGTTTTCCGAAACGGAAAGTAACACCTACTGTGTGTTGGAAGAAATCGAAATAATTGTTTCCTCCGTAAGCTGGTAACCAGTTGTAATCAGAAGCAACATTTAAACCGAAGTTCTTAGTAAACCAAAAGTTAATACCACCTCCTAAAGAAGCTACAAAGTGATTTTTCTCTAAATCTTCTGCTTCAGTAATTTGGTATGTACCTCCATTTTCGTTACCGTAGTAAGCTGTCAATGGAAATTGTAATCCTGTGTAATCGTATCTGTGGTAACCAGCACCTACACGGATATATGGATCAAACCAAGAATCTTCTTTTAAGATATAACCATTAGCTAACTTATAACGTAAACCTAAACCAGCGTTAATGAATAACTCATCTTTAATAGCTAATCTGTTGTTATCAACTTCACCTACAGAAGCAGTTAAATCAACATCAAAAGATCTGTTTAAGTTACGAATAATAGATAATTTAGATAAAGGAGGAACGATATCCCAATTATCTGTTTTGAAATACTGGTTGAATGGTCCAGTCACTGAGTTGTGATCAACTGCGTGAGCACCAACTGTAATTGCCCAAGGATTCTTAGAATTCTGAGCATCTACAAAAGAATTACCCGCTAGGAATAATACTACTGCAGATAATAATAGATTAAACTTTTTCATTATCAAATATTTAGCGTTTTAAATATATTAAATTTTACTTAATTTTATACAATTATAAGACAAATTTAAGAATTCTTTATCATTCTATCCAAATCTCTTTTCAAATCTTTTCCTTTTATTGTGTTTCTTTTGTCAAAAAGTTTCTTCCCTTTTGCCAAATATATCTTCAATTTTGCCAACCCTTTATTGTTTATAAATAGCGTGGTTGCTACAATCGTTAATCCAGTCTCTTTCGTTTTGCGTTCTAATTTTCTCAACTCAGATTTTTGTAATAAAAGTTTTCTGTCTCGTCTAGTTTTATGATTAAAGTATGTTCCCCAATCATATTCGTCAATAAACATATTGACAATATAGAGTTCTCCATCCTTCATTTGACAAAAACTTTCGGTAATCGAAGCTTTTCCCATTCGGATAGATTTTATTTCAGTCCCAAATAATTGGATGCCGGCTTCGTAAGAATCTAATAATTCATACTCAAACCTTGCACGTTTATTCTTAATCGTAACTTCTTTCTGCACTTTATTTTATTCCAATTAAAATTTGTAACTTTGCCGGAAGGTCAAACAAACATCATACCAAAAATTATGTTAAATGTTTCTAATTTATCGCTTCAATTCGGCAAGCGTGTACTTTTCGACGAAGTTAATATAAAATTTACAAATGGCAACTGTTACGGGATAATTGGTGCCAATGGAGCAGGAAAATCTACTTTCTTAAAAATATTATCAGGTGAAATCGATCCAACTTCAGGACAAGTTAGTCTTGAAAAAGGAAAACGTATGTCTGTTTTAGAACAGAATCACTTCAAATATGACGAATATACAGTATTGGATACTGTTTTACGTGGAAATAAAGTATTATACGATATTAAAGAACGTATGGATGCTTTATATGCTAAACCAGATTTTTCTGAAGAAGATGGTATCAAAGCAGGAGAATTAGGTGTCGTTTATGAAGAAATGAACGGATGGAATGCAGAATCTGATGCTGCTACATTATTATCGAATGTAGGAATTGATTCGGATATGCATTATACATTAATGGGAGATTTAGATAATAAAGCGAAAGTTCGTATTTTGATTGCTCAAGCTTTATTTGGAAATCCTGACGTGTTAATCTTAGATGAGCCTACCAACGAATTGGACGTTAATA
>JGI26057J44791_1000189_pt1 | contig 12708 bp, 9 predicted proteins | sample HigsolmetaGSP19D_FD_44791 | JGI IMG/M metagenome (IMG submission 44791) | reverse complement strand
CCCGCTTCTTCGCTGCGCAGGGCGAGACCGGCAGCGACGCCGGCGCCTTCGCCGAGGGTGAAGGCGCGCTGGCGGCGGGTTCGTCCAGCAACGCGGTGGGTGATGGCGCGATGGCGCAGGGTGCGGGTGCGGCCGCCGTGGGCAACGATGCCGTGGCGTTGGGCCGCAACACCTTCGCCGACGGCGATGGCAGTGTGGCCGTCGGCGGCCTGGGCCAGGCCTACGATGCCTACAACCAGCCGCTGCTGGATGCCGACGGTGCCCCGGTGTTGACCGGCACCACGGCTGCGGCCGGAGCCACCGCGGTCGGCAACGCCGCGCAGGCCACGGGGGCCGACAGCAGCGCCCTGGGCGCGGCCGCGCAGGCGACCGGCGAGAACACCGTGGCCGCCGGCCACCTCTCGCGCGCCACCGGCAGCTATGCCGTGGCCCTGGGCGACAGCGCGTTTGCCAGCGGTGCCGATGCCACCGCGGTGGGTGGCTACAGCTGGGCGACCGCAGACGGTGCCAGTGCCTTCGGCGCCGGCGCGTGGGCCACCGCAACGAATGCCGCAGCGTTCGGCACCGCGGCGTGGGCCAATGGCAGCGGGGCCACGTCCATCGGCTACAACAGCTGGGCCGAGGGCAACAGTGCGACCGCGGTCGGCCGCGGCGCATTCGGCTACGGCGATTACAGCCTGGCGCTGGGCTTCCAGGCGCTCGGCAATGCCGTCAACAGCATCGCCGCCGGTACCAACGCCGAAGCGCTGGGTGAGAGTGCGATCGCCTTGGGTGCCGGCGCCAGTGCCAGCGGCAGCAACAGCGTGGCCCTGGGGGCCGGCTCCGAGGCACTGCGCGAGCGCAGCGTCTCCATCGGCAGCAGTGGCAGCGAGCGCCAGCTCACCCATGTGGCCGCCGGCACCGAAGGTACCGACGCGGTCAACCTGGACCAGCTCACGGCGGTGTCCAGCACGGCCGACAGCGCGCTGGCGCTGGCGACGCGTACCGATACCTACTTCCAGGCCAGCGGCAGCGACGACAGCGATGCCGGTGCGTTCGTGGACGGCGACAACGCGCTGGCCGCCGGCGAAGCCAGCAATGCGCTGGGTGACGGGGCGATCGCGCTGGGCAGTGGCGCACTGGCCAACGGCAGCAACGCCGCGGCCACCGGTTTCAATGCGGTGGCCCAGGGTGCCAACGCCACCGCCGCCGGTGCCAATGCGCAGGCCACGGCGGAGTACGCCACCGCCACCGGTGCGGAGAGTGAGGCCAGCGGGGAGCAGAGCACCGCCCATGGTGCGGCCAGCATCGCCAGCGGCGCCGGCAGCACCGCCAGCGGCGTGTTGTCCGAAGCGGCCGGTACCGAATCGGTCGCGGTGGGCTACTTCGCCGCCGCCGATGGCGAAGGCGCGGTGGCGGTGGGTGCGGAAAGCATCGCCACCGGCACCAGCGCGGCCAGCTTCGGTTTCGGCGCCACGGCCAGCGCGGGCTACAGCACCGCGCTGGGCGGCTACGCCACCGCGTCGGCGTTCAATGCCACGGCGGTGGGCAACTACGCCGCCGCCAGTGGCTCGGGCAGCGTGGCGGTGGGCGGGGATGCACAGGCCAGCGGTGCCAACAGCACCGCCACCGGCCAGGGCAGCCTGGCCACCGGCACCAACAGCGTGGCCGTCGGCGGGGCGTTGTTCGGCCTGCTGCCGACCGAGGCCTCGGGCAACTATTCCACCGCCGTCGGCGGCGGCGCCTGGGCGCCGGGCGCGAACAGCACCGCGCTGGGCAACGCGGCCATCGCCCAGGCCGACAACAGCGTGGCGCTGGGCGCCGATGCCATCGCTGACCGTGCCGACAGCGTGTCGGTCGGCAGTGCCGACAGCCAGCGCCAGATCACCCATGTGGCCGCCGGTACGGAAGGCACCGATGCGGTCAACCTGGATCAGCTCAACGCCGTGGCGGACGTGGCCGAAACGACCAGCCGCTACTTCCAGGCCAGCGGCAGCGACGACAGTGATGCCGGGGCGCTGGTGAGCGGCGCCAATGCCACGGCCGCCGGTGAAGCCAGCAATGCGCTGGCCGACGGTGCCTCGGCCTTCGGCAGTGGCGCCACCGCCGTGGCCAGCCAGGCGACGGCAGTGGGCTACAACGCGCTGGCGGCCGGGCAGAACAGCGCCGCCTTCGGTTACAACGCGCAGGCCACCGGTCCGGCGGCGGTCGCGGTGGGTGGCCAGGCGGTGGACGCCGACGGCAACCCGCTGATCACCAGCGGTGGCGTGGCGGTCGATACCGGCGCCACCAGTGCCGGCGTCGGTGGCACCGCGGTGGGCGCCAGTGCCGAGGCCAGCGGCTTCGCTGCCTCCTCCTACGGCGTGGGCGCGTACGCCTCCGGCGCACAGGCCTCCGCATTCGGTGCCGTGTCCAATGCACTCGGGGATTACGCCACGGCCGTGGGCACGCAGACCGTGGCCAGCGGTAACAGCAGCACCGCCATCGGCGGACCGGTGGATCTGATTCCCGGGCTGGGCCTGCTGATCCAGACCGAGGCCGCGGGCGAGGCGGCCACCGCGGTCGGTGCCGGTGCCAGCGCCAGCGGTGATTACGCCACCGCCACCGGAACGCTGGCCTTTGCCAGCGGCACGCAGAGCAGNGCGCTGGGCTACTTCGCCAGTGCCGAGGCGGACAACAGCGTGGCCATCGGCGCGTGGTCGGTGGCTGACCGGGCCAACACGGTCTCGGTCGGCCGTGCCGGCGAAGAACGCCAGATCACCCACGTGGCTGCCGGTACGGCCGGCACCGACGCGGTGAACCTGGACCAGCTCAACGCCGTGGCGGCGTCCGCCGAGGCCACCAGCCGCCACTTCCAGGCCAGCGGCGAAGGCAGTGCCAGCGCCACGGGCAGCGAGGCGGTGGCGGCCGGTTCGGCGGCCCAGGCCAGCGCCACCCGCAGCACGGCCGTGGGTACCGCCAGCGTGGCCTCCGCGACCGGGGCCACCGCCGTCGGTGCCGACGCGGCGGCACGCGGTGCCAACAGCACGGCCATCGGCCGCCTGGCCTCCACCAACGCCAGCAATGGCATCGCCATCGGCAACGGGGCGTTCGCCAGCAACGGTGCCAACAGCATCGCCCTGGGCGCAGGGGCCGGCGTGTCCGGGGCCAACTCGGTGGCCCTGGGCGCAGGCTCGCGCGCGCTGGAAGCCAACGTGGTGTCGGTGGGCGGCGGCACGGGCAGCAACGGGCCGGCGACGCGCCGCATCGTCAACGTGGCCGACGGCCGCATCGCCGCCGGCAGCAGCGATGCGGTCACCGGCGCCCAGCTCAATGTCACCAACCAGCGCGTGGCCACGGTGGAAACCCGTGTCGGGGACATCGACAACCGCATCGGCAGCGTGGAGACGGCCACCGCCAACGCGGTGGGCTACGACGACAGCAGCCGCGAATCGCTGACGCTGTCCGGGCTGGACGGCACGCGTATCGACAACGTGGCCAGCGGCAGCCTGGCCTTGGGCAGCCGCCAGGCGGTCAATGGCGGGCAGCTGTTCCAGTCGCTCACCGACATCGCCAGCCTGCTCGGCGGTGGTGCCGGGGTCGGCCTGCAGGGCGTGTTCGTCGCGCCCAACTACGTCATCCAGGGCAGCAGCTACAGCAATGTCGGCGATGCCTTGGGCGCGCTGGACCGCAAGGTGACCGAGATCGCGCAGAACGGCACCGCCGCCACGGCCAGCCCGGTGGCTACGGCCAGCCTGCGCACGGCCAGCCGTGCGGGGGCGGTGACACCGGCCTCGGCCCAGGTGCAGGGCACGATCACCGCCGCCAGTGCCGGCCAGGCGCAGGCGGTGGCCACCCCGGCCGCCGCGCCTGCGCCGCTGGCGGTGGGCCAGGGAGCCGTCGCCAGTGGTGCGGCCTCCACCGCGCTCGGCGATGGTGCCAGTGCCACCGCTGCCAATGCGGTCGCGCTCGGCCAGGGCTCGGTGGCGGATCGCGCCAACACGGTCTCGGTCGGCAGCAGTGGCAACGAACGCCAGGTGACCAACGTCGCCGCCGGCACGCAGGCCACCGATGCGGTCAACAAGAGCCAGCTCGACAACGGCGTGGCCACGGCCAACAGCTACACCGACACCCGCTTCCAGTCGATGGCCGACAGCTTCGACGTGTTCAAGGGCGAAGTGGATGGACGCCTGCGCAACATGGACCGCCGCATCGACCGGCAGGGCGCGATGAGTGCGGCGATGTTGAACATGGCCACCAGCGCGGCGGGCATCCGCACGCAGAACCGGGTGGGCGTGGGCGTGGGCTTCCAGGGCGGCGAATCGGCACTGTCGCTGGGCTACCAGCGTGCGGTGAGCGAGCGTGCCACGGTGACCCTGGGCGGTGCATTCAGCAGTGATGACAGCTCCATCGGCGTCGGTGCCGGCTTCGGCTGGTGACCGCGCTGCCGCGGCCGTGCCGGGCACGGCCGCGGTGATCCAACGAGAGGGGCCTGAGGGGGCGGGTCACGGCAACCCTGGCATGGCCAGCCAGGGAGCGTCGCAGGAAGTGAAGGCTGAGAGTGTGGTTCCAACATCGACCAAGAAGAGGATTTCGACGTGATCAACAAGCAGAACCTCCGTATCAACCTGCTGGCCGCCGCTGTGCTGTCGCTGACCGGCATGGGCATGGCACACGCTGCGGGGCTGAAGGCCAGCGCGCCGCTGTCCGGACCGAAGGATGCGCAGGTGGAAGGCATCATCGTGAAGTACCGCGCAGGCACCACCGCCTCCAGCAGCGCCACGGCCAAGCTGGCGGTGGTCAATGCCGCGCTGTCGCGTGCCTCGCTCGGTGGCGCGTCGGCGGCCGGCGCGCGCATGGCTGCGCTGAACCCGCGGGTCACGCGCCGGCTCGGTACCGGGGCCGACCTGATCAGCCTGCGCACGCGGCTGGGCGGCGCCGAACTGGCCGCCGTGCTGGCCGAGCTGAAGGCCGATCCCGCGGTGCAGTACGCCGTGGGCGACGCCATCATGTATCCGCTGGATGCACCGGCACGTGCGCTGCGCGGGCGCGCGGCCGCCAGCAGCGACGCCACGCCCAGCCTGGTGCCGAACGATCCGTACTACGCCAACTACAACTGGAATCTGTTCAACACGGTGGGCGGGGTGAACGCGCCGGCCGCGTGGGACATCTCCAAGGGCGCCGGCGTGGTGGTGGCGGTGCTGGACACCGGCATCGTGCCGCACCCGGATTTCGCCCCGGGCACCGTGCTGGAAGGCTACGACTTCATTTCCCAGGCCACCCGCTCGCGGCGTCCCACCGATGGCCGCGTGCCCGGCGCGCTCGACCAGGGCGACTGGGTCGCTGCGGGCGAGTGCTACGCCGGCTCGCCGCAGGATGACAGTTCCTGGCACGGCACCCATGTGGCCGGCACGGTGGCGCAGGCCACCAACAACGGCGTGGGCATGGCCGGTCTGGCCTTTGAAGCCACCGTGCTGCCGGTGCGCGTGCTCGGCCGCTGCGGCGGCACGCTGTCGGACATCGCCGATGCGATCACCTGGGCCTCCGGTGGCACCGTGGCCGGCGTTCCGGCCAATCCCACGCCTGCCGATGTGATCAACATGAGCCTGGGCGGCGCCGGTGCCTGCGATGCGGCGTACCAGGACGCGATCAACGGTGCGGTGGGTCGCGGCACGCTGGTGGTGGTGGCAGCCGGCAATGACGGAGGCAACGTCGCCGGCGCACGTCCAGCCAACTGCAACAACGTGGTCTCCGTGGGGGCCACCGGCATCACCGGCGCGATGGCGTACTACTCCAACTACGGTGCGCTGGTCGATCTGTCGGCACCTGGCGGTGGCGTCACCGACGGCAATCCGAACGGCTACATCTGGCAAGGCATCGCCGACAGCCCGACCTCGCCGAACGGCAACTACACCTACGGTGGCAACGCCGGCACCTCGATGGCGGCCCCGCACGTGGCGGCCGTGGCGGCGATGGTGCAGAGCGCGTTGGTGGCGAAGGGCGACGACCCGCTGGCACCGGCCGCGCTGGAAGCACTGCTCAAGCAGAGCGCACGCACGTTCCCGGTGGCGGTGGATCCGGCCAAGCCGATCGGCACCGGCATCCTGGATGCGAAGGCGGCGCTGGATCTGGCGCTGGCCGAGCCGTGCACCGAAGACTGCGGACCGACGGCCATCGCGCTCACCAACAAGGTGGCGGTGGGCGGGCTGTCGGGTGCGGCAGGAAGCAGTGTGCTGTACAGCTTCGACGCCAGCGCCGGCAAGACGCTCAGCTTCATCACCTACGGCGGCACCGGCAATGTGTCGTTGTACGTGGGCGCAGGTGCCGAGCCCAGCGCCACCGATCATGATGGCAAGTCCACCCGCGCGGGCAATGCCGAGACCGTGCGCTTCACCGCACCGGTGGCGGGCACGTACTACATCAAGGTGGTGGGTGAGGCGGCCTTCGGCGGGGTGAGCCTGCTGGCAACGCAGTAAGCATCGGGCGTTCGGTCGTAACTGGCCCGCCGGTATCCGCCGGCGGGCCAGTGTCTGTGCGGAGCGTGGTGCGTGCCTGTGCAGGGTCCGCGCAGCGGGCGGGGGAACTGCTACAGTCACGGCGGTTGATTGGAGAGTGTTTGTGAACGCGGTCGCAGAAACTGCCTTTCCCGGCGACATCGACACGCCTCTGATCCAGGCGTTGCTGGCCCGCGGCCGCCTCAAGGAGACGGACCTCGCCAAGGCGCGCGCGTTGCACGGCGAAGCCGGCGGCAGCCTGCTCGGGCTGCTGGTACGCCTGGGCCTGGTGTCCGAGCGCGACCAGGCACAGGTCAGCGCGGAGGTGCTGGACCTGCCGCTGCTGGATGCCCGCGCCTTGCCGGACGCACCGCCGCCGGCCCTGCTGGACGCGGTGCCGGTCAGCGTGCGCTTTCTCAAACAGTTCCATGTCTGTCCGCTGTCGCTGGATGCCGATGGCCTGCAGTTGTGGCAGGCCGATGCCCACGATCCCTATGCCGCCCAGGCCGTCGCACTGGCCATGGGGGTGCCGGTCCATCCGCGCATCGGGCTGCGCTCGGAAGTGGATGACCTGATTGAACGCTGGTTCGGCCAGGGACGCAGCGCGATGGGCGCCATCGTGGAAACCGCCGACGGCGACAACGCCGCCGTGGACGACATCGAACACCTGCGCGATCTGGCGTCCGAAGCACCGGTGATCCGCCTGGTGAACCTGGTGATCCAGCGCGCGGTGGAGCTGCGCGCCTCGGACATCCACGTGGAGCCGTTCGAAAACCGCCTGAAGGTGCGTTACCGCGTGGACGGCGTGCTGGTGGAAGGCGAGAGCCCGCCGGCCAACCTGACCGCTGCGGTGATCAGCCGCATCAAGATCATGGCGCGGCTGAACATCGCCGAGCGGCGCCTGCCGCAGGATGGACGCATCATGCTGCGCGTGCAGGGCAAGGAGCTGGACCTGCGCGTGAGCACGGTACCCACCGCGCATGGCGAAAGCGTGGTGATGCGCCTGCTCGACCGCGAAACGGTGGTGTTCGATTTCCACCGGCTCGGCTTCACCGACGCGTTCCTGCCGCAGTTCCGCAAGGTGCTGGAGCAGCCGCACGGCATCCTGCTGGTGACCGGGCCGACCGGTTCGGGCAAGACCACCACGCTGTACACCGCGCTGAGCCAGCTCAATACCGCCGACGTGAAGATCATCACCGTGGAAGACCCGGTGGAGTACCAGATCGAGGGCATCAACCAGATCCAGGCCAAGCCGCAGATCGGCCTGGATTTCGCCAATGCGCTGCGCAGCATCGTGCGCCAGGATCCGGACATCATCATGATCGGTGAGATGCGCGACCTGGAAACCGCGCGCATCGCGATCCAGTCCGCACTGACCGGCCATCTGGTGCTGTCCACGCTGCATACCAACAACGCGGCCGGCGGCATCACCCGGCTGCTGGACATGGGGGTGGAGGATTACCTGCTCACCTCCACCATCAACGGCATTCTGGCCCAGCGCCTGGTCCGGCGGCTGGAGCCGACCCATGCGGAGCGCTACGCGGCCTCACCGGAAGAGATCGAGCGTTTCGAGCTGCGCCGGCTGCAGCCGGAGGGCACCATCCACCTGTACCGGCCACGTCCGTCGGCGCTGGCGCCGACCGGTTACCTGGGGCGCACNACCATCGTCGAGTTCCTGGTGATGAACGATGAACTGCGGCGTGCGGTGATGCGCCGTGACGGCATGGGCGAGATCGAACGCATCGCGCGGCAGGCCGGCATGCGCACCATGTACGAGGACGGACTGGCCAAGGCACTGGCCGGCCACACCACGCTGGAGGAAATCCTGCGCGTCACCGAGGACGCCTGAGCATGCCGGTGTTCCGCTACAAGGCGCTGGATGCGCGCGGCGAGGTGGTCGACGGGCAGATGGAGGCGGCCAGCCAGGCCGAACTGGTGGCGCGGCTGCAGGAACAGGGCCATCTGCCGATGGAAACCCGGCTGGCCACCGAGCTGGCCGCGCCGGGCGCCGGGCTGCGCGGCCTGCTGCGCCCGCGCACGCTGCAGGGCGCGCAGCTGCTGCAGTTCACCCAGCAGCTGGCCACCCTGCTGGGCGCCGGGCAGCCGCTGGACCGCGCGCTGACCATCCTGCTGGCGCTGCCGGAAGACGAGCGCACGCGCCGGGTGCTCGAACAGATCCGCGATACCGTGCGCGGTGGCGCGCCGCTGTCCACCGCACTGGAACGGCAGCACGGGCTGTTCTCGCGGCTGTACGTGAACATGGTGCGCGCCGGTGAGGCCGGCGGCAGCCTGGATGAGACCCTGCAGCGCCTGGCCGACTACCTGCAGCGCAGTCACGAACTGCAGGGGCGCGTCATCAACGCGTTGATCTACCCGGCCATCCTGCTGCTGGTGGTGGGCGCGGCGCTGCTGTTCCTGCTGGGCTATGTGGTGCCGCAGTTCGCCCAGATGTACGAAAGCCTCGACGTGGCGTTGCCCTGGTTCACCCGCGGTGTGCTGGTGCTGGGCGAATGGGTGCGCGAAGGCTGGCTGCTGCTGGTGATCGTTCCGGCCGCGCTGGCCTGGCTGGGCGAGCGCCGCCTGCGCCAGCCGGCCGCGCGGCTGGCCTTCGACGCCTGGCTGCTGCGCCAGCGTGGCCTGGGGCCGCTGCTGGGCACGCTGGAGGCGGCGCGGTTGGCACGCACGCTCGGCACGCTGCTGCGTAACGGCGTACCGCTGCTGTCCGCGCTGGGCATCGCCCGCAACGTGCTGGGCAATCGGGCACTGGCTGCGGACCTGGACACCGCCGCCGATGCGGTGAAGAACGGCAGTGGCCTGGCCACGGCGCTCGCACGCGGACAGCGGTTCCCGCGCCTGGCACTGCAGATGATCCAGGTGGGCGAGGAGTCCGGCGCCCTGGATACGATGCTGCTGCGTACCGCCGAAACCTTTGAACAGGACAGTGCCCGCAGCATCGACCGGCTGCTGTCGGCGATGGTGCCGGTGATCACCCTGGTGCTGGCCTCGGTGGTCGGCGTGGTCATCATTGCCGTGCTGGTTCCCCTCTACGATCTGACCAATGCCATCGGCTGACCGCCGCCGGCTCCACTCCGAGGACTTTCCACGATGCAACGACGTGCTTCCCGCCGCTTCTCCTCCCCCCGCCACCAGTCGGGCATGAGCCTGCTGGAGATCATCATCGTCATCGTGCTGATCGGCGCGGTGCTGACCCTGGTGGCCAGCCGCGTGCTGGGCGGCGCCGACCGTGGCAAGGCGAACATCGCCAAGGCGCAGGTGCAGACGGTGGCCGGCAAGGTGGACAACTACCGCCTGGACACCAACCGGCTGCCGTCGCGGCTGGAGGACCTGGTGACCGCACCGGCCGGCGTGCAGGGGTGGCTGGGCCCCTACGCCAAGAGCGCCGAACTGAATGACCCGTGGGGTCACCCGCTGGAGTACCGTGCGCCGGGCGAGAGCCAGGATTACGACCTGCTCAGCCTGGGCAAGGACGGCAAGGCCGGCGGCAGCAGCTTCGATGCGGACATCCGCTACGAGCAGTAATGGCGCCGTTTCCTCCGCTGACCGTGCAGCGCATGCGCATGCGCAGGCCCGGGCGTGGCCGTGTGCACGGCCTGAGCCTGCTGGAAATGCTGCTGGTGATCGCGCTGGTGGCGCTGGTCGGGCTGCTGACCGCCTCGGCGTTCTCGCGCAGCCTGCCGGGTGCGCAGCTGCGTGCCGCCGGCAAGGAGATCGCCACCCAGCTGCGCTTCACCCGCGCCCATGCGATCGCCCGAGGCCAGCCGCAGCGCTTCACCGTGGCGGCGCATGCGCACCAGTGGCAGGGCCCGGACGGCCGCCATGGCCGCATCCCCGAGCGCCTGCGGGTGCAGTTCGAAGGCGCGGCGCAGCTGCAGGGTGCCGATGGCAGCGGGGCGATCGAGTTCCATCCCGATGGCGGCTCCAGCGGCGGACGCATCGTGCTCGGCTACGGTGACGCGCGCTGGCGCATCGATGTCGCCTGGCTGACCGGGCAGGTCGTGGCAGGACCGGAGCACGCGCCATGACCTCGTTCCGCGCACGCGCGGCAGGCTTCAGCCTGCTGGAAGTCCTGGTGGCCTTCGCCCTGCTGGCGGCGGGGCTGACGTTGCTGCTGGGCGCGCTGTCCGCTGCCGCGCGCAACGTGGGCCAGGCCGAACAGCGCACACGGGCCGTGCTGCACGCCGAATCGCTGCTGGCCAGCGCGGGCGTGGACGCGCCGCTGCAGCTGGGCCAGCGCAGCGGCAGCTGGGAACAGGGCCGCTACCGCTGGACCCTGCAGGTGCAGCCGTACGTGGAAGCGCGCGCGCGCGCGGCGGCCGTGACCGCCAGCGACGACGCGGCGGCGACCGGGCCGCAGCTGGTGCAGCTGGAGCTGCGGGTCAGCTGGGACGGCGCGCGTGCCGGCGACCTGCAGTGGCGCACGCTGCGCCTGCTGCCAGCGCCCCTGGAGCGGCTGCAGTGAGTGCGCGCCGCGCCGCAGGCTTCACCCTGATCGAAGTGCTGCTGGCCACGGTGCTGCTGGCGATGGGGCTGGCGTTGGCCTTTGCCAGCGTGCGCTCGGCCATGGCCATCAGCCAGCGTGGCGAGGCGATCGCTGCGCAGAGCGAGCGCATGCGGGCGGTCCAGGGCGTACTGCGGCGGCAGCTGGCCGGCATGCTGCGCAGCCCGCTGCAGCCACTGGACCCGGCGCGCGAGCCGCTGTATTTCCAGGGCGAGGCCGATGCCATGCATTTCGTCGCCGAAGTGCCCGCCTACCTGGGCCGCGGTGGCCCGTACGTGCATGCGCTGGAGGCGGTGCCGCACGACGGTGCGCTGCGCCTGCAGCTGGGCCTGCAGTTCGTACAGGATGGCGAGGTGGTGGCCGAACGCCCGCCGCGCCCGCCGGAAGCCCTGCTGGACGGGGTGCGCCGGGTGAGCTTCCGCTACCGCGGCATCGACCCGGTCACCGGCGCGCTGGGCGACTGGGCCACGCAGTGGGATGACACCCGGCGCCTGCCGGTACTGGTCGCCATCGGCATCGAACCGGTGCGCGGCCCGGCCTGGCCGGAGCTGGTCGTGGCGGTGGAACGGGCCGGGCAGGGGGCTGCGCCATGACGCCGCTGCGCCTGCGTCGCGGCGCGGCACTGGTGCTGGTCCTGTGGTTGATCGCGCTGCTGACCGCCGTGGTCGGCGCGTTCGTGCTCAGCGCACGCGTGGAGCAGTTGCAGCAGCGTGTGCAGGATGATGCCGGGCGCGCCGCACAGGTCGCCTCGGCCGCGGTGGCCTACTCTATGTGGCGCCTGCGCAGTGATCCGCTGCGTCCGCCGTGGCAGCCCGACGGCGCCTGTACCGCTGGCGCTTCGACGACGCACAGGTGGATCTGCGCATCGAGGATGAAACCGGCAAGATCTCGCTGAACCTGGCCGACGCGCCGTTGCTGGACGCGTTCCTGCAGGCGCTGGGTGAACCGCCGGAACGCGCGCGGCAGCTCGCCGGTGCCATCATCGACTGGCGCGACGCCGACGATCTGAGCCCGCCGGGCGGCGGCGCCGAGAAGCCGGACTACGTCGCCTCCGGCCTGCCGTATGGGCCGCGCAACCGCAACTTCGAAACCGTGGGCGAGCTGCAGCGCGTGCTCGGCATCACCCCGGCCCTGTACGCGCGCATGCAGCCCATGGTGACGGTTTACAGCCGTGCCTCCCGGCCGGATCCGCGCTTCGCGCGCGCGCCGGTGCTCACCGCATTGGGGCTGGATGCCGCGCTGTTGCTGGCGCAGCGCGAAAGCGAGCAGGCCGCCGAGGAGGCCGGCACCGGCGCGCAGGCCTTTGTCAGTGGCAGTGGCACCTATAGTATCGACTGCCGTATCACCGATGCGGCGGGCCGGCAGTCGCGCTCGCGCGTGGTGGTCCGGGGTTCACAGGGCACCGCGCTGGGGCGGGCTTACACGGTGCTTCGATGGGAGCAGGGAATGGCAGCGCAATGACCGCTACGCAGGAACGCATCAGGCAGCTCGCCGGGCAGTTCGCACCGCGTGCCAGCCGTTTCCTGTGCTGGTGGCGCGACTCGCTGCGCGCGTGGCTGCCGCCGCGCTGGCAGTGGGCGCTGGGCTGGTCGCCGGCGCGGCTGCTGCTGCGCGAGGAGCACGGGGCGCTGCAGGTCGCCAGTGCGATCGGTGACCACACGCAGGTCGTCGGTCGGCTGCCCTGGCCGTGCAGCCTGCGCGAGCTGGACGCGGCGCTGGCGCCGCGCCTGCGCCGGC
>JGI26057J44791_1000188_pt1 | contig 13072 bp, 12 predicted proteins | sample HigsolmetaGSP19D_FD_44791 | JGI IMG/M metagenome (IMG submission 44791) | reverse complement strand
ATGATCTATATCCTGCCTTTTAACGATTGGTAGATACTGTTCAATCGATTTTTTAAGATACTTAGCAATATTCTTTTTCGAATAGTCATCTTGTTTATCTCGGATATATGCTAAATGCTCTTTGACACCGTTTACTCCTCGTAAATCCTTTAATTCGTCATAGAGTGGATAAACATTTTTCTTTAGCCCGGACAAAATAGTCGTATCCGTTAAATCAATATATGACAATAAAAACTGCTCCATAAGTAACTTTGTATAGGGGCTTTTCATGGCTTGATACACCAATTTTTCTTCACTTTCTTCTTGACTGATCTTATCGTCAATATAGGCGGGGTCATCTAATTTATAACTAACGTCATCTGCAACTTGTTTTTTTGTAATATGAAAGACAATGCTATCGATACTACGTCCTTTTTTAATTTTTTCGTATGTTACGTTGAGGGTTGTATGATTTGTGATTTCGGAAAGCGGTTCCTTTAGTACCCATTTTTCAAAATTATAAAATCGTTTATATTCATCAACTGTATCAGTTATTTGACGTAAATCCTGCATACTTATGGTGGGATTACGGTAACTTTCAACTTGTTTCTCTCTTCGACCACCTTTAACGCTGTAGTGATCATATTGGTTGTAATTCATTGATAACCAGCGATACAAAATAATTGCATACTTACTATTCAATTCTGCAATATCTGACAATGCATGTTGCGTAAAATTGGTTTTGAGATTGATTAAGTAAGGCATGATTTCACGATGAAATTCAATTTTTACCTCGTCATTATAATCGGTCCATTCCACATAAGGGATTGGCACAATACTAACAAACTTAAAACCTTTATCGTGTTCTTTCTTAATCTGAAAAAAAGCTTGTTTCTGCATTTTTTCAATGGCTTCTTTAAAGCGAGAATGTTTATTGCTATCATTCACATTAAAAAAAGCAAACATCTCTCGCTTTGATAAATAAACTGTATGATCTTCTGGGGGATTTTCCGTATCTATTAGAGAAACGGCTAATTCAAACATTTTCAATGGGGTTTTATCCATTTTCGCAATGCTGGTAATTAAAGAATTATGTTCCACTACTTTTCTTTTTGATAATTCATTCANGGTCTGTACCTGNCTTGTTTTTAATTCTGGTATAATAGCCATATAAAGGCGCTCCTTTGCGTGTTTGGTTTAAGCATGAAGAATGTCTGACNAAAGATAATTTCTTCATGCTTTTATTATAGCAAATAAGACTAGTTTTTTTAATTTTTTCTAGTCTTATGCATAGTATTTTCTAGTCTTATGCATAGTATTTTCTAGTCTTATGCATAGTATTTTCTAGTCTTATTATTCTCTAAACCCTTGATAACGCTGACTATATCACCGCGCAAAAGAACAAAAGATTAAAATATACAAGATAAACTTATAATAGGCTCCGCCTTTTTATTAATTCAATAAAAAAAAACACCGCTGTACATAAATTTTGTACGTGGTGTTCTTTTTTTGCTGAATCATTTCAAATGCCAGCTGCCTAGTTATCTAATATGATTACCATTTATTAAGCTGATAGAGCCGTTTTCATCTATTCGATGACTATTTGTACGTATTGCGTTTAAAAACGCTTAGACGGGCAAATAAGCCGGTTTAACGTTAGAGACTTGGTACCTTAAAAAGATCACGCGTTAATTCAATGATCCGATTGATTAATTCTTTAACCTACTCAGGAGTCAATAGATTGGTTTTTTGATCAACAGTCACCACAGTTTTGGGCTTGCGATAACGTTTTTGCATGCGCGATTTAATCCATAATTTACGCATCAATTTGAGTGTCATGTACTCAGATACTTTCGTCCCGTCGTATTGTTGCCTATAAGCAGCAATACGACGATAAACATAAAATCTAAGGGACCTCAAAACGTCTAAAATATTAGATTTTAGGGATTCTCTACGCTTTGCTTGTAGACTGGGCTATCAATGGCGCCAGTTGTAATAGATAAGAGGTTTGATTTTCAGTGCATTTAAAATACGCACAAGTGCGTAGCCTTGTACTAAAAATGGGTTAACAAGCGATAATCCCACATTACGTACTATTCTCTGGCTAGTAAGATGGTCGCTCGCTCGCTTTAAAATTTCGATTCATTCCTCCAAAATAGCGAGACGCTTTTCTAATTGCTTAACATCCTTTAACGTCTTTGACTGACCCATGAATCATGACTGGGGTAGCTTGTTTGACCCAAAGAGTGATAAATTCTTGTGAATAACTAATTGACATAAAAATACTTCTATACGTTCATTTTACGACTGAATAAAAATAATCCATTTTTTAGTATAAGAGCATTAAAAATTTTGAAAATATCCTGTGTTAATTTGTGTAAGCATTAGTAAACTATATTATTTAGTAAGTGATATAATTAGAGTATTTTAAAAGAAAAATGAAAAAGATAATCCGAAATNTAATGATAAAGAAAATATTTTTGATCATAATGATCAGACTGCAGATTGTAAGAAGGCAGACTAGAATCATGGGATNTTAGATTACTACGCGAACCCCAAATTGATTTTACAGTGTTTGGGCTTTTTTTTTTAGCGAATATTTTTTGAAATTAGAAACTTTTTAGGAATTTGATGAAAAACAGTATAGGAAATTAAAGAAAGGAAAAAGAAAAATGACGAGTAAAAAGTACAATTTAAAATTTTTGAATTATTCTGTTTATGTAATATCTTTGGGAGGCTTTTTATTTGGTTACGACACAGGAGTAATAAATGGAGCGCTAGCTTTTATGAGCCGTCCAGATCAACTTAATCTTAACCCTTCCTTACAAGGTGTAGTATCGAGTTCCCTTGTAATTGGTGCTTGTATTGGAGCATTAGGATGTGGGAAGGTAGCCGATCAAGTAGGTAGGAAAAAAACGCTACGCCTGATTGCAATTGTTTTTACCATATCAACCTTTCTTTGTGCATTAGCTATTAATTTCTGGTTCATGGCTATTTTTAGATTTATTTTAGGGATTGCCGTGGGAGCGGCATCGAGTCTTTCACCAATGTATTTAGCTGAGATATCGCCAGATAGTTTACGCAGTGCGAATGTTAATAAGAATGCTATTTTTATTGTTCTTGGTCAACTCAGTGCCTTTGTTGTTAATGCTATTTTAGGAAACATCTGGGGTAACTGGGGTCCTATATGGCGTATTATGGTCTTATCTGCGGCAATTCCATCGGTGATTTTATGGATTGATTCATTTCGAATCAGTGGAAGTCCGCAGTGGCTTTTGTTCAAAAGACGAGTTAATAAAGCTAGACAATTATTTCGTCGGTTAGGGTTCAGCAATACTAAACAGCTCGTAATAAGTGGCACTGAAACGATTGATGAATCTGATAACCAAGAGTTTAGCTGGTCGGTTGCCTTGAAAAATAAAAATTTAGTTTATTTATTAATTACCGGAATAGTTATTGCATTGATTCAACAAATTTCTGGTGTTAATACCGTCATGTATTATGGCACGATTTTACTTGAAAATGTGGGAATGGGGGCCGGAGGCTCACTCTACGCAAATATNTTAATAGGTGTGGTGTCAGTTATTGCTAGTATCTTTGGTACGCGTANGATTGAAAAAGCTAATCATCATAAAATGCTAGTTATTGGTTTGATCGGCAATGTCNTTTTCTTAGCACTATTAGGTTTGATTATGAAAACAACGATGTTTTCGCAGACCATAACAAATGTATTGGTACTGATCGCTTTGACTTTATTTTTGTCCAATCATCAAGGTATTGTTAGCCCGGTTACATGGTTATTATTAGCAGAAATGTTCCCCGGAAAAGTTAAAGCACAATTTATGTCTGTCGCAACAGCGACAACGTGGATTACTAACTTTATTATTAGTTTAATTTATCCGCAGCTTATTGCATTGTTAGGAACAGCTATTGTTTTCTTCGTCTTTGCACTATCCAACGGTTTTAGTATCTTATTATCCGTTATATTTGTTAATGGTCGTAAAATGAAGAAAGCATATGAAAATGCTGAAGTATAAAAATAAAGGGGGTATTAATTCACATGGCAAATTTTTATGTTAACACAACAGAGGTTGTGCACAAACTTCCTAATAATGATCGACCAAAATTTTACATGTTTGGTGTTCCGAGCTACACGAACATGGGGGATCAAGCAGTTTCGTTAGCAGAACGAAAATATATTGAAAACGAATTCCCAGAGTATCAATATATTGAAATTCTTGAAGAAGACGATGACTATGCTATTCCCATTGTCCAAGANCATTTACAGCCCTCTGATATTATTGCNTTTACTGGTGGGGGAAATATGGGCAATTTGTACCATAATCATGAGGAGGCACGGCGTAAGGTNTTTTCAACTTTTGTGAACAATCTGACAATTTCATTTCCTCAATCAATACATTTTGAAGACAATGAAGATGGTGAGATTGAAAAACAAAAGAGTCAAGAGGCTTATCGTAAAAATCCTAATCTCGTGTTAGTGGCACGTGATGCTCAAAGTTTTCATCGTATGCAATCAACGTTTGATAACCCAGTCATTTTTACACCTGACATGGTTTTATATATGGAATCTGNCAACNGGAAGTTCAATCGAAATGGNGCTTTATTCGTTTTACGGCATGATTCAGAAAAAGTTGTTAAAAAAAGTACGATTGACAATATAAAAGATATTTTAGGAAATGAACGCCCTGTAAAAAGAGTTGATACCGTTCTAGATGAACCACAAAAGATAACACCTGTTACTCGGGAGGCATTATTTGATTCAGAACTAGAACTATTCTCGCACCAGGAAATAATTATTACAGATCGCTGGCATGCAATGGTATTTTCCGTTTTAACAGGGACACCGTGCTTGTTATTTGGAAATAGTTATGGAAAAGGAAAGCATGCCTATATTGATTGGTTAGAGCANATCGATTGGATCAATTATACGGACGAAACTGATGTAGAGCGTATAGAAGAAATGTTACAACAGCTAATTTCGCAAAAGCGGCACGATTACGACGTAAAAAATGATTTTCGTCAATTACGTGATTTAATTAAAAATAATATGCACAACAAGAACTAATAATTATTGATTATCAAAAATTGAATATCAAAATTATTGGTAATAAAAAGAATAGAAAATGTATGGGCTATACTGGATGCTCTTATACTAAAAAATGGACTATTTTTAGTATAAGAGCAGTTAGGATTGATTTGAGATTTTTAACACAGCCCGTAACCGTTTGTACAGCCAGATGATATTCATTGGACAACGAATTAGCAGAACGACCCTCGTTGTACAAGTCAACAATTGATGATTTAAATTCAGTTGAGTATCCCTTAGCTTTCATAATAAAAATCCCCTATACTTGGTTATCTCGGATTATGCCCTAGAAAGAAATCCGGATTTTCAGTATACGAGCAAAATTTTTTATAGGTTAACCAAAATCAATTTGATCTAACATCGTTTTGNGACTATCTTGGTTTAATCCAAGATAAGTCAATGTCATGTATTCACTTGAGTGATTCAATAAATGCATGACTAAGCTAATGTTGTAGTTTGACTGTGTATAGACACGATAAGCGCCTGTTTTACGCATGGGGTGCATGCCTAAATAGTTGATACCTAGTAGATCACCAACACGCGCCATCACTTTATAAAACTGTTTCTCGGTGATATGGCGATCATGATGATCTATCGAGGGGAATAACCACTCAGAATTGATATTTTCTTGGACCAGCCAATCATGATATTACAACAAGTCTTGCTGAACAGGCTTTAAATATAACGTGTTTGCTTTACCGGTCTTTTTATCATGAATAAAGGCTGTATTTTTGACAGAGCCATCTGGATTATAGNCATCTGATTTTTTTAATGTCATGACATCACTCACACGTAGTAGCGTGGCCTTACCAACTTGAAAAACGGTGTAATTTCGGCGACCAGCACGGACACTATCGAGAAGTGTATCTTGTACCGTTTTTAAGATGTTGGTGTCTTTGATGGGTAGGACAATTTATTGCACCATGATTCATATATACCTTTCTGAAAATAATTAATTAAATTGTTTAATAATCTAAGGCAATGCGCATAATATGCCCCTATAATCCACATATAACTACGTTGATTTCTGGACAACATAGTTATATACACAAAAAAGCTAGTCACAATCCAACAAAGGGGCGTGACTAGCTTTTTTGTACATGTACTTAAAATTTTATGTTAAAAATTATACTATAGGTTAGGTTAACTGGATACTTACGGGTTATTTTTTATCATTCTAACTTGTGAAAAAGTCAAAAAAGACGTAAATCATAGTGTTTCTTGATGAGCTATGTTGTATTATTTAGCAATCATATTAGTCACAATTGCATTATTTTGTTATTAAGTTAGCACTAATTTAGTGCCATTATAAAAACAACCCTATTAATATTTAATTATAAAAATTTTAATAGAAATTTTATNTTGTGAGTTTATTTTGTTACACTTATTAAGTANCAAGTATACAGTATTAGGTAATCAGGGAGGCCACTATGACTAAAGATAGTACGAAAAAAGATAAGAATGAAGAAGAAGATATTTCATTCAGCCCTCAGAAAGAAGTTAAGGGTAAGCCANAACCNGCAGATTATAAAAAAGCAGATTGATTTTGATTAATCGGCAAGCAACCCTTAAATGTTACACTAATCTTAACTAAGATAAAAGCAGCTAAATTTGTAAAAATTTAGCTGCTTTTTTGTCAATTTATTGGTTGACAATTAAGAATGATCAACGTTGGATATTAAAATATCTATCGATAGATAATAAACTAGGCGACTCTTACTTTATTTTCCCTTTTTAATGGTCTTAATGACTTGGTATAAACTTATTAAGAGTTGGAATAAAGTTAATAGGTTTAACACTTTATTTCTCGAAATTTTTTGCTTATTTATACTCATTCTTTAGCACCCTCTATACTTTGGATAAAATTAGAATTCTCGCGTAGATATAAGAAAGAAATTTAATTAAATTAGCCCCCCCGTAACATTGATAGATGTAGCTGTTATATAACTAGCCTCATCTGAAGCCAGAAAAACATATGCTCCGGCTACTTCAGAGGGTTGCCCGGCTCTACCGAGGGGAGTATCCTTACCAAACGTAGGTATATTTTCTGCTAATTGTCCCCCTGCCACTTGCAACGGTGTCCAAATAGGACCTGGAGCAACACTATTGACACGAATGCCTCGCTGAGCTAATTGTTTTGCTAACCCAAACGTTGTATTTTTAATTGCAGCCTTAGTTCCTGCATAATCAATTAAATATGCTGAAGGATCTTCTGCTTGAATAGAGTTAGTTGTTATGATGCTACTGCCGTTTGGCATATATTCCAATGCCTCCCTGACTAACCAAATTAAGCTGAAAACATTTGTAGTATAGGTATCTATCATCTGACCTGTAGATATAGTAGTGATATCTGTATTAGCTTGTTGCTTACCGGCTACTAATACTAAAGTATCTATCTTACCTAACGATAGTACAGTTTGTTTCACTAATTCTTTGTTAAATGCTTCGTCTTTCAAATCTCCGGGAACTAGTTCTACTTTACGACCCAAAGATTCAATAATTCGTCTAACATCTTGTGCATCACTTTCCTCTTCTGGAAGATAATTTAATACAAGATCAGCGCCTTCATTCGCATATGCTATAGCTACCGCCCTACCAATGCCTGAATCAGCACCAGTTATTAAGACTTTCTTTCCCCTAAGTCGATTACATCCGGCATAAGTTGTGGATCCGTCATCTGGTTGTGGCGACATTTTACTTTGTAAACCTGGCTCAGGCTGATGCTGTGTAGGAAATTTAAAATCATCATCATGTTGCATTTTAGTCATTATTAACTATCCTCCATGATNGAATACGTGCATTCACCTGTTACTTGAATGTAGACTATTAATTCAAAAGATTCTATCAACTAGCTATATAGGTAGTTGATAGTAATTAAATTATAACACTTATAGAATATAAGCTTACACAAATGCCCAATATGGCCCATTTAATTCTAATTATGAAATATGAAGAGATGTCATGAGTTGTCAAATTAAATTGAAATTTTCGTATAGAGTGAGATGAAAAATAACTGGATGTAATGGTATATATGTCAGTGTCAACAAGCTAAAATAAAAAAGGCGATAATTTAATATCCCTGAACTAAACCCCGTAAGTTGGAGTAAATTTAACTTACGGGGTTTTTTTATGTTTTCAAAAGAAGTACAACTTGAAGAAATAAGCATGTATCTAAAGGGCGTGCTACCTAATCAGATCTGGAGGAAGTTTAGAATCAAAGGTGCCCCACCAGTCTTAACCTTCAAATCCAAGCAAGACAAACCATGCTTACTCCTGTGAAATCAAGGTTATAAGATGGCGATCAGAACGCCGCGCTTCTCTACTAGTAACGGAAAATAAATTCCATTTGAGGAATGCTTCTCTAATATGGCAGTGAGAATGTGCTTTAGGGTCTGGTCGCCTAAAACCTGATAAACGAAGGCGGAAATGAACAATGAACAAGCAAGAACAAGACAAATTCAAGACAAATTCAAGAATCTAGAAGAGAATGAGCTACTTCGCATTAAGGTCTCCTATCTGGAAAAACTCGAGGCCTTAGTGCCAGAAAAGAAGAAATTACAAACTAAGACAAAGCGGTAGTAACCACTGTGCTAAGGCATAATTGAAGGGCAAGTTGAGGTTACTTCTTCAAGTGGCTGAGTTGTCTAGCAGTAGTTATCACGATGTGTCCAAGCGTGCGTACAAGGAGTATCCACGTGAGTNAATCGACGTGATTACATCAATTCGTGGTGATAACTTGAGTATGGTTATCGTCGTGTCACACAAGAACTCCGTCATCGTGNCTTCAATACCAACCATAAGGTTGTACTGAAAATNATGGAGATGAATGGACATATCTGTACTGCCTTCAAACATTTAACGCGGAAGTACAATTCTTACGNGGGCACTGTTGGTCACATATCACCAAATCGTGTTAGCCGTCGGTTCACGACGGAACGTCCATATCAAAAGGTTTTCACTGACGTCACGGAAGTCTGCTGGGAATCAGGCACAATGGCAGAACGTGCTTAGATAACGCAATGGCCGAAAGCATCTTGAAGGTGGTCACTGGTACACAACAAGCGGTTAAAAACAAAAATCGCCGGAAAAGCTCCAGTTCAATACCGAAATCTTTCCGATCAGTTAATTGTTTGAACGTCACTCCATTTTTTGGTTTATTTCAATCGCCTTTGTTATTCTAAATTAGGTAAATTCAGAAAAAGAGAGTAGTTCAACATGTATACAGTATATATTTTTCAGCAGTTCATTTACTCAAATTAATTGACGAATTAACAGAATTTGAATTTCAATAATAATTAAAGGGTTATAATTACAAATTAGATAATACATTAGAAGCTGGAGACAAGATTGTCTAGATAATGTGTGAGATAAAATTTTTGGCATTTTATCATACATAAGACAAAATGTTTTTAAAACTGATAACGTATTTATTTCACAGCAATTACGCATTTATTTTTGAGAAAAATATAAAGCTGGAGGATTACAATGCTGAAAACTTATTCTTTAACAAAAGATACATTATCAGTTTCGTCAGAATCAAATATCAAAAATTCTTCTGTTGTTTATGTTTATGGTGACGAACGAGAATATATCGAATCTTTTGAACATAAATATGACTTTAAAATAGGCAATATACTAACGCTTGATGATCGAGTTGCATATGACACGATGATAGATCAGAACGATGAAAAAAGTTTGCTCGTAAGTTTTTTGTTTCCCGAGGTACATGAAGGTGGGCATCTAGATAATCTGACGACATCTGTTGTTTTCTTGGTATTTAAAAATAAGTTGATAATTTTTACAAAACAAAAATTAAAATTCATTCCCGAACTCTTATCCAATATGGTTTTACGTGATGCCAATAATTTCATGCAGGAAGTACTCTTAAAGATCATGCAAAAAGATTTCCATGTGATGCTTAACGACCTTCGTGGAGTCAAGGAAAAAATTGATGATTTAGACTCAGAAATATCAACGTCCGGTCCACTCAGACCAACGTTTGGTAACTTATTAACTCTTCAAAAATACATGATATCTTTGTCAACAACCTATGACGCTAATCACAAAGCGCTGGATTTCATTAAAAAAAATTTCACAACTATTAATGATATTGATTTTACCATCAAGAAAATAATTGATGAGATATACGATACAAACGACACAATGGATAGAACTATTTCAGGTTACAGCCAATATTTGGATGATTTGGAAGATATGATAAACAATATGATTTCGTATCAGCTGAACATGATTATGAAAACCCTAACAGAGATATCAATCGTTTTGACTATTCCAGCGATTATTTTTGGTTTTTGGGGAATCAATGTCGATGTTCCGTTTGAAAAATCTTCTTATGGTGTTTTTGCTGTGCTGATTATCTCTGTTATACTAAGCCTAATTTGCTGGTTTTTGTTGCGACGCAAAACATATTTGTAAAGTATTTGTGATACCCTAATANGATTTAATCCGGATTATTCATCAAGACAAACAAAATGCTCCTATGCTATTAGTTTACAAGGCAGAAGAAAATCTGTCCGTAAATCTAGCATAAGAGCAATCTGTTCTTGATGTTTTTTTATTGTCCCAAATTTGTAATAAAAGTGGCTAACTTGATTTTAAAACGCGCGGTTTGAACATAATAAGATTTTTGTCGATTATTCCAAAGCTAATTTTCCCAGAAAAAAGCCCGGCGACAAGCGCCGAGCTAGCTTCACAGACAGTTTTTTTAGGATTTGACCACATCGACATTAGCATACAGGTTTGCAATGATCTCCAGCATGTCTTTTTCAGTTCGATCCCAGCCGATTGTTTTAAGAAAGGCTTGACCATTTTGGACTTGGTTGCCGATCGTGTCGGGGTTGGCACAAGCATTTGCAAGCGTTTTGGCCAGATCTCGTTCATCAAGATGACTGGCAAAATAGGTCCCGTCTTTTAAGAAGTAGCTTCCTGTGCCTTCCTTAAAATCAATGAGTGGCAGGCCAGTGCTCATCATTTCATAAGGGACAAGCGAAAAATTGGTCATAGATGGCGCAATCCCGAAATCAGCACTTTGGTAAAGTCGATTTAATTCCGGGGGAGTCAGCTTACCAAGGTTTTCACCATTGATGAAGCGTTTGCTGCGGTCGGTACCGAAGTATTGAATTTTGAGATCGATTCCTTTGGCGCGCAGTAACTGGCGGCAATTTTCGAGGACAATCTGAATGTTGATGGGTGCGCGCCGCGGGCTGCTCCACTTGGTATAGACAGCAAGCTTGATTTGTTTTTTTTGTTCATAAGGTCCCATGTCGCGTTCCTTGAATGGATATCGTGCGACATCGACAGGAAAGTTAATCACATCAATAGGGCTGTGAACCTTGCAATGCATGGTGATCATGTGGGCACACCATGGACCAAGCGATACCATGTGCAGACCTAGACTGTAAGTTCGTCGCGCCATCTGATAGCGATCGCCATATGGATAGAAATACGGTTCGTAATCTTGAACAAAATACATTTTGTACCCTGGTTTGTTCTTGATCACATAAACGGATTCCCATAACGTGGCGGCCCAAATATCGGAACGATGGGACTCAAGTTCGCCCATTGGCAGACAGGTTCCTTTGTAACCGGGATAATTAAATTCAGCATTCTGAATCATTTCGTCTTGGCTTTGTGGGACATAGCTTAAATAGTAGACATCGTAACCGGCGTTGGCCAGCAGCGTACCCAGATGCAGCATCGTTGTTTGACCGCCATCAAAACCGATAATGCCAGTTGTGACAAACGTGATCCGATTACCACGCGGTTTCGTTTGATCGGCTGGTTGATTATTAAAATATTTCAAAATCTGATCATATTGATGAATACTGCCATCAGGGACATCACTAAACTTAGTTTTTGCAGGTTTCANAACGAGTCCTCCTTGTATGATTAANGGTACTTTNTGTCGCTTTAGGCGTTGCTTAAATTTGAGTAGAAAAAAGAAGAGCGGACTAATGTCATCTCGCGTTTGGTGTGACGATCCGTGTAGGCTCAAGCAGCGTACAAAAGCGGCTACTTTATTATAGTTTACATAATAACCGTAGACTTCTTTTTCCAAAATTGCAAGAACAAGTTAGCCGGGGCCGGGGGTGTTGAGACACTCCCAAGAACAGCCTGTTAGCTTATGAGTGGTTCATTGTTTAGCTTACGTGTTGTGCTGAACTCCGAGTCCGGCGCACTTCGGTCTCAAAACACTCCTGGGGGCCACGGTAGTCTAGCTTTCTCCGGGGAAGCCCGTTAAGCCGGTCTTGGGTAGCCAACACCTGGCTGGGACTAACATCATCCAGCGACTCGCCTTTTTGGTAGTCACGTCTAATCATGCGATTGTGGGCCTCGTTGGAGCCGCGATCGCATGAGGTGTATGAATGCGCGTAGAAGATGTCTGTATCTGTGTCCTCAAAGGCCTTATTCAGAGTCGAGAACTCCGGGCCAGTGTCTGTGGTAATCGTGCGCAGACAGTCACCCCACTCAAGCTTGATTTCTCGTAACGCAAACTCCACAGAGTCGGAGTCTCGGCCGTCGATCAGTATATGAACGGCCTTGATTGTGCATCTCAACAAGAGACTGCTTAAATTCTTTTTTTTGTATCGAATCATATTAAAAAATGCTCCTATGCTATGAGTTTACAGAGCAGAAGAAAATCTGTCCGTAAATCTAGCATAAGAGCATTCATTAAAAAACTTTATTTATATTCTTCCGTATTTTGTATCTGATGAAACTGTTGACTTATTCCGATATGAAGTTAAAAAAAGGTTATTGTATATGAGCCACACTAAAAAAGTTCCTAATAAGCATATACAAAGATTAGAAAAGCAACTAGGTATTTATATTTTTGATTCTTAAATCACTTTTTGTTATAGGGTCTATTTTTACATAATGACCCCTCGAAAAGACTATTAAAACAGCCCCCATTATCTGACTAGTAGATAATGGGGGCTGTTTTTTTGTTTAATGTTATAATAGATC
>JGI26057J44791_1000186_pt1 | contig 13192 bp, 8 predicted proteins | sample HigsolmetaGSP19D_FD_44791 | JGI IMG/M metagenome (IMG submission 44791) | reverse complement strand
CCCTGCCACTGCGTGCTGCCCGTCATGGCGGTAAGGCTGTAGTGACCACGCGCNTCAGGCTCCAGCAGCGCAGGGATCGGCAGCAGCGGCCGGGTAGCCGCCATCAGTGAACGACTCCATAACGGCAGGGCGCCTGACGCGCTGAGCGCCGCGGTCAGTTTGAGAAAAGTGCGACGTTGCATACGCATATCCTTGTGATAATGAGATCCCCAGCCTAAACCCTGCCCCTGCAGGAGGGTCAAGCGCCGGGCAGCAAAATGTTAACCCGCCATCTGCGGGGGTAAAAGAAGCGGAATCCGGACGGTAACTGTGCTAACGTCAATGGATTGTCCTTTGCTGAGAACCATTATGACAAAAAGCATTAAGATCCTGCTGCTGGCGGGACTCTTTGGCTTCTCCACCAGCAGTTTTGCACTGAGCGAGTCTGAAGCGGAAGATCTGGCTGACCTGACGGCGGTCTTTGTCTATCTGAAGAACGACTGCGGCTATCAGGCACTGCCTGATGCACAGATCCGCAAAGCGCTGGTATTTTTTGCCCAGCAGAACCGCTGGGATTTAAGCAACTACAGCAGCTATAACATGAAAGCGCTGGGTGAAGAGAGCTACAAAGATCTGAGTGGCATTGCGATCAACAATGATAAAAAGTGCAAATCGCTGGCGCGTGATTCACTGAGCCTGCTGGCCTACGTCAAGTAACGGGGCGTCATGCGGGCTGTGCGGGTTATCTGCCCGCTATAAACTGCCGGTAAGCGGCGATGACCGCCAGAAAGTCCTCCACGCCGCAGAACGAGAGACTCTCTTCATCGTAGTAGGCCATGCCCTCTTCCAGTCCCTCATCCTCCAGCGCCAGCTGATTAGCGCGGATCATCACCTCTTCCTCGTCCAGCCACAGCGTGTACTCATGTCCGATGCGCTGCCACTGCTGATGGGTGCCTTTTACCGCGCGCGCGGCAGCTTCCACCTCATCCAGCAGGCCGGGGTTATCCCTGACTTCCTCATTAAACCAGTGGCCTACCGCTTCGTGATCCATCGACATGCGCACTCTGACCTGGCCGGTGAGATCGCGTAAAAATTCATACTCCATCGTGTTACCTCATACCAGTCGCGCGCCGGGCAGCACATTGATTGCATTCTGAACGCAGCGCGCGTAATAAAGTGGGATCGCGCTCGCATTATGCCGGGAGTGCAGCAGGGAAAAAAGGCATAAAAAAAGGGGATGATTTGCATCATCCCCTGGTCTGTCCGTCGCGTTATACGGCGGTCTGGAAAATCACGCTGTCCGCTTTCTCAGTATATTGACCCAGCTGGTCAAAGTTGAGGTAGCGATAGGTGTCATCGGCCGTTTTATCCACCTGTACCATAAACTGCTGATACTCGTCCGGCGTTGGCAGTTTGCCAAGCAGCGAAGCGACGGCAGCCAGCTCGGCTGATGCCAGGAAGACGTTGGCGCCGTTACCCAGACGGTTCGGGAAGTTACGGGTCGACGTGGAAACCACCGTCGCGCCGTCCTGCACGCGTGCCTGGTTACCCATGCAGAGCGAACAGCCCGGGATCTCAATACGCGCACCGCTTTTGCCAAAGACGCTGTAGTAGCCCTCTTCCGTCAGCTGAGCCGCATCCATCTTGGTTGGCGGAGCCACCCACAGACGCGTCGGCAGCTGGCCCTTATGCGCGTCCAGCAGCTTACCGGCCGCACGGAAGTGACCGATATTGGTCATGCAGGAGCCGATAAACACTTCGTCAATCTTCTCGCCCTGCACGTCAGAGAGCCAGCGCGCATCATCCGGATCGTTTGGTGCGCACAGAATCGGCTCTTTGATATCCGCCAGATCGATCTCGATCACCGCAGCGTATTCCGCGTCTGCATCGCCTTCCAGCAGTTGCGGATCGGCCAGCCATTTCTGCATGCCCTCAACGCGACGCTCCAGCGTACGGCGATCGCCGTAACCTTCCGAGATCATCCACTTCAGCAGAACGATGTTGGAGTTCAGGTACTCGATAATCGGCGCTTTATCCAGCTTGATCGTACAACCGGCAGCAGAACGTTCAGCAGAGGCATCAGACAGCTCAAACGCCTGCTCAACTTTCAGATCCGGCAGACCTTCAATTTCCAGAATACGGCCGGAGAAGATGTTTTTCTTGCCCTTCTTCTCTACCGTCAGCAGACCCTGCTTAATTGCGTACAGCGGGATAGCGTGCACCAGATCGCGCAGCGTGATGCCCGGCTGCATGGCGCCCTTAAAGCGCACCAGTACGGATTCCGGCATATCCAGCGGCATGACGCCGGTCGCAGCAGCAAACGCCACCAGACCGGACCCTGCCGGGAAGGAGATGCCAATCGGGAAGCGGGTGTGTGAATCACCGCCGGTGCCGACGGTATCCGGCAGCAGCATACGGTTCAGCCAGCTGTGGATGATACCATCTCCCGGACGCAGTGAGACGCCACCGCGGTTCATGATGAAGTCCGGCAGCGTATGGTGCGTGGTCACATCGACCGGCTTTGGATAAGCCGCCGTGTGGCAGAAAGATTGCATCACCAGATCGGCGGAGAAGCCCAGACACGCCAGATCTTTCAGCTCGTCGCGCGTCATCGGACCGGTGGTATCCTGTGAGCCCACAGAGGTCATCTTCGGCTCGCAGTAAGCGCCCGGACGAATACCTTCGACGCCACAGGCGCGGCCCACCATCTTCTGCGCCAGCGAATAGCCGCGCGTGCTGGAGGCGATATCTTTCGCCTGCACAAAGACGTCGCTTGCCGGCAGGCCGAGTGACTCGCGTGCTTTTGTCGTCAGACCACGACCGATAATCAGCGGAATACGGCCGCCGGCGCGGACTTCATCCAGCAGCACGTCAGTCTTCAGTTCAAAGGTCGCCAGCAGTTCACCGGTTTCGTGATTGCGTACTTCGCCTTTATACGGGTAAACGTCAATCACATCGCCCATGTTGAGGCGTTCAACATCCAGTTCGATCGGCAGCGCGCCGGCATCTTCCATGGTGTTGAAGAAAATCGGGGCAATTTTACCGCCGAGGCAGAGACCACCGCCCTTTTTGTTTGGCACGTACGGGATATCTTCACCCATAAACCACAGCACCGAGTTGGTGGCGGATTTACGTGATGAGCCGGTACCGACGACGTCGCCGACATAAGTCAGCGGGAAGCCTTTCTGCTGCAGCGCCTGAATCTGTTTGATCGGGCCGATATTGCCCGCTTCATCTGGCTCAATGCCATCACGCGGGTTTTTCAGCATTGCCAGCGCATGCAGTGGAATATCCGGGCGTGACCACGCATCCGGCGCCGGAGAGAGGTCGTCGGTGTTGGTTTCGCCGGTCACTTTAAACACGGTGGTGGTGATTTTTTCAGCCAGTTTAGGACGCTTCAGGAACCACTCGGCATCAGCCCAGGATTGCAGAATTTTTTTCGCGTGGGCATTACCCGCTTTGGCTTTCTCTTCCACATCGTAGAAGTTGTCGAACATCAGCAGCGTATGGGACAGCGCTTCAGCGGCAATCGGTGCCAGCGCCTCATCGTCGAGCGCTTCAATCAGCGCGTGGATGTTATAGCCACCCTGCATGGTGCCCAGCAGTTCAACAGCTTTCTCGCGCGTAACCAGAGGAGAGTGGGCTTCGCCCGTTGCGACAGCAGCCAGGAAACCGGCTTTAACATAGGCGGCTTCATCAACGCCTGGCGGGACGCGGTTAACCAGCAGGTCAACCAGAAATTCTTCTTCACCCGCAGGCGGGCTTTTCAGCAGTTCAACCAGCGCGGCCATCTGGGAAGCATCTAACGGCTTAGGTACGATTCCCTGGGCAGCACGCTCGGCAACGTGCTTACGGTATTCTTCTAGCACGACGTTCTCCTCGCTCTCATTGTATAGCTTTCCGGTACACCTTGATGCTGTTAAACAGTAGGGTGAGGTGCCCGGTTCTGCGTCGGCCAGCATAGCAGGATTTCGCCTGATTGTTAATCTGTTTACAAAAAAGCAACATCCAGCCGGTTTCCGGCATAATGCTCCGGATAAACCCGATCGGACGGAAACAAAACCGGCAGGCGCACAGTGGGCTGTTTTCGGATCATAACTTTTAGCGTGGCAGAGAATGACCTCGCTAACGTCTGGTTATGCTTACGGCGGCAACAGCAAAAAAAAACGGCCCCCGCAGGAGCCGTTGATAGCAGAAGCGAAACTTACTTCTTCTTCGCTTTCGCGTTTGGCAGATCGGTGATGCTGCCTTCAAAGATTTCAGCCGCAAGGCCGACTGACTCATGCAGCGTCGGGTGCGCATGGATGGTCAGCGCGATATCTTCGGCATCACAACCCATCTCGATCGCCAGACCGATTTCACCCAGCAGCTCGCCGCCGTTGGTGCCGACTACAGCACCACCGATAACGCGATGCGTCTCTTTGTCAAAAATCAGCTTGGTCATACCGTCAGCGCAGTCGGAAGCGATAGCACGGCCGGAGGCCGCCCACGGGAAGGTAGAGACTTCGTAGCTGATGCCCTTCTCTTTGGCTTCTTTCTCGGTCAGACCTACCCACGCAACTTCCGGCTCGGTATAGGCGATTGATGGGATCACTTTCGGATCGAAGTAGTGCTTCAGACCAGAGATGACCTCAGCGGCAACGTGGCCTTCATGCACGCCTTTGTGCGCCAGCATAGGCTGACCCACGATATCGCCGATAGCGTAGATGTGCGGCACGTTGGTGCGCATCTGCTTATCCACACGGATAAAGCCGCGCTCATCCACTTCCACGCCCGCTTTACCGGCGTCGAGGCCTTTACCGTTTGGTACACGGCCAATGGCAACCAGTACCGCGTCATAGCGCTGCGCCTCGGCAGGCGCTTTTTTGCCTTCCATCGATACGTAGATACCGTCATCTTTCGCATCAACCGCGGTGACTTTGGTTTCCAGCATCAGATTGAATTTCTTGCTGATACGCTTGGTAAAGACTTTAACCACGTCTTTATCCGCTGCCGGGATCACCTGGTCAAACATCTCAACCACGTCAATCTCTGAACCCAGCGCATGGTAAACGGTCGCCATCTCCAGACCGATGATGCCGCCGCCCATGACCAGCAGACGCTTCGGCACTTCGCGCAGCTCCAGCGCTGACGTAGAGTCCCAGACGCGCGGATCGTGATGCGGGATAAACGGCAGCTCGATAGGACGTGAGCCTGCGGCGATGATCGCGTTATCGAAGTTGATGGTGGTTGCGCCACCCTCACCTTCAACCACCAGAGTATTAGCGCCGGTGAATTTGCCCAGACCGTTAACAACTTTGACCTTACGGCCTTTGGCCATACCAGCCAGGCCACCGGTCAGCTGGTTGATCACCTTCTCTTTCCAGGTGCGGATCTTGTTAATGTCTGTCTGTGGCTGACCAAACACGATGCCGTGCTCTTCCAGCGCTTTCGCTTCTTCAATCACTTTCGCGACGTGCAGCAGCGCTTTTGACGGGATACAGCCTACGTTCAGACAAACACCGCCGAGGGTGTTGTAGCGCTCAACCAGAACGGTCTCCAGACCTAAGTCAGCGCAACGGAAGGCTGCAGAGTAACCTGCAGGACCTGCCCCAAGTACCACGACTTGAGTTTTAATCTCTGTACTCATCATGACCTCTTGTTAGATTGCCGGCGGTCAGAGCGACCCTTTCCCAGGCTCATGCTACCCTGTCGCCACCGGGACATTTCACCGCGAGAGTTTACAGAATTGTTAATAAACTGCCAACCGCGGTAACAACTGAATGCTTACAACAAGGCCGGCATTTGCCGGCCTTGATTAACTTCACATCACCAGACGGCGAATATCAGACAGCATATTGTTGATGATGGTGATGAAACGCGCACCATCAGCACCGTCGATCACGCGGTGGTCAAACGAGAGCGAGATCGGCATCATCAAACGCGGTGCGAACTCTTTACCGTTCCATACCGGCTCCATGGCCGACTTGGAGACGCCAAGGATCGCCACTTCCGGCGCATTGACGATAGGCGCGAAGTGCGTCGTGCCCAGGCCGCCAAGGCTGGANATGGTGAAACAGCCGCCCTGCATATCGCTGGCGGTCAGCTTGCCATCACGCGCTTTCTTCGAGGTTGCCATCAGCTCACGCGAGAGTTCAGTGATGCCTTTCTTATTCACATCCTTGAACACCGGAACCACCAGACCATTTGGCGTATCTACCGCCACGCCGATGTTGATGTATTTCTTCAGCGTCAGTTTCTGACCATCTTCAGACAGCGAGCTGTTGAAACGTGGCATCTGCTCCAGCGCCGCCGCGACCGCTTTCATGATGAACACCACCGGGGTGAACTTCACATCCAGCTTGCGCTTCTCGGCTTCGGCGTTCTGCTGCTTGCGGAACGCTTCCAGATCGGTGATATCGGTTTTATCAAAGTGCGTAACGTGCGGGATCATGACCCAGTTACGGCTCAGGTTAGCACCAGAGATTTTCTGGATACGGCCCAGCTCCACTTCTTCCACTTCACCAAACTTGCTGAAGTCCACTTTCGGCCACGGCAGCATGCCTGGCAGACCGCCGCCTGCAGCAGCTGCTGGCGCAGCCTCAGCGCGTTTCACCGCCTCTTTCACGTAAGTCTGCACATCCTCTTTCAGGATGCGACCCTTACGGCCGGTGCCTTTCACCTTCGCCAGATTCACGCCAAACTCGCGCGCCAGACGACGGATCACCGGCGTAGCGTGCACGTAAGCGTCATTCTCAGCGAAGTCATTTTTCGCTTCTGCTTTGGCTGGCGCAGGTGCTGCAGCCGGTTTAGCCTCTGCTTTCGCCGGCGCGGAGGCCGCTTCCGGTTTGGCTGCCGGTGCCGGCGATGGCGCGCCGCCTTCCACTTCAAAGATCATGATCAGTGAGCCGGTACTGACTTTGTCGCCAGTGGCTACTTTCAGCTCTTTCACCGTACCGGCAAACGGTGCCGGTACTTCCATAGAGGCTTTATCGCCTTCAACCACAATCAGCGACTGTTCAGCGGTGACTTTGTCACCCGCTTTCACCAGTACCTCGGTCACTTCAACTTCGTCACCGCCGATATCCGGTACGTTTACCTCTTTCGCGCCTGCCGCTGCAGCCGGGGCGGAGGTCGCCTCTTCTTTCATCTGTGGTTTCGCGTCGGCCGCCGGCGCATCGCCTTCTGCGTCAAAGATCATAATCAGTGAACCGGTGTTCACTTTATCGCCGGTAGCNATTTTGATCTCTTTCACTACACCCGCAAACGGCGCAGGCACTTCCATTGAGGCTTTNTCACCTTCAACGGTGATCAGCGACTGCTCTGCTTCAACCTTGTCGCCCACTTTAACCAGGATTTCTGTGACTTCGACTTCATCACCACCGATATCCGGTACGTTAACCTCTTTGCTGGCGGTTGCCGTTGCAGCAGCAGGAGCCGGCGCGGCTTCTGCTTTTTTCTCTTCGGCAGCCGGTGCAGCTTCTGCCGCACCTTCAGCGTCAAACACCATAATCAGCGAGCCGGTATTCACTTTGTCACCGACGGCGATTTTGATCTCTTTAACCACGCCCGCCTGCGGTGAAGGCACTTCCATTGAAGCTTTATCGCCTTCCACAGAGATCAGCGACTGCTCAGCGTCAACGCTGTCGCCCACCTTCACCAGAATTTCGGTGACTTCAACTTCGTCCGACCCGATATCCGGTACGTTAATTTCGATAGCCATTACTCTTTACCTCTTAAGCCAGACGCGGGTTAACTTTATCAGCGTCGATATCGAATTTAGCGATAGCGTCCGCTACCACCTGCTTCTCGATTTCGCCGCGTTTAGCCAGCTCACCCAGCGCAGCCACAACCACATATGATGCATCCACTTCGAAGTGATGACGCAGATTTTCACGGCTGTCAGAACGACCGAAGCCATCGGTACCCAGCACGCGGTAGTCGCTGGCTGGCACATAGCTGCGAACCTGTTCTGCGAACAGCTTCATGTAGTCAGTTGACGCAACGGCCGGCGCATCATTCATCACCTGAGCGATGTAAGGCACGCGTGGCGTTTCTGTCGGATGCAGCATGTTCCAGCGCTCGCAATCCTGACCGTCTCGCGCCAGCTCGGTGAACGAGGTTACGCTATAGACATCAGAGCCGATACCGTACTCTTTCGCCAGAATCTGTGCCGCTTCGCGCACGTGACGCAGGATAGAACCTGAGCCCAGCAGCTGCACTTTACCTTTCTTGCCTTCTACTTCTTCCAGCTTGTAGATACCCTTGCGGATACCCTCTTCCGCACCCTGCGGCATCGCCGGCATGTGGTAGTTTTCGTTCAGCGTGGTGATGTAGTAGTAGATGTTTTCCTGCGCTTCACCATACATACGCACCAGACCATCCTGCATGATCACGGCCACTTCATACGCGTATGACGGATCGTAGGAGATGCAGTTAGGGATGGTCAGCGACTGAATATGGCTGTGGCCATCTTCATGCTGCAGGCCTTCNCCGTTCAGCGTCGTACGGCCTGAAGTCCCCCCGACCAGGAAGCCACGCGCCTGCTGATCGCCCGCCAGCCACATCAGATCGCCAATGCGCTGGAAGCCAAACATCGAGTAGTAGATGTAGAACGGGATCATCGGCAGGTTGTTGGTGCTGTAAGAGGTCGCCGCCGCCAGCCAGGATGAACCTGCGCCCAGCTCGTTGATCCCTTCCTGCAGAATCTGGCCTTTCTCATCTTCTTTATAGTAAGCAACCTGCTCACGGTCCTGCGGCGTATACTGCTGGCCGTTCGGGCTGTAGATACCGATCTGACGGAACAGGCCTTCCATACCAAAAGTACGGGCTTCATCCGCGAGGATCGGCACCAGACGATCTTTGATCGACTTGTTCTTCAGCATCACGTTCAGCGCGCGCACGAAAGCGATCGTGGTAGAGATCTCTTTGCTCTGCTCTTCCAGCAGAGGTTTGAACTCTTCCAGCGTCGGCATTTCCAGCTTCTCAGTGAACTCTGCCTGACGGGTCGGCAGATAGCCACCCAGCTTCTCACGCTGGCCGTGCAGGTAGTTGTACTCTTCTGAGCCTTTCTCGAAGGTGACGTAAGGCAGCTCTTCGATTTTTTCATCAGCCACTGGCACATTGAAGCGATCGCGGATGTAGCGTACGCCATCCATGTTCATCTTCTTGACCTGATGGGCAATGTTTTTTCCTTCCGCCGTATCACCCATACCGTAACCTTTAATGGTATGAGCCAGAATCAGCGTTGGCTGGCCTTTGGTCTCCTGCGCTTTTTTCAGAGCAGCGTAGATTTTCTTCGGATCGTGGCCGCCACGGTTCAGCGCGAAAATTTCGTCGTCAGACCACTCTTTTACCAGCTCAGCAGTCTCCGGATATTTGCCGAAGAAGTGCTCACGCACATAGGCACCGTCGCGTGATTTAAAGGTCTGGTAGTCACCGTCAACGGTTTCATTCATCAGCTGAATCAGTTTGCCGCTGGTATCTTTCTTCAGCAGCTCATCCCAGCGTCCGCCCCAGATCACTTTGATCACGTTCCAGCCAGCACCGGCAAAGATGCCTTCCAGCTCGTTGATGATCTTACCGTTACCGGTGACCGGGCCATCCAGACGCTGCAGGTTGCAGTTGATGATGAACACCAGGTTATCCAGCTTCTCGCGGGTCGCGATAGTAATGGCACCTTTAGATTCCGGCTCATCCATCTCACCATCACCGAGGAAGGCGTATACCGTCTGACCAGACGTATCTTTCAGGCCGCGATGCTCAAGGTATTTCAGGAACTTCGCCTGATAGATAGCGTTCAGCGGGCCCAGGCCCATTGAAACGGTCGGGAACTGCCAGAAGTCCGGCATCAGCTTCGGATGCGGATAAGATGACAGGCCGTTGCCGTGCACTTCCTGACGGAAGTTGTTCATCTGCTCTTCAGTCAGGCGCCCTTCAAGGAACGCACGCGAGTANATGCCTGGAGAAATATGACCCTGGAAGTAGACCAGATCGCCGCCATCTTTTTCGCTGCGTGCACGGAAGAAGTGGTTAAAGCACACTTCATAGATCGTGGCAGANCTCTGGAAAGAAGAGAGGTGTCCCCCCAGCTCCAGATCTTTTTTCGACGCACGCAGAACTGAAACAATGGCGTTCCAGCGAATTGCGGAACGGATACGACGTTCGAGAGAGGTGTTACCCGGATAGTCCGGCTCATCTTCTGTCGCAATGGTGTTGATATAGTTACTGATCGCTGCAGCAGCACCGCCGCCGCCAGCTACTTTCACACCACCTTTGCGGGCTGCGCTCAGAACCTGATCAATCAGATACTGCGCACGCTCAACACCTTCTTCACGGATGACCGATTCGATCGCCTGTAGCCAGTCACGAGTTTCGATCGGATCCACGTCATTCTGTAAACGTTCTGACATGGGGGGTATTCCTTATCTGTGTCTAATACGTTGAATTATCAGGAGCCTGTCTGCTTGTGTTGTGTTTCAGGTTCACAGCACAAGAAGACAGGCCCGTCGTTTATGTCGCACGTTCGTTGCCGTACGTTATTCCTTGCGTTGCTGTAAACGACGCAGGGAGCGTTCACGACGGCTCTGCTCCCGACTTCTGTCCAGCAAGATTTCCTCTATGAACGCCAGATGACGATGCGAGGCTTCACGGGCCTGTTCCGGCTCGCGTGCCACAATCGCCGCAAAAATACTGGCGCGATGCTCGCTCACTTTCGCCAGCATTTCGCGGCGAGCGTAAAGCAATTCGAAATTCTGACGTACGTTTTGTTCCAGCATCGGGCTCATGGAGCGCAGCAGGTGCAGCAGCACCACATTATGCGCCGCTTCCGTGACCGCAATCTGATACTTCATGACGGCATCCGCCTCAGCGTCGAGATCGCCGCTCTCCTGCGCCTGCTGAATCTGAAGATGGCAGTCGCGAATACGCTGCAGATCTTCATCGGTGCCGCGCAGTGCTGCGTAGTAGGCCGCCACACCTTCCAGCGCATGACGGGTTTCCAGCAGATCAAACTGAGATTCCGGATGCTGGGCCAGTAGCCCGACCAGGGGGTCGCTTAAGCTCTGCCAGAGATTCTGCTGCACAAATGTGCCGCCACCCTGGCGACGCAGCAGTAAACCTTTGGCTTCCAGACTCTGAATCGCTTCGCGCAGCGATGGACGTGAGACATCAAACTGTTTGGCCAGTTCGCGCTCGGGGAGCAGTTTCTCACCCGGCTGAAGGGTCCCTTCCATAATCAGGGATTCCAGCTGCTGCTCTATCGCATCGGAGAGCTTGGGCTGGCGAATTTTACTATAAGCCATCTTCCCTTCTTATAAGCCAAACGTCTGGAGTAAATTGGTAATACCAATTGAAAAATGGTGCCCGTAAAGTAACAAAGTATTCACCTTGTGTCTATATGGCCACTCTCTTACTTCCAGCCCGTTGCAGGCCTGAACCCAGGCAGCACGCCTTAAGCCGCCGTAGTAACAGGAAAAAGAAACAACTGCGCGAAGTTGTTAACAGATTTCACTTTTACCAAACCTTACACTGCAAAAGCGGTTGCTGCTCTTATACGCCATAAGCGAAAGCTATTCGTGTTTAAGCATTATTCATGACAGAAATAGCGCAAGGGAAACCACAGAGTAAATCGCTGCTTTTTCCATCACTCCTTAGCACAAAAAGCAAAAGCAGGTGCAAAGTCGCGCGCTTATCACTATTCTGGTCGCCTGAATAGCGTCTCGCTACAGAGAGTCAGTCTGAATTCGTAAAGAAAAGATTACACGCAGTATCACAGCCTTAAGTGCGGGCACTGCAGGCGCACAATAACAATACAAAGAGGTTTGTATGGAACAACAGCATGGCGAAGCGCTGCACCGCGGCCTGAAGAATCGCCATATCCAGCTGATCGCGCTGGGCGGTGCCGTCGGCACCGGCCTGTTTCTGGGAAGCGCATCAGTTATTAAATCTGCCGGCCCGGCGGTGATCCTGGGGTATGCCATTGCCGGATTTATCGCCTTTTTAATTATGCGCCAGCTGGGTGAAATGGTGGTTGAAGAGCCGGTTGCCGGCAGCTTTAGCCATTTTGCCTATAAATACTGGGGCAATTTTGCCGGCTTCGCCTCAGGCTGGAACTACTGGGTGCTCTATGTGCTGGTTGCGATGGCAGAACTCAGCGCCGTCGGTAAATATATTCAGTTCTGGTATCCGGAGTTTCCGGCCTGGGCCAGCGCCGCTATTTTCTTTGTCGTCATCAATGCCATTAACCTGACCAACGTCAAAGTGTTTGGTGAGATGGAGTTCTGGTTCGCGATCATTAAAGTCGTGGCCGTTATCGGCATGATCCTGTTTGGCGGCTGGCTGCTGTTCAGCGGCAACGCCGGTCCGCAGGCATCTGTCAGTAACCTGTGGGATCAGGGTGGCTTTCTGCCGCACGGCATGACCGGTCTGGTGATGATGATGGCGATTATCATGTTCTCCTTTGGTGGCCTTGAACTGGTGGGTATTACNGCTGCAGAAGCGGATAANCCGGAAGAGAGCATTCCTAAAGCCACCAATCAGGTGCTGTGGCGCATTCTGATTTTCTATATTGGCTCACTGGCGGTACTGCTGTCGCTGCTGCCCTGGACCCGCGTCACGGCAGATACNAGTCCGTTTGTCCTGATTTTCCATGAGCTGGGTGATGCGCTGGTCGCTAACGCCCTGAACGTNGTGATCCTGACTGCGGCGCTCTCGGTCTACAACAGCTGTGTTTACTGTAACAGCCGTATGCTGTTTGGCCTGGCCCAGCAGGGTAATGCGCCAAAAGCGCTGCTGAAGGTTGATCGCCGCGGCGTACCGGTTGCCACTATTATGGTTTCGGCGGTTGCTACCGCNCTGTGCGTGTTGATCAACTATCTGATGCCGGGAGAAGCCTTTGGCATTCTGATGTCACTGGTGGTGTCGGCTCTGGTCATCAACTGGGCAATGATTAGCCTGGCGCATATGAAATTCCGCCGTAAGAAAGATCAGCAGGGTGTTACCACGCGCTTCCGGGCGGTGCTCTATCCGGCCGGTAACTGGCTCTGTCTGCTGTTTATGGCCGCCGTGCTGGTGATCATGGCGATGACACCCGGAATGGCGATTTCAGTCTGGCTGATTCCGGTCTGGCTGGTTATTCTGGCGGTGGGTTACGCCGTTAAAAACAGAACGCAGAAAGCCTGATAGTCCCGCGTGCCCGGTTTATCTGACCGGGCACCTCTGCCGATCGCCTTCA
>JGI26057J44791_1000183_pt1 | contig 13563 bp, 10 predicted proteins | sample HigsolmetaGSP19D_FD_44791 | JGI IMG/M metagenome (IMG submission 44791) | reverse complement strand
CGCCACAACGTGAATTTGTTAAACAAGCGCGCGTTCGTGGTGCGTTTGCTGAACAATTGCGGGTGCTTTATGTTGCGTTAACGCGTGCTGAACAACACTTGTTTATGGTGGGGGCGTACGACAGTGTGAAAGCCCTATGGGATAAGTGGTCGTTAGCTGAAGCTGGTACGGAATGGATGTTGCCGGAGTGGGCCCGCCTTGAAGGAAAGTCGTTCATGGACTTGATGGGGATGGCCTTGATGCGCCATCCCAAGGCGCCTGAATTGGCAAGTGTGCTAACAGCTTACGATGATAAGGATGTCATTGATTTCAGTGAGATTCGGACGAAAGCGCCGAAGCAACCGTTCAATTTTGGGCTAGAAATCGTGAATGGGGCCGATTTACGCGCACTGGTTGATGCTTATCAAGCGATGCCACTGTCTGAAGCGACGTCAGAAAAGACCGGTGCCACGCCGGACGGCATCATCAATGATTGGCGTTCGGTGTTGCAATTTGATTATCAGTTTGATGAGGCGACACGTGCCACAGCGTACCAGTCAGTTTCAGAAATTAAACGTCTATTTGAAGATCCAGATTTAGCAGCTGGCCGTGGCTTAGTGGATGGACGTATTCAAGCGGATGAATTTGCAGGATTGCGGTTTACGGATGAAACGTTACCGGAGCCGACCTTTATGCAAGAAGCGGAAACGCGTATTTCATCGGCTGCGATTGGAACGGCAACGCACTTGGTATGCAACGTGTTGATCTATCGACAGGAGCGCCATCTCAGGCTGACTTGCGCGCATTGGTGGCCGATTTGGTTGACCAAGAGTTAATCGAGGATAAGGTGGCCCATCTGATTTCGTTATCTAAGATTGAACGTTTCTTCACGAATTCACCTTTGGGCAAGCAAATGGTTGCCCATGCGGACTCTTTGCAACGTGAAGTGCAGTTCTCACTGTTGCTCGATGCAGATCGTCTGTACAAAGACTTCCAAGGATCAGAAAAAGTTTTGATTCACGGTATTATTGATGGCTATTTCCAGGTCGATGATGAGGTGTGGTTGTTCGATTACAAGACCGATCGGGTAACACCTGAAACGGCAGCTGAAACACTTACGCAACGTTATTCAGGCCAATTGAACGTTTATGCACAGGCACTGGTGGCGATGGGGAAGCCAATGCCACGTCGGTTTATTTATGCCTTTAGTGCAGAGAAAATCATTGCATTAGACTAACTTAAAAGAAGTGAAGCGTCCGCCATTTGGGAGGGCGCTTTTTTCGGGTTCCGATTTATAAAAACGCACAAAAAGTTCTTGATTAGATTTCAAGAAAGCGCTTGCAAAAGAGAGCGACTCGGTTATAATAATGTTTGTGAAGAAAAGAACAAATGGTCATTGTTAACACGAGGAGATTAGACATGAAAGCAGCAGTTGTTCGTGAAACGCCAGATGGATTTGTAGATTTGATTGATGATTGGCAACCCCGTGCCTTAGGATTTGGTGAGGCATTGGTTGATGTAGAATACAGTGGTCTTTGCCACACCGACTTGCACGTCGCCAATGGTGATTTTGGTAATCCAAATGAGATTAACCCACGCGAATTCCGTCGTGTCATTGGGCACGAAGGGGTTGGAATCGTGACGAAGCTTGGTGAAGGGGCATCAGATTACTTGAAGTTGGGCGATCGCGTGTCAATTGCTTGGTTCTATGATGCTTGTGGAAACTGTGAGTACTGCAACACGGGAAATGAAACGTTCTGCCGCAAGGTGCGCAATGCTGGTTTCTCAGTCGATGGCGCAATGGCACAACAAGTGGTCGTCAATGCTAAGTATGCGGTTAAGGTACCGGAAGGTCTTGATCCGATGGAAGCATCATCAATTACGTGTGCCGGCGTAACGATGTACAAGTCTCTTAAGGTCGGCGAAACAAAGCCAGGTCAATGGGTTTCAGTTGTTGGGGCTGGTGGTTTGGGTAACTTGGCCATCCAGTACGCTCACAATGTGTTTGGTGCCCACGTGGTAGCGGTCGATGGTAACCCAGACAAGTTGGAAGCAGCNCGCCAAATGGGAGCCGAATTGCTCATCAACCGTAAGACAGAAGACGTGCCTGCTATTATCCAAGAAAAGGTTGGCGGGGTACACAACGCACAGGTAACGGCTGTTAACACACAAGCGTTTGATCAATCAATTGCGTCATTGCGACCAATGGGTAAGTTGGTTGCCGTGGCATTGCCAAAGGGTGACATGCAGTTGAATGTTGTGAAGACGGTCTTGGATGGTATTGAAGTGAAGGGCTCACTTGTTGGAACACGTGAAGACTTGAAGGAAGCCTTCCAATTTGGTGCAGAAGGTAAGGTTAAGCCAATCGTGACGCGGGCTGATATCCGTGATATTAATGATGTGATTGATGCGATGCACAACAACAAGATTACTGGTCGCATGGTCTTTGATTTCAAGAGTCTATAAAAAGTTAAATTGCGTGATGTAATCTGAATAATGGGTTCCACGTGAGAGGGAACATTCAAAAGGTCATCGCACAATTAACAACTCCTAAAATAACGAATCTTTCGATGACGATAAAAAACAACCCCTGACAGCGGATACGCTGCAGGGGTTGTTTTTGTGTTATTAATTAGCGAGGTGTCGTTTGCGACGTCTTGAAGCTCGGTCGAGAATGAAGGTGACGACTACGAAGAGCATCATGATGCCAAACATTGAGGCAAACAAGGCTTTGTATGAGCCACCGTCAATCATTAAGCCACCATATAGTGGGCCGACCGCACGACCAAGTGAGATGGCCATCGTCATGAAGCCTTGTGCCCGTCCTTTGGCGTTGGGGTCACTGATGTGATCAATCCAAGCAGGCATTTGTGGGCTGGCAAACATTTCACCAATCGTCAAAATCATGAAGGTGAAGATGAACATCGGATAGGTCTTCGCGTTCATCAAGAATAGGAATGATACCGCGAACAAGGCGGTTCCACCTAAGACGGTTAGTCGGAATGGTAGCTTTTCGATGATGCGGTCTAGTAGACCTTGCCCGACGATAATCACGATACCGTTAATCGTCCATAGGAATGAGTAATCTTGAGTGGTCATCCCCAAATCAGTCATGTGCGTTGCAACGACGGTTTCCCACAGAATGTATCCCATATAAAGGGAAAAGGCTAAACCGAGCAAGGCATAAATCAGCACAGGCGTCCTGAAATTGCTCTTGGCGGCTTTAGCAGCGTCTTTAGTCGCTTGGGCGGCGAGTCCCTTGACGTTGAAGTAGCGGAAAACCATGACCGAGAAAATAAGATACATGATTGTCGCACCACCGAAAACGAATTGCACGCCGTGGTTGAATAGGAAGCCGACAATGGCGGTTCCGACAACGACACCGACGTTCATGAACAGGTATTGTAGATTGAAAACCTTTCGAGAATCAATCGACTGAATCGTAGCCGCGTATGAATTTAAGAGGGTATAGATAATCCCATCTGCAAAACCAAGAATTAGCATGAAAATTGCAAANACTGGCCAGGAATGCCAAAAAGTCAGGGCCGCCAACATAGCTGTTGCTAAGGCGACAGCGCCTAAGATTGATTTGTAAGGGTTCCAACGATCAAATAGGTGTCCACCAACCCAACTACCAATCATCATCATAATCGAGAGTCCCATCACGACCATGCCAGCCATGGTCATGGTCTCATGTAAGACATTGTGCATGTACAATGTCGCGATGGGCCAAATGAGTGAGGCGCCGGTTGATTGGAATAATGTGGTGATATAGAGTATTGGCGCTTTAATCTCAACGTGTTGCGGTTTGAGCGCTTCGCCATCTTGTTGTGATGACTGGATTGCCATAAAATCCTCCATTGTGTCAGCTGACACAACTAATTGTAATTAACGTTATTCCATAGTGGGTAACCACTATATATAACGTCGCGCACGGTACTGTAACCGTGCCTGTCCGTTTATTCTATGCAGAAAAGTGTAGCACATTCTCACATCTTGATATACTAATAGGGAGTGAAAAAATTTTAAACGAAATAAAATCGGGGAACGCATTATGGCTATTACACGACCAGAATATATTTTGGCAATTGATCAGGGAACAACGGGGACGCGTGCGGTGATTTTTAATCATAATGCACGACGCGTGACGTCGACTGCAATTCCGATGACATCAATCGTCCCACATACGGGGTGGTTGGAACAACGTCCGCTTGATATCTGGCGGACGGCACAGACCGCGATTGCGGATGCACTCATTAATGCGGGTATTCGTGGGGATGAGATTAAAGCAATTGGTATTGCCAATCAGCGCGAGACGACATTAATTTGGAACCGCCACACTGGCCAACCGATTTATAACGCCATTGGTTGGTCATCAACACAGTCACAGAGTATTGCGGATGCCTGGCATAATGCTGGTCACGATGAGTTAATCCGTGGCAAGACAGGCCTGCCGGTTAGTGCGTACTTCTCGGCAACCAAAATCCGTTGGATATTGGATCATGTCCCGGGTGCTCAGGCACAAGCTGAAGCTGGCGACCTGGTATTTGGCACGGTCGACACGTGGCTGGTGTGGCAGCTTACGGACGGTGAAGTTCATGCAACTGATGCNTCAAATGCNGCCCGAACAATGCTATATAACATTCATACGCAAGCATGGGATGNTGAATTGTTAGCGTTGTTTAATATTCCAGCAGCCATGTTGCCACAGGTTCACACGAGTAGCGATGTGATTGCGCACACGAATCCGATGCAATTTTTCGGTGGTCGGGTGCCGATTGCCAGTGTGATTGGCGACCAAAATGCNTCATTAGTTGGTCAATTAGCGCTCGAACCCGGCACGATTAAGAATACTTATGGCGCGGGTGCCTTTTTATTGATGAATACTGGACATGAACCAGTGATGTCCGACAATCAATTGGTCACGACCATTGCCTATCAAGTGGGGGACCGCCCCACATATGCGTTGGAAGGGTCAATTTTCTCAGCCGGTTCCGCTGTTCAATGGCTCCATGACCGGTTGGGGTTGATTGAAACACAGCTGGATGCCTGGCAAGCAGCAGAAGCATCAGAAAACGCTGATGAAGTGTATGTTGTACCGGCTTTTAACGGGTTAGGGGCACCGTATTGGGATCCTCAAGTACGTGGGGCAGTCTTCGGTATGACGCGAGGTACGGGTAAAAATGATTTCATAAAAGCGACATTGCAATCCATCGCGTATCAGACGGCGGACATTTTAGCGATTATGAAAGCTGAGTCGAAATATGATGTCATTAAAATGAAGGCTGATGGAACGGTTTCACGTAATCCGTACTTGATGCAATTCCAGGCAGATGTCGCTGATATTCAAGTAGAGCGCTCAATTGATGAAGATACGACACCACTTGGGGCCGCGTTCTTAGCCGGTCTAACAGTTGGTTATTGGCAAGACTTGTCAGACTTAGAGCAGTATGTGCCACAGGGACGNCAATTTACAGCAAGTTTGACGGCGGAACGGCGGGCAACGTTGTTAAATGGCTGGCGAAATGCAGTCAGGGCAACGCAATTCTTCTCATCTGAGTCCGAATAATCAGAAAAATCACAATGTAAGCGTTTTACATTTTTGTAGCATATTTGTGTAAAAAAGTTTATAATGTTTGTAAAAGGTACCGGTAGTGAGATGCTGGTATTATGAAATACGAAATGAAACTGATTTTTTGAGAGTAAAGGAGCATTCATCGTGCCTGCAGAAATTACAACATTGTTGACATTCTTCGGTGGAACTGGAGATTTGGCTAAGCGTAAGTTGTACCCATCAACATACAACTTGTTCAAGAAGGGCTTCTTGCAAGAACACTTCGCCGTTATTGGAACGGCTCGTCAAGAATTGACGACAGAAGAGTTCCACGAGATGGTTCGCGAATCAATTGCTGACTTCGTCGAAGACCAAGCGAATGCTGAAGAGTTTATTTCACACTTCTACTACATCCAACAAGATATTACGGATTCAGCTGCTTATGCAGATATGTTGACGTTGAACAACGAATTGGATGCTAAGTACGGCTTGAAGGGTAACCGCATTTTCTACATGTCAGTTGCCCCACGTTTCTTTGGAACGGTTGCCAAGTATTTGAAGTCAGAAGGTTTGATTACTGAGAACGGTGAGTATAACCGTTTGATGATTGAAAAGCCATTTGGAACATCATTTGGAACTGCTGAAGATTTGCAAAATGAATTGTCAGAAGCTTTTGATGATGCCCAAATCTTCCGTATCGACCACTACCTTGGTAAGGAAATGGTTCAAAACATTGCGGCTGTCCGTTTTGGAAACCCATTGTTTGATGCGGCTTGGAACAAGGATTACATCGAAAACGTGCAAGTCACGTTGTCAGAGGTTTTGGGTGTTGAAGAGCGTGCTGGTTACTACGATACAGCCGGTGCTTTGCGTGATATGATCCAAAACCACACGATGCAAATCATTGGTTGGTTGGCAATGGAGAAGCCAGCATCATTTAAGGACACAGATATTCGTGCCGCTAAGAATGCTGCCTTCAACTCATTGAAGATTTACAACCGTGAAGAAGTTGCTGAAAACTTTGTGCGTGGTCAATACGGCGAGTCTGCTGATGGTACGCAAAAGAAGTACTTGGATGAAATGGACGTGCCAGCTGATTCACAAAACAACACATTTGTGGCTGGTAAGTTGCAATTTGAGATGCCTCGTTGGGAAGGTGTGCCATTCTACATCCGTTCAGGAAAGCGTTTGGCTGCTAAGTCAACGCGTGTGGATGTCGTCTTCAAGAAGGGCTTGAACATCTTCGGTGGTGACGTTGAATTGGCAAACCCAGTTTTGACTATTTTGATTGATCCTAAGGGTGGTATCGAATTCAAGATTAACGCCAAGGACGTGACCTCAGAATTCTTGACGCGTGTTGTTAACTTGAACTGGACAGTTTCAGACGAAGACAAGAAGTTGACGCCAGAACCATACGAACGTATGATTCACGACGCAATGGACGGTAACGGATCTAACTTTGCCGACTGGAACGGTGTGGCAATTGCTTGGAAGTTCGTTGATGCTATTCAAGAAGCATGGGATGCAACTCGTGAACAATTCCCTAATTACGTTTCAGGTTCAATGGGACCAGTTGCGTCAGATGAATTGTTGGCCAAGGATGGCAACGAATGGGTCTTCAAGGGCTAATTCGTTAGACTAAATAGAGTTAAAAAAGGTACACACTATTAACGGTGTGTGCCTTTTTGCGATAAGGAGACAGTTAAATGGCAGAACGGTATACCCCNATTGAATTAACGAACATGATTATGATTGAAAACCCGGTGACACATGAAGTCTTGGTTGAAGACCGNCAAAATCCAAAGTGGCCAGGGGTGACTTTTCCCGGCGGACACGTTGAAGTAGGTGAAACGGTGACNCAATCGGTTTTTCGTGAAGCGCGTGAGGAAACCGGGTTAGAAATTGAAGCGCCTCAGTTAATGGGTATTAAGGAATGGCCCTTAGAAAATGGCGCGCGCTATATTGTCTTCTTGTACAAAACAACGTCGTATAGTGGTGCCATTCATTCGGGCCGGGAAGGTGAAATTTTTTGGACGACGCGTGAAAAACTGCTTGACGGGACTTACGTGCTGCCAAATACATTCGCAGAGATGCTGCCAGTATTTGATGATCCAGCTATTAATGAGCTCGCATTAGGNGCTCGTGTNGATGGTGAAGAGCGCNCAATTTCATGGCAATAGGTTAAAACGTTTAACTTGTAAAAGCCGAACGTCCGAAAAACGCTGGCNAAAGAGGCAGCGTTTTTTGTTTGTCTTCGGTTTTAAAGCTGTTTTTGATTTTTTATATGAACGGACGTGTTATACTAAAGCTATAATTATAAAAATTACCGAACGTTCGAGGTTTAGAAATATGAAAACACGTCGTAGTGATCGATTGGTCGATATGACCCGTTACTTGTTAGAACGACCACGCACTTTGGTCTCATTGACGCAATTTGCAGAATTATATGAAAGTGCCAAGTCATCAATTTCAGAAGACTTGACGATTTTGAAGCGCACATTTCACGAGCGCGGCATTGGTTTGCTAGAAACAATTCCTGGGGCAGCTGGTGGAGCACGCTTTACGCCATACATGGTTGAATCTGAAGCTGCTGATTTCGTCGCCTCATTAGTTAACGCGATTGACGATGAGACCCGTGTCTTGCCTGGTGGGTATGTTTATCTGTCTGACTTACTAGGACAACCTTGGTTCTTGCAACGCATTGGTCGTTTGATTGCGACACAATATTTGCGTGAACCAATTGATGCGGTGATGACAGCTGCTACAAAGGGTGTGCCGGTTGCNCAGGCTGTTGCGGAACAATTGAATGTACCATTTGTGATTGTCCGTAATGANACTAAGGTGACGGAAGGTCCCACGATGTCTGTTAACTATGTGACTGGACAATCACAACGGCTTGAAAAGATGGAATTGTCACGACGTTCATTGCCAATGGGATCACGTGTCCTTATTGTTGATGATTTCATGAAGGCTGGTGGTACAATTCGTGGTATGGCATCCTTGGTTAAGGAATTTGAAGGCCAAGTTGTTGGTGTCGCTGTTGTTGCGGAAGGTCGCGTTGAGCACCGTGTGATTGATAAGTACACATCATTGGTGCATGTTGATACCAACAAGGATGACGGCATCATCAAGGTTAAAGCTGGAAACTATGCTGAAGAAATTTACGGTGAAGGCTCACCAGCTGAAATTTCATCTGCAGATTAATGAGGTAGGAAGTAAAAAACATGCAACGCTTTGTTATTATTTTGGCCGCTGGTAAGGGAACTCGCATGAAGTCAGACTTGCCAAAGGTTTTGCACGAAGTTGGTGGTAAGCCAATGGTTGAGCTGGTTTTGGAAACTGCTCAAAAGGCTGGCGTAGAAAAAATTGTGACGGTGGTTGGTCACGGGGCTGAACAAGTTGAAGCGACGTTGGCTGGACGATCAGAATTTGCTCTACAAGCAGAACAGCTTGGGACTGGTCATGCCATTCAAATGGCGGAACCACAATTGGGTGATGCAGCTGGNATGACGTTGATTGGTTCAGGGGATGCNCCTTTNTTTACGGTGGACACGTTTAACAAGTTGTTTGATTTCCATGAGCAATCAGGTAATGCCGTAACTGTTTTGACAGCGAAGGCACCTAACCCAACAGGTTATGGTCGCATTATTCGTGATGAAAACGGCAATGTGGTTCGCATTGTNGAACAAAAGGATGCCACGCCTGAAGAGGCGGCTGTTGATGAAATCAACACTGGGGTCTATGTGTTTGATAACCAATTGTTGTTTGCGAGTCTGAAGCAAGTGACAAATGATAACGCCCAAGGTGAGTATTACTTGCCTGATACGTTGGAAATTTTGCGTAACGCTGGTCACACAGTAGGCGCCTTTGTTATGGATGATTTTGATGAATCAATGGGTGTTAACGACCGTGTCGCTTTGGCCCGGGCAAACAAGGTATTACGTGATCGAACTAATGAGATGCACATGCGTAACGGGGTCACATTGATTGACCCGGCCAACACGTACATTGATGTTGATGTGACGATCGGCCACGATACGATTATTGAGCCAAATGTCTACTTGAAGGGTAAGACGGTTATTGGTTCTAATGTCTTGATTACATCAGGTTCACGCTTGGTTGATTCAATTGTGGCAGATGGTGCCCAAGTTGATGCTTCACACTTTGAGGAAGCGGAAGTTCGCGAACGCGCTTCAGTTGGGCCATTTGCACACTTGCGTCCGGCAGCATTCTTGGATGTTGAAGCCCACGCTGGAAACTTCACGGAAGTTAAGAAGGCGCATTTGGGTAAGGGCTCAAAGATGGGTCACTTGTCATATCTTGGTGATGCGACGGTTGGCGAGGATGTTAATATCGGTGCCGGTTCAATCTTCGTTAACTATGATGGTTTGCACAAGTGGCACTCAAACGTTGGTGATCGCGCCTTTATCGGCTCAAATTCAAAGATTGTTGGACCGGTTAATATCGGCGCAGAAGCCTTTATTGCGGCTGGCTCAACGATTACTGACGACGTGCCAACGCACGCGATGGGTATTGCGCGTTCGCGTCAAATTACAAAGTTTGATTTCTGGAACCGCACACCATTGCATGAGAAGTTTGATGATACGGAATCAGCAAAGCGGGCAGCAAAAGCAGCGTTTGACGCTTTCTTAGCTGATAAGTAAATGAGATAATCAATAGGTCGGGTCAGAGTCTTTCTGATCCGGCTTTTTTGTACACATTGCTAACGAAATTAGAAGAATATGTGAAAACCTTCGGGAACTGTGATGGGATATTCGTTGAAGAATACTGAAAAAAACTGTACAATGTAACTATTGAACACTTGAGGAACACAGTGATGTGTCTATGGAGGGCAACATGGCGACCTATGCGGATCCGCATTTGAAGATTTTTTCATTGAGCAGCAATCAGCCTTTGGCGGAAAAGATTGCCGCTTCAATTGGCGTGGAATTGTCACAAATCAACATTGCACGATTTAGTGACGGAGAAATTCAAATTAACATTGAAGAGTCAGTACGTGGCGATAACGTATACGTTATCCAACCAACGTCAGCGCCCGTTAATGATAGCTTGATGGAATTAATGATTATGATTGATGCATTGCGTCGTGCAAGCGCAAAGTCAATCAACGTTGTTATGCCATACTATGGTTATGCACGACAAGATCGTAAGGCTCGTTCACGTGAGCCAATCTCAGCGAAGTTGGTTGCCAACATGCTTGAGATGGTTGGTGCAACGCGTGTCTTGGTTTTGGATTTGCACGCTGCGCAAATCCAAGGGTTCTTCGACATTCCTGTTGATCACATGATGGGTGCACCGTTGTTGGCTGATTACTTGATTACGTCAGGGATTGCCGATGATAATACCGTCGTCGTGTCACCAGACCACGGTGGTGTGACGCGTGCACGTGCTTTGGCTGAATTGTTGGGTTCACAAGAACCAATTGCCATTATTGATAAGCGTCGTCCAAAGGCGAACGTTGCGCAAATCATGAACATCATTGGTGATGTTAAGGGTAAGCGCGCCATCATGATTGATGACATGATTGATACTGGTGGTACGATTTCACAAGGTGCCCAAAAGTTGAAGGATGAAGGGGCTGCTGAAGTCTATGTTGTGGCAACGCACGCTGTCTTCTCTGGTAAGGCCGTTGATACATTGCAAAACTCAGTCTTTGAGAAGGTGATTGTAACTGACTCAATTAACTTGCCAGAAGAGAAGAAGTTCCCTAAGTTGGTACAAGTTACGACTGCTGAATTGATTGGTGAAGCGATTAAGCGAATCAATGAGAACCAAGCGGTTTCTCCATTGTTCAAGAACCGTTTCCACCGCACGGTCGACTAATATATTTTGACAGTAACAGCATTGTTCTAATAATGATTTAGAGCAGTGCTTTTATTTTATAAAGGGGTTATATGATGGCAAAGAAAAAGATGATTTTGGATTTGGATACTGGTGTAGATGACGCCTTGGCTTTGGCATATGCNTTGGCCACGCCAGATTCAGATTTGATTGGTGTTGTNTCTTCNTTTGGAAATACACAAGTGACGACGGCAGGTGAAAATACACTGAAGCTACTTGAACTATTGGGTCGTACGGATGTTCCGGTCTTTATCGGGGCAGCGCATTCATCGACAACGGATAACTTTGAGACGATGCAAGTATCAATGGATATTCACGGTAAGAATGGTATTGGGGATGTGGCGCTACCTGCACCAACGACAGCTTTGTCATCACAAACGGCGGTCGATTTTATTATTGAATCGGCACACAAGTATGCTGATGACTTGGTAATCGTACCAACTGGTCCATTGACTAACTTGGCTGAAGCTTATCAAAAGGATCCTGAAATCGAAAACTTGATCGGTAACGTGACACTAATGGGTGGTGCTTTGGTCGTGCCTGGAAATGTGACGCCTTATACTGAAGCCAACATTAATCAAGACCCTGAAGCAGCTGATTATGTGTTCAAGCATGCTAAGCACTTGGTGATGGTTGGTCTTGATGTTACTTTGCAAACACTGTTAACAAAGAAAGAAACACAAGTTTGGCGTGATTTGGGTACTGAAAAGGGTCGTGTCTTCGCAGATATCTTTGATTACTACATTGATGCCTACTACGACTTGGATATCAACAAAGCTGGGGCAGCTTTGCACGACCCATTGGCCGTTGGTGTGGCCGTTGACCCTAACTTGGTAACGTTGTTGCCATTGAATATGATGGTGACGCATGAAGATGGGCGTACAATTGGTGATCCAACCCGTTTGCGTGATCCACACAAGAATAACTTTGCAGCTGTTGCCGTTGATGAACCGTTCTACTTGGAACGCTTCATGAATTACACGACGGCATTGTTCCGTTAATTAATATATAAAAAAGCGATGGGAAATCATATCGATTTCCCATCGCTTTTTTAAACGTAAATTATTTATTGCGACGACGCACTGGGCGAATTACAAAGGCGTAAATCGCAGCAAATGCAAGCATCACAAGACCGATAATTGACACGCCGACTTGCAAGTCTTGACCAGTTTCTGGCAATAGTTGNGCTAGTGCTGGCTTGTCATCAGACNTAGTAGCTGTGGCGTTGTCATCAGATTTAACAGGTGTGTTATCTGATGGTGTCGTAGCAGGAGNAGCCGTGGTAGGCGTTGGCGTGGCTTCGTGCACGTCTTTAACTGCCTGGGCAATTGGTGTGTTGCTCTTTGTGTCCACGTCACTGACAGGCTTCTTGTGGTAAGTGACCTTGATATCACCACCGCCAACGGGTACTTCCACATTTGGCACTTCGGCTGTATAGCCAGGCACAGTTGGTGTCTTAACCTTTGTTCCAGGCTTGTCATTGTATGAGGCGTCACCATCAGGCTTCAAAGTTTTGCCGTCTGGATCAACTGGGACAATCTTACCAGGGTAGTCCGTGTTTGTACCGACATCTTCACCGACGACTGGATTACTGGTATCAGGTGTGTACTCAACCCACAAAGTTGGTGGGTTAGTTGAAGTGTCGACCTTGATGTAATCGCCATCGACAGTTGCATAACCGCCGTCAACGGCAACATCACCACGCGTGTAATAAGGGATGTTTGGCAAGTCAGAAACCGGTACCTTTGTTTGGTTATCTTCCCAAGGAACTTCAACAACTTGGGTTTGACCAGGGATTGGGACACGATTACCGTCCTTGTCGCGCGTGAATGGTACAACGGTGACCTTTTTGGTGTTCTTTGTATAAACGAACGTGACGTCGCCATCTTTACCAAAGGTAACGGATTGCTCGCTAGCCCCCTTAACTTTGTAACCCTTAATTGTGTCATAAGCTTCAGCGGTTGCGGTATCGCCGGTGACACCAGTCATGGTTGTGTCGTCGGCAAGTTTGTTACCTTGCTCGTCCACGTGGTGCACCTTAATCGTTTGTTCAATTGGCGTGTAGGTAACGATGATGTGCTTAGGTTGATCACCTAGAATACCTGACAAAGCATCGCCAGTCACAGTCTTGGTGTAACCAGGCTTATCGGGTGCGTCGAAGCCATAAT
>JGI26057J44791_1000182_pt1 | contig 13596 bp, 9 predicted proteins | sample HigsolmetaGSP19D_FD_44791 | JGI IMG/M metagenome (IMG submission 44791) | reverse complement strand
GCCCGGTGAGGCACAGGGCGAGGTGCCGGCGGTCGCGGCAGCCGCCGACGTGGCAGAGGCCGCCGCCGCGGGCCAGACGCCGATGGTTGCCGGCGAGTACCGCACGATTCTCGAGCAGGGCGAGTTCGATACCTTGCTGGAGGACCTGAAGCAGGCCGAGCTGATCGCCTTCGACACCGAAACCACCAGCGTCGACGCCCAGCAGGCGCAACTGGTTGGTCTGTCGTTCGCGGTCAAGGCCGGCGAGGCAGTGTACGTGCCGGTCGCGCACAGCTACATGGGCGTGCCGCAGCAGCTCGATCGCGACGCCGTGCTGCGCGCGCTCAAGCCGATTCTCGAAGACCCGAACAAGGCCAAGGTCGGCCAGCACGCCAAGTACGACATCAACGTACTGGCCAATGCCACCACGCCGATCAACGTGCAGGGCGTGGCCTTCGACACCATGCTCGAATCCTACGTGCTGGATTCCACCGCCACCCGCCACGACATGGACAGCCTGTCGCTCAAGTACCTGGGCCACAGCACCATCCGTTTCGAGGACATCGCCGGCAAGGGCGCCAAGCAGNTGACCTTCGACCAGATCGCCCTGGAGCAGGCCGGCCCGTACGCCGCCGAAGATGCCGACGTGACCCTGCGCCTGCACCAGAACCTGTGGAGCCGCCTGCAACAGGTGCCAAGCGTGGCCAGCGTGCTGCGCGACATCGAGATTCCCCTGGTGCCGGTGCTGGCGCGCATCGAGCGCAATGGCGCGCTGGTCGACGCCAAGCTGCTCGGCGAGCACAGCCAGGAACTGGGCGAGAAGCTGGTGGCCCTGGAGCGCCAGGCGTTCGACGTGGCGGGGGAGGAATTCAACCTCGGCTCGCCCAAGCAGCTCGGCGCCATTCTCTATGAAAAGCTCGGTTTGCCGATTCTCAGCAAGACCGCCAAGGGCCAGGCCTCGACCGCCGAAGCGGTACTCGCCGAGCTGGCCGAGCAGGATTACGAGCTGCCCAAGGTGCTGATGCAGTACCGCAGCCTGAGCAAGCTCAAGAGCACCTACACCGANCGCCTGCCGGAGCAGATCAACCCGCGCACCGGGCGCATCCACACCAGTTATCAACAGGCCGTGGCGTCCACCGGGCGGCTGTCGTCCAGTGACCCGAACCTGCAGAACATCCCGATCCGCAGCGCCGAGGGCCGGCGCATTCGCCAGGCGTTCGTGGCGCCGAAGGGCTACAAGCTGGTGGCCGCGGACTATTCGCAGATCGAGCTGCGCATCATGGCGCATCTGTCGCGCGACGAAGGGCTGATGAACGCCTTTCGCGATAACCTCGACGTGCACACCGCGACTGCCGCGGAAGTGTTCAAGGTCGAGCTCGATCAGGTCAGCAATGACCAGCGACGCAGCGCCAAGGCCATCAACTTCGGGCTGATCTACGGCATGGGCGCGCAGAAGCTGGGCAAGGACATCGGCGTCGACAGCAAAACCGCCAAGGCCTATATCGAAACCTACTTCGCCCGTTACCCCGGCGTGCGCGAGTACATGGACCGTACCCGGCGCCAGGCGGCGGAGCAGGGCTACGTGGAAACCCTGTTCGGCCGGCGCCTGTACCTGCCGGCGATCAACTCCAGCCGCCCCCAGGAGCGCGCCGGTGCCGAGCGCACGGCGATCAACGCGCCGATGCAGGGCACCGCAGCGGACATCATCAAGAAAGCCATGGTCGCCGTGGACCAGTGGCTGACCGACTCGGGGCTGGACGCCCGGGTGATCCTGCAGGTGCACGACGAACTGGTGCTGGAGGTGCGTGAGGACCTGGTCGAGCAGGTCAGNGCACAGATTCGTCCGCTGATGGGCGAGACCGTGAAGCTCGATGTACCGCTGCTGGTCGAGGTTGGTGTCGGCAACAATTGGGATGAAGCCCACTGATGGNTCGGGGCGTGCTGCGTCCCGTTATCAGTTAGTACCAGGCGGTCTTAATGGTTATTAAGACCAAACAAAGGAATCTAAGGGCGGCTGAACTTTACTTCTGAACGCCCGGTCAGAGTTTACGAATGGCCCATAAAGCCCTTCGATGCTCCTTTGTTGTGTTAAGTGTTGGCAGACATCTGAGCCCCGCCCTAGCGGTTCAGACCCTTAAACCCCGATCTTCTCCCTCCCCATACGAAGTTCGGGGTTTTTTTTGCCTGCAGAAAAGTGCCGGCAGCCCTGGTTCACCCATTCCTCCCTGGAGCCTAGCCGCTCCTCGCCAGAGCGCAACGCAAAACGCCCCGCGTTTGCGGGGCGTTTCAAGATGTAGCCTGGCGTTGAGCGCAGCGATACCCAGGAAGAACATGTGGCTACTCCCGGGTGTCGCTACGCTCGACCACGGGCTACTACAAGCGCATCAGTCTTCGGCTTGGTCGTCGTCTTCTTCGCCGATCAGGCCCAGCCAGTGGCCCAGCACGGTTTGTGCGTCTTCCACGCCAATGCGCTTGGGCGCCGAGAACAGCTGGATGCTGACGTGATCGCCCCACCCCTTGCGGATCTCCTGCTGCACCTTGAGCAAGGTGGTCTTGGCCGCGCCGAAGGCCAGCTTGTCGGCCTTGGTCAGCAGGATGTGCATGGGCATGCCGCTGGCGCCGGACCAGTCGAGCATCATGCGGTCGAACTCGGTCAGNGGGTGGCGGATGTCCATCATCAGCATCAGCCCGCGCAGGCTCTCGCGGCTGCCCAGGTAGGCCTCGAGGTGTTTCTGCCAGTGCAGCTTGAGCGGGATCGGCACCTTGGCGTAGCCGTAACCGGGCAGGTCGACCAGGCGGCGCTCTTCATCCAGGCGGAAGAAATTCAGCAGCTGGGTGCGCCCCGGGGTTTTCGAGGTGCGCGCCAGGCTGGCGTGGGTCAGGGTGTTCAGCGCGCTGGATTTGCCGGCGTTGGAGCGGCCGGCGAAGGCGACTTCATAGCCCTGGTCGTCCGGGCACTGGTCGACCTTGGCGGCGCTGATCAGAAAGGTGGCTTGCTGACACAAGCCGATTGCAGGGTTCTTTGCGTGCATCGGGGTATCCGGTGATGGGGCGTGCATCGCGGCAGTCTATCAGGCTGGCGGCGCGCTGGCCCGCGCAGCCTGACTGCCCGTCACCTCAAAGTGCCTGCGCCCACAGCGTCACGTCGAGGCGGTATTCGGCCCCGGGGGCGAGGATCAGCGAATCCTCCAGCACGTTGGCGTGCTCGATGCAGAGCATGCCCTGCCAGGCGTCGTCGGCAAATTGCGAGAGGCGCTTGGCCTTGGCGATCCACGGNTTCCACACCACCGCCGAGGCCGAGCCTTCGCTGCGCATGACGATGCGCCGCTTCCAGNCCGGGTCGACGATGCTCAGCTGTTGCGGCGTATCGAGGTAGATGCGGTCGGTTTCACCGCTGAAGGTCACCGCGCCTTTCTGGCGGACTTTCTTCCAGTCCTGCAGGGTGTCGACGTAGCGGCAGGCGTCCAGGCCTTCGATCTGTACCTTGCGGATATCGCTGACCGCGAAATAGCTGTGCAGCGCCTGGCTGATCGGCAGTTCGCCGTCGCCCAGGTTGCGGGTGGTGAGGCTNAGNTTCAGGCGCTCGCCGAGGTGGATGTCGAGCTGCAGCTCGGCGGCATGGGGCCATTCGGCAATCGGCTGGGCGGCGCTGTCGAAGGCGAACGACAGGGTCACGCCGTCTTCTTCGGTGTTCAGGCCGATCAGTTGCCAGTCGCGGTCGCGCACCAGGCCGTGGGCCGGAGCCTGTTCAGGGCGCGTGTACGCGGCGCGGATGGCCTCCGGGTTGCGCTGCAGGTCGCCGAACCAGGGCCAGCACACCGGCACGCCGCCGCGCACACTTTTCCCGCGTTCATAGGCTGCCGCGTCGCTGAGCCAGATCAGTGGCTCGCCCTTGGCCGGCTGGTAGCGCAGGATCTGCGCGCCTTGTTCGCTGACCAACAGCTCGGCGCCGGCATGCTGGATGCGCCAGCAGACCAGGTCGCCCAGCTGGATGCGTTCGTTGGTGGTGCTCATGGACGTGCTGCTCCTGTAGAGATTGGCTGTTGGGCCACGCCGCGGCGGCGAGGTTCGCGCTCTCCATGAAAAACGCCCGTCGGAACGGGCGTTTTCAAGGGCCAGGTCGGTTACGGGCCGTAGACCTGGGTCGGCAGCCAGGTGATCAGACCCGGGAAAATGTAGGCGATGACCAGCAACAGCAGCTGAATCAGAATGAATGGCACCACGCCCTTGTAGATGGTGCTGGTCGGGATGCTCGGCGGGGTCACGCCGCGCAGGTAGAACAGCGCGAAACCAAAGGGCGGGGTCAGGAAGGAGGTCTGCAGGTTCAGCGCGATCATCACGCCCAGCCAGACCGGATCCAGGCCCATGGCCAGCAGCACCGGCCCGACGATCGGCACCACCACGAAGGTGATTTCGATGAAGTCGAGAATGAACCCGAGCAGGAAGATCACCAGCATCACCAGGAAGAAGGCGCCAAGCACGCCACCCGGCAGTTGGGCGAACACGTCCTCGATCAGCACTTCACCGCCGAAACCGCGGAACACCAGGGAGAACAGCGAGGCGCCGATCAGGATCATGAACACCATGGCGCTGATTTCGGTGGTGCCGTAAGCGACGTCCCGCAGCTGAGTGAAATTCAGCTTGTTCTTGGTCAGCGCCAGCAACATCGCGCCGACGGCGCCGAGCGCGGCCGCTTCGGTGGGCGTTGCGTAGCCGGCGAGAATCGAGCCGAGTACCGCGCCGATCAGGATCAGCGGCGGCACCAGGGCCTTCAGCAGCTTGCCCCACTCGACGTCACCGAGTTCTTCCTTGGACAGTGCCGGCAGCTTCTTGGGCTGCAGGATCGCCACGCCGATGATGTACAGGATGTACAGGCCGACCAACAGCAGGCCTGGCAACAGCGCACCGACGAACAGGTCGCCCACCGAAACGGTCTTCGGCGAGAAGATGCCCATTTTCAGCTGGGCTTGCTGATAGGCGCTGGACATCACGTCGCCGAGCAGCACCAGCACGATCGACGGCGGGATGATCTGCCCCAGGGTGCCGGTCGCTGCCAGGGTGCCGGTGGAGATCGCCGGGTCGTAACCGCGGCGCAGCATGGTCGGCAGCGCCAGCAGGCCCATGGTCACTACCGTGGCGCCGACGATACCGGTGCTGGCGGCGAGCAGGGCGCCGACCACGCACACGGAAATCGCCAGGCCGCCACGCAGGGTGCCGAACAGCCGCGACATGGATTCGAGCAGGTCTTCGGCGACCCGCGAGCGCTCCAGCATCACCCCCATGAACACGAACAGCGGCACCGCCAGCATGGTCTGGTTGTTCATGATGCCGAACAGGCGGTTGGGCAGGGCGCTCAGGTAGCCGGCATCGAAGGTGCCGGTGAGCACGCCGATACCGGCGAACAGCAGGGACACGCCGCCCAGGGTGAAGGCCACCGGGTAGCCCGCCATCAGCGCCAGGCAGATGCTGGCGAACAGCAGAATCGCCATCAACTCAGCCATGTTTCACCTCCGCAACCGGCAGACGCCCGCTGATCACGTAGAACGCCTTGATCAGGTTGGAGATGCCCTGCAGCGTGAGACTGACCACCAGCAGCAGGATGATGCTCTTCTGCAGGTAAACGAATTTCAGCCCGCCCGATTCGCTGGAGCCTTCGTGGGTCGCCCAAGCGTTGGCGACATAGTCCCAGCTCGCCCAGCCGAGGAACAGACACAGCGGCAGCAGGAACAGCAGGTTGCCGAGAATCTCGACAAATGCCTGACGCCGGCCGCTGAATTGCTGGTAGAAGATGTCTACCCGCACATGGGCGTTGCGCTGCAGGGTCCAGGCGGCAGCGCCCATGAACACCAGGGCATGGCCGTAGAGCACCGCTTCCTGCAGGGCGGTCGCGCCGATGCCGAAGCCGTAGCGCAAGATCACGACGATGGTGGTGCCCAGCACCAGGAACAGGGTCAGCCAGGCGCAGGTCTTGCCAAGGGCGCCGTTGATCGCGTCGATGGTTTTGGCCAGGCCCAGGGGAAGCGAAGGCGAGTTGGACATAGGGCGTCCTTATAGTTATCGGAAGTGTCGGCAAAAGCGGCTGATTCTAGGCAGTTCGCTGGTAAAACAGCAATCGCCATACGACTTTAGTCAGCTTTGCTATACCTGATGGCAGCTTGCCTCTAATGTAGGCACATTTGCGCGTATCGCCAGGCCGTGATCGCCGATCACCCGCTGGCAACAATTATTACAACAACAAAAGGAGCTACCTATGAAACGTCGCCAAATACTGGCTGCTGCAGGCGTCGGCATCGCCGCCGGGGCATTGGTCGGGTGCAAGGAGGAGGCCGGCGCCGATGCCGCCAAGCCGGCCGCCGAGGCCAAGACCTTCGCCTGGAAAATGGTCACCTCCTGGCCGAAGAACTTCCCGGGGGTGGGCGTCGGTGCCGAGCGCTTCGCCAGGCTGGTCGAGCAGATGAGCAGCGGTCGCCTGAAGATCAAGGTCTATGCCGCCGGTGAACTGGTACCGGCGCTGGAGGTGTTCGATGCGGTATCGCGCGGTACCGCGGAGATGGGCCACGGTGCGCCTTACTACTGGAAGGGCAAGGTACCGGCTGCGCAGTTCTTCTGCGCCCTGCCGTTCGGCCCCAACGCCCAGGAAATGAACGCCTGGCTGCACTACGGTGGCGGCATCCAGCTCTGGGAGGAGGTCTACAAGCCCTATGGCGTATTGCCGATGGCCTGCGGTGCCACCGGCGTGCAGACCGCCGGCTGGTTCAACAAGGAAATCAACTCGGTCGACGACCTCAAGGGCCTGAAGATGCGCACCCCGGGCCTGGGCGGCGAAGTGCTGACCAAGGTCGGCGGCACCGTGGTCAACATGCCGGCTGGCGAGATCTTCACGGCGCTGCAGACTGGCGCCATCGACGCCACCGAATGGATCGGCCCCTACAACGACCAGGCGCTGGGCCTGCACAAGGCGGCCAAGTACTACTACACGCCGGGTTGGCAGGAGCCGAACGTCACCTTCGAGCTGGATATCAACATCAAGGCCTGGGAAACCCTGCCNGCCGACCTNCAGGCCATCGTTCGCGCCGCGGCCCGTGACGTCAACGCCGACATGCTCGATGACTACAACGCCAAGAACATGGCGGCCATGGAGCAATTGAAGAAGGAGGGCGTGGACGTGCGCCGCCTGCCGGATGAAGTGCTCGCCAAGCTCAAGGAAGTGTCCGCCGGGGTCGTCGATGCCACCGCTGCCGCCGACCCGGCCGCGCAAAAGGTCTGGGAGCAGCAGAAAGCCTACCTGGCGCGCCTGTACGAATACGCCGAGGCCAACGAGAAGGATATCTACGCGATTCGTTGATGGGCTGATGGAAGGCAAAAGCGCATATCCAGCGACCTTGTGGGCACGTAGGGTGGATGACGCTCTTTTCATCCACCGCGGCGATTGCGGAGCGGTGGACGGGTGAAGCGTCGTCCACCCTACNTGCTGTTGCATGCCGTGCGCAGTTCCGTAGGGTGGGTGGAGGCGCCTGTTGGTTGTTTGAAGCACCCGCGTTTAACGGGCGCCGTAACCCACCATGGGCAATACGCCGCCCATCACCCGATGGATTGCGCGTACAAACGAAAACGCCGGCTACGAGGCCGGCGTTTTCGTTTCACGAGCCGTGATCAGGGGCGCTTGCGGTTGCTGATCATGGTGCCATTACCGATATCGGTGAAGATCTCCAGCAGCACCGCATTCGGCACCCGGCCATCGATGATGTGCGAGCTGGTCACGCCACCCTGTACCGCNTCCAGCGCGCATTTGATCTTCGGCAGCATGCCGCCGTAGATGGTGCCGTCGGCGATCAGCTCGTTGACCTGCTCGGTGCTCAGGCCGGTGAGTACTTCGCCCTGCTTGTCCATCAGGCCGGCGATGTTGGTCAGCAGCATCAGCTTCTCGGCTTTCAGCGCCTCGGCCACCTTGCCGGCCACCAGGTCGGCGTTGATGTTGTAGGACTCGCCTTTCGGGCCCACGCCGATTGGCGCGATGACCGGAATGAAGTCGCCCTTGGCCAGCATGTTGAGCAGGTCGGTATTGACCCCGGTGACTTCACCGACATGGCCGATGTCGATGATTTCCGGCTGGGTCATTTCCGGCGTCTGCCGGCTGACGGTGAGCTTGCGGGCGCGGATCAGTTCGGCATCCTTGCCGGTCAGGCCGATGGCGCTGCCGCCATGGCGGTTGATCAGGTTGACGATGTCCTTGTTGACCAGGCCGCCGAGCACCATTTCCACCACGTCCATGGTGGCGGCGTCGGTAACGCGCATGCCATCGATGAAGTGGCTTTCGATGGAGAGGCGCTTGAGCAGATCGCCGATCTGCGGGCCACCGCCATGAACCACCACCGGGTTGATGCCCACTGCTTTCATCAGCACGATGTCGCGCGCGAAGCCTTCCTTGAGGTCATCACTTTCCATGGCGTTGCCGCCGTACTTGATCACCAGGGTCTTGCCAACGAAGCGACGGATGTACGGCAGTGCTTCGGACAGCACCTTGGCGACGTTGGTGGCGGCTTCACGCTCTAGGGTCATGCGGGGCTCCAGTGCTGGACGGATCAGAACGGTAGTTGGACGTCAGGGGCGACGTGGTGCATTTGCGAGCGGAACAGCTCCTGGATCCGCTCCAGCTCGGCCTGGCTCTCCGCTTCGAAGCGCAGTACCAGCACCGGCGTGGTGTTGGAGGCGCGCACCAGGCCCCAGCCTTTGGGGTAATCGACGCGCACACCATCGAGGGTGGTCACACTGCCTTCGCCCCACTGGCCTTCACGCTGCAGGCGCTCGATGATCGGGAACTTGGTCTGCTCGGTGACCTGCACGTTGATTTCCGGGGTCGACACGTCGTCCGGGAACGCGGCGAACACCTGTTCGGCGCTGCGCTTGTCCTGGCTGAGGATTTCCAGCAGGCGCGCGGCGGCGTAGATGCCGTCGTCGAAACCGAACCAGCGCTCCTTGAAGAACACGTGGCCGCTCATCTCGCCGGCCAGCAGGGCGCCGGTTTCCTTCATCTTCTTCTTGATCAGCGAGTGGCCGGTCTTCCACATCACCGGGCGGCCGCCATAGCCACTGATCAGTGGGGTCAGGCGGCGGGTGCATTTGACGTCGAAGATGATGTCGGCGCCGGGGTTGCGTGACACCACGTCCTTGGCGAACAGCATCAGCAGGCGGTCCGGGTAGACGATGGTGCCGGTGTTGGTGACCACGCCGACGCGGTCGCCGTCGCCGTCGAAGGCCAGGCCGACGTCGGCATTCTCTTCCTTGACCTTGGCGATCAGGTCGACCAGGTTCTCGGGCTTGCCCGGATCCGGGTGGTGGTTGGGGAAGTTGCCGTCGACATCGCAGTACAGCGGAATCACGCTGCAGCCCAGCGCTTCGATCAGCTGCGGGGCGATCACCCCGGCGGCGCCGTTACCGCAATCGACCACCACGCGCAGGGGCTTGGCCATGGCGATGTCGCTGCGGATCTGCTCCAGGTAGCGCGGCAGCAGGTCGACGACCTCGACGCTGCCTTCGCCGCTGCTCAGGTCATTGGTATCGATGCGGGTCTTGAGTGCCTGGATCTGTTCGTTGGCCAAGGTGTCGCCGGCGATGACGATCTTGAAGCCGTTGTAATCCGGCGGGTTGTGGCTGCCGGTGAGCATTACCGCGGTCTTGCCGGCCAGCACATGGCCGGCGAAGTAGACCACCGGAGTCGGCACCATGCCGACGTCGCTGACCTGGCAGCCGCTGTCGACCAGGCCCTGAATCAGCTGTTCCACCAGGCTTGGGCCGGACAGGCGACCGTCGCGGCCGACGGCGACGTTCGGCTCGCCTTCGGCCAGGCTCTGCGAACCGATGGCGCGGCCGATCCAGTAGGCGGTTTCCGGGGTCAGGCCTGCGCCTACCACACCGCGGATGTCATAGGCTCGGAAGATGTCTGCTGGGAGTTTCGGGGCTTGCGGCGCGGTCATGATGGGGGTCTGCTCCAGTCCCAGGAGATCCTGGTCGTCGTCGAGGATGTCGATATCGAGAATATCGGTGTCTTGAAACAGCGGATTCACGAATTCCGCTGGCTTGGCTGCGACGCGACCACTGGGTGCTTCACTGGCCACCGGATCCGGGCGGGTCGCCACGGGTTCCTGGGCGCGACGGGGCAGTCGGCTCAGGTTCTGCGCCAGGTTATTCAGGGCGGGCAGGCTCAAGCTGAAGGCTTTGACGGCTTTGCCCGCGGAGAGTTCTTTAACCAGTTCGGCCAATTGCGCGGTATCGCGATCCAGGCGCTGCTGCAGGCTGCGCTTGACCAGATAGAGCCCGGCCAGCGCACCAGCCAGCGCGACCAGCAGGGCGAGGCCCAGCAGCGCGGGCGACAGGCCCGTGGCGCCCAGGCCTGCAGCTGGTGTGAAGTTCAGCGTCCAGTGCGGATTGCCGGTGGCGAACGCCTGGGCCGTGCCCTCGGCCTGGCCGCGCTGGGCCAGCACCTGGGCGGCGCCGGCATCGAAGCGCTGTACCAGCTGGATCTGCCCGACATCGGCCGGCAGCGGTGGCAGGTTGCCGAGCAGGCGGTTGAGGTCGACCGCCAGCAGCAGGGTGCCGACCATCGGCTGGTCATCGTTCTGGCGCACCGGCGCCACGCTGTAGGCCAGCCAGCGCTCGCCGACCTTGTAGGCTTCCACGGCCGGCGCCTGGCCGGCCTCCAGGCGGCGCAGCAGATCCAGCGCGGCGAAGTTCATCGGCGCGCTGCGCGAGCTGTCCGGCACCGCCTGGCCTGGCAAATTGAGCTGGGCATCAACTACGCCAGCCCAGTAGCGCAGGCCGTTTTCGGCATTGCGCAGCTGGGTGTCGTCGTCACTCTGCAGGGCTTGCGACAGCGCCGGGTTGCGGGCGGCGGCAAGGGTGTCGGCGCCGAGCTGCTTGAGGGCCTGTTGCAGGCTGGCCGCCTGGCTGCTGCCCCAGGCCTGGCTGAGCTGTTGCTGCTGCAACTGCTGCGCCGGGCTCACGGCGCCGAACCACAGGATGGCACCGGCCAGGGCCACGCCGAGGATGGCGACGATCGCGCCGTTCAGCAGGTCGGCCGAGGCCATGGACTGCCCGCGAGTGCTGGCTTGCGAGTCGCCGGGGCGTTCTTCCTTGGGCGCGCGTTTGAAGCCTTTCATCCGACGTCTCCTGGCGATCTAGAGGGGGATCATTTGCTACCCGAGTGGCCAAATCCACCGGCGCCGCGCTCGCTGTCGTCGAAGTCCTCGACCACTTCGAAGCGCGCCTGGATCACCGGCACCAGCACCAGCTGGGCGATACGCTCGCCGATGGCCATGTTGAACGCGGTATTGCCGCGGTTCCAGCACGACACCATCAGCTCGCCCTGGTAGTCGGAGTCGATCAGGCCCACCAGGTTGCCGAGCACGATGCCATGTTTGTGGCCCAGGCCCGAGCGCGGCAGGATCAGCGCCGCCAGGCCCGGATCGGCGACGTGAATCGCCAGGCCGGTGGGAATCAGCACGGTCTGGCCCGGCTCCAGGGTCAGGTCTTCCTTGAGCATGGCGCGCAGGTCCAGGCCGGCCGAACCGGGCGTGGCGTAGGCGGGCATGGGAAATTCACTGCCGAGGCGGGGGTCGAGGATCTTGGCTTGTAGGGCGTGCATGGGGCGATCAGGGTTTCCGTGCGAATGAATGTCAGGATTTGGGTTGCTGTGCGGCGATGAAGCTCACCAGCTGGCGGGCGATCTTGCCCTTGCTGGTCTGCGCAAAGCTGCTCTGCTGCAGCGCGCGATCGATGATGGTGATCGCGTTGTCCTCGCTGTTGAAACCGATGCTCGGGTTGGCCACGTCGTTGGCGACGATCAGGTCGAGGTTCTTGTCCTTGAGCTTGCGCGAGGCGTACTCCAGCAGGTTCTCGGTCTCGGCGGCGAAGCCGACGCTGAACGGCCGGTCGTCACGCTGCGCCAGGGTGGCGAGGATGTCCGGGTTGCGCACCATCTGCAACAGCAGGCCATCGCCGCTGTTGGGGTCTTTCTTCAATTTGTGCTGGGCGACAACTTCCGGGCGGTAGTCGGCCACCGCGGCGGCGGCGATGAGGATGTCGCAGGGCATCGCCGCTTCGCAGGCGGCGAGCATGTCGCGGGCGCTGACCACGTCGATGCGGGTGACCCGATCCGGCGTTGCCAGGTGCACCGGGCCGCTGATCAGGGTGACCTTGGCGCCGGCTTCCACCGCCGCTTCGGCGAGGGCGAAGCCCATCTTGCCGGAGCTGTGGTTGGTGATATAGCGCACCGGGTCGATGTTTTCCTGGGTCGGCCCGGCGGTGATCAGCACGTGCTTGCCGGTCAGTGCCAGGTGTTCGAAGCAGTCGGCGGCCAGGTGTACCAGGTCATCGGCTTCGAGCATGCGGCCCANACCGACGTCGCCACAGGCCTGGCTGCCGGAGGCCGGGCCGAACATCTTCAGGCCGCGGCTGCGCAGCAGCTCGACATTGGCCAGGGTCGCCGGGTCGCGCCACATNGCCTGGTTCATCGCCGGCGCCAGGGCCACCGGGGCATCGGTGGCCAGCACCAGGGTGGTCAGCAGGTCATTGGCCACGCCTTGCGCCAGGCGCGCCATNAGGTCGGCGGTGGCCGGGGCGATCAGCACCAGGTCGGCCCAGCGCGCCAGTTCGATATGGCCCATGGCGGCTTCGGCCGCCGGGTCGAGCAGATCCAGGTGCACCGGGTGGCCGGACAGCGCCTGCAGGGTCAGCGGGGTGATGAATTCGCGACCACCCTGGGTCATGACCACACGCACTTCGGCGCCCTGATCCTTGAGGCGGCGGACCAATTCGGCGCTCTTGTACGCCGCGATGCCGCCACCCACGCCAAGGATGATGCGTTTGCGATACAGCCGCTGCATAACTCTGCCTTTGTCGTGTGTAGTTACAGACGCAGATGCCCGAGACCTCCCCAGGCCCGGCGCCCTGCGAAAAACCGGGCTACGATAGCACAGCGGCAGCAGGGGAGCAGCGGCACGCCGGGCAAGGCCGTCACCTGTGAAAGTGAACCTTGGGGCGAACGGACAGGGAGCGTCTTGATGAGCATTCGTGAGTGGCCCGCGGCAGAGCGCCCGCGGGAAAAATTGCTGGCCCAGGGGGCGGCCAGCCTGACCGACGCCGAGCTGTTGGCGATCTTCCTGCGTACCGGGGTGGCGGGGCAGAGTGCGGTGGACCTGGCGCGCCACCTGCTCGCCGATTTCGGCAGCCTGCGCGCGCTGTTGCAGGCTGATCTGCCGTCGTTCAGCCAGCGCCTGGGGCTCGGCCCGGCCAAGTTCGCCCAGTTGCAGGCCGTGCTGGAGATGGGCCGCCGTCACCTGGCCGAGCAGCTGCGCCGTGACTCGGCGCTGGAAAGCCCCCAGGCGGTGCGCGATTACCTCAAGGCGCTGCTGCGCCACGAGCCCCACGAAGTGTTCGGTTGCCTGTTTCTCGATGCCAAGCATCGCGTGCTGGCTTTCGAGGCGCTGTTCCAGGGCTCCATCGACAGCGCCAGCGTCTACCCGCGGCAGGTGGTCAAGCGCGCCCTGGCCCACAACGCGGCGGCGCTGATCCTTACCCACAATCACCCGTCCGGCATCGCCGAGCCGAGCCAGGCCGACC
>JGI26057J44791_1000180_pt1 | contig 13609 bp, 10 predicted proteins | sample HigsolmetaGSP19D_FD_44791 | JGI IMG/M metagenome (IMG submission 44791) | reverse complement strand
CTGCCTGCCTGCGCATCCACACCTTGTCCCGGGCGCCATTGTCGTAATAGGTGATCAGGTAGAAGTCCTTGACGCTCTTGTCACTGATCTTCAAGTCGATGAAGGCTTTGGCGTTGCGCAGATCCTGGCGCTTGTCCCCGGCGTTGCTGAGCAGCTCGATGCGGTCGTTGACCTTCAGTGACGGTCGCTGCTGGGTGTTGGCCATCAGCGCCTCGGCCTTGCTGCAACCGCCATTGATGGCGGGAATCAGCTGGCGATACAGATAGGGACTGTCGAGGCTGTAGTTGGCCGGCAATTCCCAGAGCAGCAGTTTCGGCGGCTTGTCGGGCGAATAGCTGCTCGAAAGCAGGTATTCCAGCAGGGCGCCGTCCTGTCCGGCGCCGGGCAGCGCGAAGTTGAGCACGTCGATGCTCAGGTATTCCTTGAGGTAGCCATCGAAGTTGTACTGGCGGGTTTCGTCTTCACGGGCCGCCGAGTTGCTGGTGCCGACCAGCACCGCCTCGGGATCGGGCGCATCTTCGAAGAGGCCGCTGGCGTCGGACGAGTCCGGCACGGTGCGGTAGTTCTTCACGAACTGATACCCGTAGGTGTTGTGGCAGATCCGCTCCAGCGCCATGTCGAGAATGCCATTCTTGGGAATGGTCACCCCCGGCTCGGTGCGGTAGGCCTTTTTGCTCAGGGTCGCGTAGAACGGCTGGCGCATGATTTCATCGGCCAGCGCGCGCGCGGTTACCTGGGCCCCCGAGGGCGTCCAGTGCGAATCGCGGCGGAAGAAGTAGTCGTTCTTGGGCGGGTTCTTCACCACCGCAAGCATGTCCGGCACGATCGCACCGCCGGCTCTGAGCTGCTGCTGGAACCTGCCCAGGCTGCTGCTGGCCTTGATGTAGTCGAACCCATAGGCGCGGTCAGGGCGCACCTTGTCATGGTGCATCAGGCCGCGAGTCGGTTGCACGGCAATCGCCACATGGGTGCCCTTGGCCGCGAAGGTTTTCACCAGGCGGGCGAACTCGGGTTGCATGGCCGGCGGGATGCCGAACTCATTGACCAGGTCCACCGAGGAGCGGAACAGCCAGCGATCTTCGCCTGGGGTGATGAAGCTCATCAGCTTCATGCCGCGGCCCTGGTACTGGCCCGGATCGGTGACCGCCGAGCAGATCAGGCATTCGAGCCCGTCGCAATCAGCCTTTTCGGTGTCGGCGACACTGGGCAGGCTGGATAGGGCGAGGGTGGTGGCCAGTACGTATTGCAGTGTCTTCTTCATAGGCGCGCTTTAGGGTCGTGTTGGCCAGGCACCGGCCAGCGGCCGGGCGGTGTGTGCATCCTTCACTCAGCCGGGTCGATGGCGTTGGCTTGGCTGATGGCGCGATAGCCGCTGCCTTCGGGCAGCAGTACGTAGCTGTAGGAACGACCCTTCTTCAGGAACATCTCGTCGAAGCTGGCCACCTTCCGGTCACCCGCATAGGCGGCGAAGGCAATCTTGAATTCATTGACCATGCGCCCGCCGGTCTGCGCTTTGCCGATGGCGGCAACCACCTCGTGTTTGCCGTCTGCGGTTTTCAGGGCGGTTGGCGTGTCGGTGAGGTTGTAGAACGCCAGCTGGGCTTTCTTGGGCTCGTTGACGTAAATGTCCTTGAGCTCGGTGAGGCTGCCGTTGGCGTACAGCAAGGTACTGGCGCTGTTGGCCTGCAGATCCGTTTCGAGGCGCGCAGCGCCGACGCTCAGCAGCGTTTTGCCCGGTGGCGTGAAGCGGTAGGCGCCGAGTTGCTCCGGGCCGACTTTCTGGGCTGTTTTCTTGCTGCTCAGGCTGACGTCGACGACGCCGCTGCTGAGGTTGAGCACCCGCACGAAGGCAGAGTTCGCCGGGGCGACTGCGTCGTACAGATCCGCGTTGACTTCCTGGGCCTGCACGCCCTGCAGGGCTGGCCCGAGCAGGCCCAGCACCAGCAGCAGTCGTGAAACGATGGTCGGCATGGTATGTCCTCGACGTTAGAAGGGGTGGTGCTGGGCGGTTTGCCAGCTTTTGCTACCGTCGCGCTGGGCGAGAACGGTGCGCAATGGGAATTCCCAGATCACGGTCTGGATGTGTGGGTTGCTCAGCAGTTCGCTGCGGGTGAATTCGTCCATCGCCTGGAACGGCCCGCGTGCCTCGACGGCCATGCTCACCAGGTCGTTTTGCAGCGCCTCCTTGAGAAAGCCGACGAAGTTCCAGTCATCGATCTTGCTGTAGCTGGAGCCCACCAGCGCGAGCGATTGCTGCTGTTCACCGAACAGGCTGTCTTCATCGACGTTCTGCGCGTCGTTGGTGGTTTCGTAGAGCGCAATGGTGACGGGCTTGAACAGCTGAGGCGCCAGGTTCGGATCGAACTGGACGTAGTTGAGCAGGTCGCCCTTGACCACCTTCTCGCCAACCGGCCTGCTGACGTAGGGCTGNTCACCGCGCAGCTGCGGGTACTGCCTGACCAATTCCTGGGCTGCCAGCCGCGCGCCTGCCGGGCTCCAGTGGGTGTCCGTCCTGACGAACAGCTCGGCATCATCACGCTGGCGCCTGAAGGCCTGCTGCACCGCCGCCGTATCGATCTGGCGTTGCCCGAGCTCTCTGACGAAGCGTGCGTACAGCTCCAATGCCCGTGGATCGACAGGCGAGCTGGCATGCTCCGCGTAGATATCCAGCTTCATCGGAACCGGCAGCAACACCAGCTGTTTGCCGTGCTCCTGCAGCAGCTGGTGAACCTTGGCGATCCTTTCGAGTTGATTGTTCAGGTTGGCAGTCAGGTCATTGGGGACCAGGTATTCCTGATTGGTGTAGAGCCAGCCATCCTTGCCCAGCACCACGCCGGGCCGGCCTTCGCCAAACAGCCGATACTGGATGTCGGCCCACAGCCTGACCGAGGGATCGCGCAGGAAAATGTCCTTGTCGTAGCGCTGTTCGAACTTGCGCAGCAGCTTGCCGTCCATGAACAGCGAAAACGCATCGGTCTGTGACTTGCTGAAGCTGACGACGACCGGCAGCGAGTAAAGCAGCATGCCGGCAAGCATCAGGCAAAACAGGTAGCCGTTGAGTTTGTGGGCCGAACTCATCACCGGAAACATGACGTTCTCCTAGAACTGGAAGTAGAGAAACGGTGAGAAGGAGTTCGCGGTCAGGCTGCTCAGCGAGAGCAGGAATCCGCACCACAGCAACAGGCTCTGCATGCCGCCGACATGGCGCATGAAGTAGCCGGTCTTGTTGCCCGCATAAAAACGCACGTTGTTGATGCCGGCCAGCACCAGCCAGATGACGGCGAGCGCCACGAAGGCGATGGCCATCCGCGATGCACCCAGGGTGTAGAGATCCAGCGAGCCGAACCCGTTGAAGCCGAACATGCCGGCATAGATATCCAGGCTGTGGGCCATGTTGCTGGTGAAGAACAGCGGCATGCTCACGCCGATCAACACGAAGGTGCGCATATTGCGCAGGAAGTTGTAGGGCGTGTTGAGCTTGGTGGCGATGCCCAGTTTGCGCTCGACCACCATGGCGACGCCGAAGAACAGGCCCCAGCACACGAAGGCGATACTCGCGCCATGCCAGACGCCCGACAGCAGCATGGTGTAGACCAGCGCGACCATCGGCCCGGCGATGCGTTTGCGCACCAGTGGCATGTAAACGTAGTCGCGCAGGAAGTGCGCGAGGGTTATGTGCCAGCGTTGCCAGAATTCGGTGACGCTTTGCGATACCCAGGGCTGGTTGAAGTTTTCGGCGAACCTGAAGCCCATCATCAGCGCCAGGCCGATGGCCATGTTGCTGTACCCGGCGAAATCGAAATACAGCTGCAGCGTGGAGATGAACAGGCCGAACCAGGCATCGGTGAATTGCAGCTCCGGCTCGCGGATGAACAGGCTGTTCATCGGCGCCAGGGAGTCGGCGATCAGCACTTTCATGATGAAGCCCAGCATGAAACGGCTGACCCCCAGGGAAAACAGCTCCATGGAGTGGGTGCGCTGCCGCAACTGTGGTGCCAGCAGGCTGTAACGCAGGATGGGGCCGGCTACCAGGTGCGGAAACAGCGCCACGAAGGCGGCGAAGTCGACCAGGTTGTTGGTGGGCTCGGCGTCCTTGCGGTAGATGTCGACGATGTAGCTGAGCGCGTGGAACACGTAGAACGAGATCCCCAGGGGCAGGATGATGTGCTCCAGGGTGAAGGTATTGATGCCCAGCGGTTGCAGCGCCGCGGTGATCACATCGATACCGAAGTTGGCGTACTTGAAGTACCCCAGCGTCGACAGGTTGCCGATGATGCCCAGCCACAGCAGCCGGAAGGCACGCTGCTTGTTGCCCTGGTCGAGCTGGTTCTTGATGCGCAGCCCGAACCAGTAGTTCCAGTAGGTGATGGCGAAGAACAGCAGCAGGAAGTCCGGGCGCCACCAGGCATAGAACAGGTAGCTGCCCAGCACGATCACGCCTGAGCGCCAGCCAGGGCGCGCCAGGTAGTAGCAGATCAGGAAGATGGGCAGGAACAGGAACAGGAAGGTGTTTGATGAGAAAACCATGGTCCATGCACTCTCAGTAGCGAATCACGACGCCCAGCGTCAGCTGGTAGTCGTCGCCGCTTTGCACCGCATCACCCGCGCGCAGGTAGCTGGCGCTGACCAGGGTGTTGAGGTTCAGGTGTTTGCCTTGGTAGGCGATCGGGAACATCCGCCAGTAGTAGTTCACATCCACCACCTGGCCGATGGAGCGTCCGTTGTTGTTGCCCAGGGCGATCTGCTGGTTGCGGGCGCGGCGCTGGTCGCTGTCGATGCGAATGGGCAGCTCGCCATTCTCGTTGCGCAGGTACAGGTCGCTGACCTTGAAATCCAGTGAGGTGCGCGGTGTCGGCTGGGTTTCCAGCGCGAAGCCGTAGTACTGCAGGTTGCGCACGTTGACGTTGATGAACGAGCTGATCAGGCGCGAGCTGTAGCGTTCCGGGTCGACGACGCGGTCAGACTGGATGCGGTTGAGGTAGAAGCCATCGTTGCCGTCGTCCGGTTTGTCGGTGATGCCGCCACGCAGCGCGAAGCGCGGCGTCCAGGGCAGATCCTGAAAGCGTTTGCCCACCTCGCCGAGCAGCGCCCAGCCGCGTGTGCCGTCGCTGCTCTGCAGGCCATTGCCATCGGTGCTGTCGATGTTGCCGCGCAGGGTCGCGAGCTCCAGGTGATAATCGCTGAGCGGCGCCAGGTCGAGGTTTTGCCCCTCGAAGAACAGGCCGGCGCGCAGGCCCGTGAAGTCCTGGCGATCATTGACGTTGCTATCGGAGTAGTCGTTTTCATACAGCATGCGTACGCCTGCGGTATGCCCCTGGGTCCAACGCCAGGCGTACTCGCCCATGGCGTAGACGATGTCCTCGTCGGTCTCGTCGAGGGTGTTGATATCGGTGTTGTAGTAATAGAACTTCTTGCCGGCGGCGAGGAAGCCGCTGCTGTTGGCGTCCTGATAGTTGAAGCGCACCGATTCGAAGGTGTCGTCCCACCAGATGCCGTAACGATCGGAGTAGCTCTGCCGGCCCACGGTCAGCGAGTAGCGCGGGTCATCGCCAAGCAGGTTGCGGCGCACGTAGAACTCGCGCAGCTCGGAGTAGAAATACTCGGGGCGTTCGCGCGCTTCACGGTTGCTGCTGTTGTCTTCCTGCAACCCGGTAGAGGTCTGGCTGGTGTTGTAGTTGACCCAGGCACGCCCGAACACCTGCCACTTGGCCCAGCGTTTTTCGGGGGAATACCAGGTGAACGAGGGCTCGTAGCGGTAGCTCTGGAAGACCTTGCGGCCGTTGCCGACGGTCGAGTCCTGCGGGCCGTAGCCGGTTTGCAGGGTCAGCTTCTGGAAAAACTCCGAGGTCACCACNGGTTCGGCGAAGGGCTGGACGGGCGCGGGCTGGTCTTCGGCCCAGGCGTGTGAGTGGAGCAGGGCGAGCGTCAGCGCACTCAAACCGTACAGCTTGATGGGGGTCATTGCGGCGCATCCTTGAGCAGAGTGGCGTGCATGAGTTGGGCCTTGTCGAGTTCGCTCGGGGTGAGCGTGCGCTGCAGTTCGAGCACCAGGCTGCGGGCGCGGCTGTCGCCGTAGTCGACGGCCACGCGTGCATAGGCATAGGCCTTGACCGGGTCGTAGCAGATCGCGCGGGCGCTGGCGTACACCGATGCCATGCGGTAATAGGCCGTGGACGAGCCACCGGCCGAGATGCGCTGGTAGATCGCCAGGGCTTTCTGCTGGTCGGGCTCGTCAAGGCCGCCGTGGCTGTACAGGTCGCCCTGCAGCAGCTCGGCATCGCGGTAGCGGCTGGCGGCGAGTTCCTCGATCAGCGCCTGGGCTTTGTAGGGATCGAGGGTGGTCCAACTGGTCACCAGGTACAGCGAGACACGCAGTGCCTTGGCCCGGCTCGGCTCGCTTTGCGCGACTCGGTCGATAAGCGCCGCCGTGTCTTCGGCGCTGTTCTCGGTCGGTGATGAGGTCATGANCGAGGGTGGTCCAACTGGTCACCAGGTACAGCGAGACACGCAGTGCCTTGGCCCGGCTCGGCTCGCTTTGCGCGACTCGGTCGATAAGCGCCGCCGTTTCTTCGGCGCTGTTCTCGGTCGGTGATGAGGTCATGAAATTGACCTTGGCGACCATGGCCGGCACCCAGCCACGATTGACCGCATTGTCGAGCCAGAGCAGCGCGTCGCCGCGCAGCGTCTTGGCTTCGTTTTCGATCTGCGTGCGGACCTGGTCGATCTGCTCGCGGCGCGCGCTGCGTTGCGCCTCGGGCAGGCGATCGAGCTCTGCCTGGCTGGGTGGCAGCGGATAGCGCAGGCCCACCGAACGTTCGGCGCTGATGCTGTCGAGCTGGGTGCCGATGCGATGAACCACCTCGACCGGCATGCGGTTGGCCTCGCTGATCCGGCTGCGGGCAAACGCGGCGAACAGCGGATCGCGTTGCTCACCGAGCAGTTGGTAGTAGCGATCGACCGCGCGCACGTCGGTCATGATCGCGCGCTCGTACCAGGTCTTGGCTTGGTCCGGCTGTTGTTGCCGCTCAGCCAGTACCGCGCGGTAGAAGTCGCTGCTGCACTGCACCAGGCAGGAGCGGTCGTACAGCGCGATCAGGCTGTGCACCTGGGCGACGGTGAACAGCGCCGGGTAGCTGACGAATACTTCCAGGCTGGTGTTGAGGCTGCGCACGTCACGGTCGTGGGGAAAACGCTGCAGGGCGTCGCGCATGTAGGGGGCAAGCTCGAGACGCAGGCGGGGGCTGCGATCCAGCAGGCGGGCAAGGGAGCCGAGAGCGGCAATATCGCCGCGGCCGTCATCGAACGCCGCCTGGTAGACCTGTGCGGCTTCGCGGGTTTTCGCCGGGTCGCTGGCGAGCACGTTGCCCAGCAGGTGCTGAGCCGAGCGATCACGCTCGGCCAGCACCCGCAGGTCGGCTTCTACCGGGGCAGCCGGATCCTTGAACAGTGCATAACGGATCTGCTCCAGGCTCTGCCCGGCGACTGCAGTTGCGCTGAAGCTGATGCCAAGCAGCGCGGTTCCGAGCAGAGTGGCGTAAGGCGGTAGCAGCTTCATGGCCGACCCTTAGAACTGCGCGATCATTGGCAGGCCGAGGAACAGATCCACGGATACCGGCTTCTGATAAGCATCGCGAGGCAGCTCGCGGTCTGGCTTGATGGTCAGTATCAGGGTTTGATTCTGCTCATCGACGCTGCTCGATACGACGCTGCCATTGATCGGCTCCTCGATGCCCAGCACCTGCATGCGTACCGAGTCGACGCGCGACATCTTGTCCAGTTGGTCGAAGGGAATCGTCGCCTTGACGAACAGCGACTCGTCGCGCGGCAACAGGTGCATCAGCGGCGCATATTTGTAGGCGTAGCCGTCGAGCTTCTGGCCGGGGAAGAACACCTCGCAATCGCAGGGGCTGGCGATCACGGTTTCGATCAGGGCACGCCCCATCAGCAATTGCAGGTCGGTCTGCGACAGGTTGGCCAGGGCCTGGATGTCGGATGGTGTGGTGAAGGTCGCCGCCAGTTGGCTGGAGACGCTGGCCACCGGCTCGCCAACCTTGACCTGGGCCTGGTCGGGCGCCAGCAGGTATTTCACGTAGCCGTTGTCGGGCATGGCCACCACGTAGGCATTGGCGCTGACGATGGCCTGGGCCGCTTGCACGCGGAAGAACAGCAGGTAGCTCTTGTAGGCGATCAGCCCCACTGCCGCCAGGCCGAGGGCCAGGAACAGCAGGGTGCCGAGCACCGCCTTGAAGCGATCGCCGGCGCTGCGCGAGCTGCTGTGCTTCTGCTTGCGCTCCTTGATGTAGTTCTCGCGCTGCATCACGTTGAACAGGCCGTTGATGTCGGCAATTTCGCCGGACATGTAGGCGCTGATGATGTAGCGCAGGATGTCGCGCTTCTGGCGATCGAGCTCGATGAACTCGGCGCCCACTTCATGGCCGCGTTGCGACACGATCTTCAACTTGGCATCGATGTTCAGGTCGATCTTGTTCAGCTTGAGCTTGATCGAGGCATTGAACAGGCTGCCCAGGGTCAGTGGCTGGTCATAGATGAGCCCCAGACCGCCCAGAGAGATATCCTGGATTTCACATTCCAGCTGTTTCAGGCCATTGCCATCGAGCAGCACTCTGGCCGGGATCTTGGTGCGCACGTACTGACGCTCATCGATGGCTTCGTGTACGACATTGGCGGGTGAGACTGAGGAGTTCATGGCAGTCGCCTACTTAAGGTTGCGTGAAATCGAGCAGAACCGAAATGGCCCCGAAGAAGATGGCGAGCGAAGACAGCAGCATCGCTTTCGAGGTCCAGCGGTTGAGGGCTGCATCAAAGTTGACGCTGCCGTTGCTGAGGGTGGTTTTCTGGCGGGTCCAGCTCTGCAGGTCCATGTGGAACATGGTGTAAACCTTCATGATCGAGCCCATGATCTGGTTGTAATAAAGAACGAACGGATAAATCGGCGACACCGGGTGCTTGGCGAAGGTGAACAGCAGCGTCACCAGCGTGCGCGACAGCAGTACCCAGAACAGATAGAGCAGCAGGTACTGGATGCCGAACAGCAGGCCGGCGACCACCGAGGCGGACAGGCCCATCAGGCAGGTCCACATGGACACGCGCTGGTCGTACAGCACGTACATGGTGAACAGCCCGAGCCGATCCAGGCCCAGTAGCGTGGTGGCGCGGAAGTTCTGGCGCAGCGAGTTGCCATACCAGCGATACATCAGCTGGCGGGTCGCGCGCAGGAAGCTGTTGTCTGGTGGATGCTCGACCGTGAGGGTGTGGCTGTCGGGTACGTAGAAGGTGTCCCAGCCGGCGCGCATCAGGCTGAACCAGGACGACTTGTCATCGCCGGTCAGGAACTGGAAGCGCCCCAGGCGCCAGTGATCGAGGAAGTCGGCTTCGACGTCCTTGATGAACTCCGGGTTGGTCATCACGCTGGCGCGGAAGAACGACAGGCGCCCGGTCAGGGTCAGCACGCGCCGGGACAGCGCCATCGAGCACATGTTGATATGGCGCTGCACGAAACGCATGGTGTGCCACTGCTTCATCAGCGTGCTGCCTTCCACCTCGCAGAACTCGTTGGTGGTGATGCCGCCGACGCTCGGCAGGTAGGCGAACAGGCTCACCGCCCGCTCGACGCAGCCGGGCAACATCATGGTGTCGCCATCGACCACGCCGACCACGGCGTTTTCCAGGGGCATCTGCCGCGACAGCGAGCGGAACGCATGGGCCAGGCCGTCGCGTTTGCCGGTACCGCGGGCACGGACGATGATCAGCTTGATGTCATCACGGCCGTGAATTTCCTGGCGCATGATGTCCTTGATGAAGTTCTCGTCACCCTTCTCGACGATCGACGCGATGATCGTGCAGGGCACGGGCAGGCGTTGCACTTCCTGGAGAACCGACTGATACACCTTGAAGGTGGTGTGGGTCGGAATGCGGAAGCTGGTCACGATCATGAACATGTGATCGGGCAGCGCCGCCGGCCCCATCCGCTCCACGGCCTTGCGCATTCTGGGAAAGCGCCAGTGCAGGAAGTACATGCCCCGCAGGTAATGGGTGATCGCGTTGCCGTAGCGCCACATGCCAAGCGCGCCGATGATGAAGATGAACTTCTGGTGCGCCGGGTCGAGGTACTCCGGCGCGACCAGCTCGGAAGCCAGGGCTATGAGGGCGAACAGGCACGCCCAGCCACAGAGCTTGCCGAAAATCGCCGATGTCCCGATCCAATCCACAGCACTGGAAAGATACCTGCGCATGTTGTGTATTCCCTTTATTGAAGCCGCTCTCTACCGCCATGCGGCGTTCAGCCGATGGTTTGGATGTGGGTGTTATCAGCTGAGCGTGGTGTCCGTGCGCCCGTACACGTCGTCGAAACGCTCGATATCGTCCTCGCCCAGATAGCTGCCCGACTGCACCTCGATGATCTCCAGAGGAATCTTCCCGGGGTTGGCGAGGCGGTGTACCGAGGCGATGGGGATATAGGTGGACTGGTTTTCCGAGAGCAGGAAGGTCTTGTCGTCACAGGTGACTTTCGCGGTGCCGGTGACCACGATCCAGTGCTCGGCGCGGTGGTGATGCTTTTGCAGCGACAGGCTCGCGCCCGGCTTGACCATGATGCGCTTGACCTGGAAACGGTGGCCATTGTCGATGGAGTCATAGCTGCCCCAGGGCCGATAGACCTCGCAGTGGTTCTCCGCTTCGGGCCTGCCCTGGGCCGACAAGGCGTTGACCAGGTGCTTGACGTCCTGCACGCGATCCTTGTGGGCGACCATCACCGCATCCTTGGTTTCCACCACCACCACGTCGTCCAGGCCGACCAGGGTGACCAGCTTGTGTTCGCTGCGCACCAGGCAGTTGTGGCTGTCGTGCACCAGGACGTCGCCGGTATGGCTGTTGCCGTTGGCGTCCTTGGCCTGCACATCCCAGATCGCCGACCAGGAGCCCAGGTCATTCCAGCCTGCCGACAGGGGGACGACGCAGGTGCGCTGGGCTTTTTCCATCACCGCGTAGTCGATGGAGTTGTCCGGGCAGCACGCGAATGCCTTGGGGTCGATACGGATGAACTGCAGGTCGACTTCACTCTGGCTGAGGGCCAGCTGGCAGGTGTCGTAGATATCCGGGTCGTGACGCTTCAGCTCTTCCAGGTAGCGGCTGCAACGGAACAGGAACATGCCGCTGTTCCAGAAGTAATCACCGCTGGCGACGAATTCGTTCGCCGTGGCCAGGTCAGGCTTTTCAACGAAGCGCTCGACATCCAGCACGCCTGCAGGAAGCTGTTTGCTGCCAGCGCCGGCCTTGATGTAGCCGAAACCGGTTTCCGGGCGTTCGGCGGGTACCCCGAAGAGCACCAGCTCACCCCGTTCGGCGGCCTCACGGGCTACGCCCAGGGCGTGATGGAAGGTGCCCAGNTCNTCGATGACATGATCGGCCGGCAGCACCAGCAACAGTTCATCGCGNCCCTCGGCGAGCAGATGCATGGCCGCGATCGCCACGGCGGGCGCCGTGTTGCGGCCAAANGGCTCGAGCAGGATCGTCTGCGCACTGCAATCGATGGCCGCCAGTTGCTCGCTGACGATGAANCGATGGGTTTCGTTGCAAACGATCATCGGCTTGCCGATGCCTTCATGGGCAAGGCGCTGAAGGGTTTGCTGGAACATGGTTGCGCTGCCGGTCAGGGCCAGGAACTGCTTGGGGTAGAGCTTGCGAGACAGCGGCCAGAGCCGTGAGCCGCTACCGCCGGACAAAATCAGGGGAATCATGGGGGGCATTTCCTCGCAGCGATTGCAGCNGTCAACGATGAAGTCGGCGGGCGCTCTAGANCGAGCGCCCGCGCTCGGCTGCTTACCAGCAGATGCCTTCTCTGGTGGCGGTGCTCGTGTGCGCCATGAAGCCGAACAGGTCGATGAACAGCTTGTCGTCGCCCGCGTTGTTCATCGCCTCGGCAAAGCGCTTGTCACCGTTGCCGATGATCAGCACATCGGATTCGCCGACCACCTCATCGAGCTCCTGGCAGAGCAGCGAGGAAACATGNGGGATCTTCGACTCGATGTATTCCTTGTTGGTCCCAAACACCCTGGCGTATTCGACGTTGCTGTCGAAGATGCGCAGGTCNTAGCCTTTGCCGATCAGCATCTCCGCCAGCTCAACCAGGGGGCTTTCGCGCAGGTCGTCGGTGCCGGCCTTGAAGCTCAGGCCGAGCAGGCCGACTTTGCGTTTGCCGTGGTGGGAGATCATGTCGTAGGCGCGTTTCACCTGAACGCGGTTGCTCGGCATGATGGCNGCCAGGAGCGGGTGTTCAACGTCCATCTGGCCGGCACGGTAGGTCAGCGCGCGCACGTCCTTGGGCAGGCACGAGCCGCCAAAGGCGAACCCTGGGCGCAGGTAGTAGCGCGACAGGTTGAGTTTGTGGTCCTGGCAAACGACGTCCATGACTTCGCGGCCATCGACGCCGCACGCTTTGGCGATGTTGCCGATTTCATTGGCGAAACTGACTTTGGTGGCGTGCCAGACGTTGCAGGTGTACTTGATCATCTCGGCGACTTCGATCGACTTGCGGATAATCGGTGCATCCAGTTCGCTGTAGAGCGCCTGCAGCAACTCGCCGGATTGTTCATCCAGCTCGCCGATGACCGTCATGGCCGGAAAGTCGTAATCCTTGATCGCGGTACTTTCGCGCAAGAACTCCGGGTTGGTGGCCACACCGAAATCGACACCGGCTTTTTTGCCGGATGCCGCCTCGAGCAACGGAATCACCACGTTCTTTACCGTGCCTGGTAACACCGTGCTGCGAATGACCACGGTATGGCGATCCGCTTTGTCGCGCAGCGCTACACCTATCTGCATGCACACCGATTCCATGTAGGCGAGATCGAGATCACCGTTGCGCTTGCTCGGCGTGCCCACCGCGATGAACGAGAGCTCGCTGTCCGCTACCGCTTCACTGACGTTGGTGGTGCCTCTCAGCAGGCCGCTGCTCACGCCCCTGTCCAGAAGCGCAGCCAGGCCAGGCTCGACGATCGGTGATTTGCCCTGGTTGATCATGTCGATCTTGTCTTGCGATACGTCGACGCCGATCACCTGGTGACCGCGTGCCGATAGACAACCGGCGCATACCGCCCCTACATAGCCCAGACCAAAAATGCTGATTCTCATAGTTGTTTCCCTGATAACTCTTGATAGGCGTAGCGGTTGTTTTAGGCAAAGCCACAGACTATCGCTGCGCTAATTAAGCGCATGGCGAGGGCTGGTTAGTTTGCAAATTAATGGTCTGGGGTTGAGCTGGCGGCGATCTTAGGAGAGATTTTTTTTTGCTTCAAGAGAAAGTTTTGGCAAAGTGCCACTTAACTTTCGTTATTTTTTTTATTGATATAAATCAATGGCTTATAAATGCCATAGTTGTGGCGTCAAAAAACCGATTGCCTGTTATTGGTTTTTTATTATTTCCGTCTTTTTGCTGTTTTTGAGATTTAAAGCCTGTTTTTCCTAACTTTATTTAAGTGCCTCTTAATTTTCTGTTATCCACTTCGGGCAGGCGGCGCCCCGGCGCTCTGGGCGTTTTCCATTGTTTATGGGCATGGCTTTTTTATGCCCCGCGTCCTAGACGGCGTTGCCT
>JGI26057J44791_1000177_pt1 | contig 13830 bp, 14 predicted proteins | sample HigsolmetaGSP19D_FD_44791 | JGI IMG/M metagenome (IMG submission 44791) | reverse complement strand
TGATCCTAATTTATTAGGGTCATTTTTAATTCGATTAAATATTCAGAAAGTTTTGATTAGTAGAACTTTAACAGGGACTAAAAGCGTCCCAACCCCTTAAGGCACTAGGCGTGGCGGCACTTTTCAAGAAAATGAAGTGACTTGCAAAGTCGTTTTATCCCCTGTAAGGTGGGGAACATATCATTTGGCGAACGAGNTGTNACANGCTTNTTCGCTAAAAAAACTATTGCATTTGGAGGATTTAACTTTATGACGCAAGAATGGATTTCGATCATCCTGTATCTTGTTCTCATGTTGGCAATCGGTTATTTTGCCTACAAGCGAACGACGAATACAGAAGATTACATGTTAGGCGGACGCGATCTCGGTCCTGGTGTTACAGCACTATCTGCTGGTGCATCGGATATGAGTGGATGGATGCTCATGGGACTTCCCGGCGCCATGTATGCAACAGGTGTTTCAGCACTTTGGCTAGCACTCGGATTATTGATTGGATGTTACGTGAACTATATCGTACTCGCACCACGTTTCCGACTCTATACGGAAATGGCAAACGACTCGATTACGATCCCTGATTTCTTAGAGAATCGTTTTGAAGACAAATCACGTGTGCTTCGTACCGTATCAGCACTCGTCATTATCATTTTCTTTACGTTCTACACATCAGCTGGAATCGTATCTGGCGGAAAATTGTTCGTCAGCTCATTTGGATTTGATTACCACTATGGTATGCTCTTGACGATTGCGGTCGTAATCGCCTACACACTTTTCGGCGGTTTTCTCGCAGTTAGTTGGACCGATTTCGTCCAGGGCTGTATCATGTTCGTCGCACTCGTTCTCGTACCGATCGTTGCATTAACGGACGTCGGTGGAATTGATGGTGCGTACAATTACGCTGAAAACTTAGACCCTACACTGTTTGATCCACTCAAAGGAACAACGATTCTCGGAATCATTGGATTCCTTGCCTGGGGACTTGGTTACTTTGGGCAACCACACATCATTGTCCGCTTTATGGCAATTCGCTCTGTCAAGGATTTAAAAAGTGCCCGCCGTATCGGTATCGGTTGGATGTTCGTCTCAATCATCGGTGCGATGATGACAGGACTTGTCGGTATTGCTTACTTTGAAGGACAAGGCAATGGACTCGGTGATCCGGAGACAGTCTTCATCCGTTTCTCAGATGTTCTGTTCCATCCGTATATCACAGGGTTCTTGATGGCTGCAATTCTCGCGGCAATCATGTCGACGATTTCATCACAATTGCTTGTCACATCAAGTGCGTTGACAGAAGATTTTTATAAAACGTTCTTGAAGAAAAATGCATCGGATAAAGAACTCGTCCTAACAGGTCGGATTGCTGTTCTTGTCGTTGCCATTATCGCAAGTGTACTCGCTTGGAATCCGTCAGCGACGATTCTTGCACTTGTCGGTTATGCGTGGGCTGGATTCGGTTCTGCCTTTGGTCCGATCATCTTACTTTCACTTTACTGGAAACGCATGACGAAACAAGGTGCGTTAGCTGGTATCATCTCAGGTGCCTTGACCGTCATCATCTGGGTCCAACTCGGACTTAGTACGACACTTTACGAAATGGTTCCTGGATTCTTCACAAGCTTGATCTTCACAGTTGTCGTCAGCTTAATGACGAAACAACCGGTCAATGCTGTTCAGGAAACGTTCGAAGAGATGGAAGACGAATTAAAAGACGCAGTTCAATAATTAACAACAATTAGCAAGACCTCTGCCGTTTAAACGGCAGAGGCCTTTTTTGGTCTTACAATTCGATAACACCATAATGTAACTTTGACGTCTTACGCTTTGTTCGTCCAAACCCAAAGCGGTCAAATAGTGGACTCTCATAATGCGCTTTAAGGACGATACGCTGGCTCGCCACACGTTTTGCTTCCATGATCGTTTCAGCAGATAACGTTTCATAGTTTGCAAGCGTCCGAAGCGGGTCGAGATGTGTTGACTCCGATACCGTTCGTTCAAACATCGGATCAAAATAAATGACATCAAAACTATCGTCAGGACATTGCTTTAAAAACGCCAAATGATGCTCCATTCGAACTTCGATTCGGCGCATCGCTTGATTGATTGGTGAATAGGACTCTTCCCAGCGCTGTAACCCCTGTTTGACGACGTATGCGGTCTCCAGTCGACTCTCTAGTCCTATGAGTTGTCCCGTCTCACCAACGGCATGACTCATGACGATCGCATCTGCACCAAGACCAAGTGTACAGTCAAGCACACGCATTCCTTCAGATAAACGACCAATCGNAACTAGTGGATCTCCTCCACCTGCGTCGATTTGTTTAATTCGAAAGACGGCACTTGATGGATGAAAAAAGAATGATGTCTTCTCTCCGAGTGGATAAAGCTCTAGTCGTTGTTTATCGACGACAAGTACAGGTAATCCTGTTTCTTGCTGTAATTGTTCAATCCCTTTCTTCTTACGCGCGATGTAAACGAAATGAATCATCTCATCCGCTAATAGCTGCTTCACACGATGGCGGACGTCTTCGGTCGGACGAAGACACGTCGTCAGTCCAATCGTTGGTTTCATAATTCTTTCCTCCATAAAAAAATAAGCCAGCCGGAGCTAGCTCATTTCTTTTTCTTTAATAATCCTTCGATGTCTTCAATCAATGCCTTTTTCGAAATCAGGTCTTCTTGCTTTTCCTGTTCGACTTTTGCATCCACTGTCGTCCGCTTCATGAGTGCTTGAAGTGTCTCATCGATGCTTGATTTCAAATGATCGCGGTCTTCTTTGTTAAGGGAAAGATCATGTTGAACTTCGTCCCCTTGTTCATCTAATTGGCGTAAGCGTTCCGTCAATTGTTTCGCTTCACGATTCAAGTCCGAATACAATCGTTCGATTTGCTCTAGACGCAATTTGATTCCGTCACGTTCTGTGAACACGTTTTCCAGCCCCTTCCAGTATGCAGTTGTCTACATCATTACTTTACCATATTCCGAGGCAATTAAAACAATCACAAGATGATTACAAATTGACTTTTTTTAAATTTCTTCCTGCGGATCGGTTCCAGTTAATTTTTGCAATTGCAAGGAGGGTATCGCTATAATGTAAACGAGGCATCAATCGTTGAAGGAGGATTTTGTGATGGAATTAAGACGTCGAGCATTACGTCATGTCGATCAAGCTGAGTATGAACATTTCTTGAAGTATGGCGAGCAAGCATATGGACTGACTCCGCAAGAAATCAAAGGGTATGACCATGAGCTTGGAGAAGAGCGGGCTTTTGATTCCGTCGAGCACAGTTATCCTGAAGATTATTATTTTGATATCGTTGAAGCGGATACGATCGTTGGACGGGTTCTGCTTTTAAAAATGGGTCACTATTTCCAACTTGATTTCATGGTGTTTGATCCATACACACATAGAGGGCTAGCTACGCATGCCGTCGCTGAAGCTTTATCACATTCACANGTACTTGATCGTCACGAAGTACGCGCACGCGTGCTCGATCAGTCNCCACACGCTTCTTATGCGAAACGGATTTTAGAAACAAATGATTTTACGTGGACGGAGAACTATTACGTCAAAGGAAGACGTCGTCGGTATTCTTTGCAACGACTTGGATAAGAATCTTTTGAAAGACCATGAGCGCATGGTCTTTTTTGTTGGCTTCTAACACACCATCGCCTTTGACAGGTGAACGATTTCAGCGTACAATTTTCATCTGTATGAACAGAAAGGAGTACACCTCATGAACGAATGGTTATGGATCCCTTCCATCTTCTTGACGATGGGATTATTGGTCTTCAGTTATTATCTTTTTGGAAAGACCGGATTGTTGATGTGGATTGCCATCGCAACAATCATTGCAAACATCCAAGTCACTCAAACCGTCGATATTTTTGGTTTCGTCTTTACATTAGGAAACGTCGTGTATGGTAGTTGTTATCTTGCGACAGATATCCTCAATGAAAAATACGGGAAGCAGGTCGCTCGTAAAGGCGTCTATATGGGATTCTTCTCCCTCATCACGACGACCGTCCTCATGCAATTCAGTCTCTTATATACACCGCTTGCGGATAAGGCAGCACTCGAAACATCCGATTCCTTACATTTATTGTTCGGACTCTTACCATGGATTGCGGTTGGTAGTCTCGCGGCTTATCTCGTCTCGCAACTATTCGATGTCTTCATCTATTCGAAAATCCGTCAGAAGACAGGCGAACGGAAACTTTGGTTACGGACGACCGGTTCAACTGTATTAAGCCAGTTGCTCGATACATTGACGTTTTGTGCGATTGCCTTTCACGATATGCCTTTCTCGATTTGGTGGCAAATCTTCATTACGACGTACCTTGCAAAATTCGTCGTCGCTTGGTTTGCAACACCATTCATGTATTGGGCAAAACGCATTCATCCGACGAAACAGTCGACAGATGCTGCAGCGTAACGTAAAAAAGAACTAGATGACTTGACGAAATTGTCGGATAATGGGAGTGGAGGTGCCTGCATGAAAATCAAACGCAATGAACCGTTTCGGTATACGTTGAAAACGCCAATAACCGGCGAATTTTATTTATTAAAAAACGAACAACGTACACCGAACGGACTAATGAAAATTCATAATGTCTCACCGAACGGCTTAGCAATCAGCACATCGCTTAAACTTCCTCTTCAGAAATCGATGAAAATCGTTGTTGAGTTTTCTTTGATTGAGGGTCAAGACCCCTTATGCATTGAAGGGCAGTTATTGCATGAAAAGCCAGTCGGTCCCGAAAGTTTGTATGGCATCCGCCTTAATCCGTCAACGACAGATCGTGAGACGATCATCGCTCAAGTTAAACAAGTTGCTCAATTAGAGCGATAAAAAACAAAGGCACTGCTCATGAACGAGCAGTGCCTTTGTTTTTTGTTAATAGAATTATCCCTCAAACGTTCGGAAGACGACTGCTTCGTACGGTCGAAGTGTGAGTTCGCCTGACACCAAAGCCTCATCGTAATTACCGATGACACGGTCTGACGTATCATGCGCAACTGGAATGGTTACATCGTGATCTGCAAACGAACAGTAGACATACCATGTTTCTCCTTCAAGCGTCCGTGAGTATGCATACACTTCCGGATGGTCTTCGAGTATGAGTTCGTACCGTCCATACACGACGAGTTCATGATCGTGTCGTAGACGAATCAATTGTTGGTAGTAATAGAAAATCGACTGTTCATCTGCAAGTGCTTGTTCGACGTTGATTTCCGGATAATTCGGATTAACCTTCAGCCATGGTGTTCCAGTCGAGAAACCAGCATTTTCCGACGCATCCCACTGCATCGGTGTCCGAGCGTTGTCACGTCCTTTAATATGAATCGAGCGTAACAATTCAGCCGGTGATGCACCTTGTTCCGTTCGTTCTTTCCACATGTTCCGAATTTCGATATCTTCATAGTCAGCAATGTCCTCAAAAGCGACGTTCGTCATCCCGATTTCTTCGCCTTGATAGATATATGGCGTTCCTTTTAACAGATGCAATAGCGTAGCAAGCATTTTTGCTGATTCGACGCGGTACGTCGAGTCATTACCAAAGCGACTGACGACACGTGGTTGGTCATGGTTGTTCCAATAGAGTGAATTCCAGCCCGTCTCATGTAACGCCGTCTGCCATTTGGTGAAATTTTGCTTTAGTTTGAGTAAATCAAACGGAATGACATCCCACTTCCCGTTCGGACCTGAATCAAGATCCATATGCTCGAACGTAAAGACCATGTTGACCTCTTTCCGTTCCGGGTCCGTATAGAGGATCGCATCATCGGTTGTTGCTCCCGGCATCTCACCGACTGTCAATACATCATACTTTCCGAACGATTCTTCATTCATCTCACGTAGAAATTCATGAACGCGTGGTCCATTGATATAATGTTCTCCACCATCTCCATATAATGCTCCTGGATGAACGGTTGCATCTGGTAATCCAGGCGTCTTCGAAATCAAGTTGATGACATCCATCCGGAAACCATCGATGCCTCGATCCAACCAACGACGGATCATTCCATATACATCGTGACGCATCTGCTCATTTTCCCAGTTTAAGTCTGGTTGTTTCTTCGAGAACAAGTGTAAGTAGTATTCATTCGTTGCTTCATCATACTCCCACGCTGGGCCTGAGAAAATCGAACCCCAATTGTTTGGAAGAGAACCGTCCGGGTTGGCTGGGCGCCACATGTAATAATCCCGATAAGGATTGTCTTTACTTTGACGTGACTCAGCGAACCATTGGTGTTCATCCGACGAGTGATTGATGACGAGATCCATGACGATTTTGATGTCTCGTGCATGTGCTTCATCTAAAAGACGATCAAAATCATCCATCGTTCCAAATTCTTTCATGATGGCTTCATAATCTCGGATATCGTATCCATTATCATCATTTGGTGAATCATAGACAGGGCTCAGCCATATGACGTCGATACCAAGTGTCTTTAAATAATCCAACTTTTCGATGATTCCGTTCAAGTCACCGATTCCATCCCCATTCGAATCATTATAACTACGTGGGTAAATTTGATAAACGACACTATCATGCCACCATTTTCGTTCCATCCTCTACACACTCTCCTTTTTTATGTACGTACCTCGCCACAATTTGAGCAAACGATTGCACAAGTTATTAAAAGCGCTTTCAATTCTCACAACGTCATCTTAACACGTCCATAACAGGCGCTCAAGCAAGAACCGAAACTTATTTGGTATCATGAAATATGAAATACATGCGTTTATGAACGTCACGATGATGGGAAAGAAACGTATGAGAAAGGAGTGTGGACGAATGTATCGTCGGTATTTGCTCTTCCTAGTATGGGCAGTTGCAATTGTATTCATTTTGTTATTTGGAAATAACCGTGTTTTCCCGGATGGCTTTTTGATTTCTTTTTTACGATTTGACCAAAGTCAGTTTGATACATCTGTTCTAAGTTTATTTTCCTTACTCGGTATCTACCCATTCGCTTTCTTTTTATTATTCTTAGATGAGAAACGATTCATGCGTCCTGGTCCGCTTGTCGCAAGCATTGGATCGTTCTTCTTAGGTGCTTTCGTATTGATGCCTTACGTTGCTCTCGCGATTCCAAGAAAAACCTTTCTTCCTTTTCGTCGTCGAGGCTGGATTCCGACCGTCGTTGCCTTACTGAGCGTCGTGACGACCTTATTACTGTGGATTGCCCTCGCTCGATCCGATTGGAGTATTTTCCGTATCTATTTTGAGACCAATCAATTCGTTCGAACGATGACTGTCGATCTATTATTATTCTACATTTTACAAGTTTATCTGTTGCGCAGAATTCGTCTCCGCAACGCACAGACATTTCAGTGGCTAGACGCGATTCCTCTCTTTGGATTATTCCGCTATCTGTTTGCAAGACATTTGCCGGCATCCTCAAAATCTTAATTTATGGTACAATGAAATTTGGATTTTTTGAAAAGGAGCTGTCATCCGATGGAACAATATCATGCACTTTGCGAACACATTTTGGAACACGGAACAAAAAAAGAAGACCGGACGGGAACGGGGACGCTCAGCGTATTTGGTCATCAAATGCGCTTCTCCCTTCAAGATGGCTTTCCGCTCATTACGACGAAAAAGTTACATATGAAGTCGATCATCCATGAGTTGATNTGGTTCATCTCTGGCGATACGAATATTCGTTATTTACAAGAAAACGGCGTGCGCATTTGGAACGAATGGGCAGATGAGAATGGAGACTTGGGTCCTGTTTACGGGGCACAGTGGCGCTCTTTCCCACGTCCTGACGGCACGACGGTCGATCAACTCGCACAAGTCATCGAACAAATCAAAACAAACCCAGATTCACGTCGCTTGATCGTCAGCGCTTGGAACCCTGGACAAGTTGATGAGATGGCTTTACCTCCATGTCATCTTTTATTCCAGTTTTATGTAGCTGATGGAAAACTATCGTGCCAATTGTATCAACGCTCAGCTGACGTTTTTCTAGGTGTACCCTTCAATATTGCATCTTATGCCTTACTGACACATATGATTGCTCATGTCTGTGATCTTGAAGTCGGCGACTTCGTACACACGCTTGGTGACGCTCACATCTACTCAAACCATATTGAACAAGTCAATCTTCAGTTGACGCGTACACCAAAAAAATTACCGACATTACGTTTTGCTCGAAAAGTCGAGCGAATCGAAGACTTCCGCTTCGAAGACATCATCATTGAAGGATACGATCCTGATCCGCATATTAAAGGTGTGGTAGCCGTATGATTACGCACATCGTAGCGTTTACGAAAAATCATGTTATCGGTCGTGACAATGCGATGCCTTGGCATCTTCCGGCTGATTTGGCACACTTCAAGCGTACGACAATTGGCAAACCGATCATCATGGGGCGAAAGACGTTTGAATCAATCGGGCGACCATTGCCTGGACGGGAAAATATCGTCATTACGCGCGATCAAACGTTTGCAACAGAAGGCGTGACGATTTGGCATGATCTATCCGCTTTACAACCGTATGTTGATTCAGAGGAAGAAGTCTTTTTGATTGGCGGAGGAGAATTGTTCGCCCAAACGCTTCCTCTTGCACGGCGTCTGTATGTAACTGAAATCGATGCGGTTCTGTCTGGAGATGTCCATTACCCTGAGATCCCATCCTCCTTTCAAATTACTTCTGAAACGCGTTATGATGCGGTCGAGGGAAACGATTATCCATTCATCATTCGTCGATATGATCTGTAAACAAAACCAGCCACGTTGCTTCGAATACCGGGAGCAACGTGGCTGGTTTTTCTTATGGAATTTGAATGATCCACTCTGTAATCCATTCCTCCATAGCTACCTCTATGTGAGCGGTCATGATATAGTCTGTTGCACCGCGAGATAGTGCATCTGCTAGACGATCGTCCTCTTGATCCGTGACGACCAAAACGTCAATGATCGACTCTCGTTGTTGTCTCCACTCTTCTAATCGTTTGAAATTCTCTGTTGCTAACTCAGCGAGCGTAAGAACCGCCAACTGCAATGGTGTCGTCCGTTGATCGGCTAACGGAATCACTTCAATCTGATATTTCGGATGATCGGGCAGATCAAGTTTATGTAACTGTTCGAGTAGTCTCTCTTCCATCCGGATATAAACCGATGATTTTTCGATGGAAATTGCCGTAGAATAGGAAATCACCTGATTACGCCCGTTACGTTTCGCTTGATATAAAGCTTCATCTGCCTCTGCAGTTGACTGAGCAAGTGATGTATGAATATCAAAAGAAAAGGATAGACCAATCGAAACGGTCACTTTTAATCCATTCGCAAAGATATGGCGCTCGACACGCTCACGGATTTTATTCATGCTCACAACGGCTTGAGATAAGGTTTCTGCTGAAAACAACAAGATGAATTCCTCACCACCGAAACGAATGAATTCGTCATCCAGTCGAGCAGCTTGTTGCACGACGATCGCTAGTTCTGACAGGACAATATCCCCTGTTGGATGTCCATGTAAATCATTGATACGCTTAAAATGATCGATGTCAAAAATCGCTAGTCCAAATGTCCGCTGTTCACGCTCTAGACGTGCTAAGCGACGGTCAAAAGCATTTTGAAGGTATTTCCGGTTATAGGCACCTGTCAACTCATCTACTAAGATCGTCGACGATACAATTCGCAGTTTTCGTAAAAGTCTTGCTAGACGAACATGCCGTTCTTCGTTCGTCACCGTTTCGTCCCAGTAGTCATCTGCCCCCATCTCATAGCTGACCTGACGAATTCCCGACCGATTCGGACCAACGATGATGACTGGAACAAATGCAGATTCCATTTGTTTGATGAACTTTTGGAACAATTCTAACGAATCCACGATACATGCATGGTCGATGATGACAGCGTCCATCGCAATATCATGAGAAATCGATAAGGTGTCTTCGATCGAACTGAAAAAACGTGACATATAGCGTGCCTGTTCGAGCGATTTTTTCCATTTGATATTTTCAAGAAAGCGTCTCGTCACGGTGACGACTAATTCCTTTCGAATTCGATTCGCGCGTGAGCGTTCCGATAACTGATCGACGATAGGTTGTAGTAATTCTTTGACGATCGGCTGCGAAATGACCGCATTCATTTGCTCCCAAGTAGCTTTTTCTCGACTCACTTGATCGGCAAGTCCTTTGAAGAGTTCTTCTCTACCGAGTCCTTCCATCCAGCTTGCTAATGCTAGTAATTCTGTCCGCGGTACGGTCGACATCCGAAGTAACGTCTCCACCATGATAATGGTTTGTTGAAGTTGCTTTTCTGTCCGCTTTCGACCCCGTTCCATGAAATCCCCTCTCTTTCTATACATCCGAAGAACATTCCTCGGATAAAGAGAAAGCGAGGGCATCCCCCCGCTTTTTCAACTCACGCTTTTAGATTTGGACGGACCATATCTGCAGGTACGATCCATTGATCATATTGNTCTTCTGTTAGTAAACCCGTTGCAAGTGCAGCCTCTTTTAATGTCGAGCCCGACTGATGGGCTGCTTTCGCAATTTTCGCTGCATTCTCATAACCAATGTGCGGGTTGAGTGCTGTGACGAGCATGAGCGAACGTTCGACGTTCTCAGCGATAACCGATTGCTCTGGCTCAATTCCGATCGCACAATGGTCATTAAAGGAGTGCAAGGCATCTGTCAATAAACGAACAGACTGAATGAAGTTGTACATGATGACCGGTTTAAAGACGTTTAGTTCAAAGTTTCCTTGGCTCGCAGCGAAACCAATTGTCGCATCGTTACCAAGAACTTGAGCTGCGACCATCGTCAATGCTTCACTTTGCGTCGGATTGACTTTTCCTGGCATGATCGAACTACCTGGTTCGTTTTCCGGAATCGTGATCTCACCAATTCCCGCTCGCGGACCTGATGCAAGCCAGCGAACGTCGTTTGCGATCTTCATCGCGTCCATTGCTAGTGCTTTGACGGCACCATGCGTAAAGACGAGTTGATCATGACTCGTTAAGGCGTGGAATTTATTTTCCGCACTCGTAAACGCAAATCCGGTTTCTTCGCTCATCTTTTTCGCTGCCAAATCACCGAACTCGGGATGAGCATTGATGCCAGTTCCAACTGCTGTACCACCGATTGCGAGTTCCGTTAAGGGATCAAGCGTCCGTTCGACCATCTGCTTTGAGAGCTCAAGCATCCGTACCCATCCACTGATTTCTTGACCGAGTGTAATTGGAGTTGCATCTTGTAAATGCGTCCGTCCAATCTTGACAATATCAGCAAAGGCCTTTGCTTTTTCATCCAGTGTCGCGTGAAGCGCATCGATCGCTGGGAACAATGATTCCAGTAATACCGTCTTCGCTGCTAAATGCATCGCTGTCGGATATGTATCGTTTGAACTTTGTGATTTGTTGACGTCATCATTCGGATGGATCGTCGTTTCACTACCTTGTTCTTTTAGTTTTCGTGTCGCGACCCGAGCGATCACTTCGTTGACGTTCATATTAGATTGTGTTCCTGAACCTGTTTGCCAAACGACAAGTGGAAACTCATCATCAAATTTCCCCGCGATGATTTCGTCACAAACTTCAGCAATGACACCAGCCTTTTCCGCCTCAAGTACGCCTAAATCACGATTCGCGAGTGCTGCTCCCTTTTTTAGGACTGCGAAGGCACGAATGACTTCCATCGGCATTTTTTCGGTTCCGATTTTAAAGTTTTCCAAACTACGTTGTGTTTGAGCGCCCCATTCTTGCGCTTCCGGTACACGAATTTCCCCCATCGTGTCACGTTCTAGACGGTATTCCATAAACAAATTCCCCCTTTTNATTACTTCTCCTATAGTTTACCGCAAAAGCAGATAGAATGGGAATGAGAGAGACAGTTTTGGGGAATAGTTTATTATCGAAAAAAGGAGTGAAGATTTCATGTGGTTGATCAATTTAATGATTGTTTTACTATTAATTCTAGCAAACGGAGTGTTTGCAATGACCGAACTCGCTTTGCTGTCTTCAAAACGGTCGAAATTAGAAAAAGCAGCGAATGATGGTAAAAAGTCAGCCCATGTTGCGTTAGAACTACTCGATCGACCAACCGATTTGCTGTCGACTGTACAAGTCGGCATCACGTTGATTGGAATCATTAACGGTGCCTTTGGTGGTGCTGCTCTCTCAGGTCCGGTCATCAATTGGCTCGCCCAATTTGGATGGATCGCCCCTTATGCCAGTACGATTGGTTATATTCTTGTTGTGACGGTCATCACTTATATATCCCTCGTCATCGGAGAACTTGTTCCAAAACGGATTGCGCTCGTCAGTCCTGAACGAGTAACGATGTGGCTTGCCCCACCGATGCGCTTTTTCTCGATCATCCTCCGACCATTCATCTGGGTTCTTAGTAAATCAACCAGCTCGATCTTCCGCTTGATTGGTCTTGATCGATTACAAACGGAGGACGAAACAGAAGATGAAGTCCGCCAATTACTGATCCGTGGTACTCAAGAAGGAACGTTTAATCGCTCAGAAGCCGAGCAAGTCTCTCGTGTCTTTGATTTCCATGATTTATACGCTTACGAGCTAATGGAGCCACGGACGGTTACCGAATGGATTGATTTAGCCGATGATCCTGATACGATTTTACGCGAACTAAAGGAAGCACGACATCGTAACTTACCTGTTGGTCATAGCGACTTGGATCACTTCGTCGGCTTCATCGATGCCAAAGAAGTCCTATCAGCGGAACAACCTGTTCAAGAGCTCGAACGACTGATTCAATCTCCACTCATCGTGCCTCGTCAATTGAAAGCAACGGTTTTGCTCGAGCGGATGCGAAAAGAGACGGTATCGATTGCTTTCGTTTTGGATGAGTACGGTGGTTTTCTCGGTATGATCACCTTGTTCGACATCCTCGAAGCATTTGTCGGTGAGATTTCGAGCGTTGAAGAAGAACCGGAACTCGTCATGCGTAAGGATGGATCCTTTCTTGCAGATGGATTATTGCATATCGATGATTTAAAGCGAACGCTTGGTTATACAGAGGATCTACCAGGTGAACAGTTGAATGCTTATCATACGGTTGCCGGCTTAATTTTGTATACGCTAGGCGATGTACCTTCTCGCGGTAGCACAGTCGAGATTGGTCCGTACCGATTTGAAGTTGTTGACTTAGACGGACGTCGCGTCGATCAAATCCTTATTGAACGAATTGAACATGAACAAACACCCCTACCGTGATGATAGGGGTGTTTCAGTGTGCATTAGACTTCATACAAGCGTAACGCCTCGCGTGCTACACGATCTGCCTTATTCTCGGATCGCGGAATCCACTTCACGAATGCAAGCGGTAAAAGTTGATAGCGCTCAAAGGCAGGATCAAAGATCGTCTGTGTTCGTTTGTTCTTGACGAATTCGCGTTCGACTGCAAGTGCAACCGCTTCTGAATCGGTCCGAAACGAAATGACACTTTCTCCTTGTGTGATAAGTTCATGTGCCCACTCGACTGCTTTTGCAAAAGCGATGAATTCTGCTTCATGATTATTGATTGCTTGGATTTGATACATTTTCTCCGTGACTTCGCCATCGGAGTTCTTACTAAAAAGTCCCACCGCCGCTTCGTCGTTTGAGGGACGGACCGTGCCGTCAAAATAAAGTTCAACCATGTTCAATTGCCGCCTCGATTCCTTTTCGTATCGCCTGTTCATCCAGTCCTTTACCAATGAAGACGAGCGTCGTCTTTGGTTGTTCGCTGAACGGTTCTCGGATGGCTGTTCCGTAAATCATTCCCGTTCCTTGTAGAATGACTTTTCGTTCCGTATCTGAAAAATGAATGATCCCTTTATACCGATAGAGATCCTCCGCATA
>JGI26057J44791_1000175_pt1 | contig 13898 bp, 5 predicted proteins | sample HigsolmetaGSP19D_FD_44791 | JGI IMG/M metagenome (IMG submission 44791) | reverse complement strand
GCACGTGGCGCGCCCACCCCGAGAGCCCCGGTCAGCTCCGCTGGCTGTGCATCCGCGCCGGCGGGGAGGAGCTCCCCGAGGTGCCCTCGGATTCGACGCGGGCCGAGCGGCCGATGCCGTGGTCCGCGCCGGAGGCGTGAGAAGTGGCATCCGATCGTCACGTCGCCGACGCGCACGACGTCATCCGCGTCGTCGGGGCGCGTGAGAACAACCTCAAGGACGTCGACGTCGAGATCCCCAAGCGACGCCTGACGGTGTTCACCGGCGTGAGCGGATCGGGCAAGTCCTCGCTCGTGTTCGGCACGATCGCCGTCGAGTCCCAGCGCCTCATCAACGAGACCTACCCGACCTTCGTGCAGCAGTTCATGGCGCAGCTGAGCCGCCCCGACGTCGACGGACTCGAGAACATCAGTCCCGCGATCATCGTCGACCAGGAGCGCATGGGAGCCAATGCGCGCTCGACGGTCGGCACTGTGACCGACGCCTACGCGATGCTCCGCCTCCTCTTCAGCAGACTCGGCGAGCCGCACATCGGATCGCCGCAGGCGTTCTCGTTCAACATCCCCTCCGCCCCGGGCTCCGACACGGTGACCGGCGGAATGTGCCCCCGCTGCGAGGGACTCGGCGAGGTGAGCGACGTCGATCTCGATGAGCTCTTCGACAGCTCGAAGTCGCTGTCCGAAGGGGCGATCACCGTCCCGGGCTACAACGTGGACGGCTGGATGGTGCGCATCTTCACCGAATCCGGTTTCCTGGATGCCGCCAAGCCGATCGCCGACTACTCGGCAGAGGAACGAACGGACTTCCTCTACAAGGAGCCCACCAAGGTGAAGCTCCAGAACATGAACATGACCTACGAGGGTCTCGTTCCGAAGATCACGAAGTCGTTCCTGCAGAAGGACCGCGAGGCGCTCCAGCCGCACATCCGCGCGTTCGTCGACCGCGCGGTGAAGTTCCTGCCGTGCCCGGACTGCGGCGGCAGCCGCCTCAACGAGGGCGCCCGATCCTCGAAGATCGGCGGTGTCGACATCGCCCAGGTCTCGTCGATGCAGATCACCGATCTCTCGGCCTGGCTCGACACCGTCGACCCGACATCGATCGGCCCGCTGCTGTCGTCCCTCNAGCGCGTCATCGCCTCGTTCATCGACATCGGCCTCGGCTACCTCTCGCTCGATCGGTCCTCGGGCACCCTCTCGGGCGGTGAGGCCCAGCGCACGAAGATGATCCGGCACCTGGGCTCGGCGCTGACCGACGTCACCTACGTGTTCGACGAGCCGACCGCGGGACTACACCCGCACGACATCCAGCGCATGAACGACTTGCTCCTCCTGCTCCGCGACAAGGGCAACACCGTGCTCGTCGTCGAGCACAAGCCCGAGGTCATCGCGATCGCCGACCACGTCGTCGACCTGGGGCCGCAGGCGGGATCGCGCGGTGGTCGGATCATGTACGAGGGGGACGTCGTGGGCCTGCGCGCCTCCGACACACTGACCGGACGGCACCTCGACCATCGCGCTGCGCTGAAGACGAGCACGCGTACGGCGACCGGCTCTCTGCCGATCCGCGGCGCGACCCAGCACAACCTCGTCGGCGTCGACGTCGACATCCCGCTCGGAGTCCTGACGGTCGTCACCGGCGTCGCCGGTTCCGGCAAGTCGTCGCTCATCCACGGGAACGTCCCCGCGTTCGACGATGTCGTGGTCGTCGACCAATCGCCGATCAAGGGATCACGTCGGTCGAGTCCCGCCACGTACACAGGGGTGCTCGACGGCGTCCGTGCGGCGTTCGCCAAGGCCAACGGGGTGAAGCCGTCGCTGTTCAGCGCGAACTCCGAGGGGGCGTGCCGCGCGTGCAAGGGGCTCGGCGTCATCATCACGAACCTCGGTTATACGCAGAGCGTCGAGACGCGCTGCGAGGTGTGCGACGGGTCCGGCTTCAGCGACGCCGTCCTCGAGTACACCCTCGACGGCAAGAACATCGCCGAGGTCCTCGCGATGTCGGCGGAGGAGGCTCACGGGTTCACGACGGGCCCGGCGAAGACGACCCTCGCTCGAATGATCGACGTCGGCCTCGGCTACATCACCCTCGGCCAGGCGCTGAACACCCTGTCGGGCGGAGAGCGGCAGCGCCTCAAGCTCGCGATCGCCATGGCGAAGAAGGGGGCGATCTACGTCCTCGACGAGCCGACCACGGGACTGCACCTCGCCGACGTCGACAACCTGCTGGCCCTGCTCGACAGGTTGGTGGATGCCGGCAACTCCGTCATCGTCATCGAACACCATCAGGCGGTCATGGCCCACGCGGACCACATCATCGATCTCGGCCCCGGAGCGGGACGGGACGGTGGCCGCATCGTCTTCGAGGGGCCGCCGACTCAGCTGGTGGAGACGCGGTCGACGCTGACGGGCGACCATCTGGCCCGCTACGTCGGGACGGTCTGAGCCGGGGAGCGGATCGGGCCAAGAAGCATAGATGGGGAGAAGTCCCCACGTCACGCGCTCGCCCTAATTTCCTCACTCACTTATCCTTAGTGGCGTCCACACACCGACGCACGGGGCACATCTTTCCTCGTGCCGTCGATACTGCATGCGCGTCTGCCTGGGGGGAGTCAGAGCACTCATGATGTCATTCGGCTGGTTGCGATCCCGCCCCAAGACGTTCGCGTCGATCAGCGCAGTGACCGCGGCCGTCGTCGCCATCAGCGTCCTCGCGCTCACCTACGACGGCGAGCCGACGACCGAGGTCGAGCTCAACGACGGCGGTGTGTGGCTGACGAAGCAGACGAGTCTGCTCGTCGGGCACTTCAACAACGAGTCACGGGTCCTCGACAACGGACTCCGGACGCTCTCACCCGACTACGACATCCAGCAGGCCGGCAACCGCGTCCTCGTCACGGACCAGACCGAGAACACCGCGACGGCGATCGATCCGGCACGGGTCATCCTCTCCGACAGCGCCGACCTCGCATCCGGCGCGACGACGGTTCTCGGCGGTCCGACAGTCGCCACGGTGGATGCCGACGGGGGACTCCGCGCGGCACCGTTCACGTCGATCGCTGCGGTGGGCAAAGAGGCAGGCGATCCCATCGCGAAGCTCGGTAAGGGTGCTGTCGTCACCGTCAGCACGGCCGGCATCGTCTACGCCGTCTCGCCGGAGAAGGGCAAGCTCTTCGCCTACGGCCCCAGCGCGGACGGCAGCTTCGTTCAGACGGCGGAGCGCGAACTCGAGGGCATCGACAAGGGCGATGAGCTCGCGATCAGCGCGGTCGGAGGTGTCAGCGTCGTCCTCGATCGGACCACCTCGGTCCTCTACTCCAGCGACGGTCTGCAGACCGAGGTTCCGAAGGAGGCGGTCCTCCAGCAGCCCTCCAACGTCACCGACACCGTCACGCTCGCGACGCCGACTCAGCTGGTGCGCGTCCCTCTCGCCGGTGGCGACTCGGTCGTGAAGGATGCCGGGGGCGGCGGCAGCCCGGCTCAGCCGGTCTACGTCGCGGGGTGCGCCTACGGCGCCTGGTCGGGCACGGGTGCGTTCATCCGGGATTGCGCGGGGGACGAGAACGATCTCACCAAGACGATCAAGGGTGTCGACGGAAAGAGCGACCTCCGCTTCCGGGTGAACCGCGACGTCGTGGTCCTGAATGACATCTTCGGCGGCGGCGCATGGATGGCCAGCGACGCGCTCCAGCAGGTGGACAACTGGGAGGACCTCACTCCGCCCGAGGGCGAGGGCGAGGAAGAGGAGGAGACGACCGAGGAGACGATCCAGACGACTCTCCCCGAGCGCAGCGAGCAGAACACGCCGCCCATTGCCGAGGACGACCGCTACGGCGTCCGTCCGGGCCGCACCACGGTCCTCCCCGTCCTCGAGAACGACCTCGATGCCGACGGCGACGTGCTCGTCGCCAAGGTCGTCACACCGCCGTCCACCGGCAAGGTCATCCCCATCTACAACGGCACCGCTCTGCAGATCGCCATGCCCGAGGACGCGACCGGGACGACGAACTTCACCTACGAGGTCTCCGACGGTCGAGGCGGCAAGGACAGCGCCCGGGTCTCGCTGACGGTGAAACCGCTCTCCGAGAACTCCGCGCCCGTGCAGAAGCGCAAGACGGCCATCACGGTCGAGACCGGTGGTGTCGTCTCATACAACGTCCTCAGCGACTGGGTCGACCCCGACGGCGACGACATCTTCCTCCAGTCGGTGACCACCGACGGCAGCGACGAGGCCGAGTTCACCCCCGATGGCCAGATCACCTACCGTGCCATCGGCGGCACTCAGGGCCGCATCGACGTCCCCATCTCCGTCTCGGACGGAAGCGAGAGCGCCACGGGAGTCGCGCGTTTCGACATCCGTCCTCTCGGCACCACGCTGCCGGTCACGAACGCGGATCACGTCGTCACGCGTCCCGACCGCCCGGTCATGGTCCGGCCGCTGACGAACGACACGAGCACCGGCTCCGAGCCGCTCCGCCTCACGCGCGTCGACGACGTCGAGGGCGGGAAGGTCACCCGCGACTACCCCGACAAGTCCTTCACGTTCCAGTCGTCCAAGATCGGCACGTACTACGCGACGTACCTCGCGTCTGCGGGGCCGAACTCCGCTCCCGGCATCGTGCGGATCGACGTCCTTCCCGAAGAGGATGCCGGGACCCCGCCGATCGCTGTTCGGGACGTCGCACTCCTCCCCGCGGGTGGCGACGTGCTGGTCAATGTGCTCGGCAACGACACTGACCCGGAGGGCGGCATCCTCGTCGTCCAGTCCGTGTCGGTCGACGAGGACTCCGGCGTGGCGGCCGCGGTGCTCGGCCACGAGACGGTCCGCGTGAGCGACCAGGCCTCGCTCGACAAGCAGGTCCGGCTCACGTACACGATCTCGAACGGGAAGCAGTCCGCACAGGGCGAGATCATCGTCATCCCGGTGCCTGCCCCCGAGAAGCTCAGGCCGCCGATCGCCGGGGACGACGAGGTCGTCGTACGCGCCGGTGACGTCGTGACCATCCCCGTGATGGACAACGACTACAGTCCGAACAACAGCGAGATCCATGTCTCGCCGACACTCGTGCCCCCGCTCGTCGATGACGCGGATGGCGATGTGTTCGTCTCGGAGGACACGCTCCGCTTCCGCGCCGGCTCTGAGGCGAAGACGGTCAATGCGACGTACGAGGTGGTGGACGAGACCGGGCAGCGGGATGCCGGCTACGTGACCATCCGCATCCTGGCCCGCGACGACAAAGCGAACGCCGCTCCGCGCCCGCGCGACGTGACCGTCCGTACGCTGAGCAACTCCGCCGTCACGGTGCCCATCGACCTGAACGGCATCGACGCGGACGGCGACTCGGTCGAGCTCGTCGGTCTCGCCTCTGCTCCGCAGAAGGGTCAGGTGTCGGCGATCGAGGCGGACTCGTTCACGTACACCGCGTTCGAGGACGCCGTGGGCGTCGACCGATTCCAGTACCGGGTGCGTGACGCGCTCGGCGAGGAGGCGACCGCCACCGTCGAGGTGGGCATCGCGCCCTCTCCCAGCACCAACCAGGCTCCCTACGCCGTTCGCGACTCGATCACCATGCGTCCCGGGCGCACCGTGGCGGTCGACGTCCTGAAGAACGACTCCGACCCCGACGGCGACAAGTTCGGCTTCGCCGAGAACGCCGTCCAGGTGCCGGACGTCCCGGGTCTCAGTGCGAAGGTCTCCGGGCAGCAGCTCCTGATCACGGCCCCCGATGAGCCGATGCAGACGAGCGTGGTCTACACGATCGCCGACGAGCGCGGCCTGAGCGCCACGACCTCCGTGCAGATCACGGTCGATCCCGACGTTCCGCTCGCCCGACCCATCGCGCGAGACGACCGTGTCCTCCCCGAGCAGGTCGAGGAGGACGGCAGCGCCGTCGTGGACGTGCTCGCCAACGACGACGATCCCGATGGCACGCGATCCGCGCTGGAGGTGTCGCTCGGTGCCGGCGGCGAGAACGCCCGTGTCGGTTCCGGTGGCAAGGTCAGCCTGAAGATCACCGACGAGCGCCAGCTCATCACCTACTTCGTCACCGACGAGGACGACCAGGTCGCGGCGGCCTTCATCCACGTCCCGTCATTCCAGGACCTGCCCCCGACGCTCATCTCCACCGAGCCGGTGACGGTCAAGAGCGGCGAGTCGATCGACCTGCCGCTGTCCGAGTACGTGCGCGCCTCGGGCGGCGCCGATGTCGTGATCACCGAAGCCGAGAAGGTGGCAGCGGCGCACAGCAACGGCGCGAACCTCGTCAAGGACGAGTCGACGCTGACCTACACGTCTGCGGAGCGCTACTTCGGCTCGGATGCCCTCACCTTCGAGGTCACCGACGGCAACGGGCCGGACGACCCGAACGGGCGGAAGGCGACACTGTCCATCCCGATCACCGTGCTCCCGCCCGACAACGTCCCGCCGACCATGACGGGCGCCTCGATATCGGTCGCTCCGGGTGAGGACCCCACGACGCTCGGCCTGCGCGAGCTGGCTTCCGACCCCGACCCGGGCGACATGGACAAGCTGCAGTTCTCGCTCGCGTCCGACGCGCCCGCCGGAGTCGACGCCTCGATCGACGGTCAGACCCTCCGGGTGTCCGCTCAGGCGGACGTCCAGAAGGGCACCCGGTTCTCGCTCACGGTGCGCGCCACCGATGGTCAGACCGAACCCGTCGACGCCAACATCCAAGTGACGGTGACGGCCTCGACTCGTGAGCTCCCGTCGGTGAACGATGACATCGTCGCCCAGGCCGACCAGGGCGAGACCGTGTCGATCGACGTTCTGAAGAACGACGTGAACCCCTTCCCCGAGAAGCCGCTCGAGATCGTGAACACGCAGATCGAGACGGGTACCGTGACCGGCGTCGACGTCTCGGGCTCCACGGTGAGTGTGACCACGGGTAAGGACTTCGTCGGCAACGTCGTCGTCCGCTACACGGTGCAGGACGCGACAGGCGATTCGGATCGACGTGTCGACGGTCGCGTCCGCATCACGGTCCAGGGGCGCCCCGACGCACCGGGCAAGCCGACGGTGACGACGGTGGAGAGCCGCACCGTGGTGCTCAGCTGGACGCCTCCGGTCGACAACGGCCGCAGGATCGAGAAGTACACGGTGACCTCGACCGCGGGCGGCTACACGCGCGACTGCCCGTCGACGACGTGCACCCTCGACGGCCTGACGAACAACGTCGAGTACAACTTCGTCGTGGCGGCGACCAACAGCGTCGGCGAGTCCGACCCGTCCGTCCCGTCCGAGACCGCTCGGCCCGACGTGCGGCCGGATCAGCCCGCTCCGCCGACGCTGACCTTCGGCGACCGCAGCCTCGACGTCAGCTGGACGGCGCCCCGCACCGAGGGATCCCCGGTCGAGAGCTACACGCTCGAGATCTCGCCGGCGCCGCCGTCCGGCGTCGCTCAGAAGACCGGCGTCGCCGCGACTCGCCTGACGTGGGACGGTCTCCAGAACGGCACCGAGTACCAGGTTCGCGTCCGCGCCCACAACCGTGCACCCGAGCCGTCGGACTTCTCGCAGTGGTCCGCCGGGGAGATCCCCGCGGCTCCGCCTGCGGCGGCCGGCGCGCCCACCGTGGCGCGCATGGAACCGGTGGGCAACCGCGCTCAGATGCGCGTCTCGTGGAACCAGCCCGCCGAGAACGGCGACGCGATCTCCGGCTACGAGCTCCGCGTCATCCGCGGTGGCAACGTCGTCGACACCCTCTCGGTCTCGGCGGGACAGACGAGCCAAGCAGTCGTCGTGGACACATCGGAGACGAATTACACCTACAGCGTCCGAGCCCGTAACAAGGCCGGCTGGGCGGAATGGAGTGCTCAGTCGGCGCCGCGTCGTGCCTTCACGCCGCCGGGAGCGCCCACGGGCGTGTCGGCTCGCGAGGGCGACAACCGCGTCACCGTCCAGTGGCAGCCGGGCGCATCGAACGGCGCCAGTGCGAACGAGATCCAGTACCAGTACAACGTCAACGGCGGTGGCTGGCGTGCCGACTGGGTCGGCGGCGGCGGTTCCGGCACGTCGGGCACGATCGGCAACGGCGCGGTGAACAACAACGGCGCCTACACGGTGCAGATCCGCGCCGTGGCGACCGCCGACGGGACGACCTACGAGGGCGCAGCGTCGGCGGCATCCAACCAGGTCCGTCCTTATGGGCAAATCGGGAACCCTGGTGCATCCGCCTCCGCCGGCGCCACGAACGTCGACGTGAGTTGGTCTCTTCCGCCGGCGAACGGTCGACCCGTGTCGGGCACGGTCAAGATCAGCGGTGATGTCAATGAGACTTTCAACGTGACAGGAAACGGCTCGCGGTCGTACAACCCCGGTCACAGCAAGAATGTGCGGATCGAGGTCACCGCTCGAGCGGACGGGAGCCAGAACACAGGGGCGTCCGCTTCGGCTCGAACGCAGGACGCGCCGCCGCCGCCGCAACCGCGAGTATGGGTCACACAGGGATCCGCGGACGGGAACTGCGTCAACGGATGCCGCCGCTACAACGTCCACTGGGAGAACCTCAACATCGGAACACGCACCGTCACGTGCGTGAGTGACAACGACGGTGCTTTCTCCAGCTACGGACGGATTAACTTCAACGGCGCGGGCAGCCAGGAGCTGACGTGCCACGTGGGGCGCGACGGTCAGAACGTCTGGGTCGACATCCAAGGCTGGGGCGGCTCTGTCGACACCGAGAAAACCTTCTGGCCGCGGCCGTGAACAAACTTCGAGAGCAAGGACTGAACGAATGAGCATGACCCCCGAACAGGCGGCCTGGTTCCGCGACACGTTCACCCGTCTCGTCGACAACGTCGACCAGGCCCTGATGGGCAAGCGCGAGATCGTCGGCCTCGTGCTGGCCGCGATGCTCGCCGAGGGCCACGTCCTCCTCGAGGATGCTCCCGGCACGGGTAAGACGAGCCTCGCGAAGGCGCTCGCCGCGAGCGTGCAGGGCACGTCCACCCGCATCCAGTTCACGCCCGACCTGCTGCCCTCCGATGTGACCGGTGTCACGATCTACGACCAGCAGAACCACAAGTTCGAGTTCCACAAGGGACCCGTCTTCTCATCCATCGTCCTGGCTGATGAGATCAACCGCGCCTCGCCGAAGACCCAGTCGGCGCTCCTCGAGGTCATGGAGGAGTCCCGCGTGACGGTCGACGGCGTGCCGCACGAGGTGGGTCGACCGTTCCTGGTCATCGCGACGCAGAACCCGATCGAGCAGGCGGGTACGTACAAGCTTCCTGAGGCGCAGCTCGACCGCTTCATGATCAAGACCTCGATCGGCTACCCCTCGCTCGCCGTCGCCGAGCGCATCCTCGCCGGCGATGTCGATCGCAACCCGTCCGGCAAGCTCAGCCCCGTCATCACGACCAAGGCCGTCGCCGACATGGCCGACCTCGCAGCGACCGTCCACGTCGACCCCGCCGTCGCGCGTTACGCGGCGCAGCTGGTCGAAGCGACGCGCGAGTCGGACGCCACGAAGCTCGGCGTCTCGGTCCGCGGTGCGATCTCGATGATGCGGATCGCGCGCGTCGTCGCGGCATCCCAGGGTCGTCACTACGTCATCCCCGACGACGTCAAGGCGCTCGCGGCACCCGTGTGGACCCACCGACTCGTCCTCGACCCCGAGGCCGAGTTCTCGGGCACGACGTCCGAGTCCGTCATCGAGCGCGCTCTCACGCAGGTCGAGGCGCCCCTCGCGAGGGCGTCGGCCTGATGACGATGACGCCGGAGACGGTCGCCGCGCCGGACGCGCCCGGCCCCTCCGGCGTGCCCGCGGACACCGCCGACGACGCTCCCGCGTTCGCACCGCGACAGGCGACGAGCTTCGAGAGGCTGCGCGAGGGCGCTGCGGTGTGGGGGCGTCGCGTCGGAGCGCGGATCGCGGTCGTCGCCGGCGTGATCCAGGTCACCGGCTGGGTGGTCATCGCCGTCGCGATCGTCCTGTGGATCACCGCGCTCACGCTCGGGTGGGAGGAAGCCTTCGTCGCGGCGATCGTCGCGACCGTCCTCGCGCTTCTGTGCGTCGGCTTCCTGTTCGGTCGCACGGCGTACGACGTGGACCTCGACCTGACGCGCACCCGCGTCGTGGTGGGGGAGCGGGCCGTCGGCGCGCTGAAGCTGGCGAACCGCACCTCGCGCGCCCTGCTGCCGTCCGAGATCGTGCTGCCGGTCGGATCCGGCCGGGGTGTGTTCCAGGTACCGCGCCTGCACGCGGGTCAAGAGCACGAGGAGCTCTTCGCGATCCCCACGACCCACCGGTCGGTCCTCTCCGTCGGCCCCGTCAGCGTGCTCCGCGGCGACCCGCTCGGACTCTTCGAGCGGACGCACGATCGCCGTCAGGCGGTCGACCTCTTCGTCCACCCGCGGACGCTCCCGCTCGAAGGGCTCTCGCTCGGCCAGATGCGCGACCTCGAGGGGCTGCCCGACCAGCACCTGGCCCGAGACGACGTGTCGTTCCATGCCCTCCGCGACTACCAGCCCGGCGATGACCTCCGTCACGTCCACTGGAAGTCCACGGCCCGCACCGGCACGCTCATGGTCCGCGAGTACGAGCAGACCCGCAGGTCGCACTTCGTCGTCGCGCTGTCGACCCACCCCGGCGAGTACCGGGATGCCGACGAGTTCGAGACGGCGATCTCTGTCACCGGGTCGGTCGGCCTGCGAGCGCTCCGCGATTCGCGCACCCTCGACGTGCGGACCTCCGAGGGCAAGATCCGGGCCGAGACCGGTCGCCGCTTCCTCGACTCGCTCTCCGCGATCGAGACCACGAAGCCGCGTGACGGCGGGATCGTCGCCCTTGCCGGCATCCTGGCCGCTCATTCACCGGATGCCGCCGTCGCCATCCTCATCTGCGGGTCCACCGTCGATGCGGGTCAGATCCGGTTGGCCTGCTCGCGTGTGCCGTTCGGCGTCCGCACCATCGCGGTGATCGCGGACGGCCGCCTCGAATCCCCCGCCCTCCGCCGCGTGGGCGACGCCGACGTCGTCGCTCTCGGGCATCTCGACCAGCTCCCGAACGCGCTCCGCAAGGTACTCTCGTGAACCGTCTCGCCCTCCTGATGCTGCCGGGGATGACCTGGCGCCGTATCGTCGCGGACGTCGGCGCCGTGATCCTCCTCCTGACGGTGGGCATCATCGGCTTCGCCGCCACCTTCGACGGAGCGAGCTACCTGGTTGCGGCCATCGGCGCGCTTCTGCTGGGGCTCGTGCTCGCGTGGATCGGGACGCGGTGGCGCTGGGGGATCCTGACCCTGACGGGCGCCGCGGTCGCGGTGTACTTCCTCTTCGGCGGCGCGCTCGCCCTTCCCCACACCACGTTCCTCGGAGTCGTCCCGACGCTCGAGACCTGGCGCCAGCTCGCGGTCGGCGTCGTGACCTCGTGGAAGGACCTGCTCACCACGGTGCCGCCGGTGGATCCCGGTGACGGCCACCTGATCGTGCCGTTCCTCATGACCCTCGCCGCGTCGGTGCTCACCGCATCGCTGGCGCTCCGACTGCGGAGGGCGGCGTGGGCTCTCATCCCCGCGTCCCTCTACATCGCCGGCGAGATCCTCCTCGGGACGGCGCAGACCGTGGCCCCGATCGTCCAGGGCGTGATCTTCGTGGTCGTCGCCGTCGTCTGGCTCGCGCTGCGCACGATGTGGAGCCCGGAGCGCACCGCTGTCGAAGCGGCGACGCCGGGAGCGGCTGCGTCGCGCGCCGCGCGGCTGCGTCGCCTCATCTCGGGTGGCGTCGTCCTCGCTCTCGCGACGGGAGCGGGTGCCGCGGTGGCGGCGACCGCCGCGCCCCCGACGCAGCGCTACATCCTCCGGGATTTCGTCGTCCCGCCCTTCGACATCCGCGACTACGCGAGCCCGCTCCAGGCCTGGCGCAAGTACGTCCGCGACTACACGACCGATCCNTTGTTCACCGTCACCGGCCTCCCGAAGGACGGCCGCGTGCGACTGGCGACGATGGACTCNTACGACGGGGTCGTCTACAACGTCGCCGAGGACGGCGCAGGGTCGTCGAGCGCGTTCACCTCCATCCGCTCCAACATGTCGCCGCAGGCGACGGGGTCGGACACGAAGGTCCGCGTCGACATCGAGAACCTCTCGGGCGTCTGGCTGCCGACGGTCGGTGCCGCGCGCGAGATCGACTTCACCGGGTCCCGTGCGACCGACCTCCGTCGGGGCGCCCACTTCAACGACGGCACCGGCACGGCGGTGACCACGGCAGGCGTCCGATCGGGTGACGCGTACACGATCGACACGATCGTCCCCCCGGTCATCAAGGACGAGCAGCTCTCCGACACGCCCTTCGCCTCGCTGAAGATGCCCAAGCAGTCCGGCATCCCGCAGGCTCTCAGCGAGATCGCGTCGGACGCGACGGAGGATGCNGAGAGTCCCATCGATCGGGCGCGCGCNCTCGAGACGTACCTCAAGACCGACGGTTACTTCAGNCACGGTCTCGCCAGCGACGTGTACTCTCCGTCCGGTCACGGTGCCGCGCGCATCTCGATGCTCGTCTCGAACGAACAGATGATCGGTGACGACGAGCAGTACGCCGTCGCCATGGCGCTCATGGCCACCCAGCTCGGCATGCCCGCGCGCGTCGTCATGGGCTGGCACCCCGACCAGGGTGAGAAGGATGCCGGTGGCGTCTTCACCGCGACGGGCGAGAACATCCACGCCTGGGTGGAGATCGCGTTCGAGGGCGTCGGCTGGGTGCCGTTCGACCCCACCCCCGACGAGGACAACGAGCCGAGCCAGCAGAACACGAAGCCGCGGGCGAACCCCAAGCCGCAGGTGCTGCAGCCGCCGCCGCCCGCTCAGGAGCCGGCGGAGCTCCCGCCGGCACTGGCGGAGGAGCGCGACCAGGACGAGCAGCCCGACTCCGATCTGGGATGGTTGCTGTCCGCTCTGCTGTGGACGGGTGTCGGCCTCGGCGGCATCCTTCTGCTCCTGTCGCCCTTCCTCGTGATCGGCGGGATCAAAGCCGCCCGGCGCACGCGTCGTCTGCACGCGGAACGCACCGCGGACCGCGTGTCCGGTGGATGGGACGAGCTCGTCGACCGCGCCGTCGACTATCGGGTCAGCGTCCCGCCCGGATCCACGCGTGCCGAGAGTGCGGCGGTCGTCGGTGAGACGTTCGACGGCAGCCGCGTCGCGACCCTGGCGCATCGGGCAGACGCCGACGTCTACGGTCCCGGCGACCCCAGCCCCGAGGACGTCGATGCCTTCTGGCGCGAGGTCGATGAGATCGTCGCCGGCATGGCCGGGGGAGCGACCTTCTGGCAGCGCCTCCGAGCGCGGCTGAGTCTGCGATCGCTGCGACGCGACCGGACGAATCTGTGGGCGAGTCTCTCGACGTTGATCCGGACGCGTCGGAGATGACGGAGCGCCGTCCGGCGACGATGCCTCACCGCATCCTCGCCGTCGTCATCGATTCCGTCGCCGGCGGAGTCGTCGTCGCGCTCGTCTCGGGCGCGGTCGTGACCGTGTCGGTGCTCGCGGGCGGCGCGCTGGCGGTCCTCGCGCTCGCTCCCGCGGTCGCCCTCGCTGCGGTCGCGTGGTTCCTCGTCCATACGACGATGCAGGGCGGACGCGGCTCGCTCGGTATGAGAGTCATGGGGCTTCGGCTGGCCCACGCCGCGGACGACGCCGATCTCGGTTTCGGACGGGCTCTCGGGCGGAACCTCGTCTGGGGTCTGACCAGCAGCGTCATCGTCGGGCTGTTCTCGCCGCTGTTCGACCCGTCCCGGTGGCGGCGCGGGTGGCACGACGTCGCCTCGGGCGCCGTCATGGTCGACGCCGCGCGCGCGGAACGGCGCGAGCGGGTCGAGGCTGCTCCGCCTTCCGCTCCCGTCGTCGCGCCGGCTCCGGTCGTCGCGCCGGAGCCTGCGCTCGCGG
>JGI26057J44791_1000167_pt1 | contig 14563 bp, 10 predicted proteins | sample HigsolmetaGSP19D_FD_44791 | JGI IMG/M metagenome (IMG submission 44791) | reverse complement strand
GGGGCCGGCAACCACGCCAGCTGCAGCGGCTGCGTCCACAGCAGCCCCAGCACTGCCTGCAGCGACACCAGCCACCACAGCCGGCAGCGGGTGGCCGCCGACAGCGAGGGCAGCGCACGGCAGACCAGCGCGACCATCGCCACCAGCACGACAGTCTGCAGGCTGGTCCAGCCCAGCCGTTCCAGCATCGGCATCAACAGGGACGTTTCCATGGCTCAGCTCTCCTGACGGCGTGACTGCAGCTGCGCGACCAGCGCTTCCAGTTCGGCAAGCTCGTTGTCGCTGACCTCGCTGCGCTGGGACAGGTACGCCACGAACGGGGACACCGACCCCTGCAACGTGTTGTCCACGAACTTCGCGATGGCACCCTGCACCACCGTGTCCTGGCCACGCGTGGCGCTATAGCGGTACACCCCGCCCTGCTGGCTGCGCTGCAGATACCCCTTGCTGCGCAGCCGCTCCATCATCGTGAGCACGGTGGAGCGCGCCAGGCCACGCGCCTCGCCGTAGCCACCGGCCACCTCGCCCACGCTGGGCGCGCCCTGTTCATCCACATACTGCAGCAGGGCCAGCTCCTGGTCCCCGATCGTCTTGCCACCCATGCGCGTGCTCCAGTGACTACAAGTGTCGCCACGTTGCCCGTGACGACAGTTGTAGTCAAGCCCCCCAAAGGTCATGCGCCGACGAACGGTAACGTCGACGGGCAGCTACACCACCGCCCTGCGCCGGTGGACCAGCGCGTGCACCAGTGCAGCCACCGCGCCCACGGCGCTGATCACGTAGAGGGCCACGCCGACAACCGCCCACGGTAGATGCATGTTGAAGTACGGCATGCTGCGCAGGAAGAACACAGCCAGCAGAACCGGCGCAAGGGACAGAGCGGCCAGTGATCCCATACTGACGAAATAGGACCAGCCTTCCCGTCGCAGCAGCATGGAGACTATGGCTGCGGCAGCAATCGTCAGGTGAAAGCCGACCAGCAATGCGAACATCTTCATGGTGAACCCTTCCTGCCGGCAATCGCCCGCATGCTCGAATAGACGCTCATCGACAGCTCATCATCTACGACCTTGCCCCTGCGGGTGTACTCCGCAAGCAACGCCGGCGCCCGGTTGTCACCCAACTCGCCAGCAAGCCGCATTGAAGCAGCTATCGGTAGTTCGGCACCACCAGTGACCGCACTGCCCTTGCCGTAAAGGTAGGCTGCAAAAGGCGTAGGCTTCAGCCACAACAATTCGGCGGCCGACACCTGTGTATCAATGACGAGCTGCTCGTGTTGTGTGAGCAGTTCAGGCGATTCGCGGAATACGTCCTGGATGCTGTCTGCCCCCAGCGAGGCGACCAGGCGCTCGATCTCCATGAGCCTCCTGTCTGTGTAGAAAATCTTCGCGTTGATGTTTCCGCCATCGGCGTCAGCCTTCAGTTCCTCATCCGAAAGATGGCGCGCATCCAGCCACTCCTGCGCCGTCGGAAAACCGAGCGCCCGGACCTCCCGCAGCGGCCTGCCATCCAGGCCGGAAAAAATGTTGTGGTATCTGCTTGAGAGTTGGGCGAGATAGGCCCTATCGGCTATCGGAAGGCCAGACCCACGTTCGGACCAGTGAAACAATGCCGATCCGCCATGGCGTTGTGCTGCGGCTGAGGCTTCACTCTGTTGAACCGGATGACGTGAAGCGTTGCTGGAGACGACGTCATGTGAGGCGTAAGGACTGCACGCTGTCATGCACATAGACGCTACAAGCGCCGAACCGAGGAAAAGGATAGAAAATCTGCTAATCATGGGTTGCAACCATTCGTTTTCATATCGTAGGTCCACACTGCGCAGGAGAAATCGCTGGCACTTCTGCCGTAGGCTTCGTGTGAGGCATCCGTAGTGGATACTGCCGCATGATAGAGACTCGCGTAACCAATGCAGATATTTCGCGAACTGCCGCTTGGCACCGCCATGCACGAAGCCTCCATCTGACCTCTGAACGCCTGATCACATTCTGCACGATCAGATCCTTTCCCCCAGCACAGGTCGTGGCTGTTGCAAGCGGCTAGGAAACTGACACCCGCAAACGGAGCATTCAGGTCACCTGAGTATGTAGCGGAATTTGACTGGGAGAGAGCTGCGTTCAAGAATCAGTTCGCGCGTACACCGGTACCACAGCCATTCGCAGTCCATGAGGAATCAAATCCCGGTACGGACGGTGACTCTGAGTAATTGCACCCAGGAGGCCTCTTCTGCCGCAACGCCTTGCACACCTTGACTGGATCGAGTGCAGGCAGTTCATCAGGATACCTTTCAAATTCTTCGAGAAAACTCAGCTGGGCGGCAAGCGACTCTTCATTTACTGACGTAGAGCAGGCAATGCCGCGACAGGAAAAATCAGCGCCCCCACCTTCACGCTTCGCAGTAACTTTAACCGGGGGAAGATCTACAATTCCGGAATAAGCTGGGATGCAGGTCGATCCGGCCATCAAAGCAATGAGTCCAACTATAAAACGCCGCAACGGAGAAGCAGCCAGATCCGCTACCCCCTTCGACCGTCTGATAGAGCTGACTCTTGCCATTGGCTCGGCGGCAGCGACCTGTTCAGGCGAGATCAGGCATGCCGCACGGGATGCCGAAAGCTGATTTTTCTTCACAAGAAACGTCATGACGAACTCCGAAGGCGTGCCGGGTGGCGCAACGGGATCGTCGAAGGCCTGTCGTCGAAGTCGCAATGGCGTGCATTCCAGACTGTGACGCCGCATCGAAAGGCTTGAGCATTTACGCATATGCCCACGGCTGGGGGTGTGTACTCCCCACACGCCTATGAGGTATTGGCGGCGTTGCCCGCGCGATATACGACAGTAGATCCGCTGGCGCGCGAGCCGAACCGCGGCCGTGTCCGAGCCGCCTGCTGATGCGGCTGGAACAGGTGGGGAGTTACCCCAACCCTTCAGAACGGGCGCGGAGCGAACCCGCGGAGCCAGGAGGAACGCGGCCGTCCCCGAAAGCACGGTACCGCGCACCTATATCGCAGACTGCTGGAGGGCTGCAGGCCCTCCAGCAGCAGAGGGGTTACCCGCGCGGGCCGCCCATCACCGGCAGGATCACACCGCTGATGTAACTGGCGCACGCCGGCGCGGCCAGGAACACATAGGCGGGGGACAGCTCTTCCGGCTGCGCGGCACGGCCCATGTCGCTGTTCTGGCCGAACNTGGCCACGTCGTCGGCGGGCCTGTCGGCCGGGTTCAACGGCGTCCACACCGGGCCCGGTGCCACGCAGTTCACCCGGATGCCACGCGGCAGCAGCTGGCTGGCCAGCGCCTGGGTGAAGGCATGGATGGCGCCCTTGGTGGCCGAGTAATCCACCAGGCTCTTGGCGCCGAACAGTCCGGTTTCCGACCCGGTGTTGATGATGCTGCTGCCTTCTTCCATGTACGGCAGCACCGCGCGGGCCATCTGCATGTAGCCGGCGATGTTGGTCTGCAGGGTTTCCTGCAGGTGCTCGTCCTCAAGGTCTTCCAAGCGTTCGCAGTGCAGCTGGAACGCCGCGTTGTTCACCAGGATGTCGATGCCGCCGAACGCCTTGACCACTTTCTGTGCGGCCTTGTCGCAGAAGCGCGGGTCGCGCACATCGCCGCCGATCACCACGCAGCGGCCGCCTTCGTCTTCCACGTGGCGGCGCGTGACCGCCGCATCCTTGGCTTCGTTCAGATGCAGCACTGCAACGTCCGCGCCTTCGCGGGCGAACAGCACCGCCACCGCGCGACCGATGCCCGAATCGGCGCCGGTGATCAGCGCGCGCATCCCCTTCAGCTTGCCGCTGCCGACGTAGTCCGGCGCCATGAAACGCGGGGCCAGCTCCAGCTCGTGCTCGTTGCCCGGCTTGGCGATGTGCTGGGCCGGCATGCTGACCGGCTGCCGGCGCGGTCCGGCCTGGGTCGCCTTGCCGGTGGTCTTGCTCGTTGCCTTCTTCGCAGCGCGCGCGTCCTTGGCTTTCTCCTGGTCCTGCAGCCGCCGCTGCCGTGCCACCACGCGCGCGGCACGGGTATCGGTGGAGGCCGCCTTGCGTGTGGCCGTTTTCACCACGCGGGCGCGCTCGCCGGCGGCAGCCACGGGGGCGTCGGCGGGGGTGGTGCCCTTGCGGACCTTGGGGGCGGCCTTGCGGCGTGCGGGGGCCTTCTTGGTGGTGGCCATGGGGTCTCCTTGGATCTGCGACGGATGGACTGCCGTGTGCGGCGGCCGGTGTGGCCGGGTGCAGTGGCGTACCTGCAGTGTCGCGGTGCGGCCGGGTGCACACGGTGAACCGCGNGTCCCCGCGGCGTGCACGGCTTCATCGTTCCACCACGCACTGCGCGGCACGCTGTGCACCCGACTATCCAGGAGCGTGGCGATGATCCGTTACTTCAGCGTGGCCGCNGNGGNCACCGTGCTGGCTGCNTGCAGCAGCACGCCGATGGCCCAGGTGCAGCCCATCGACGGGGTGATTTCCGGCCAGTGCCATATCGACAAGGTGCGCGGTGCCGTCGGCCTGGCTGCCTCGCGCGCCACGGTGGAGCGCGCCCGCGTGGACAGCGACAGCCTGCAGGTGCAGGTGCTGCGCGGCAACGACTACAGCGGCGCGACCGCCAGCGGCTCGGCCGATCCCAGCGGCGGGCGCGCGAACGANGGCGGCGAACGGCTGACCATCGAAACCGGTGCCACCAACAACATCACGGCGATTTACTGCGGCTGACGGCACGCGCCACACGCCGGGCGCGTTTGAGGTATTTCAGCGTGGCCAGTTCCCACTGGCGGGGGCCACGCAACCCGGCCAGTGCGGTGAGTTCACCGCGCTCCCAGCCATTCATCACGCACGGGTCGATGTACGACGTGCGGCAGACCGCCGGCGTGTTGCCCAGCAGGTTGGCGACCTTGCAGACCACCTCGCGCTGCGCCTGGGCCAGCGCACGCTGGCTCAGCGGTTCAGGCAGCGCCGTCACCGCGAACAGGCGCATGGCCTCCACGGTGCCACCCCAGGTGCGGAAGTCCTTGGCGGTGAACGCCTCGCCCATCACCTCGCGCAGGTACTCGTTGACCTCACCCGAATCCACCGGCTGCAGCTGGTTGTCCTCGTCGCGGTACTGGAACAGTGACTGGCCCGGCAACTGCTGGATGCGCTTGACCAGCGCGACCAGACGCTTGTCACCCACATCCACCTCGTGGTGCTTGCCTGACTTGCCGCGGAAACTCATGCGCAGTCCACCGCCGGGGGCGCGCACCAGGTGACGGTTGCGCAGCGTGGTCAGCCCGTAGGAGCGGTTCTCGCGGGCGTAGGCCTCATTGCCAACCCGCACCAGGGTCTGCGACAGCAGGGACACCACCGTGGCCAGCACCTTCTCACGCGGCAGGCCGGGCCGGCGCAGGTCCTGGCCAAGCCGCCGGCGCAGCCGCGGCAGCGCTTCGCCGAAGGCGATGATGCGGTCGAACTTGCCATCGCCCCGCACCTGCGCCCACTGCGGGTGGTAGCGGTACTGCTTGCGGCCGCGCGCATCACGGCCGGTGGCCTGCAGATGGCCGTTGGGCCAGCGGCAGATCCACACATCGGTGTAGGCCGGGGGAATGGCCAGCCCGCGGATGCGCTGCAGCGTGTCGGCATCGCGTACGGCCTGGCCGTCGGCATCACGGTAGCGGAAACCTTTGCCGGCACGCAGCCGGCGCAGGCCGGGCTGGCCGTCGTGGACGTGGCGCAGGCCGGCCTGACGGGCCACCTGGACGGGCGGCGGTGTGGAAGGGGGTGCGGTGGTAGGCATGCGGCCAGTGTCATCGGCCGCATGCCATGCGGCTGTCAACGCGTGTTGATGGCCGCGTGCAGGTAAGCGCGACGGCCGGTTTGGGACGGTGGCTAACACAACGCCAACACGCGGCCGTCACACAGCCGCTATGCTCACCCTTTGGACCTCTTTCCGTCTTCGGAGTACCCATGACGTTGCAGCACGTGTCCCGCGCCTTCCGTCCGTTCCTGTTCGCACTGCCGGCCCTGCTGGCACTGACCGCCTGCTCGGCCCCGCCGATGGACGAACAGGAAGCGGTCACCAGCAAGGCGCAGCAGGCCGCACAGGCCGCCGCCGCACCGGTGGACGAAACCGGCAAGGCCACCGAAGCACCGCCGGTGGGCAACTGTGATGCCACCCAGGCCCAGGGGCTGGTCGGCCAGGTCTACACCGACGCCCTGGGTGCGCAGGCCCAGCAGGACACCCAGGCGCGTGACCTGCGCGTGCTGCGGCCGCAGGACATGACCACGATGGAGTTCGTCGGCGAACGCCTGAACGTGGAAGTGGACGAGAAGAACACGGTCACCGGCGTGCGCTGCGGCTGATCGCGCAAACGGGGGCACACAGCCCCCGTTCCGTCTTGTGGAACAAGCACTTGCAGCGCGCTTTGTTGCACCCGCAACCGTGTCTTGCGGCGCCGCAACATCTATGATCTAGTCGAATCATCCGGTGGCTTCACACGCGCTCCCGTCGGTGCGCGCGGTGTTGCCGGGATGAGCGCGAANGCGCTTGGCGAGCGCCACGGGAGGGCGCGCCGCGGTGCAGGCCACGGGTCTGCGCGGGCGGGCCACGCCGCCCGCGGCGTTTGCCAGGCTGCTGCCTTCAACCGTACGTGGTGCGTGCGGCCTCCGCTTGTTCCGTGCACATGGCGCGTGCCCGGGGCAGGTGTGGGTGTCCCCGCTCACCTGACCAAGAGGCAGCAATGGCCCCCCGCAACCGCCACGGGCTCTACGACCCGCAACACGAGCGCGACGCCTGTGGTTTCGGCATGGTCGCCCAGCTCGACGACCAGCCCTCGCGACTGCTGGTGGATACCGCCATTGCCGCGCTTTCGCGCATGACCCACCGCGGTGGCGTCGCCGCCGATGGCCTGACCGGCGATGGCTGTGGCCTGCTGCTGCGCCGCCCGCACGCGTTCCTGCGCGCCCTGGCAGCCGAGGCCGGTCTGCAGCCCGGTCCGCGCTTCGCCGCCGGGCTGGTGTTCCTGCCGCACGATGCCGCCCAGGCCGCGCACTGCCGCCAGGTACTGGAAGCGCAACTGCACGCCGTGGGCNCGCGGGTCTGCGGCTGGCGNGTGGTGCCCACCGACGACAGCGTGTGTGGCGAGCTGGCGCGCAACACCCTGCCGCANATCGAACAGCTGTTCGTGGACGCCGGCGAGGCGCAGGACGATGCCGCCTTCACCCTGGCGCTGTTCCTGGCCCGCCGCCGCAGCGAGCAGCAGCTGCAGGACCAGGCCGATTACTACGTCACCACGCTCAGCCCGCATGCGATCAGCTACAAGGGCATGGTGCTGCCGGACAAGCTGAGCCGCTTCTACGTGGACCTGCAGCGCAGTGACCTGGCCTCCAGCGCCATCGTGTTCCATCAGCGNTTCTCCACCAACACGCTGCCGCGCTGGCCGCTGGCGCATCCGTTCCGGCTGCTGGCCCACAACGGCGAGATCAACACGATCGAAGGCAACCGGCGCTGGGCGCAGGCCCGCAGCAAGGTGTGGAAGACCCCGCGCTTCGACATCGCCGAGTTCGATCCGGTCATCTCCCTGCATGGCTCGGATTCGCAGAGCCTGGACAACATGCTGGAGCTGATGGTGTCCGGGGGCATGGAGCTGATCCAGGCCCTGCGCATCCTGGTNCCGCCNGCCACGCAGTCGCTGGAATTCAAGGATCCGGATCTGGCCGCGTTCTACGAGTTCTANGGCCTGAACAGCGAACCGTGGGATGGCCCGGCCGGCATCGTCGCCTGCGATGACCGCTATGCGGTCTGTACGCTGGACCGCAACGGCCTGCGCCCGGCGCGCTGGATGCTNACCTCCGACCGCCACTTCCTGGTGGCCTCCGAGGCCGGGGTCTGGGAAGTGCCCACCGAACGGGTGGTGCGCAAGGGCAAGCTGGGCCCGGGCGAGATGATGGCCATCGACCTCAAGCGCGGCGATCTGCTGGATTCGGAGGCGATCGACCGCATCAACCGCGGCCGCGCGCCGTACAAGCAGTGGCTGCAGCAGGGCGTGACCTACCTGCAGACCGAGCTGATCGATCCGTCGCTGGTGGAAGAGCCCTTCGACGCACGCACCCTGCGCAGCTACCACAAGCTGTACCAGCTGAGCACCGAAGAGCTGGAACAGGTGCTGCGGCCGCTGGCCGAAACCGAGCAGGAAGCCACCGGCTCGATGGGCGATGACACGCCCATGGCGGTGCTCAGCCAGCGCAGCCGCCCGCTGTACGACTACTTCCGGCAGGCGTTCGCGCAGGTCACCAACCCGCCGATCGATCCGCTGCGCGAAGACTGCGCCATGTCGCTGTCCACGCAGCTGGGCAAGGAAACCAACATTTTCCATGCCGGCGCGGAGACCGTGAACCACGTGATCCTGAACTCGCCGGTGCTCAGCCAGCGCAAGCTGCGCCAGCTGTTGAAGATGGAGCAGTACGTGCAGGCCAACCGCCTGATCGACCTGTCCTACAGCGAGGAGGAAGGCCTGCGCGCCGGCATCGAGCGCATCTGCGCCGAAGCCGAACAGGCCGCGCGCGATGGCATGGTGATGCTGCTGTTGTCCGACCGCTACCCGGTGGCCGGCCGGCCGATGGTGCATGCGCTGCTGGCCACCAGTGCGGTGCATCACCACCTGTGCCGCAGGGGCCTGCGCTGCGACGTCAACCTGATCCTGGAAACCGGCACCGCGCGTGACCCGCACCACATGGCCTGCCTGCTCGGCTTCGGCGCCACCGCGGTGTACCCCTACCTGGCCTACCAGACACTGTTCGATCTGGGCCGGCGCGGCATTCTCACCCTGAGCAAGGGCGGCGAGCAGTCGCAGATCGGGCGGCGTTACCGCAAGGGCATCTACAAGGGCCTGTCGAAGATCATCTCGAAGATGGGCATCTGCACGGTGGCCAGCTACCGCGGTGCCCAGCTGTTCGAGATCGTCGGGCTGGAACCGGAGGTGGTGGCGCTGTGCTTCCCGGACACCCCCTCGCGGGTGGGTGGGCTGGGCTTCGCCCGGCTGGATGCCGAGGCACGCGAACTGCAGGCGCAGGCCTGGGACGACCAGCTCAAGCCGGACGTGGGCGGGGTGCTGAAGTATGTGCACGGCGGCGAGTACCACATGTACAACCCCGACGTGGTCATGACCCTGCAGCGCGCGGCGCGCACCGGCGATCCGGCCCATTGGCAGCAGTACTGCGACGCCGTGCATGCGCGGCCGCCCTCGGCGCTGCGTGACCTGCTGGCGCTGGTGCCGGCGGCCACGCCGCTGCCGCTGGACCAGGTGGCGCCGGCCAGCACGCTGTTCCCCCGGTTCGATACGGCCGCCATCAGCCTGGGCGCACTGTCGCCCGAGGCGCACGAGGCGCTGGCCATCGCGATGAACCGCCTGGGCGGGCGCAGCAACAGCGGCGAGGGCGGCGAAGACCCGGCCCGCTACGGCACCGACCGGCGCAGCAAGATCAAGCAGGTGGCCTCGGGCCGGTTCGGTGTCACCGCCGAATACCTGGTCAACGCCGAGGTCCTGCAGATCAAGGTCGCCCAGGGCGCCAAGCCGGGCGAAGGCGGCCAGCTGCCCGGGCACAAGGTCAATGAACTGATCGCCCGGCTGCGCTATGCCAGGCCGGGCATCGGCCTGATCTCGCCGCCGCCGCACCACGACATCTATTCCATTGAAGACCTCGCCCAGCTCATCTACGACCTGAAGCAGGTCAACCCGACCGCGCTGGTGTCGGTGAAGCTGGTCAGCCATGCCGGCGTGGGCACCATCGCCGCCGGCGTGGTGAAGGCCGGTGCGGACCTGATCACCATCTCCGGCCACGACGGCGGCACCGGCGCCTCGCCGGTCAGTTCCATCCGCTATGCCGGCGTGCCGTGGGAACTGGGCGTGGCCGAAGCGCACCAGGCGCTGGTGGCCAANGACCTGCGCGGGCGGACCCTGCTGCAGACCGATGGTGGCCTGAAGACCGGCCTGGACGTGGTCAAGGCCGCCCTGCTGGGCGCGGACAGCTTCGGCTTCGGCACCGGGCCGATGATCGTGCTGGGCTGCAAGTACCTGCGTATCTGCCACCTCAACAACTGTGCCACCGGCGTGGCCACCCAGGACGAACGCCTGCGCGAGCACCACTTCACCGGCCAGCCGGAACGGGTGGAGAACTTCTTCCGCCTGCTGGCCGAAGAGGTGCGCGGCTGGCTGGCCTACCTCGGCGCGGCCTCGCTGGACGAGATCGTGGGCCGCACCGACCTGCTGCGCCAGCTCGACACCGCCCCGCGCGAGGGCGTGCGGGTGGACCTGTCACGCCTGCTTGCCGATGCCCGCTATGACGGCAGCCACTGCGCGGCGCAGCGCCTGTATGAATCCCCGGACAGCCTGGCCACGCAGATGGACGGCCTGCTGGCCAGCGCCATCCGCGAAAAGCGCGGCGGCGAGCACCGCTTCCTGATCCACAACACCGACCGCTCCATCGGCACCCGCCTGGCCGGCAGCATCGCCCGCGTGCACGGCAACCTGGGCATGGCCGATGCGCCGCTGGAACTGCGCTTCCGGGGCACGGCCGGGCAGAGCTTCGGCGCGTTCAACGTGGGCGGCCTGCACCTGGAAGTGGAAGGGGAAGCCAACGATTACGTCGGCAAGGGCATGGCCGGTGGCCGGCTGGTGGTACGACCGCCGCGTGGCGCACGCTTCGAGGCGCGCAACACCGCCATCATCGGCAACACCTGCCTGTACGGCGCCACCGGCGGCGAGCTGTTCGCGGCCGGGCGCGCCGGTGAGCGTTTCGCGGTGCGCAATTCCGGCGCGCTGGCGGTCATCGAAGGCGCCGGCGACCACTGCTGCGAATACATGACCGATGGCGTGGTGCTGGTGCTCGGCAAGGTCGGCCTGAACTTCGGTGCCGGCTTCACCGGCGGGCTGGCCTATGTGCTGGATGTGGACCGCGATTTCGTCGACCGCTACAACCATGAGCTGATCGACATCCATCGGGTGTCGGCGGAAGGATTCGAGAACTACCGGCAGCACCTGCACCGGTTGATCGGCCGCCACCGCGAGCTCACCGGCAGCATCTGGGCCCAGCAGATCCTGGACGAGTTCCGCGATTACATCGGCCGGTTCTGGCTGGTCAAACCCAAGGCCGCCAGCATCGAGTCGCTGACCGAAACCCTGCGCCGCGCTGCCTGAGCGCAGCGCCTCCCTGTTCTGCCGGGCCCGGCCCGGCATCGTGGAAAACCAGAGCCCGCCATGAGCCGCAAGCACGCTTTCCAGTTCCTCGACCTGCCCCGGACCATGCCGCAGCGTATTCCGGTCGAACTGCGCACGTCCGGCGACTGGGGNGAGCTGTACGGNAANTTCGGCAAGGACGACGCGCAGTACCAGGCCGGCCGCTGNCTGGACTGCGGCAACCCNTACTGCAGCTGGAAGTGCCCGGTGCACAACGCCATTCCGCAGTGGCTGCAGCTGGTGCAGGAGAACCGCATCGAGGAGGCCGCCGCGCTGTGCCACAGCACCAACCCGCTGCCGGAAGTGTGCGGCCGCGTNTGCCCGCAGGACCGCCTGTGCGAAGGCAGCTGCACGCTGGAGGAGTTCGGTGCGGTGACCATCGGTGCGGTGGAGAAGTACATCGTGGATACCGCACTGGCCCAGGGCTGGCGCCCGGACATGAGCGCGGTGGAGCCGACCGGCCGCAGCGTGGCCGTGGTCGGTGCCGGCCCGGCCGGGCTGGCCTGCGCCGACCGCCTGGCGCGCGCCGGCATCACCGCGGTGGTGTATGACCGCTATGAGCAGATCGGCGGCCTGCTGCAGTTCGGTATTCCCAGTTTCAAGCTGGACAAGCAGGTCATCCAGCGCCGCCGCGAGGTGCTCGAAGGCATGGGCGTGCAGTTCCGCCTGGGCGTGGAGATCGGGCGCGATGTGACCGTGGAGCAGCTGCTGGAACAGCACGATGCGGTGTTCCTGGGGACCGGCGCCTACCGCTACACCGATGGCGGGCTGCCCGGCCAGGACCTGAAAGGCGTGCTGCCGGCGTTGCCGTTCCTGGTGCAGAACAGCCGCATCGTCACCGGACAGACCCCGCAGGGCCGGCCCATCGCCGGGTGGGAAGACCAGCTGGCCCTGCCCGACCTCAACGGCAAGCGCGTGGTGGTGCTGGGCGGCGGTGACACCGGCATGGACTGCGTACGCAGCGCGGTGCGGCTGGGCGCGGCCAAGGTGACCTGTGCCTACCGCCGCGACGAAGCCAACATGCCCGGCAGCGCGCGCGAGGTGGCCAATGCCCGCGAGGAAGGCGTGCGCTTCCTNTTCAACCGGCAGCCGCTGTCGATCGAAGCCGGTGCCGACGACGAAGCCATCGGCGTGACCGTGGTGGAAACCCGGCTGGGCGAACCCGATGCCAATGGCCGCCGTGCCGCGGTGCCGATCGAGGGCAGCGAATCGCTGCTGGAAGCGGACGTGGTGATCATCGCCTTCGGCTTCTCGCCCAGCGTGCCGGACTGGCTGGAACGCCAGGGCGTGCAGGCCGCGGGCAACGGGCGCATCGTGGCCGGCGGAGCCGACCGGCTGCCGTTCCAGACCACGCACCCGCGGTTGTTCGCCGGTGGCGATGCGGTACGCGGCGCGGACCTGGTGGTCACCGCCGTGGCCGAGGGCCGCGACGCGGCGGCCAGCATCGTCCGCCTGCTGGCGGCCTGAGCACCGCGCAGCGCCGGCCGGTCAGGCGGGCCCACCCAGCTGCCGCAGGTGGTCGAGCAGGCGCTGCAGCCGTCCGGTCACTTCGCGCAGATCGGCCGCGGGCAGCGGCGGCGGGCGCGTGCTCAGCTCGCGCAGCCCCTGCGACAGCGCACACAGGCCGATGGTGCCCAGCGCACCGCTGATCCGGTGCAGGGTGGCGGCGACCTCGTGCCCGGCGCCTGCGCAGGCGCCGGGCGCAGTGGGCTGCAGCCGCCGCAGGTCGTCTTCCAGGCTGCTGCACAGCATCTGCAACAGCTGGCGTACCCGTTCCGGTGACCCGAACCGCTGCAGCAGCCGCTGCGGTGCCAGCGCCTCGCGCTCGGCATCGGCATCGGCATCGGCGTCGTCCACGCCGGTCACTGGTGCAGCAGCGGCCGGCGCGGCGGCGGACAGCAGCGCCGGGCAGACCTGCAGGATCGCGGCCTGCAGCGACTCGGCGGTGGCACTGCGGTCCAGCACGTGGTCGATCGCCGCGGTCGACATCGCCGCGCGGTCGGCGGTCATGCCGATGATGGCCATGCGCGGCAGCTGCAGCATGGCCTCGCCCTGGCGGATGCGCTCGGCCAGCGCGGTGCCGGACAGCCCCGGCATCTGCTGGTCACACACCAGCAGCCGGAACCGGCCCAGCCGCCACGCCTGCAGCGCCTGCAGCCCATCCGCCACCACGTGCACGTGCAGGCCCATGCCCTGCAGCCACCACTGCAGCAGCAGCCGGTGTGCCGGGTGGTCGTCGGCCACCAGTACCTGCGCCGGGCTCTGTGGCACTTCGGCCAGGGGCGAAGGCGGAATCGGCCGCGCCAACGGCAGCTCCACGCTGATCCGCGTTCCCCGCCCCGGCCGGCTGTGCAGCGACAGGCGGCCGCCCATGCGCTGCACCAGCCCGCGGCAGATGCCCAGGCCCAGCCCGGTGCCGCCGAAATGCCGCGCGGTGCCCGCCGCACCCTGCCGATACGGGTGGAACACCGCCTCCTGCAGCGCGGGTGCAATGCCGATGCCACTATCGAGCACCTGTACGCGCACGCGTTGATGCGCCGCATCGTCCGCTACCACTCGCACGCGCACGTACACCCCGCCGCGATGGGTGAACTTGAGCGCGTTGCCGATCAGGTTGAGCAGCACCTGGCGCAGCCGCAACGCATCCACGCACAGCACCGTCGCCACCCGCGGGTCGATCTGCAGCCGCAACGACAGCCCCTTGGACCCGGCCACGGGTTCCATCAGCTGCTGCACCTGCCGCAGCAGCGGCCGCAGATCCGCCGGCATCACCCGCAGCGGCAGCGCACCGGCATCGTCCACCGGGTCTTCCAGCACCTCGGCAACGATCTGCTCCAGCATGCCGGTCGCCTGCTGCAGGGCATCGACCGCCTTGCGTGCCCGTCCGGGCAACGTGCTGCCATGCAGGCTGCGCACCGCCTGCTGCAGCTCCTGCAGCGGCCCGCGCATGCCCTGCCCCAGCACCTGCAGCAGACGGTCGCGCGCGCGCGCCTCGAACTGCGCGCGGCGACACTGCGCGTCATGGCCGGCACGGCGCGCCTGTGCCAGCGAGTCGTCCATCCAGTAGCCACACCACGGGGTAGGACGGGAGCGCGCCCGCACGCCGGCACGCGGCCAGGCGCGCATGGCCACGGTCCGCACCCCGTGCACGCCCTGCGCGCGGAACGTGGTGTCCAGCGGCGTGCCACACGCACTGCGACGCAGCGCGGCCAGCAGGGCGCGGCGGTCCTCGCGCAGCACCGCCCGCAGCAACCGCGCCGGCTGCTGCTGCAGCACCGGTGCCGGCACCGCGAACAGCTGCAGGGCATCGCCGGCTACGAATGGCAGGCGCAGGCGTCCGTGCTCGTCCACGCGGGCTTC
>JGI26057J44791_1000166_pt1 | contig 14577 bp, 19 predicted proteins | sample HigsolmetaGSP19D_FD_44791 | JGI IMG/M metagenome (IMG submission 44791) | reverse complement strand
TGCCCGATCCCCTCCGCGAGGTCAGGGGCCGGCGGCTCGTCCGCCGCCCCGCCGTCGATAGCGGCCACGGGCTCGACCTCCACGTCGGGGACGTCCAGGCCGTGCGCTCGGGCGACGTCGCGGAGGCTGACCGCACCGCGGACGTCGATGCCGTCGACGAGTTCCGCCTCGGCCAGATTTCCCTGAGGGACGATGACGCGCCGGAACCCCGCCCGCGCGGCCGCGACTACAGCGGGCAGGACCCCGGACACCGGGCGTAGCCGTCCGTCGAGCCCGAGCTCGCCGAGGTGCACGGTCTCCAGGAGCGACTGTCGGTCGAGCGGCGCCTCGGTCGCGACAGCGGCGATCGCGACGGCGACGTCCATCGCCGAGCCGCGCTTGGGGAGATTGGCCGGCGACAGATTGACGGTGACGTGGCGCCGTGGCAGCGGAAGGTCGCTGTTGGCGCACGCGTTGTGGACGCGCTGCTGCGCCTCACCGAGAGCCTTGTCCGCCAGCCCGATGATCGAGAATCCCGGGATCTGATTCGACAAGTCGGCCTCCACCTCGACGATGTCTCCCACAAGCCCGGTGAGGACGACGGACCAGGTCCGGCCAAGGCTCACCGGAGGTCCTCCAGATGCTCGACGACCGCAGAGCCGGGGTCAGGTCCCGTGATGCCGATGAGATCGAGCCTGAGCCGTCGGGCGCGGGCGGCATCCGGGTGCGCCACGGCCCACGCCGCTCCCAGTCGCCACAGCCGATCCCGCTTCTTCCCTGTCACTGCGGTGAAGGGGTGGCCGAACCACTCCCCCCGTCGTGTCTTCACCTCGACGATGACGAGCTGACGACCGCGCACCGCGACGATGTCGATCTCTCCGCCCGGACACCGCCAGTTCCGATCGAGGATGCGGTAGCCGTGGGACCGGAGGTACTCCTCGGCACGGTCCTCACCGGCTCGGCCGAGGTCGTCTTTCGCTGCCATGCCCCCACTGTCGGGGTAAGGCTCCGGACGAAACGGCGTCCGGCTCGATCAGTGGATCGGCGGACGCCTCATCCCGCTTGGGGAGGAGGCTCAGCCGTCGAGCGACAGCTCCTCCGGGAGCTGGAAGTCGCGCCGCTGGAGCTCCTCCACGTTGACATCCTTGAACGTGAGAACCCGTACCGACTTCACGAACCGATCCGCCCGGTAGATGTCCCACACCCAGACGTCGTTCATCGAGACCTCGAAGTAGAAGTCGTGCTCGGTGTCACGACGGACGACGTTGACCTCGTTGGCGAGGTAGAACCTGCGCTCGGTCTCGATCACGTACTGGAACTGACCGACGACGTCGCGGTACTCCTTGTACAGAGCAAGCTCGAGTTCGCGGTCGTAGTCCTCGAAGACTTCGTCATCCATGGTGTCTCCATCCTAGGCCGGTGCCGGCGCGCCGCAGACCTGAGACGAAGAGACGCCTAGAACAGTGTGGGAGCGGCCGCAATGGACCAGGAGGCACGATGGTGCGGGCTGAGTCCGTGGCTCTCGATCGCCGCGCGATGCTCCGCGCTCGCATACCCCTTGTTCCGGGACCAGCAGTAGACGGGCGCCTCCGCGTCGAGCTCGGACATGTACGCATCGCGCGCGACCTTCGCGATGACGGATGCCGCCGAGGCCGATGCGCAATCACGGTCGGCCTTGATGACGGGGCGGACTCCTCGCCCGACGGGCGCGATCGGGGTGATGTAGTCGTGATTGCCGTCGAGGATCACGAGCGCGTCCTCCACGTCGACGCCCTGACACCCGAGGTCGTCGATCGCCCGCACGGCCGCCAGGCCCAGCGCACGGATGATGCCGACCTCATCGACCTCGGCGGCCGTCGCCCATCCCACTGCATGAGCCGGTACCCACGCGCGCGCCCGTTCCGCCACCCCGGCACGGCGCGGTTCGACGATGAGCTTCGAGTCCCGAAGCCCCTCGGGCACCCGTCGACGGCTGAAGGCGGCATCCGCGACCACCGCCCCCACCGCGACCGGGCCGGCCAGCGCACCCCGACCCACTTCGTCGCACGCGATGACGAGCGTGTGCTCCCGCAGGAGGCGCCTCTCGAGAGTCANCGTCGGGGCGACGGCGGCCGTCATGGCGACGGGACCCCGCGGAAGACCTCGTGATGGAAGTCGATGGTGCCGAACCGGTCGAACGGCCAGGTGATGAGGAACGCTCGCCCCACGATGTTGTCGATGGGGACGAATCCGTGACCCGGTTGATCCTGCTGGTAGCGCGAATCCTGCGAGTTGTCCCGGTTGTCGCCGAGCACCCAGACGGACCCGTCCGGCACCGTCACGTCGTAATCGAACTCATCAGGTGCGGACTGCGAGGGGCTCAGCGCCACGTAGGACGTCTCGTCGATCGGGACGTCGTTGACCGTCACCTGACCGAGCGTGTTGCAGCAGACGACGTGATCCCCCGGCAAACCGATGACGCGTTTGATCAAGTGATCCTCGCTGTCGGACGCCGAAAGCCCGACGAGCGAGCCGAGCCAGTCCACGGCGGCGGTCAATGGCGGTTCATCGGGGCGATAGGTCGTGGGAAGCCATCCACCGGGATCCTTGAACACGACGACGTCGCCGCGCTCGTAGTTGCCGAAGCGCGGTGTGAGCTCGTCGACCAGGATGCGGTCCCCCTTCAGGAGGGTGTTCTCCATCGAGCCGGACGGGATGTAGAACGACCGGACGAGGAAGGTCTTCACCAGGAAAGACACCAGGATCGCCACCAGCAGGATCACGAGNACGTCGCGGATGAACGGCCACGGTCCCCGGCGTCGGGGACGTGCGCGGACGTCGCTGTCGAGGGNGGGCGACGGGGAGTCGGTGGTCATGCTGTCCTTCACCGGTGCCGGGGTTCGGCGACCGGTATCCAGCGTCGCACATCAGGTGCGCACGGAGCATCGAAACACCCGGGAACGACAGATGCCCCGGGACCGAAGTCCCGGGGCATCTGTCTGAAGAGGCGCTCAGCGGTCGCGCTTCTCCTTGATCTTCGCCTTCTTGCCGCGCAGCTCGCGCAGGTAGTACAGCTTCGCGCGACGGACGTCACCGCGGGTGACGACCTCGATGTGGTCGATCACCGGGCTGTGGACGGGGAACGTACGCTCCACGCCGACCTGGAAGCTGATCTTGCGAACGGTGAACGTCTCGCGGACGCCATCGCCCGAGCGACCGATGACGACACCCTGGAAGACCTGGATACGCGAGCGGTTGCCTTCGGTGATGTTGACGTGCACCTTGACGGTGTCGCCGGCGTTGAAGACGGGAATGTCGGATCGCAGCGAGGCTGCGTCGACGGAGTCGAGGATCTGCATGATCGTCACTTCCTGCGACCGCCTCAGGTCGACCGCGAGAGTTAGAGGAGAAAGGATGCGGTGCCCCGTCGGCGCCGAGCGGGCGCCGAACTCCCCTGAGGCAGAGATCTGTCAGGGCACAAGCGTCCATTCTGCCATGAATGTGCACCCCNACCAACCACGCGCGGGATCAGCGCGACGGGTCGCGCTTCTCCTCGAGCACCACCACCGAGGGATCCGGCTGCACGGCGCCCGCCGGCGCGGTGTAGCGACGGAGGATGACGGACGGGCCGGCTTCCTGGAACAGCTGCCGGAGCGATGACCAGAGGACCGCGAAGAAGACGACCGTGGCGCCGATGAGGAGGGGCCAGAACCAGGCTTGGCTGAAGAGCCCCACGAGGATCGTCAATACGTGCCAGGCAGCGATCCCCGCGACATCCCACCAGGACAATGCGCGCGCGTGGCGCACAGTCCCGCGGGACCGGATCAGCAGCGTGAGGACCAGCTGCCCCACGAAGACGGAAGGGATGGCGATGATGATCACCCAGGCCAGCGCCCATCCCCCGGCATCCGAGACGATCCAGCCGATCAACAGCCAGAGCGGGAGGATGACGGCGCTCGGCAGCAGCCAGAAGAAGAGTCCGCGACGCAGGGGCATTCTCCGATGCTACGCCGCCCGGACTGGACGGACTCGGGGAAAGTCTCAGTCGGCCAGCAGGTCGGGGCGGCGCGTGCGGGTTCGCTCGACCTGCTGGTCGCGGCGCCACTGCGCTACGCGACCGTGGTGCCCGCTGAGGAGGACGTCCGGGACGTCGTAGCCGCGCCAGGACGCCGGCTTCGTGTACGAGGGATACTCGAGCAGTCCGTCCTCGTGGGACTCCTCGACGAGACTCTCGGGGTTGCCGACCACGCCCGGGACGAGCCGTCCGACCGCTTCGATCATCGCCATGGCCGCGACCTCGCCGCCATTGAGGACGTAGTCTCCCAGACTCACCAAGCGCACGCGGCCGATCGTCGCGGCGTAGGAGAAGACGCGTTCGTCGATGCCTTCATAGCGCCCGCAGCCGAAAACGATGTGGGATTCGGAGCTCCACTCTCGGGCGGTCGCCTGCGTGAAGCGTTCCCCTGCGGGAGACGGGAAGACGAACAAGGGTCCGGATGCCGGGTCCCCCGCATCGCCATCTTGTCGCGACGCGATCTCATCGAGCGCGAGGCCCCACGGCTCGGGCTTCATCACCATCCCGGCGCCACCGCCGTAAGGGGTGTCGTCCACGGTCCGATGTCGGTCCGTGGCGTGTCGGCGGAGGTCGTGGACGCGGATGTCCAGCAGGCCCGCACCCCGTGCGCGGCCGAGAAGGGAGACTTCGAGGACGTCGAAGAAGGCGGGGAAGATCGTGACGACGTCTATGCGCACGTCAGGACCCGGAAGCGGCCTCGTCGCCCGATTCCGCGGGCGAGTCGTCCTCGGCGGGCAGATCCTCGAACAGGCCGGCCGGGGGTGTCACGACGAGCCGGCCCGCGGCCATGTCGACCTCGGGGACGATGGCCTTGACGAACGGGACGAGGACCTCGCGGTCGGCCCCTCCGCTGAGGCGCACGATCAACAGGTCCTGCGCCGGGAAGTGGTCGACCCGGGCGACGCGCCCCACGACCTCGCCGTCACGGACGACGTCGAGTCCGACGAGCTGATGGTCGTACCAGGCGTCGTCCTCGACGACCGGCGTTGCGGCATCCTGTTCGACCCAGAGAATCGCACGAACGAGGGACTCCGCGCCGTCTCGGTCCTCGACCCCGTCGAGGAAGACGACCGGGTGCGAGTTCATCCACTTGAACTCGCGCACCGTCACGGTCTTACCGTGCCACGGCGAGGACTCCGGGACCTGGAGGGTGAAGACCGCACCGGGAACGAAACGGCCGTCGGGGTCATCGGTGTACAGCTCGAGCTTGAGGGCGCCCTTGAGCCCGTGTGCCTTGACGAGACGGCCGACACGCAGCTGCGTCCGCGCCGGATTGACCGACACCTCAGTCATCCGCCACGTCGACACGAACGCGCGAGCCGTCGGCCAGCGCGGAGATGAGGGTGCGCAGGGCTTTCGCCGTGCGTCCGCCGCGCCCGATCACACGACCCCGGTCATCGGGGTGCACACGCACCTCGAGCACCTCACCGCGAGGCGAGGTACTGGAGGCGATGGTGACGTCATCCGGGTGATCCACGATCCCCTTGACGATGTGCTCGAGCGCGGCGGCCAGCAAGGTCTTACTCGGACTCGGTCGCGTCGGCGGTCTCGGCGTCAGCGGCAGGCGCCTCAGCCTTCTTCTCCGCCTTCGGCTTGACGACCGACTTCTTCGACGCGTCGAGCTCGAAGGGTGCCTTCGGCTCAGCGGTCTTCACGGTCGAGACCGCGTCCTTGTCGCCCTTGAACTTGCCCCAGTCGCCCGTGAGCTTGAGGATGGCGGCGACCTGCTCGGTCGGCTGGGCGCCGACGGAGAGCCAGTACTGCGCGCGCTCCGAGTCGACCTCGATGAACGAGGGCTGCTCGGTCGGGTGGTACTTGCCGATCTCCTCGATGACGCGACCGTCGCGCTTGGTGCGCGAGTCGGCGACGACGATGCGGTAATACGGCGCGCGGATCTTGCCCATGCGCTTCAGACGGATCTTGACAGCCACAATTCTCCTGAATGGTGTTGCGAATGATGATGAACGTCGCCTGGAGCGTGGGGTGCACACCCGGCGGGAGCTCTGCGGTGGACCTCCGAGCCGGATAGAGGGTCGGGCAAGGCGGTCCAACCGTCCATTCTGCCAGATGGAGAGGGATGCCGCGAACCGCCGGATCGGCGTGCCACACTGGGCCGATGACGGTGACCTTCGCCACATCCGCCCGTTCGTCCGTCGGTATCGAATGGGAGATCATGTTGGCCGACAGGTCGACCGGTGATCTCGTGCCGGCGGCCCCCGGCATCCTCGACCAGGTCGAGGAGCAGACGCGGCACGAGCGTCACACGGTCACGGGCGAGCTCCTGACGAACACCATCGAGGTGACGAGCGGCGTCGGCGACACCGTCGCGGCNGCGGTGGACGACATCGGGGATGCGATCGATCTCGTCCGCACNGTCACCGATCCCCTGGGCGTCGAGCTCCTCTGCGCCGGCAGCCACCCGTTCGCACGCTGGTACGACCAGCAGGTCACGGACAAGACGCGCTACCACAAGCTCATCGAGCGGACCCAGTGGTGGGGGCGCAACATGATGATCTGGGGCATCCACGTCCACGTCGGGGTGGAGGACGTGTCGAAGGTCTTCCCCATGATCAANGCGCTCTCGGCTTATCTCCCCCACCTCCAGGCGCTGTCCGCCTCGAGTCCGTTCTGGGCCGGCGACCGCACGGGGTACGCATCCAACCGCGCCCTCGTCTTCCAGCAGCTCCCGACGGCGGGGCTCCCCTGGCCGCTGGAGTCGTGGGCCGAGTACGAGGCCTACCTGGGCGACATGGAGCGCACGGGGGTCATGGCCGATTCGACCGAGGTGCGGTGGGACATCCGGCCGGCACCACGGTGGGGCACCATCGAGATCCGCGCGTGCGACGGCATGTCCACGCTCCCCGAACTCGCGGCGGTCGCCGCCCTCGTGCAGGTCCTCGCCGAGCACTTCTCGCGGATGCTCGACGAGGGGCGGGCCCTCCCGACGATCCAGCCGTGGTTCGTCCGCGAGAACAAGTGGCGGGCCGCACGCTACGGACTGCAGGCCGACGTCATCGTCGACCGCGAGGGGCGGCAACGACCCGTCGCCGACCATCTCCGCGAGATCGTCGACTCGCTCTCGCCCATCGCCGCGGAGCTCCACTGCGCGAAGGAATTCGCCGGCGTCGCCCAGATCCTCGACCAGGGTGCCAGCTACGAGCGACAGATCCGAGTCGCGGATGCCGCCGACGGCGACCTGCGCGAGGTCGTCCACCACCTCATCCGGGAATTCCGCGGCGGACCCAGCCTCCGGGACATCGTCTCGGTCGGCTGAGCCGTTCAGCCCTTGCCGAAGAGCTTCTGGATCTCGGCGAGGTCGGCCTCGCTCGGCTGAGCGGGTGCGCCGAGCCCGAACCCGGAGCCGGATGCCGCCGTGCTCGCCGACGTGATGCCCGCGTTCTCGGCCGCGCGCTTGGCGGGATTGCCGGAGCGCGATCCGCCACCGCTCTTCTGCTTCTTCCCGCGCTTGCTCGAGGCGCCCGGCTTGCCGCCGACAGCACCCATCCCCGGCATCGAGGGGACGCCGCCGCGAGCCACGGTCTTCATCATCTTGGCCGCCTGGTCGAAGCGCTGCACGAGCTGGTTCACGTCGGTGACCGTCATGCCCGAGCCGCGGGCGATGCGGAGGCGACGCGAGCCGTTGAGCACCTTCGGATTGCGGCGCTCTCCCGGCGTCATGGAGCGGATGATCGCCTCGGTCCGGTCGATCTCGCGCTCGTCGAAGTTCTCGATCTGCTGCTTCATCTGCCCCATACCGGGCAGCATCCCGAGCATCTTCTTCATCGAGCCCATCTTGCGGACCTGCTGGAGCTGCTCGAGGAAGTCCTCGAGGGTGAACTGCTCGGTCGCGAGCTTCTCAGCGACGCGCTGCGCCTCCTCCTCATCGAAGGCCTGCTGGGCCTGCTCGATGAGGGTGAGGATGTCGCCGAGGTCGAGGATGCGGCTCGCCATGCGGTCGGGGTGGAAGGGCTCGAGGTCGTCGAGGCCCTCACCCGTCGACGCGAAGATGATGGGGCGACCGGTCACGGAGGCCACGGACAGCGCGGCACCACCGCGTGCGTCGCCGTCGAGCTTGGAGAGCACGACACCGGTGAAGTCGACGCCGTCCTGGAACGCCTTGGCCGTGTTCACGGCATCCTGACCGATCATCGCGTCGATGACGAAGAGGACCTCGTCCGGCGCGGTCGCCTTGCGGATGTCGGCGGCCTGCTTCATGAGCTCGGCGTCGACGCCGAGGCGGCCGGCCGTGTCGATGATCACGGTGTCGAACTGCTGACGTCGCGCGTGCTCGACGCCATCGCGGGCGACCTTGACCGGGTCACCGACGCCGTTGCCCGGCTCGGGCGCGTAGATGGCGGCGCCGGCACGCTCCGCGACGACGGTCAGCTGGTTGACGGCGTTGGGGCGCTGGAGATCGCACGCGACGAGGAGCGGAGTGTGGCCGTCCTTCTCGAGCTGCTTGGCGAGCTTTCCCGCGAACGTCGTCTTACCGGACCCCTGGAGACCGGCCAGCATGATGACCGTGGGGGGCTGCTTCGCGAACTGCAGACGACGCTGCTGCCCCCCGAGGATGGCGACGAGCTCCTCGTTGACGATCTGGACGACCTGCTGAGCCGGGTTCAACGCCCGGCTGACCTCGTCACCGAGTGCGCGCTCGCGCACCTTGCCGGTGAACTCCTTGACGACCTGCAGGGCGACGTCCGCGTCGAGCAGAGCGCGACGGATCTCGCGCACGGTGCCGTCGATGTCGGCGGGCGACAGCTTCCCCTTCGTGCGGAGGTTGCGGAAGGTCTCGGTGAGACGATCGGAGAGCGTGCCGAAGGTAGCCATGATGGATCGAGTTTAGTCGAGAGAGCGGGAGTCCCCCGCCCGGCTGGGCGGGAGAGTGACCTCCGCCACCACCAGGGCGTGCGCCAGCTCCATCGCCAGCGTCGCACGGGCCACCCCGCCGCGCGCCCATCGTTCGATGGCGACCATCACGGCTCCGGCGTGCGCCGCGCCGCACACTGCAGCCTCGACCTGATCGGCGCCGTGTGCGATGACGGATGCCGCGACGGCTCGCGCGATCCTGGCGTGGCGCACCGCGGCGCCGCGCTCGAGCTCGTCGGTCAGCCCCATGGCCTCGGTGTTGACCAGAGCGAGGGCGAGACTGTCGGGCTCGAGGTCGCGGCACAGCGTCGTGAGAGCAGCGGCCGGGTCGATGAACGGGACGTCGCCGCGAAGGCGGTCGATGCGCTCGTCCAGGGACGACCAGAGGATCGCTTCCTTCGACTCGAAGTAGTTGAAGAAGCTGGACCGGCTCACGCCCGCGCGACGGGAGATGTCGGTGATCGAGGTCGCGTCGAAGCCGCGCTCGAGGAAGAGCTCGCAGGCCGCCTCGGACAGGACTTCCCGAGACGACGCGCGGGGCCGGCCGGACGTCATGCGACGAGCTTACCGGGGGCGTATTGTTGCACGCAGTCCAACAACCCCTGAGGAGGCTCACGTGATCGAGATCCGGACGGTCGGCTTGTCGCCCGACCTCGTGCCCTACCGAGAGGGCTGGGCGCTGCAGCGTCAGCTGCATTCCGAAATCGTCGATGGCCGCCGCGGAGACACCCTGCTGCTGCTCGAGCACGACGCCGTCTACACCGCGGGCGCGCGCACCGCGGCCCACGAGCGGCCGATCGACGGCACGCCCGTCGTGGACGTGGACCGAGGGGGCAAGATCACGTGGCACGGTCCTGGCCAGTTGGTGGGCTATCCCCTCGTTCGCCTGACGGAGCCCGTCGACGTCGTGGCTCACGTCCGTCGGCTGGAGAGCATCCTGATCCGCGTGACCCGATCCTTCGGCGTCCCGGGGATGCGCGTGGACGGCCGCAGCGGGGTGTGGGTCGAACACCGGGGAGCTGTCGAGAAGATCGCGGCGATCGGGGTCCGGGTGCAGGCCGGCGTCACGATGCACGGATTCGCCCTCAACTGCGACAACACGCTCGAGCCGTTCAGCCGCATCATCCCGTGCGGGATCGCGGACGCCGGCGTCACGACCCTCAGCACGGTCCTCGGTCGGGACCTGACCCCCGCCGAGGTGCTGCCGACCGTCAGCGCGGCGTTCGCCGAGGAGTTCGGGGCGGAGGTCGCCGCATGAGCGGGTCCGCGTCGCCGGAGGGCCGTCGGATGCTCCGTCTGGAGGTCCGCAACGCGCAGACCCCGATCGAACGCAAGCCCGAGTGGATCCGGACGAAGGCCCGCATGGGCCCTGAATACCAGGCCCTGCAGACACTGGTGAAGGACGAAGGCCTGCACACCGTCTGCCAGGAGGCGGGCTGTCCGAACATCTTCGAATGCTGGGAGGACCGGGAGGCGACGTTCCTCATCGGCGGCTCCCAGTGCACGCGCCGCTGCGACTTCTGCCAGATCGACACCGGCAAGCCGGCGGACTACGACACGGATGAGCCTCGGCGCGTGGCCGAGAGCGTCAGCCGTATGCGATTGAGGTACGCCACCGTGACCTGCGTGGCGCGCGACGACCTCCCCGACGGCGGCGCCTGGCTGAACGCCGAGACCGTCCGCCGTATCCACGCGGACAATCCCGGAACCGGGGTCGAACTGCTCGCGACGGACTTCAACGGCGATCCGGGACTCCTCGACGTCGTGTTCGAGGCTCGGCCGGAGGTCTTCGCCCACAACGTGGAGACGGTGCCGCGCATCTTCAAGCGGATCCGACCGGCATTCCGGTACGACCGGTCGCTGGGAGTCCTGACCCGGGCACGGGATGCCGGATTGATCACGAAGTCGAACCTGATCCTCGGAATGGGTGAGGAGCGACACGAGATCGAAGAGGCCCTCCGGGACCTCCACGCCGCCGGAACCGACATCATCACGCTGACCCAGTACCTGCGCCCGACGCCCCGGCACCTGCCCGTGGACCGTTGGGTCACGCCGCAGGAGTTCGTGGAACTCCGCGAACTCGCCGAATCGATCGGTTTCCTGGGCGTTCTGGCAGGCCCGCTCGTGAGGTCGTCCTACCGGGCGGGCCGGCTGTGGGCACGATCGATGCGATCGAAGGGGCGAGAGATCCCGGCCGCCCTGGCGCATCTGGCCGCGGAGGCCGACGAGGCCGGCTTCGCCCAGGCGGTGTGACCCGCTTCCTCCACAGCTGCCCTCAGCGCGACGGTCTCCGCCTGGTCGGTACCGGCAGGACGTGGTGGAGCAGGGCGCCCGTACCTTCATCGGGATGCCGGACCTCGGCATCCCGATGAAGGAGAATCATGCGCACACCTCTCACCGTCACCGCCGCCCTCGGGCTGGCCCTCTCGGCGGCAGTCCTCCCCCACGTGACGGCCTCGGCGCCCACCGCGGAACCACCCGCCGACACCGTGGTCTCGGTCACCGGCGATGCGGAGAACGGCTTCGAGATCCACTACTACGACGGCTCAGCGGAGTACCCGCCTACCGATTCGGAGGCACTCGCCGAGTGCGGTGAGTACGACACCCGCGTCGAGCGGGTGCGATGCCGTGTCGAAGTCCGTACGTGGTACCGCGACCTCGCGACGCTGCGAGACGCCCTCGAGTGGGCCCACGCGTCGAAGGGCTGACCGGGTCAGTCGGCGCTGGTCACCGACTGCACCGCGCCGGAGACATCGAGGTTCACGAGAAGCACATCGTCGGTCGAGTCGGGGTCGAGCGCGTACTCGAGGACGGCGAACGGGTCCTTGCCCCCGTGCTCGTCGGCGAGGATCGTCATGCTCATCAGCTGCAGGGAACGGATGACGTCCATGTGCGTGTCGCCGGAGACGTCCACGAGGAAGTCCTCGATGTCCTCCCCGAGGATCTCCTGCTGTTGCAGGATGAACTCGGTCACCTCGCTCGTCCGGTCGTCGAGCTCGGACACCATCGCGTTACGGGCCCGGAGGTCGATCGACTCGAGCGCGGCGATCATCGCGGCGGCCACGTCGAGCGCGTCGATGGAGACGTCATCCTGATCGGGCGCGGTCAGGTCGACGGTGACCCGCTGATCACCGAAGTCCACGACTTCAGACCAGAAGATCGACCCGTCGGGTCCGGACTCGAGGAGTCCGAAGTAGTCGTGCTCGATCGCCATGTCTCAATGAAACCAGCCTCGGGGCCTGCGCGCGACCGACTCGCTCAATCCACGAGCGCCGAAGCGAACACGTGAGGCGTGAATCCGGTCAGGTCGCCGACCCCCTCACCCTGCCCGAGGAGCTTCACCGGGATACCGGTGCGCTCCTGCACGGCGAGGACGAAGCCACCGCGAGCCGACCCGTCGAGCTTGGTGAGCACCAGGCCTGTGACGCCCGCGTGCTCGAGGAACGCCTCAGCCTGCATCAAACCGTTCTGCCCCGTCGTGGCGTCGAGCACGAGCAAGACCTCGCTGATCGGAGCCTGCTTCTCGATCACCCGACGGATCTTCGTGAGCTCGTCCATGAGACCCGCCTTGGTGTGCAGCCGACCCGCCGTGTCGACCAGGACGATCTCGGTCCCGGTGCGGATCGCGTAGTCGATCGTCTGGAACGCGACGGATGCCGGGTCCTGCCCCTCCTGCTGAGGCCGCACGATCGCCGCACCACCGCGCTCGGCCCACGTGGCGAGCTGGTCGACGGCCGCAGCGCGGAAGGTGTCGGCTGCACCGACGACGACGCTTCGACCGAAGCGCCGCAGGTAGTGGGCGAACTTGCCGATCGTCGTCGTCTTACCGACCCCGTTCACGCCGACCACGAGGACGACGGCCGGACGCTCGCTGAGGCGGAGGGTCGTGTCGAACTTCGCGAAATGCTCCTCGAGGGTCTCGCGCAGCATCCGCTGGAGGTCCTTCGGATCCGTGGTCCGGAACCGTTCCACCTTCTCGCGGAGCTCGTCGACGATGCGCTCGGTGACGTCGGGACCGAAGTCAGCCGTCAGGAGAGCCGTCTCGAGGTCCTCCCACGTGTCGTCATCGATCGTCGGCTTGACGAACAACCCGCGCAGTGCGCGACCAAGGGACCAGGAGCTCTCCGCCATGATCCCAGGCTAGTTGACAGGGTCAGCCCTTCTCGCAGGCGATGCCGTCCTTGTCGCGGTCCATCTTCTTGTTGGCGTTGTACAGCGCCGTCGAGAACGTCGGCCGCACCCCGAAGGCCCGCTTCTTCCCGTTGACCTTGTTGTGCGTGACGCCGGCCTTCGCGACACCGCCCCGATGCACCTTGTTGAGCGCCGTGCAGTTCTTGTAGGTCTTCACGACGGGCTTCGCCGCCGGGACCATCCGCGCCGCCGTCACCGACGCCGCCGGCCCCGGTGCTGCGACGGCTGCCGCCGCCGGTGCTCCCGCCAGCCCGACGGCCAGAACTGCGATCATCGCCATCCGGCGCACGCTCGTACGAACCTTCATTCCCACCCCTGTCGATCGTGTGGGATACGTCGTGTTCCCCCGCTCACAGGCTACACACAGGACGCGGTCGATCACGCCGTCGCGCGCTCGCGCACCCGCTGTCCCACGACGGCCGAGACGCCGTCCTGCCTCATCGAGACGCCGTAGAGCGCATCAGCGATCTCCATCGTCCGCTTCTGATGAGTGATCACGATCAGCTGGCTCGACTCCCGTAGCTGCTCGAACACCCCGAGCAGTCGACCCAGGTTCGCGTCGTCGAGCGCCGCTTCCACCTCGTCGAGGATGTAGAAGGGACTCGGACGCGCTTTGAAGATGGCGGTGAGCAGGGCCACGGCGGCGAGAGAACGTTCACCGCCCGAGAGGAGCGAGAGTCGTTCGATCTTCTTCCCGACGGGGCGCACGGCCACATCGATCCCCGTCGTCAAGGGGTTGTCCGGATCGGTCAGGGAGATCGATCCCGTGCCTCCCGGGAAGAGGATGGGGAAGACCTCGCCGAACGCGACCTTCGTGTCCTCGAATGCCGCGAGGAAGATCGTCTGCATCCGCTCGTCGAGCTCCTCGATGATCGTCAGCAGATCCGTCCGGGTACGGACGAGATCGTCGAGCTGAGCAGTGAGGAAGGAGTGCCGCTGCTCGAGCGCCGCGAACTCCTCCAACGCGAGCGGGTTCACGCGTCCGAGCTGCGAGAGCTTGCGTTCCGCCTCCTGGAGTCGGCGTCGCTGAGCGGCCCGATCGAACGATTCAGAGGCCCCCTCGTCCGAGGTGGGGATGGGGACATCCGGACCGTATTCCGCGAGGAGAATACTCTCGTCGAGACCGAGTTCAGACTGGACCCGCTCGAGGAGGCTCTGCACGTGAAGACGCTTCTCGTGCATCTGCAGCTCGAGACCGTGCACCGACTCAGTGACCCGCGACAACCGCTCGCGGACCCCCGCATCCTCCTTGCGGAGCTCCGCCAGTTCCGCCGTCAAGGCCGTTCTCGTCTGCTCCGCACGCTCCAGCTCGACCCGTGCTTGCGCTGTTGATCGATCGATCGAGTCGAGGACGGGCGGCAACGCGGCCACGACCTCCGATGCAACGGCGCGCTGCGCCCGTCGGACCACGGCGCGCCGTGCCGCGGCTTCGGCGGCTGCACGCTCGCGCTCTCGCTGGCGCTCGAGCTGGGCGACGCGCGACT
>JGI26057J44791_1000160_pt1 | contig 15518 bp, 14 predicted proteins | sample HigsolmetaGSP19D_FD_44791 | JGI IMG/M metagenome (IMG submission 44791) | reverse complement strand
ATGCCGCCGGCCTGGCGGCGCGCCGGAAGGTCTGGCTGGCCACCGCGGCCAGCGATCTGCCGCCTTCCCTGCAGCAGCGCGTGGATGAGGTGGTGACCGACCTGGAACAGGCCGAGATGGGGCTTTCCGAGCCGCTGGCGCGGCTGATGACCCTGGGCCGGCGCGGCAATGCCGTCGCTGCGCGGATCGAGGGTGCGCAGCGCCGCGTCGATGAAGCCATCGCCGCCTACGATGTCCGCCTGATGCGGCTGGACAGCCCACCGTTGTGGCAGCTGTGGCGCACCGATGCGCTGCCGGTGAGTGCCAGTTCGCAGGTCATCAGCAACAGCCTGGAGATCGAATCACGCTTCGCGGCCGAGTACGTGAGTGGCGAGCCGGTGAAGGGCGGGCGCGCATTGCAGGGCCTGCTGATGTGCGCGCTGCCCGTGCTGCTCTGGCTGGCCTGGCGCAGCCGCGTCCCGATCGCCAGCGGACAGATCAGCGCCACCGAAGCCAGCGTGCTGTCCCGGCCGCTGTCCTGCTGGATGCTGCTGGTGGTGGTGGGCGTGTTCGCCTTCCAGCCCGATGCGCCCATGCTGACACAGCAGTTGGCCCTGGTTCTGGCGGTGGTACCGGTGCTCCGGCTGCTGCCCACCTCACACCGGCACATTCTGGGGGTCACTCCGTATCTGGCCAGCGCGCTGTTCCTGCTGCTGCGGCTGGGCTTCGTGTTCCTGCCCAGCGCGCCGCTGTACCGCCTGTACATCCTGCTGCTGGGCCTCTGTGCGCTGGCGTGTGCCGGCTGGCTGCTGTGGCAGGCGCGCCATCGTCCTGCGCACGTCCAGCAGACGTGGCTTGCGCGGTCGCTGCGGGGAGCCATCCATGTCGCCTCGGTGCTGCTGGCAGCAGCGCTGCTCGCCAATGTCGTCGGCAACGTCTCGTTGGCGGAGACGGTTACCGGCGGCGTCATCGACAGCGTGTTCTTCGCCATGCTGCTGCTGGCCGCGCGCACCGTGCTGGCCACGTGGCTGCAGCTGCTGCTCAAGCGCCCCGGCGTCTCCCGGTTCCGGCTGGCCCAGCATCACGCCGGGCCGGCGGTGCAGATGCTGCTGCGCCTGCTCTCGGTGGCTGCCGTGGCAGGCTGGATCGTCTACACCCTGGACCGTTTCCGGCTGCTGCCTGGAGTGAAAGGCGTCCTGTCGGCGGTGCTGGGCCATACGTGGCAGCTTGGGGATCTGCGCATCAGCCTGGGCCATGTGCTGATCTTCGTGCTGACAGTGGTCATCGCGTTCTGGCTGGCGCGCACCATCCGCCTGATCCTGGATGGCGAACTGCTCTCGCGCCTGTCACTACCCCACGGCGTGGCCAACAGCGTGGCCTCGCTGAGCTACTACGCCGTCCTGCTGCTGGGCCTGGTGGGGGCGCTGTCGGCCGCCGGCTTCAAGGCCAGCCAGCTCACCTTCGTGCTGGGCGCGCTGGGCGTGGGAATCGGGCTGGGCCTGCAGAATGTGGTGAACAACTTCGTCTCCGGGCTGGTGCTGATCTTCGAGCGCCCATTCCAGCCCGGCGATGTGGTCGAGGTGGGCGGCACGCGCGGGCGCGTGCGCGACATCGGCATGCGGGCCACCCGGCTGGCGACGTTCGACGGCGCCAGCGTGGTGGTGCCCAACGGGCAGCTGATCTCCCAGCAGCTGGTCAACTGGACCCTGTTCGACCGCAACCGGCGGCTGGACCTGCGCATCAGCGTGCCCTACGGCAGCGACGTGACCGCCGTGAAGGCACTGCTGGGCGAGGTGGTGGCACAGACCGACGGCGTCGCCGCGCTGCCGGCCCCGGTGATCCTGTTCGACGAGCTCGGCGGTGTGGCGATGGAGTTCGTGGTCCACGCCTGGACCAATGAATACGACGATGCCAGCACGATCCGCAGCACCCTGCTGGCGCGTATCTACGAGGCCCTGTTGGCGGCCGACATCGGCCTGGCCCATGCGGTGTCGAGCGAATTCCGGCCCTCCGCTGCGGTGCCCTCGCCGCCGAACAGCGAAGAACCGCACCGGGACATGCCGCGCTGATCACCCGCGGCATCGCATGTGCAACGGCGCGTTGCACATGCCTGGCAAACAAGCACTAAAGACCAGCTCGGCAGGGTCGATATGACATGCCTGCCTGCCGGCATCTTCCCAGGCAGACACCCGGCAGTCTTCCCCCACGCTGACTACCGGATTTCACAAAATGTACACATTGCGACGCTTGAAAGTGGGGCCGCGCCTGACCCTGGGCTTCGTCCTCCTGCTGGCCCTGATGGCCACCATCCTCGGCATCGCCCTGCACAGCACACAGACGCAGCGCAAGCAGTTCGACGCTGCGGTGAGCGTGCGGGTGACGCGCATGGGCGAGCTGTACGGCATGCTCGATACCACCAAGGAGCTGATGCTGCTCCGCCGCGACATCCTCCTCAAGCGTGGCGCTGATGCAGCCGCCGATGCCGAGCGGCTGGCCGCGCTGGATGCCGACTATGCCGAACGCTGGTCGGCCTACGTGGCCCGCCCCGCCACCAATGCCGCCACCCAGGCCGTACGTGAGCACGTGAGCGCGGCCGCCGCGGATGCGCGCACCGTGAACGCGGCCTTCGATGCGCTGATTGCCGTGGGTGATTTCGAGGGCGCCAACCAGCTGCTGCTGGAGAAGGTGCGCCCGGCATCGGATCGCTGGAACGGCTCACTGAAGGAAGCCACCACCCTGCAGCACCAGCTGGTGAAGGAAGGTGCCGAGGAAGCGGCCGCGTTGTCCGCCCGTACCACCGCCCTGCTCACCACGTTCGGTACGCTCAGCCTGGTGCTGGGCCTGCTGACCGCGTGGCTGATCTCGCGCAGCCTGACCGGCCCGCTGGCCAAGATCGAGGCGTCCATCAATGCGATCGCCCGCGGTGACCTGAGCGTGCGCCACCAGGACGACAACCCCGATGAGATCGGGCAGATGCAGCGCGCCACCAACGCGATGCTCACCACGCTGGACCGCTTCTCGGACCAGCTGCAGATCATGATCCACAAGCATGCAGGCGAAGACGTGAGCTTCCACATGGCCACCGATTTCCCCGGGGTTTATGGAACGCTGGCCACCGGCGTGAACACGATGATCTACGAGCACCTGGACGCCATCATCGAAGCCATCGACATCCTCAACGAATACGCCACCGGTGATCTGTCCCGCGATGCGCGCCGCCTGCCGGGAACCCGCGCGATCCTGCACGAATCGATGGATGCCGCCAAGGCCAGCCTGCTGGCCATCAACGGGGAGATCAAGCGGCTGGCGCAGGCGGCGGCCGTGGGTGATTTCTCGGTGCGCGGCAATGCCGGCGCGTTCCACCACGACTTCCGTGGCATGGTGGAAGACCTCAACAGCCTGATGGTCACGGCCGACCGCGGCCTGAGTGATCTGTCCGAGGTGCTCGGGGCGATGGCCGAAGGCGACCTGACCCGCCGCATCGAAGGCGAGTACCAGGGCGTCTTCGCGCGCATGCAGAACGATGCCAACCGCACCGCGATCAACCTCAGCGATATCGTCCGGCGCATCCAGCTGGCATCGTCGTCGATCACCACCGCCGCCGACGAGATCGCGTCGGGCAATTCAGACCTGTCGCGCCGCACCGAGTCCCAGGCCGCCAACCTGGAGGAAGCTGCCGCCTCGATGGAAGAGCTGACCTCCACCGTGCGCCAGAACGCCGACCACGCACTGGAAGCACAGGACGCCACCGCCACCGCTGCCGAAGCGATGGATGACACCGCGGCGGTGGTGAAGGACGTCGTGGCGGTGATGGCGGAGATCAACGCATCGTCCGCGCGCATCGGCGAGATGGTCACCCTGATCGATGGCATCGCGTTCCAGACCAACATCCTGGCGTTGAATGCCGCGGTGGAAGCCGCGCGTGCAGGCGAGCAGGGCCGCGGATTCGCCGTGGTGGCGTCGGAAGTCCGTACGCTGGCCCAGCGCGCTGCCGCATCGGCGCGTGACATCAAGGCGCTCATCAGCGAGTCCACTGAACGGGTGGAAGCCGGCATTGCCGTGGCGCGCCGCTCCGACGCCAGCATCGGGCACCTGAAGGAACTGGCCTCGCGCACGCTGGACGTGGTGCGGCGCATCGCCTCGGCCAGCGCCGAACAGGCGGCCGGCATCGAGCAGGTCAACCAGACCATCACGCAGATGGACGAGGCGACCCAGCAGAACGCCGCACTGGTGGAAGAGGCCAGTGCCGCCGCGCGCTCGATGGCCGACCAGGCCAGCACGCTGGACAAGGCCGCTGCGGCCTTCCGGATCGCCGAGCACCACGCGGCGCCGGCAGCGGCACGCACGGGTTACACGCCGCGGCTGGTGGTGGGCTGAGCGGCTGGGCTGACGCCCATCGAGTGTGTCTTCGTAAGGCCACAGGGAGGTGGCCGGCCGCGTGCTGCTGCATGGCGTTTGGTGCGCCACACAGCGGGCGCTGCGGTCGCTCCGTCCGGATTNCGCCAATCGGCGACCCAGCGCCGTTCCGTCGGCGCTCCGGGTGATTCATCGGCCNGTTCNGTGGCTTGGTCGCAAACGCGTTGCCACGCCCCCACGCGGATGACANCGTGCAGCGCGATCANGTCGATCTGGAGCCCCNTATGCCCCCCGTTGCCCTGTACTCGTCCGATCCGGCCCGCGGCTGGCTGCCCTGGGCCTGGCTGACGCCGGTCCTGATGATCCTGTTCAACGCGGTACCGGTGATCGCGCTGGACGGATGGATGCAGTCGCAGCAGTGGTCAACGCCGCGCGGCGATCCGATCGGCCTCGCTGGCTTGCATGCAATGTTGTGGATCGGCTTCGCGCCGACGCTGGCGGCCGTGCTCGCCTGGGTACGCTTCGTCGAAAGGCGCCCGCTGGCGAGTATCGGGCTGACCGGTCCGTCGCCACTGAAAACCTTCCTGCACGGACTGGCGATTGGATTCGGCACGATCGCGCTGGTCGTCGTCGCGATCTGGATGGCGGGCGGCATGCAGGCGGCCGCGTGGGGACCGGCGTGGCGCTCGCCTGTCAGTCTGCTGCAGATCGGCCTGCTGCTGGCGGGTTTCATTTTCCAGGCGGGCGTGGAGGAAGTCATCTTCCGCGGCTGGATGCTNTCGGCGGTGGCGCGCAAGACCCCTGTCGCGGTGGCCGTCCTACTGGTGTCGCTCGTTTTCTGCTTCCTGCATTTCAGTCCGCACCAGCCACTGCTGGTCATGCTCAGCACGTTTCTGTACTCACTGTTCGCCTGCGCCTGGGCGCTGCGGACCGGGAACATCTGGGGCGTGATGGGATGGCATGCGGGGTGGAACGCGTTGCTCGCGACCGGCTTCGAACTGCCTGTCACCGGCATGGATGCGCACATGCCGGCACTGCTGGTGGCGCTGCGCCCGTATGGTCCCGACGCGCTGACCGGTGGCGCGCAGGGGCCGGAAGGCAGTTACCTGTGCAGTGTCTTCCTCATGGCTGCGATCGCGTGGATCCAGTGGCGAAAGACGCGCGGAGCAGAGAACGCCCCCAACTAGTAGCCATGTCCCCATAGTTTGGACGCCAAAGAGACCCATAGTTGGGCCGTATGAGGATCATCGAACGCCAACTATGCGCACAATTGGCAGCACAGTCTGTCAGACAAGTTCGTAACCTATGGCTCCCAGGCCGCTTTCTCATAATTTGCGCATCAGCCAGTGCATACACAAACTATTAGATCACGTAGAGGTCTATTGCCGAACTGTAATGACCCACTGAAAACCTGCTCAGGTGTTACTTTTCCGCAAGGAGACACCGATGAGCGAAATGATGGAAGAAGAGATCAAGCGCTGGACCGCCCGGCGCAAGTCCGCACTGGTCCTTGAGATCATCCAGGGCAAGACCTCAGTGGCGGCAGCGAGTCGTCAGTTCGACCTGACCCCGGCCGAGATCGAGAGCTGGGTTGAGGACGGTAAACGCGGCATGGAGAACGCCTTGCGGGCCAAGCCTGAGGATGTGCGCGAGCAGTACGAGCGCCAGTTGAAGGACCTGCAGGAAGCCTACGGCGAGGCCATGCTGGAGATCCGTGCCCGAAAAAAGCTGGCATCCCTGCTGGGAAAGGACGAGAGCTGATGCTCTCGGTCCAGCAGGGCCTGAAGGACGAAGGCGTCACGGTGCCGATGACCAAGCTGTGCCGGTGGTTCGGCGTGGCGCGTCGAACGACGTACTACAAGCCGACCAAGCGTCCGGCCAAGGTCAATGCTGAGCTGGCAGAGCCGATCAAGGAAATGATTGAGGCCGAGCCCTCGTTCGGCTATCGCACCGTGGCAGCGTTGCTGGGCATGAACAAGAACACCGTTCAGCGGATCTTTCAGCTCAAGGGCTGGCAGGTCCGTAAGCGCCCGCTCGGGCAGCGCCCGCGAATCGAGGCCAAGGTTTCCCGCGCCGAAGGGCCAGATCAGCGTTGGGCGACCGACCTGTGCCGGGTCTGGGGCGGCAGGGACGGCTGGTTGAGCCTGGCGCTGGTGATCGACTGCGGCACGCGTCAGTTGCTTGGCTGGCACCTGTCTCGAACTGGCAAGGCCAGTACCGACTCCGCCGCGCTGGAGCAGGCCCTGATCACCCGCTACGGCACGCTGGGGCGGGTGCCGGTGCCCTTCCTGCTGCGATCAGACAACGGCCTGGTGTTCACCAGCCGCGTCTACACGCGCCTAGTGCGCAGCTATGGCCTGCAACAAGAGTTCATCACGCCACACTGCCCGCAGCAGAACGGGATGGTGGAACGTGTCATCCGAACGCTGAAGGAACAGTGCGTTCACCGACACCGCTTCGAGAGCCAAGTACACACCACGCGGGTGATCGCGGACTGGATCGCCTTTTACAACCAACAGCGGCCTCACCAAGGGCTGAAGATGATGACCCTGGATGCGGCCTATGCCGCTACATTAACCGCATGACCTGAGCAGGAATCGGTGGGTCATTACATATAGCCGACCCGCAGTTGACGCGCTGGTTGGACTCATCACCCCCCAGATGGCGCCCCCGCATCATGGTCAGCCGGCAGCGCAATCGGCGTGGCCGCACAGATGCTGCGCAAGGCCTGCTTCAAGCCTTCCTCCATGGTCGGGTGGTAGAACGGCAGTTCGAGCAGTCGGCTCGCGGTGCAGCCCGTCTCAACCGCCCACGCCAGCAGGTGTGCCAGATGCTCGCCTGCAGGCGCCACCAGGTCTGCACCGATCAGCTTGCCCTCCGGTGCCGCCGCATACAGGGTCAGGGTGCCCTCGTTAACCCCCTCCACCCGTGCCCGGCCCTGGTCGTCAAAACCGGAGGTTCCCGTTACGGCACCCTCTTCTTCAGACTGGCCGATGCTGGCAACCGGCGGATCGGTAAAGGTGATGCTCAGCGGCACGTGGCGCTTCACCGTGATCTTCGCTGGCATCGCCGCGGCGTTGCGTCCTGCAATGGCGCCATCGCTCGATGCCTCATGCAGCAGGGGCAGGTCGGCGGCGGCGTCGCCCGCCATGAACACGGCGCTGTCACCGCAGCGCATCGTCTCGCGGTCGTGGCAGGGCACGCCGTGTTTGTCCAACGCCAGTTGTGCTTTGTCCAGAGCCAAGTGGTCCAGGTTGGGCGGGCGCCCCAGTGCAGCGACGACGCAGTCCACCTGCACGCTGCCATCGGCCTGGTCTTTGCCGCTCCAGCGCACATGCACGCCCTCATCGGACCGTTCGGGCTGTACGTCCACGCCGAGGTGGACCTCCATGTCGCGCTTCAGCACGGCCAGCAGTGCGTCGTGCACGCGCGGACAACGTACCTTGGCCAGTGTCGTCTCCTTGCCCAGCAAGGTGACCTGCACGCCCAGCCGGGCAAGCGCCTGGGCAAATTCCAGCCCCAGCGAGCCGGTGCCCACCACCGCTACGCGCTTGGGGAGCTGCTTCAGTTCAAACAGACTCTCGTTGGTCAGCACGCGGTCGCCCAGCGCTTCAAACGGCGGCGGCAGGGCAGGCGCGGACCCGGTGGCAATGACAATGGCGCGTGCCTCGATGCGTCGGCCGTCCTCCAGTTCCAGCGTGGTCGGCCCGGCAAACCGCGCACGGCCGGTCAGCCGCGTGGCTGGGTCCAGCTTTTCGATCTGCTTGCGGGTAAGCGCTGCAAACCGATCGCGCTCCTCACGCACGCGGCGCATCACCGCTGCGTCATCAATGGTCATGCCATCTACGTGGATGCCGAACAGGTCTGAACGGCGCACACGCTCGGCCCGCTTCGCGGCCGCCAGCAACAGCTTGGAGGGCATGCAACCGACGTTGGCGCACGTAGTGCCGCTGAAGTGCGGATCGATCAGCAACGTGGACGCGCCATTACGGCGCGCGGCCCGCTCTGCTGCCAGGCCGGCCGTGCCGGCGCCGATCACCGCCACATCACAGTGCAGGGGCGTGCTCATGGGGCCGCCGGCAGAGTGATGGATTTGACGTTGACGAATTCCTTCAAGCCCTCGGGGCCATGCTCGCGGCCGTAGCCGGAGGCCTTTACGCCGCCGAACGGCAGGGCGGGGCTGGCCACGTTGAAGGTGTTGATGCACACCATGCCAGTATCGAAGTAGGTGGTCGCCAGTTCGCGGGCGCGCTTCACATCGCGACTGAAGATGCCGCCGCCCAGGCCGTAGCGGCTGTCGTTGGCGATGCGCATGGCGTCATCATCGTCCTTGGCTTTGATGATGGCCGCGGCGGGGCCAAACAACTCGTCCTCATAGGCGACCTGGCCCGGGGCAACGTCGGCCAGCACCGTGCCCGGGTAGAAAGCGCCGGTCCGATCAGGGATCTCGCCACCGACCACCAGGCGCGCGCCCTGGGCCACGCTCTTGCTGACCTGCTCGTGCAGGGTGTCACGCTGGGCCTTGGAAACCATTGGGCCCAGCTGGGTGTTCGCATCGTTGGGGTCGCCCATGCGGATTGCTGCAAACTGCTTCGCATAGGCCTCGACGAAGGCGTCGTAGTTCTTCTCGGTCACGATGAAGCGCTTGGCATTGACGCAGGTCTGGCCGTTGTTGAACAGGCGGCCCTTCACGCAGGTCTTCACTGCCAGCTCCAGGTCGGCGTCGTCCAGCACCAGGTAGGCATCATTGGAGCCGAGTTCGAGCATGGTCTTCTTCAGCGCCTTGCCAGCCTTCTCGGCGACGGTGCGGCCAGCCTTTTCGCTGCCGGTCAGCGTCACCGCGCGCACCAGGTCGTGATCGATGATGGCATCGGACTGCTCGTGGCTGATGAGCAGCACGCCGAACAGGCCCTTGGGCAGCCCGGCTTCCTCGTACAGGTCGCGCAGGAACAGGCCGCTGCCGGTGCAGCTTTCGGCGTGCTTCAGCAGGACGCCGTTACCGGCCATGAGGCTGGCGATGGAGTAACGCACGGCTTGGTAGGCCGGGAAGTTCCACGGCTGGATGCCGTACACCACGCCGATGGGCTGGTGGGTGACGATGCCGATGCCGTTGGCCGAAGGGCGTTCTTCGTCGGCAAGCACTTTCGGGCCCTGCTCGGCGGTGTACTTGCAGATGGCCACGCACAGGTCCACCTCGCTGCGGCTGTCACCGATCAGCTTGCCGACCTCGTCGGTCATCAGCTGGGCGAAAGCTTCCTTCTTTTCTTCCAGCTTGCGGGCGATGGCGGTCATCACTTCAGCGCGCTCTTCCAGGCTGCGCAGGCGCCACTGCAGGAACGCTTCGTGGGAGGCCTTTACGGTCTCTGCTGCCTCGGCGTCGGACATGTACGCGTAGGTGTGCAGGACCTGTTCGGTCAGGGGGTTGATGGTCTTGATCGGGTGGTCGCTCATGGGGNAGGTTGCCTTGGGGGAGGAATGGAGGGGTGGTTTCAGCCGTAGCGGCGACGATGGCGGCGCAACTTGCCCTGCACGTGGTGCAGGGCCTTGAGCACTTCATCGCGCCAGCCATCGGCCGGCAGTTCGCGCACGGCCGAATGAGCCGCGCAGACATACGGGGTGCCGGCCCAGCGCTCGGCCAGTGCGAGCGCCCAGCGCTTGAACGCGTCTGCGGCGCCGGCCCGGGGCTGCAGCGCACGCGACAGCGTGGGGTGGAACTTCAAGCCGGACTGCGGCAACCACTTGCCAAGGGCGCCCGGTGCGGCCAGCACGCTGAGGGTGTCGTCAACATGGACAATCCCGCTGCGGCGGTGACGGACCAGGACTGAGCTGGCATGCACGTTGTCGTCGGCTGGTACCAGCTCCAGGCCGGCGGGCACGGTGAAATCGAGGTCATCGGCGAAGTCGGCCTGGGTCTCCACGTCTTCGATCACGTGGGGGTCCCATGGCAGGTGCGGGGCCTGTTGCAGATGACGACGCGTGCCGATCAGGCGCGCAGCGGGCAGCAGCCGGTGCAGAGGCTCGCAGTGCAGGGTATGGAACGGATGCACATTGATGATGGCGTCGACCAGCGCGCCGCCAGCGGTGAGGCCCAGCAGGGCCTGGCGCTGGGCTTCGGTGGGGGTGTAGCTGTCCAGGACCAGGAAGCGGCCATTGCTACGGCGCACGACGGAGAGCTGCGTGCCTACGTCGAGCAGGCCGGCCACCTTGAAGGTGCCGCGCAGGTTCCAGAAATCGTTGGCGAGTTGCTGCATCGGGATCAGAGGGCGCGGCCATGGTGGCCGTCGCGAGCGGTTGGGTGGGGGCTCTGAGCTTGCGGAGGCGGCTATTGCAACGGTGTGAACGCGGGTGATGGGCACGTCACGGAGCGGCGCATCACGCTGTGTTGTGCATGCCGGGTGTACCTGCCGGGAACCGCGTGTCCGATCAGTGCGGTCAGTTGTGAGGCGCAGGAGCCTTTAGTGACTGACCAGATGCCGGAGGGGCCGCCGCTTTGGGCGGCCCACAGTGGAGAGCCTTACTTAAGTCGGTACGCCGGCAGTAACCCTTACTTGTGCATCTCGTTGAACTGCTCAATCAACGGGCGCAGGTTGCGACCATCCACCGGGCTGCCGCCGTAGAAGTCGCCGGTCCTGACTCGCTCGGCCAGTGGGCCAAACAGGTACGGCAACCACTCACGCTCCTTTGCGCCTTCCGGCACCAGCTCGAAGTCCCAGTGCTTCTGGGCGTGCTGAAGCATGGCAATGCCGCGGGCTGCGATCTCAACCACTAAGGACCGACAAGTTTAGACCGACGTCGGGGCGGTGCTTGCCTCCTTGGCCGTTGGCGAGGGCCAATGAACCGCGGACGTCAGCTCTTCCCCGAATCCATTGCAACCAAAGGTTTTCAGCCCTTGCGCAACCATAGGTTCAGCAAAAACGCAAACCTATGGTTGCCCGTCTACAGAACGCCCCCAACTAGTTCCCTGAACACGCGTTCAATTTATGTACTAGTCAGTTCTATATTCAGTCCCGATTGCAGCTCGAAACGGATAATTAACACTCGTTGGAGGCGCGCTTTGTGCAACGCCNGTTCCAGCGAAACCATTATTCGAAGAAAGGTGTGTGTCCCGATGAACAAGACTTCCCTGCTTGCCCTGGGCCTGGTTGCGGTGATGCCGTTCGCTGCGTCGGCTGCCGATGGTCTGTCTTACAACTATGTGGAAGGCGGTTACGTCAATACGGATGCCAAGGGTGGCGACGCCGATGGCTGGAAGGTGAAGGGCTCGGTTGCCGTGCACCCGAACTTCCACATCTTCGGTGACTACAGCGCGCAGGAAACCGACCGCACCAACGCTGACGTTGACCAGTGGCGCATCGGTGCCGGCTACAACTACGGCATCGCCCCGACCACCGACCTGGTGGCACGCGTGGCGTACCAGAAGTTCGATCCGAAGCGTGGCCTGGATTTCAACGGCTACTCCACCGAAGTGGGCGTGCGCACCGCGTTCAACCCGAACATTGAAGGTTACGCGCTGGCCGGCTACGAAGATTTCAGCAAGAAGCACGGCATCAATCCGGACGGCGAGTTCTACGGCCGTGTCGGCGCCACCGCGAAGTTCACCCCGAACTGGGGCCTGAGCGGTGAAGTGAAGCTGGCCAAGGCAGGCGACCGCGAGTGGTTCGTCGGCCCGCGCTTCACCTGGTAAGTACCTCGAGGTCGTTAGTGCGTGACCGGCGTGTGACCTCTCTCCCACACGCCACCCCGAAGCCCGGCGCCTGCGCCGGGCTTTTTTTGTCTGCGATGTCCCACGGGCGTCGTGCCCACGCAGCGCGCGAAAAAAAACCCCGGCGAACCGGGGTTTTCTCGTTGGCACTTACTTGAACAGCGTGTCCGGGTATTCCGGTTTCTGTTCGCGTGCGAGCAGATTGCGCAGGCCCTCTTCCGGGGTCAGCTCGCCATGCAGCACGGCGCGCACGGCCTCGGAAATGGGCAGGTCGATGCCATGCCGTTTGGCCTGGCGCATCACCTCATCGGCGGTCTGCACCGATTCCACCACCTGGCCGATCTCGCGCACGGCATCCTGCAGGCTCTGCCCACGGCCCAGGGCAAGGCCCAAGCGACGGTTGCGCGACAGATCGCCCGTGCAGGTCAGTACCAGGTCGCCCAGGCCGGCCAGGCCCATCAGCGTTTCCGGCTTGGCGCCGATCGCCGCAGCCAGGCGCAGCATTTCATTCAGCCCGCGGGTGATGAGGCCGGCACGGGCGTTCAGGCCCAGCTGCATGCCATCGGCCACGCCGGTGGCCACGGCGAGCACATTCTTCATCGCCCCGCCCAGCTCGGCACCCACCATGTCATCGCCGGTGTAGGCGCGGAATGCCGGGCCATGCATGGCTTCGGCCACGGTCTGGGCGAACTCGGGCGAATCGCCATGTACGGTGATCGCCGTCGGCAGGCCCTGGGTCACTTCCTTGGCGAACGACGGGCCGGTGACGGCGGCCAGCGCCACGTCATCACCCAGCACCTCGCGTGCCACCTCGTGCAGGAAACGGCCCGAGCCGGGNTCGAAACCCTTGGTGGCCCAGGCCACGCCGGCACCGGCCGGNCGCAGCGGCGCCAGCGCACGCACGGTTTCACCNAAGGCGTGCGAGGGCGTCACCACCAGGATCCAGGCGGCCCCTTCCACGGCCTTGGCCAGGTCGGTGGTGGCNCGCAGGCTTTCCGGCAACGGCAGGCCCGGCAGGTAGCGCGGGTTCTCGTGCCGCTGGTCGATGGCGTCCACCACCGCCGCATCGCGGCCCCACAGCACGGTCGGATGACCGTGCCGGGCAACCAGACTGGCCAGCGCGGTTCCCCAGGAACCGGCGCCGAGCACGGCAATCTTGTCGGAGGTCATGCTCATCCGTACAGGTGCGACGCCGATCAGGCGTTGCCTGCCGGTTCGGAGTTGGCCAGCGACGGCGCTTCGCCCTGCTCCTGGCGCTGGCGCAGGGTTTCCGCATACAGGCCTTCGAAGTTGATCGGCTGCAGGAAGAACGGCGGGAAGCCGCCGGCCTGGATCAGCTCGCTCACCAGCGAACGCACGTACGGGAACAGGATGTTCGGGCACTGCGTACCCAGCAGCACGTCGATGGACTGCGGGTCCAGGCCGACCAGACCGAACACGCCGGCCTGCTTCACTTCGGCCACGTAGGCGGTGCGGTCACCGGCCTTGCAGGTCAGGGTCACGGCCAGCACCACTTCGAAGGCGCTTTCGCCCANGCGCTGCACCTGCTGGTTCAGGTTCAGCTGCAGCTCGGGCTGCACGGCATCGTTGAAGATGGCCGGAGCATTCGGCGATTCGAAGGAAACGTCCTTGACGTAGATCTTCTCTACGGTGAACGCGGGGCCGGTGGCGGCGTCGACCGGCGCGGTTGCGCCGTTGGTGTTCTCTTCGGACATTTCCAATTGCTCCAGATATGCGGATCGCGTGTTGTCGTTATGACGGTGTGTTGCAGCAGTAGCGATGGGGGCGGGCCGTGACGAGCACAACCCCTGCCCCCTGCTTTGGGGTCAGTTACGACCCTTCACCAGCGGCAGATCGGCCTGCTGCCAAGCGGGCAGGCCGCCTTCCAGCACGAAGACCTGCTCGAAGCCTTCCTTCTTCAGCGCTTTGGCGGCGGTTTCCGAGGCGGTGCCGCTGCGGCACACCAGCACCACCGGGCGCTGCTTGGCCGTGGCCACCAGCTTGTGCTGCGGGGTGAACTGGCTGGCCTGCACATTGCGGCTGCCGGCGATGTGTCCCTTTTCGAAATCACCGCTGGCCGACAGGTCGACCACCACGGCATCGCCGCTGTTGATCAGCTGGGTAAGACCGGCCGGCTTGAGCGCGGTGTAGCCGCGGAACAGGCGACGGATCTCGGTGACGATGATCGCTGCGGTCAGGCCGACAAAAGCGATCGACAGCATCGGGTTTCGGCCGGCAAAGGCCATCAACTCTTCGTAATTCACTCAGGTCACGGGTCGATAAGCGGGCGCCGATTGTCGCACACGGGCGCGCAGACAGGACATTGGCCCGCCTGCGCGGGGCCGGGACGGCAAAACCGGGGTTACTGGCCCTGCCAGAAGTCCGGCAGGCCGGCGATCTGCCACCAGCGTTTGGCCTGGGGGTCCCAGCGCCAGCGCTCCACCACGCCCACGGTGCGTTCGGCCTGCGTATTCACGTTGATCACGCCCACTTCCACCCGGCGCTCGTACGTGCCATCCGGCAGCGGGCTGGTGGCCCGTTCACGGTAGGCGGAAATACGGATCTGCGCATAGCGGCGCGCTTCGAACTCGGTCATCGGCTGCGCGCGCCGCACCTCCGGATCGATGTAGGCCAGCGCATCTTCCATGCTGCCCCAGCGGATGGTGGCGCCGTAGGCGGTCTGGATTTCCTCAAGCTGCTGGCGCTGCTTGCGGCTGAGCTCCTTGGCGCCGGCCGTGGCGGTGGCCAGCAGCAGGACGGCAAGGGCCAGGTAACGGATCAGGTGGTGCATCTGCGCTTTCCCCAAGGCATCAGCCTGCCATCCTACCCTCTGGCGAAGGCGACGAAACGCCCGCTCAGTTCGGCCGCCGGCCGGCCATCCACGCCCGGCTGGGTGGCCACCACGGCGATGCGGGCCTTGCGGCGCTGGGCGAAGGTGGACAGGAAGGTCGCCCAGTCCGCGTCCGGCGCGGCCTGCGCCTGTGCCGCCAGGTCTTCATGCACCGGGGACAGGTAGCGCAGATGGCTGTCGGCCACGTACACCTCGGCATCGTGCCCGGCCAGGCGCAGCTGCAGGGTCACCAGCGCCCAGCCGGACAGGGTGAGGGCCGAGGCCAGGCTGCCGCCGAAGGCATTGCCCTTGTCGTTCACGTTGGCGGCCAGCGGCGCGGCCANNCGCAGGCAGCCGTCGCGGTAATCGCGCACACGGATCTGCATGGCGCGCACCGGCGGCATGCTGTCCAGCACCTGTTGCAGGGCCAGCAGGGAAGAAGACACACAGGAAGCAGACATCAGCGACAGCACCAGCAACACCGCGGGCCCGCATAATGCAGGCAATGAATGAACATGCGAAACCGTGTGGATGGACATTGGTGTCGCTGCGGCCGCAGGGACAGCATGCCCCGCTGCGCGCAGCGGCCCACGCGGCGGGGGCTGCCGGCACGGTGNCGCTTTCGCCATGGAGNCTACAGCGCCTGCACGG
>JGI26057J44791_1000154_pt1 | contig 15941 bp, 14 predicted proteins | sample HigsolmetaGSP19D_FD_44791 | JGI IMG/M metagenome (IMG submission 44791) | reverse complement strand
GAGCCCGGTGCCGGGGGCGTGCGCGGCCATTGCCGCGCTGAGCGTGGCCGGGCTGCCGAGCGACCGGTTCACCTTCGAAGGCTTCCTGCCGGCCAAGGCCAGCGGCCGCCGCGACCGCCTGCAGGCGCTGGCCGGCGAAACCCGCACCCTGGTGTTCTACGAATCCTCGCACCGCATCGCCGAATCGCTGGCCGACATGGCCGCCGTGTTCGGCGGCGATCGTCCGGCGGTGCTGGCGCGCGAGTTGACCAAACTGTTCGAGACGGTGCTCGATGGTGATCTGGCTGGCCTGCTGGCGCGGGTGGAAGCAGACGACAACCAGCGCAAGGGCGAATTCGTGGTGATGGTGCAGGGCGCCGGCGATGATGCGCAGGCGCAGCTGGCGCATGGCCGCCGCGTGTACGCGCTGCTGGGCGAACACCTGCCACCGTCCACCGCGGCCCGGCTGGCGGCCGACATCACCGGTGCGCCGCGCAAGGCGTTGTACGGCAGCTGAGCGGTCCGCGCCCCGGTCGGGGCGCCGCTGCGGTAGACTGTGTGCTGGCGGAGCCGGCCAGACAGTCGCGTCATCCCTTCGGGGGTGCCGAGGAAAGTCCGGGCTCCACAGGGCAAGGTGCCAGGTAACGCCTGGGCGGCGCAAGCCGACGGAAAGTGCAACAGAAAGATACCGCCTACGTCTTCTTCGGAAGGCCGGTAAGGGTGAAATGGTGCGGTAAGAGCGCACCGCGAGTCTGGCAACAGACCGGCACGGCAAACCCCACCTGGAGCAAGACCAAATAGGGATCCTTTGGCGCGGCCCGCGTTGGATCCGGGTAGGTTGCTTGAGCGTTGCGGTGACGCAACGCCTAGAGGAATGACTGTCCACGACAGAACCCGGCTTATCGGCCGGCTCCGCCTTCTGTTTCGCCCACCCCGACCGCTCCCGGTGGTCGCCGGGTGCGGACGGTCGGGCCGGCTCAGCTGCGGTACTGGCCGGCGGAGATGAACTGCGAGAAGCGCTCGCACCACACCACCACCGTGGTGTAGTCCTCCACGTCCACCGTGTCGGGAATGTCCACCAGGAAGCGGTCGAAGGTCTTGACCTCGCCGATGCGCAGCGCGCTGTCCTTGATGCTGAGGAAATCGGCTTTGTTATCCACGAAGCCACGCGTCAGGTACACCTTGTAGTCCGGCCCGGGCGCCATTTTTCCGGCAAAGGCGATCTGCCGCGGGCCCACCGCCACCTCGCCCTGCGCCCAGTGCAGCGCATCGCTGCCCTTCAGGTCGCGCACGAAGGTGGTGCGGTAGCGGGCCTGGTCCATCACGGCCTGTACCTGGGCCGCCGGCGGTGAATCGGGGGCGACCAGGATGGGGAGGAAATACACGCCCAGGCCGAAGCCCAGGCCAAGGGTGAGGATGTGGGTGGCGGACAGCAGCAGGATGCGGCGCATGAAGGACTCCAGTAGGGCGCGACGTGCGCCGGGGGCAGCGCACGCCGGGATGCTGCGATGCTCCGCGTGGTGCGTACAGAGACAAACGCGCGCGCAGCGGGGCGCAGGCGACATGGTGGCGTCAGAAGCTGACGCTGCTTTCTCCGGCGGGGACGCCGTGCGGACCGAAACGCCGTTCGTGGATCTGGCCGTGGCCGTGATGGTCGATCAGCACCAGGGTGCTGGCGCGGGTGCCGTACTGCGCGCCACGGATGAACGCCGCGCTGAGCCAGCGTTCACGTTCCAGACCGATGCCGGTGTCCGGCAGCGCCGCGTCCTCCGGCCGATGCTCGTCGGCCAGTGCCTGCCACAGCGGATCGAGCGTTTCCTGGCCGGCGGCCAGCCACGCCGACAGCGCCGCCATCAGGCGCCGGGTCTTCGGCCAGGGGGCCGCCAGCGCGCCATTGGACATGCCGTGCACGCCCGGCGGCAGCATCTGCGCGCCCGCGGGGTGGTTGCCCAGGTGGCAGAGGTGCTGGGCATCGGCCAGCAGCAGATTGAACGGGGGATAGGCCTGCGTCTGGCCGGCCAGCTGCGCGGCCTGTGCGCGGGCGGACACCCTGGACTGCAGGTACTCCGCGACCAGCGCGCCGCGCGAGCGCCCGGTCTGCGTGGCCAGCGGGTCGCGCACGTTGGTCACCACCGCCAGCCGGCCGGTGCGGTCCACCGCCGCCCAGCCGCCGCCGGAGCGCAGGTCGCGCCCGCCGAGGATCCCCTCCGGCTGCTGCCACGGGGCCAGCGGCGCCGTCGGACGGGCATGGAATTCATCGCGGTTGCCGGCCATCACCAGCCGCCAGCGCGGGTGGTGCTGCCAGCCGAGAGCAAGCAGGCACATGCGTCACAGTCTGAAGTTTTGCGCACGCCGGCGCCATCCTGGAACCGGGCGCAGATGAATGCGAAGGAGAGGTTTCACGCCCTCTACACACCCCTGAACTTCTACCCAATCTCAAAAAATGAGACGAAACAGCAACTTGTGGATAAGCCTTGAACAAGTCTCTAAAGATTGCCGCAAGCCATTGATGGCACAGGTGATTTTTAGTTCGCAAAGGTGTTGACAACCCTTTGCGCGCTGCTAAGGTGGGCACAAGAGGGAAAACCGGGTTTTTTGTGGGTTTTCGTGGTTCAATGTTTCACCGGGCGAAGGAAGGGTGCAGGCGTCGTGTTTCAGGGCGAGACGGCCATCACAGTTGACGATAAAGGGCGCATGGCGGTTCCGACCGCGTACCGCGACCTCGTCGCGCGTGCCAGCGGCAATCGTCTTGTCCTGACCTACAACCCGTTCGAGGCCGGCTGCCTGTGGCTGTACGCCGAAAGCGAATGGGAACGGGTCCGCGACGATGTCATGTCCAAGCCCAACACCCAGCGCGTGGTGCGCCTGCTGCAGCAGAAGCTGGTCGGCTCGGCCGCCCACCTTGAGCTGGACGGCAATGGCCGTATCAGCATTCCCGCCAGCCACCGCGGCGCTGTTGGCATTGAAAAGAAGGCGGTCCTGCTCGGCATGGGCGATAAATTCGAACTTTGGAGCGAGCAGGCACATCGCGCACTGATCCAGCAGACCTTGTCTGATGAGGATCTGGGCGATGGGTTGCTCGACCTGAAATTGTGAGCCGGGGTGCCCGGATGCGCCCAGAAGCGCAGGCCGGTCACCTTCCGGTGTCGCAGTCGCCGGCGGTGCACCTGCCGGTTCTGTACACCCAGGTCCTTGAAGGCCTGAGGGTGATCGAAAACGGATGTTACCTGGATGGCACGTTCGGTCGCGGCGGTCATGCCCGCGGCGTGCTGCAGCAGCTGGGCCCGCACGGGCGCCTGCTGGTGATGGACAAGGATCCGGACGCCATCGCAGTGGCCGAGCGTGATTTCGCGCCGGACCCGCGCGTGNCGGTGTTCCGCGGCAGCTTCGCCCAGCTGCTGCAGTGGGACGCCACCGCCGGCGGCCTNGACGGCGTGCTGTTCGACCTGGGCGTGTCTTCGCCGCAGCTGGACGTGGCCGCCCGCGGCTTCAGCTTCGGCAAGGACGGCCCGCTGGACATGCGCATGGACCCGGACAGCGGCGAGAGTGCCGCGCAGTGGCTCAACCGGGTGGAAGAACGCGAGATCGCCGATGTGCTGTGGACCTACGGCGAAGAGCGGCAGAGCCGCCGCATCGCCCGGGCCATCGTGGCCCGGCGTGAGAAGCAGCCGTTCACCCGCACCGCCGAGCTGGCCGAGCTGATCGCCTCGGTGATGCCGCGCGGCAAGGACAAGATCCACCCGGCCACGCGCAGCTTCCAGGCCATCCGCATCCACATCAACCGCGAGCTGGCCGACCTGGAAGCCGGGCTGGATGCCGCCGTGGAGCGTCTCAAGCCGGGTGGCCGGTTGGCGGTGATCAGCTTCCATTCGCTGGAAGACCGCATCGTCAAGCAGTACATGAACCGCCTGGCCAAGGCGCCGCCGGCCAACCGCCGGCTGCCGGAGGCGCACGTGTTCGTGCCCACCCTGGATCTGGTCGGGGGCGCGATCAAGGCCACCGACGAGGAGCTGGCGGCCAACCCGCGTGCGCGCAGTGCCGTGCTGCGCGTGGCAAGCAAGCGCGGGGACGCGGCATGAGCCGGCTGCTGCTGATCATCCTGCTGGCCAGCACCATCGCCTCGGCGATCGGTGTGGTCTTCGTGCGCCACCGCCATCGCCAGACCTTCATCGAACTGGCGCGTGCCGAGCGCGTGCGCGACGACCTGAACATCGAATTCGGTCGGCTGCAGCTGGAACAGGCCACCCTGGCCGAGTCCACCCGGGTGGACCGCGTGGCCCGCGAGAAGCTGGGCATGAAGTTCCCTGAAGCGGCCGACATGGTCGTGGTGCGCCCATGAGCAAGGCCGGCCGCAACCGCGCACGCAACAGCTTCAACCTGCGCCAGCGCCTGCGCTGGGTGGCGCTGGCGCTGGGGCTGTGCTCGGTGTCGCTGGTCGGCCGTGCGGCCTACGTGCAGATCATCAACAGCGATTTCTACCAGCGCCAGGGCGAAGCGCGCTACCTGCGCGAACTGCCGATCAAGACCTCGCGCGGGATGATCACCGACCGCAATGGCGAGCCGGTGGCGGTGTCCACGCCGGTGGCCTCGATCTGGGTCAACCCGCAGGAACTGCTGCGCTCTCCCGAGCGCATTCCCGAGCTGGCCCAGGCGGTGGGCATGAGCGTGGACGAGCTGAGCAGCCGGCTGTCGCAGAAGTCGGACAAGGAGTTCATGTACCTGCGCCGCCGGATCAATCCGGACGACGCCGAGCGGGTCGTGGCGCTGAAGATTCCGGGTGTGGCCGCGCAGCGCGAGTTCCGCCGCTTCTACCCGCAGGGCGAAGCGATGGCGCATGTGCTGGGCTTCACCAACATCGACGACCGTGGCCAGGAAGGGCTGGAACTGGCCTTCGATGAATGGCTGCGCGGCGAAGCCGGCGCCAAGCGGGTCATCCGCAACCGCAAGGGCGAAACGGTGGAAAGCGATCTGCTGCGCGCGGCCGTGCCCGGCAAGGACCTGACGCTGAGCATCGACCGCCGCATCCAGTTCCTGGCCTACCGCGAGCTGCGCAATGCGCTGGTGGAGAACAAGGCGGCGGGCGGTTCGATCGTGATCATGGATGTGGCCACCGGCGAGATCATGGCCATGGTCAACCTGCCCACCTACAACCCGAATTCGCTGGCCGGCGCGATTCCCGATACGCGCCGCAACCGCGCGGTGACCGACCTGGTCGAGCCGGGCTCGACGATGAAGCCGCTGACCATCGCCTCGGCGCTGCAGACCGGCGCGGTCACCCCGTCCACCATCGTGGACACCAACCCCGGCTACATGTCGGTGGCCCGGTTCACCATCCGCGACGTGCCGCGCAACAACGGCGTGCTGGACGTGACCGGGGTGATCACCCGCAGTTCCAACATCGGCGCGGCCAAGATCGCGGCCAAGATGCCGGACCAGACCTTCTACGACTCGGTCCACGCGTTCGGCTACGGTACCCGCCCCGGCAGCGGCTTCCCCGGCGAGTCCGCCGGCGTGCTGCGCCGGCCGGCGAACTGGGATGGCGCCACCAAGACCACCATGTCCTACGGCTATGGCCTGTCGGTGACGCCGCTGCAGATCGCCACCGCCTACGCGGCGCTGGGCAACGGCGGCCGGCTGATTCCGCCGACCTTCGTCAAGGGCCAGCACAACGAGGCCCGCCAGGTGATCTCGCCGGAGGTGGCCAAGGAAGTCGTGGCCATGATGGAAACGGTGGTCACCCAGGGCGGCGCCAAGCAGGCGGCCGTGCTCGGTTACCACGTGGCCGGCAAGACCGGCACTGCGCGCAAGACCGGGCCGGGCGGGTATGAGCGTGGCCACTACAACGCCCTGTTCGCCGGCGTGGTGCCGGCCACCAACCCGCGCTTCGCCACGGTCATCGTCATCAACGATCCGCAGGCCGGCAAGTACTACGGCGGGCTGGTGTCCGCGCCGGTGTTCCACAACGTGATGGAGGGTGCCCTGCGGCTGATGGACGTGGCGCCCGATGACATCCAGTCGTGGCTGGCCGCGCAGCAGTCGGGCAAGACCGGTCATTCGCCGTCGGTGCTGCCGATGCCGCCGGCCGATACCGTGCTGCCCGCCGACGCCGCGGCCGAATTCGACGCTGCGCTGCCTGCCGCGCACGCGCCCCCGTCCCCGCCTGCCGGGGGAACGCAATGAGCCGTACCATGCGCCTTTCGCACCTGCTTCCCGATGTGGCCATCGCCGGCCATGACCCGCTGCTGACCGGCCTGGTGCAGGACAGCCGCGCGCTGCGTGCGGGCGATGCCTTCGTGGCCATCGCCGGCTTCGGCGCGCACGGCCTGGGCTTCGTCGAGCAGGCGCGTGCGGCCGGTGCCAGTGTGATCCTGTTCGAGCCGCCGGCCCCGGCCGACCTGCCGGCCCCGGCCGATGCGATCGCCGTGCCCGGCCTGCGTGCGCGCATGGGCGCGCTGGCGGACCAGTTCCATGGCGCCCCGTCGCGCGCGATGCGCATGGTCGGGGTGACCGGTACCAACGGCAAAACCTCCACCGTGCAGCTGCTGGTGCAGGCCTGGCACCTGCTCGATCTGCCCGCCGGCAGCATCGGCACGCTCGGTGCCGGCCTTTACGGCGCCGTGCAGCCGACCGGCTTCACCACCCCGCTGGTGCTGCAGATGCATGCCCTGCTGGCCCAGCTGCGCGACGACGGCGCGCGCGCGGTGGCGATGGAAGTCAGCTCCCACGCGCTCGACCAGGGCCGGGTGGATGCGGTGCACTTCGATGTGGCGGTGTTCACCAACCTCACCCGCGATCATCTGGATTACCACGGTGACATGGCCAGCTACGGCGCGGCCAAGGCGCGGCTGTTCCACCGCCCGGGCCTGAAGGCGGCCGTGCTCAACCTGGACGACCCGTTCGGCGGCGAGCTGCTCGCCGCGCTGCCGCCGCAGCTGCACGCCATCGGGCTCAGCTCGCGTGGCGACGCGCAGGCGCAGGTGCGGGCCGAGGCGCTGGTCCTCGATGGCCGCGGCATCGCCTTCGATCTGCGCATCGGCGAGGAACGCGCTGCGGTGCGCTCGCCGCTGCTGGGCCGTTTCAACGTGGACAACCTGCTGGCCGTGGCCGGCAGCCTGCACGCCCTGGGCGAACCGCTGGCGCGCATCGCCCCGGTACTGTCGGCGCTGCAGCCGATCCACGGCCGCATGAACCGCCTCGGTGGCCAGGACGGACTGCCGACCGTGGTGATCGACTATGCCCACACCCCCGATGCGCTGGAGCAGGCGCTGCAGAGTCTGCAGGGCCATCTGCAGGGCGAGCTGTACTGCGTGTTCGGCTGTGGTGGCGAGCGCGACGCCGGCAAGCGGCCGCAGATGGCCGCCATCGCCGGACGCCTGGCCCAGCACGTCATCGTCACCGATGACAACCCGCGCGGAGAAGACGGTGACCGCATCGTGGCCGACATCGTGGCCGGCTTCGCCGCCGCCGATGTCGCACACGTGACCGTGCAGCGCAGCCGCGCCCGGGCCATCGGCCTGGCGGTCAAGCGCGCCGGGGCCGGCGATATCGTGCTGGTGGCCGGCAAGGGCCACGAGCCCTACCAGGAAGTGAACGGCGTGCGCCAGGCGTTCGATGACACCGAGGTCGCCGCGGCGGCACTGGCCGCCAAGGCCGGCGTGCTGCACGCGCAGGCCGGGGAGGGCGCCGCATGAAGCGCACCCTGCTCTCGCTGATCGCCCACTGGGCCGGTGGTGAGATCCACGGCGATGANGTGGCCATCGACGCGGTCAGCAACGATACCCGCAGCCTGGGCCCGGGCAGCCTGTACGTGGCGCTGCGCGGTGAGCGCTTCGACGGCCATGACTTCGCCGCCGACGCCCAGCTGCGTGGCGCCGCCGCCGTGCTGGTGGAGCAGCTGCTGCCGCTGGAGNTGCCGCAGGTGCTGGTGGCCGATGCGGAGCTGGCGCTGGCGCGCATCGCTGCGGGCATGCAGCGTGACCGCGCCGCGCAGGTGTTCGCCATTACCGGCAGCAACGGCAAGACCAGCGTGAAGAGCCTGCTGCTGGCGATCCTGCAGCAGGTGGCGCAGGCCGGGCAGGCGGTNGTCTACGCCAACCCGGGCAACCGCAACAACGAGATCGGACTGCCGCTGGCCGTGCTGGACGCGCCGGAAGATGCGGATTTCGCCGTGTATGAAATGGGCGCCGGCAAGCCCGGTGACATCGCCTATCTCACCGACATCGCCCGCCCGCGCTATGCGCTGGTGAACAACATCGCTCCGGCCCACCTGGAGCGCATGGGCAGCCTGCTCGGTGTGGCGCAGACCAAGGGTGCGATCTACGCGGCGCTGCCGGCTGACGGCGTAGCGGTGATCAACGCCGACGATGCCTTCGCGCCCTGGTTCGAGCAGCACATGGTCGGCCTGCCGCCGCGCTGCGCCGTGCTGCGCTACGGCCTGGACCACAGCGCGCAGGTCACCGCGCGCGACATCCGCAGCACCCCGCGTGGCAGCCGGTTCACCCTGGTGACCCCCGGCGGCCAGACCGAAGTGGTGCTGGGCCTGCCGGGCCGGCACAACGTCAGCAACGCGCTGGCCGCGGCCAGCCTGGCGCTGGCCGCCGGCATCGCTCTGCCGCTGATCCAGGCCGGCCTGGCCCACGCCGAGCCGGTTCCCGGCCGGCAGATCGCGCACCAGCTGCGCAACGGGGCGGTGCTGGTGGATGACAGCTACAACGCCAATCCCGGTTCGCTCGCGGCCGCCATCGATGCCCTGGCCGCCAGTGGCGGCCCCGCCTGGCTGGTGCTGGGCGACATGCGCGAACTGGGGCCGGACGCCGAAGCCCTGCATGCCCAGGCCGGCGTGCGCGCGCGTGCGGCCGGTGTGCAACGCCTGTTCACGCTGGGCCCGCTGAGCCAGGCCGCCTCGGCCGCGTTCGGCGAAGGTGGCCAGCATTTCGAAACCCACGANGCGCTGGCACAGGCGCTNCAGCAGCAGCTGCACGAGGGCGTGCACTGCCTGGTCAAGGGCTCACGTGGCAGCGCCATGGACATGATCGTCAAGGCGCTGTTGGCGCAAGGAGAGGAAAGCCCCCATGTTGTATGAACTGGCTCGATGGTTGCAGCAGCTGGAGAGCTCGTTCGGGCTGTTCAACTACCAGACGTTCCGCGCCATCCTGGCGGCGTTGACCGCGCTGTTCCTGTCGCTGTGGATGGGCCCTGCGGTGATCCGCCGGCTGGCCCAGTTCAAGGGCGGTCAGCCGATCCGCAAGGATGGCCCGCAGACCCACTTCTCCAAGGCCGGCACGCCGACCATGGGCGGCTCGCTGATCCTGCTCACGGTCACCCTGTCGGTGCTGATGTGGGCCGACCTGGGCAACCGCTACGTGTGGCTGGTGCTGGCGGTGATGCTGTGCTTCGGCGCCATCGGCTGGTACGACGACTGGATCAAGATCGTGCGCCGCGACCCGAACGGGCTGAAATCGCGCTGGAAGTACCTGCTGCAGTCGATCTTCGGCCTGGCGGCCGGCCTGTTCCTGTTCTACACCGCCGATGTGCCGGCCGCGCTGACCTTCTACATTCCCATGTTCAAGTCGGTGGCGCTGCCGCTGGCCGGCATCGGGTTCGTGGCCATCGCCTACTTCTGGATCGTCGGCTTCTCCAATGCGGTGAACCTGACCGACGGCCTGGACGGGCTGGCCATCATGCCCACGGTGCTGGTGGCCTGTGCGCTGGGTGTGTTCGCCTACGCCTCGGGCAACGTGGTGTTCGCCAACTACCTGCAGATTCCGCAGATTCCCGGTGCCGGTGAACTGGTGATCATCTGTGCGGCCATTGCCGGCGCCGGCCTCGGCTTCCTGTGGTTCAACACCTATCCGGCCATGGTCTTCATGGGTGACATCGGCGCGCTGGCGCTGGGCGCCGTGCTGGGCACCATCGCGGTGATCACCCGCCAGGAGCTGGTGCTGGTGATCATGGGCGGCGTGTTCGTCATCGAGACCCTGTCGGTGATGATCCAGGTGGCCTCGTTCAAGCTNACCGGCAAGCGCGTGTTCAAGATGGCCCCGATCCACCACCACTTCGAATTGAAGGGCTGGCCGGAGCCGCGCGTGATCGTGCGCTTCTGGATCATTTCGGTGGTGCTGGTCCTGGTGGGCCTGGCCACGTTGAAGGTCCGCTGATGAACGACCTGTCGCGCCAGGCAACCCGCCTTGAAGCCATCGCAGGTCGGTTCGACCCGTGGCTGCTGGGCGCGATCATCGCGCTCACCGGCGTGGGNGTGGTGATGGTGGCGTCCAGCTCGATCGCGCTGATGAGCAGCCCGTTCTACTACCTCAACCGCCACCTGATCTTCCTGGCGATCGGCGTGGTGCTGGCGGCGGTGGTGATGCGTACCGAACTCAAGTCGGTCGAGCAGTACAACCAGCTGCTGCTGCTGGGCTGCTTCGCGCTGCTGCTGGTGGTGTTCATTCCCGGCCTCGGCAGCAGCGTGAACGGCGCGCGGCGCTGGATCAACCTGGGCGTGTCCAAGTTCCAGACCGTGGAAGCGGTGAAAGTGCTCTACATCGTCTGGCTGTCCAGCTACCTGGTGCGCTTCCGCGACGAGGTCAACGCTACCTGGCCAGCCATGCTCAAGCCGCTGGGCGTGGCCGGCGCGCTGGTCGTGCTGCTGCTGCTGCAGCCGGACTTCGGTTCTTCCACGCTGCTGCTGGCCATCACCGCCGGCATGCTGGTACTGGGCGGGGTGAACCTGCCGCGGATGTCGATGCCGATCGTGTTCGGCCTGGTGGCGATGACCGCGCTGGCCATCTTCGAACCGTACCGCATGCGCCGCATCACCTCGTTCCTGGACCCGTGGGCCGACCAGCAGGGCGACGGCTACCAGCTGTCCAACGCGCTGATGGCGGTTGGCCGCGGTGAGTGGACCGGCGTGGGCCTGGGCAACTCGGTGCAGAAGCTGTACTACCTGCCCGAAGCGCATACCGACTTCATCTTCTCGGTGACGGCCGAGGAATTCGGCTTCCTCGGCACCTGCGTGATCGTGGCGCTGTACGCGCTGCTGGTGGGCCGCACGTTCTGGCTGGGCATGCGCTGCGTGGAAATGAAGCGCCACTTCTCCGGCTACATCGCCTTCGGCGTGGGGCTGTGGATCAGCATGCAGACCTTCGTGTCCATCGGCGTGAACCTGGGCATCCTGCCGACCAAGGGGCTGACCCTGCCGCTGATCTCCTCGGGCGGCTCCAGCGTGCTGATGACCTGTGTGGCCATGGGCCTGCTGCTGCGGGTGTCCTACGAGCTGGAGCGCGCCGAACGCCGCCACGCGGTGCGCGTGGGCGGGCTGGACGACGACGAGGCGCCGGCACCGGTCCGTCCGGCCGCATCGCGCGATGCCNCCGAGCCGGAAGCGGCCGCTACGCCCGTGCCGTCCGCGGCCCGCGGCACCAGCCGGCTGGCGTCGCGCGTTGAACCGACCTTCGGGAGGCTCGGATGATCGCGGAGCACCCGCCCACCGTGTCCGCACAGCGTCCGGTGATGATTCTCGCCGGCGGTACCGGTGGCCACATCTTCCCCGGCCTGGCCGTGGCCCGCGTGCTGCGTGCGCGTGGCGTGCCGGTGACCTGGCTGGGCGCCGCCGGCGCCATGGAAACCCGGCTGGTGCCCGCGCAGGGCATCGCGCTGGACACGCTGGCGATCACCGGCCTGCGCGGCAAGAGCAAGCTGACCCTGCTGGCCGCGCCGTTCCGCCTGATGCGCGCACTGCGCGCCGCTGGCCTGATCATTGGACAGCGCAGGCCGCGCGCGGTGATCGCCTTCGGTGGCTTCGCCTCCGGGCCGGGCGGCCTGGCCGCGCGCCTGCACGGGCTGCCGCTGCTGGTGCACGAACAGAACCGCGCGCCCGGCCTGACCAACCGCCTGCTCTCGCGCTATGCGCGGCGGCTGCTGACCGGTTTTCCGGGCAGCTTCGCCCAGCGCGAGGAGGCGGTAGGCAACCCCGTGCGTGCCGAGATCGCCGCCATCGACGCACCCGAGCAGCGGCTGGCCGCGCGCCACGGACCGCTGCGCGTGCTCGTGCTCGGCGGCAGCCAGGGCGCGCGTGCGCTCAACAGCGGCGTGCCGCAGGCACTGGCCGCGCTGGGCACGCAGGTGCCGGTGCAGGTCCGCCACCAGAGTGGCGAGAAACTGCATGCCGAAGCGGTGCAGGCCTACGCCGACGCGGCGCCTGCGCCGGGTGCGGTGCAGTACGAGGTCACACCGTTCATTGCCGACATGGCCGCGGCGTTCGCCTGGGCCGATCTGGTGGTGTGCCGTGCCGGTGCCTCGACCCTGGCCGAACTGTGCGCGGTCGGTGTGGGCAGCGTGCTGGTGCCATTCCCCGCCGCGGTGGACGACCACCAGACGCGCAACGCCGAGTACCTCGCCGAGCGCGGCGCGGCGGTGTTGCTGAAGCAGGATGCAACGCTGGCCGACGGCATTGCCGCGCTGCTGCGCGAACTGAACGACAATCCCGCCCGCCGCATGCAGATGGCCCAGGCCGCGCGTGCCTTGGCCAAGGTCGATGCCGCTGAGCGCATCGCCGACATCATTCTCGAGGAAGCCGTATGAAGTACTCCACGCGCCCGTGCGCCGCCGCCCTGCGGAGCCGCGCATGATCCGCCGCCTGCACGACACCAGCGACCTGGTCCGCGCGTTCCCGCGCGTGCATTTCGTCGGCATCGGCGGCACCGGCATGAGCGGCATCGCCGAAGTCATGCTGACCCTGGGCTATGAAGTGTCCGGTTCGGACAATGCCGACAACACCGCCACGCGCCGGCTGGCCGGGCTGGGTGCGCGGATCATGCGCGGTCACTCGGCCGCCAACGTGCTGGGCACCGACTGTGTGGTGGTGTCCAGCGCCATCCGCGAAGACAACCCCGAGCTGATGGAAGCGCGCAGCCAGCGCATTCCGATCATGCCGCGCGCGGCCATGCTGGCCGAACTGATGCGCTTCCGCCGCGGCATCGCCGTGGCCGGCACGCACGGCAAGACCACCACCACCAGCCTGACCGCGGCGGTACTGAGTGAAGGCGGTCTGGACCCGACCTTCGTGATCGGCGGGCAGCTGCTGGCGGCGGGCGCCAACGCCAAGCTGGGCAGCGGACAGTGGCTGGTGGCCGAGGCCGACGAAAGCGATGGCAGCTTCCTGCGCCTGAATCCGCTGATGTCGGTCATCACCAACATCGATGCCGACCACCTGGAAAACTACGGCAACGACTTTGCCCGGGTGCAGGCGGCCTTTGCCGAATTCCTGCAGCGCCTGCCGTTCTACGGCCTTGCGATCCTGTGCATCGACGACCCGGAAGTGGCGGCGCTGGCAGCGAGTACCCCGCGCCACGTGATGAGCTACGGGCTCAGCGCGCATGCCGATGTGCGTGCGGAAAACGTGGTGCAGGAGGGCGCGCGGATGCGCTTCACCCTGCGCCTGCCGCAGGGCACCAGCCAGGACGTGGTGCTGGCACTGCCGGGTAGGCACAACGTGCTCAATGCGCTGGCCGCCGCGGCGGTGGGCTGGCAGCTCGGCGTGGCACCGGATGCCATCGCGCGGGCACTGGAAAGCTTTGCCGGCGTCGGCCGTCGCTTCAACGATCTGGGTGAAGTGACCACGGCCACGGGAGCGAAGGTGCGCATCATTGATGATTACGGCCATCACCCCAGCGAACTTGAGGCCGTGTTCGCCGCCGCGCGCGGCGGCTGGTCCGACAAGCGCCTGGTGGTGGCCTTCCAGCCGCACCGTTACAGCCGTACCCGCGACCAGTTCGACAAGTTCGCCGCGGTGCTGTCCAGCGTGGATGCGCTGGTGCTGAGCGAGGTATACCCGGCCGGCGAAGAGCCCATTGCCGGCGCCGATTCGCATGCGCTGGCACGTGCGATCCGTGCCCGTGGCCGCAGCGAGCCGGTGGTGGTGGGCAAGGCCACCGAGCTGTCCAGCGTGCTGCCGGACGTGCTGCAGGACGGTGACCTGCTGCTGATGATGGGCGCCGGCGATATCGGCGCGGTGGCCACCCACATCGCGGTGGAAGGTTTCGGCGTGGAGGCCGCACCATGAGCGCGTTGAATTTCCCGGCGCCGCGCTGCACCGACCCGGCCGCCTTCGGTCGCGTGGCGGTACTGCTTGGCGGCACCTCCAGCGAGCGCGAGGTCTCCCTGGATTCGGGCCGCAACGTGCTGCAGGCGTTGCAGGCCCGTGGCGTGGACGCGGTGGCGGTCGATGGCATTCCCGCGCTGGCCGCCGCGCTGGCCGCCGGCAGCATCGACCGGGTGTTCAACATCCTGCACGGCCACAACGGTGGCGGTGAGGACGGCATCGTGCAGGGGCTGATGGCAGCCTTCGGCGTGCCGTACACCGGCTCGGACGTGCTCGGCTCGGCACTGAGCATGGACAAGATCCGCACCAAGCAGGTCTGGCTTTCGCTCGGCCTGCCCACCCCGCAGTACCGCCGCGTGACCGCTGCCGACGTGCACGCGAACGCGGCCGAGCTGGGGCTGCCGGTGGTGGTCAAGCCGGCGAACGAAGGCTCCAGCGTGGGCATCAGCCGGGTGACCGATGCGGCCGGGCTGGATGACGCGGTGGCGCTGGCCGCGCGGTACGACGGCCAGCTGCTGATGGAGCAGATGGTGGTGGGTGACGAGCTGACCGTGGCGATCCTGGGCGATGTGGCGCTGCCGTCGATCCGCATCGTGCCCAAGGGCCAGTGGTACGACTACGCTGCCAAGTACATCGCCGACGACACCCAGTACCTGTGCCCGGGCCTGGACGGCGACGCCGAACAGGAGATCGGCCGGCTGGCACTGGCCGCGTTCCGTGCCGCCGGTTGCCGCGGCTGGGGCCGCGTGGACGTGATGCGCGACCGCCAGAGCGGCCGCCTGTACCTGCTGGAAGTGAACACCGCCCCGGGCATGACCAGCCATTCGCTGGTGCCCAAGGCCGCCGCGCAGGCCGGCATCGGCTTCGAGGAACTGGTCTGGCGCGTGCTGGAACAGACCCTGCCGGCCAACACGCAGGAGCCCGCCCACGCATGAACGCGGTGCTGCGCATCTTCGTCTGGCTGTTGGCGCTCGCGGTCGTGGCGCTGCCGGTCGTGGCCGTGCTCAACGGCTGGGTCGGCGCCGAGCGCTGGCCGCTGGCGAAGCTGCGCGTGCACGGCGAGTTCAAGCGGGTGCCGGCCGAACAGCTGCAGCATGTGCTGCTGCCGTATGCGCGCAGCGGCTTCTTCGCGGTGAAGCTGCAGGATGCCCAGGCCGCCATCGAGGCGCTGCCGTGGGTGGAGAGCGCCCGGGTGCGCAAGCAGTGGCCCGACGTGCTGGAAGTGACCCTGGTCGAACACAAGCCGTTCGCCCGCTGGGGCGGCGACCGCCTGCTCTCCGAGCAGGGCAAGCTGTTCCCCACGCCGCGCAAGCTGGCCGACCTGAAGCTGCCGGAGCTGGACGGCCCGGACAGCCAGACCGAAGAAGTGGTGGCGCTGTACAACGACGCGCGCGCGCTGTTCGCCCCGGCCGGGGTGGACGTGGTGCGGGTGAGCATGGATGCACGCGGCAGCTGGTCGCTGCTGCTGAGCAACGGCACCGAAGTGGTGGTGGGCCGTGACGATGCCCGCTCGCGGCTGCAGCGCTTCGTGCGCGTGCTGCCGCAGCTGGCCAACCAGGCCGCGCCGATCGAGCGCGCCGACCTCCGTTATACCAATGGCTTCACGCTCAGCTGGGGCACCCCGGCGGCGGACGCGCCGGCCACCTCGGCACGAAGGACGCAGGAACAGACATGAATCGCAAGGGTGACAAATCGCTGATCGTTGGCCTGGACATCGGCACCTCCAAGGTGGTGGCGCTGGTGGGCGAGTATTCACCGGGCAACCCGATCGAGGTGATCGGCATCGGCTCGCACGAGTCGCGCGGGCTGCGCCGCGGTGTGGTGGTGGACATCGAATCGACGGTGCAGTCGATCCAGCGCGCGG
>JGI26057J44791_1000151_pt1 | contig 16201 bp, 12 predicted proteins | sample HigsolmetaGSP19D_FD_44791 | JGI IMG/M metagenome (IMG submission 44791) | reverse complement strand
GGCGGCCGGGCAGGAACTGGATACCGCGCAACGACATGCCTACCGTACGCGCCTGCACCGGCTCGATGACGGCCTGCAGCAGCAGGCCAGCGCGTTCGCCGGCGGCCTGATGGAGGCCGCCACGCTGGTGCGCCGGGCAACATTCGCGGTAAGCGTGCTGTCGGTGGTGTGCATCACGTTGCTGGCNGTGCTGTTGGCCAGGCGGGTGCGCAACGATATCTACGAGCAGGAAAGCCGTTTCCGCGCCGCGTTCTACCAGGCGCACGTCGGCATGCTGAAGATGGACGAGGACGGCCGGGTGCGGGAAGCCAACCAGGCGCTGGCCGATATTCTCGACCTGACCATGGAAACCCTGCTGGACCTGCACCTGGCCGATCTGCTCGTGGAAGGCGAACTGGTGCTGGATGGACAGGGCGGCATCGACTGGCCGCTGCAGCTGCGGCCGGGCGAACTGCGCTTCCGCCGCAGTGACGGGGGACTGCTCTGGGGGCGCTGGAGCGGCACCGTGGTACCGCTGGGCAAGGGGCGGATCTCGGTGTTCGCGATCGTGGAAGATGTCTCGCAGGCCCACGCGCTGGCGCGGGAAGTGGAGCACCATGCCAGCCATGATCCGCTGACCGGGCTGATCAACCGCCATGAGATCGAGCGGCTGCTGGACCGGGCGCTGCAGCAGGTGCGCAGCAACGGTGGGGTGCATGCGCTGTGCCACCTCAACCTGGATTACTTCAAGCTGGTCAACGATACCGCCGGCCATGCCGCCGGTGACCAGATGCTGCGCGCCTTCGCCGATCACCTGAAGGGGGCGGTGCGCGAGCATGACTGGGTCGGCCGGCTCGGCGCGGACGAGTTCGCGCTGCTGTTGTGCAATGCCACCCAGGACGAGGCCAAGCAGATCCTGCAGCGGGTGATCCGCAATCTGGGCCAGATCAGCCTGCAGCTCTCCCCCGGCATGCCGGCGGTGAGCTGCAGCGTGGGGGTGCTGGAGATCACGGCCGACGCGCCGGACGTGAACTGGGTGATGAGTGCGGCCGACAGCGCCTGCTACGCCGCCAAGCAGGCCGGGCGCAACCGGGTGCACTGCTTCAACGAAACCCGCATGGCGCTGGCCGAGCGTCGCGAGGACGCCGAACGCCTGCGGCGGGTCATCCAGGCGATCGCGGACAACCGCATGGTGCTGCATGCCCAGCGCATCGCCCATGCCGATGATCCCGAGCGGCTGCACTACGAGGTCCTGGTGCGCATGCGCGACACCGATGGCACGCTGCACGGACCGGCGGCGTTCATCGCAGCGGTCGAGCGCTACGGGCTGGGCATGTCGCTGGACCGCTGCGTGCTGTCGATGCTGTTCCGCCACCTGCAGCTGTGCCCGGCGCATGTGCGCGCGCTGGGCCTGTGCAACGTCAACGTGTCCGCCCAGTCCATCGCCGAGCCGACCTTCCTGGCCTTCGTCGTGGACCTGCTGGAGCGCAACCGCACGCTGGCCACGCGGCTGTGCTTCGAGATCACCGAGACCGCCGTGATCAGCAACGTCTCCCAGGCGCGCGGGTTCATCGAGGCGGTGAAGGCACGCGGCTGCCGTATCGCGCTGGATGATTTCGGCTCGGGCGTGTCCTCCTTTGCCTACCTGCGCCAGCTGCCGGCGGACCTGCTGAAGATCGACGGCGCGTTCGTGCGCGACATGCAGGCCGACCCGGTCAGCCGCGCCACGGTGCGTGCCATCGCGGCGCTGGGGCGCGAGCTGGAGCTGGAGGTGGTGGCCGAATGGGTGGAGGACGAGGAGACTGCTGCCCAGCTGACCGCGATGGGGGTACAGGGGCTGCAGGGGTATGCGATCGAGCGTCCGCTGCCGCTGGAGCGGCTGACCCAGCCGGGGCTGTGGCCGGTGCGCCGGGGACAGGGCGGCCCGGGCAGTCCGCCGGTCCGCGCCTGAGATGTCGGCAACGGAGCGGACACGGCCTGGCAGGTACTGCAATAATGCCGACGGGACGCGGAACGTGGCGCGGGTTGCGCGCACGCAGCAAGGGACAGGTGGTCAGTGCGTTGCTGGACGATCAGGGGGGCGGGCTTGCTGGAACGGTTCACGCTGCTGTGCGTGTGCGCCCTGCTGTTGGCGCCCCTCGGCGCGTGGGCGACGCCGCAGCCCGGTCACGATTATGTGCTGCTGGGCCGCGCCACGGTGGAGCCCACCCCCCACCGTGCCTGCGATCCGCGTGAGCTGGGCAGCCGCCGCCAGCAGCTGCTGGTGCCCGCACCGCCCGGCGGCTGGTCCGGCCAGCCGCAGTCGCTGGATGTCTTCAACGTGCTGGCCGGTGAGGTCAGCCTGAAACACGGTGACCGTGAGATCTGCGGCAACATGAACGACGCGCGCACCCGCGATTCGCGCTTCCGCGCCGGGATCGGCATCGTGATCGTGCCACCGGCCGGCAGCGTGGAACCGATCGCCGTCTCCTGGCCGCAGCCGCTGAAAGCGCGCTGGGGACCCACNCTGCTGCTGGGCGCGCCCAGCCCNGTGCAGCAGAACGACACCGCGCGGTTGCTGGTCCGTGCAGCCTGCATCGCGGTGGCGCTGGCATTGGCGCTGTCGGCCTTGATGGGCTATCTGAGCGCGCGCGACCGCACCTTCCTGGCCTACGTGGGCGTGTGTGCCGTCTTCATGGTCTGGCAGGCCCTGGTCAGCGGGCTGGGCGGCTATCTGTATCCCTGGCTGCCGGTGGGGCTGGTGGACATCGCCTGGGTGGTGGGGGTGACCGCGCTGACGGTGGCACTGCTGCTGCCGGTGCTGTGGTGGCTCAACGGCGGGCTGCGCCGATGGCCGCGCTCCACCGTGCTGCTGCGTGCGCTGGGTGGCCTGATGGCGGTGATGCTGGCGCTGCTGCCGTGGCTGGGATGGCACGCGATGGGCTGGGCGACACGGGCGCTGGAGGCGGTCTACATGCTGGGCTGCGTGCTGGCGCTGGGCGCCGGGGTGTGGTCGTGGGCGCACCGTGACCGCTGGGCGCTGGTCGGTCTGGCGGCGGTGGTACCGTTCCTGGTGATGATCGTGGCGGACCTGGTCGGCGCGCAATGGCTGCTGGCCTACCGGGTGGAGTCGCTGCAGCTGTCGCTGACCTGGCTGCTGATGATGGCCGCCTACGCACTGAACCAGCGCCTGGGGCGNCTGCGCGAACAGCGCGACGAGATGCGGCAGCTGGCTGACACCGATGCGCTCACCGGGCTGGGCAACCGCCGCGCCGGGCTGCGCCAGCTGGCCACACGCATGTCCCAGGCCGGCGCCGATGCGCCGCTGGCGATCGGTTTCCTGGACATTGACCTGTTCAAGGACATCAACGACCGTCATGGCCATGAAACGGGCGATGCGGTGCTGGTCGCGGTGGCCGCCGCCCTGCGCGGCTGCGTGCGCCACCATGAGGAGGTGTTCCGCATGGGCGGGGAGGAGTTCCTGCTGGTGCTGCCGGGCTGTTCCGGTGCGCAGGCCGCCGCGCGCCTGGACCAGGTGCGCCAGCGCATCCTTGATGCCGGTGAGAGCCTGCAGGTGAATGGTCTGCGGGTGACCGCCAGCATCGGGCTGGCGCAGTGGCGGCGGGGCCAGGACGATCTGGCTGGACTGCTGCGGCGGGCCGACCACGCCATGTATGCGGCCAAGCGCGCCGGGCGCAACCGGGTGATGGACGGTGAACAGCTGGAAGCGCCTTCGGTCTGGGCCACTGACGTGCGGCGGGCCGATGCCGGATAATGCCGGCATGACCACCCGACTCAACAAATACATCGCCGAAACCGGCTTCTGCTCGCGCCGCGAGGCCGACCGTCTGATCGGCGAACGCCGCGTCACCGTCAATGGACACCCCGCCGGAACCGGCGCCGTGGTGGGCGAGGACGATACCGTGCTGGTCGACGGCCAGCCCCTGCGTGCACGTGCCGCGCGCCGCCCCGGTGCCCGCCGGCATGTGTACATCGCGCTGAATAAGCCGGTCGGCGTCACCTGCACCACCGAAAGCTCGGTGAAGGGCAATATCGTGGACTTCGTGGGCCACGAGCAGCGCATCTTCCCGGTCGGCCGGCTGGACAAGGATTCGGAAGGACTGATCCTGCTGACCAGCAATGGCGACATCGTCAACCAGATCCTGCGCGCCGAGAACGGCCACCAGAAAGAGTACCTGGTGGCGGTGAACAAGCCGGTCACCGATGAATTCCTGCGCGGCATGGCCCGCGGCGTGCGCATCCACGACCAGATGACGCTGCCGTGCCGTGCCACGCGCATCGCCAAGTTCGGCTTCCGCATCGTGCTGCAGCAGGGCCTGAACCGGCAGATCCGCCTGATGGCGGCCGAGTTCGGCTATCGGGTCACGCAGTTGCGCCGCGTGCGCATCGACAACATCAAGCTCGCCGCGCTCAAGCCGGGGCAGTGGCGCAACCTGACTGAACAGGAACTGCGGGGGCTGCTGCCGCAGCAGGTGGAGTGGTAACGGCAATCCGTTCGCGGCCGCTGGTCTATAGTGGTCTGCGACCTGCCGGAAAATGATGATCCGTGATCAAGCCCGACAAGCCCCGCAATGAAGCGCAGCGCCTGCAGGCGCTGCACCGCTACAGGATCCTCGACTCCGCGCGCGAGCAGTCGTTCGAGGACCTGGTGACCATCGCCAAGGCGGTGTGTGGCACCTCCATGGCCGCGGTCAGCCTGATCGATGCCGAGCGCCAGTGGTTCAAATCGATGCACGGCATCGACGCCAGCGAGAACCTGCGCAGTGAGTCCATGTGCGGCCACGCGATCCTGCAGCCGCAGGAAGTGATGGTGGTGGAGGACGCGCGGCAGGATGTGCGCTTCCACGACAACCCGGTGGTGGTGGGCGAGCCGCATGTGCGCTTCTATGCCGGTGCGCCACTGCTGAGCAGCGACGGGCTGCCGCTGGGTACGCTGTGCGTGTTCGACGCCCACCCGCAGCACCTGCAGCCGCAGCAGACCGAGGCGCTGGCCGCGCTGTCGCGGCAGGTCATGCTGGTGATGGAGCTGCGCCGGTTCGCGCTGGACATCCAGCAGCACATGCTGGAACGCGAGGACTACGAGCGGCTGCTGGGCGAATACCATGAAGTGCTGCTGGCGCAGAACGCCGACCTGACCGAGCAGAGCCGCACCGATCCGCTGACCGGGCTGCCGAACCGGCGTGCCTTGTCCGCCGCGCTGGAGGTCGCCGTACAGGATGCCGAGGGGCGGCCGCGGCGCACCTGCGTGGCCCTGTTGGACATTGACCACTTCAAGCGCATCAACGATNTCCAGGGGCATGCCACCGGTGACCGCGTGCTGGCCGAACTGGGCGCGCTGCTGCGTGCGCACTTCGCTGGCGCCGGCATGGCCGCCCGCTATGGCGGCGAGGAGTTCGTGGTGCTGATGCCCGATACCGATCTGGTGGCGGCGCAGCTGCAGTGTGATTTCCTGCGCATGGCGGTAGGTGAGCTGCCGCTGGGCTTCCCGGTCACGGTGAGCATCGGCGTGGCCGCGCACCGTGCCGGGGAAAGTACCGATGCCACCGTGCAGCGTGCCGACGAAGCGCTGTACCGCGCCAAGGCCAACGGCCGCAACCGGGTGGCACTGGCAGACTGAGCGGCGGCGGGGCGTGCCCGCCGGCGTTCACTCCACCACGTTGCGCGCTTCGGCGGTGCCCAGCAGTTCCGGGTGCTGCACCGGGCGGCGGCGGTTGAGCAGCGGGTGCAGGAACACCGCACCGACGATGATGGCCACGCCCAGATAGAACCACGGGGTCACTTCATGCTGCTCGCGCAGCAGCACGATGGCCAGCAGCACGGCGTACACCGGCTCCAGGTTGGTCACCAGCTGCACCGTGTAGGCACTGAGGTGGCGCAGGGCCACCAGGGCAAGCGCGAACGGCAGCAGCGTGCACACGCCGGCCAGCACCAGCAGCAGCAGCCCGTCGTGCAGGTCCGGCAGCACCCACAGCGGGCTGGCCAGGGCCGGCAGCAGGTAGGGCAGCAGCGGTGCCAGCAGGGTCAGGGTGAGCGTGCCGGCGCCCAGTTCCAGCGCGGTCACGGTGAGCGGATCGGCGTGGCTGACCAGGCGTTTGTTGAACGAGCCGAAGATGGCCACCAGCAGCGCCGACAGCGCGCCGACCAGCACGCCCAGCCGCATGCCATCGGGCACGCCCCCCACCACCAGCGCCACCCCGGGCAGCACGGCCAGGCCGAAGGCCAGCTCGCGCGGCTGGAAGGGCCGCTTGGCCACCCAGGGTTCGATGATGGAGGTGAACACCGGCGCCAGCGCGATGCAGGTGGCGGCCACCGAGGCATTGGCCAGCTTCACCGCGCCGTAGAAGGTCAGCCAGTGCAGCGCTACCAGCGCGCCGATGCCGGCGTACCCGGCCACCAGCCGCAGCGGCAGGGTACGCAGCCCGCGCCAGACGCGCGGCAGCAGGGCCAGCATCGCCACCACCAGCAGCATGCGCCACCACACCAGCGGCAGCGCGGGCAGGGTGATCAGCTTGCCGAGGATGGCGGTCACGCCCCACAACAGGACACAGAAGTGGATCTGCCACAGCGCTTTGCGGGTATCGGGTGTGCTCATCGGGCGTATTGTGCGGCATGCACGCCGCTGCAGGTACGGGGTCGCTCCCCCTCCTATGGCAGGGGCAGGCGCGGGCGCGCACCGGTACCATCGGGCCAGACCCTGTTGGCGCCCGTCATGGCGGCGCTTCCCCTGTGCGGAGATGTGGATGAACACCTGGATTGGAGGCGCCGTGCTGCTGGCCGGCACGACCCTGGCGGGCGCGGCCGTGGCGGCCGAGCCGACGACCCCGGCGCAGCTGCAGCAGCTTGATGCCACGGTGGAGCGCGTGCGCGCGCAATTCGATGTGCCCGGCATTGCCGTGGCCGTGGTGAAAGACGGCCAGATCGTGCTCGAGCGCGGCTGGGGCGTGCGCGAGCACGGCAAGCCCGACCCGGTGCAGGCCGATACGCTGTTCGCCATCGCGTCCAACACCAAGGCGTTCACCGCCACCGCGCTGAACCTGCTGGCCGAGGACGGCAAACTGTCCCTGGATGACAAGGTCATCGACCACCTGCCCGCGTTCCGCATGTCCGATCCGTTCGTGACCGGCCAGATGACGGTGCGCGATCTGCTGTCCCACCGCAGCGGGTTGAGCCTGGGGGCCGGCGACCTGCTGTTCTGGCCGACCACCGGCTACAGCAATGCCGAGGTGGTGCAGCGGTTGGGCCAGGTGCCGCTGAAGGGCGGGTTCCGCGAGCGCTATGCCTACGACAACATCCTCTACGCGGTCGCCCAGCAGCTGGTGGAGCAGGTTTCGGGCATGGGGTTCCAGCAGTTCCTGCAGACCCGCATCTTCGACCGGGTGGGCATGACCGGCACCCGCTACAACGCCGATCACCTGCAGCCCGGCGACCGCGCGGCGGTCGGGCACGCGAAGTACGATTTCACCGAACTGCGCACGGTGGCACCGCTGACCTGGTCGAACAATGCCGGCGCCGGCGGGCTGTATTCCAGCGCCCACGACATGGCACGCTGGATGCAGGTGCAGCTGGCCGAGGGCCGCCTGGCCGATGGCACCGCGCTGTTCAGCCCGGCCACGCAGCAGCAGATGTGGCAGATGATCACCCCGCAGAGCATCGCCACCCCGGCGGTACCGGAGCTGGCGCCGGCACGGCCGAACTTCGCCGGCTATGGCCAGGGCTGGAGCCTGAGCGACTATCGCGGGCAGAAACTGGTGTGGCACACCGGCGGCTGGCCGGGCATGGTGTCCCGGCTGACCCTGGTGCCTGGGCACAAGCTGGGTGTGGTGGTGCTGACCAACCAGGAAGTGGGGGCGGCGTTCAATGCGATCACTCTGAGCGTGCTGGATGCCTACCTGGGGGGCCAGCATGACTGGGTGGACGCCTATGCCAAGGCGGTGGCCAAGGGCCAGGACAAGGCGGACGCGGCATGGGCCGCCCACCAGGCGGCGCGCGACCGCCGCAGCACGCCCTCGCTGCCGCTGGCCGATTATGCCGGCCGCTACCGCGACCGCTGGTACGGCGACATGCAGATCAGCTCAGAACGCGGTGGCCTGCGCCTGCGCTTCGCGCAGACCGCCCAGCTCAGCGGCCGGCTGGAGCACTGGCAGCACGACACCTTCATCGTGCGCTGGGATGACCGCTCGCTCAATGCCGACGCCTTCGTCAATTTCAGCCTGGATCCGGACGGCCAGGTGCGCGATGTGCGGCTGCAGGCCATCTCCGAATTGACCGACTTCAGCTTCGATTTCCAGGACCTGCTGTTCACCCCGCTGAAGTAGCGGGGGCCGCCGCTGCGGGGTGTGCACGGGGGCCGTGGGATACTCGGCCCGTCCCGCACGAGCGACTGCGATGTACCGTTGGTTTGAATCCCTGATTCCCGTGTTTCCCCCAGTGGATGCACGCATGCCCCCGCGCGGGGTGGTGCGTTTCTACCTGCACTACCTGCGTCCGATATGGCCGGTGCTGCTGGCCACGCTGGTGGCCGGGCTGCTGCTGGCGCTGGTGGAAGTGGCCATGTTCGATTTCCTGGGCCGCATCGTCGACATGGTGGCCGAGAAGCCGGGGACGGATTTCTTCCAGCGCCATGCCCGCGAGCTGCTGTGGATGCTGGCCGTGTGCGTGCTGGCGCGGCCGCTGCTGGTGGCCGTGCACAACCTGCTGGTGAACCAGGCCATCGTGCCCGGCCTGAGCAACCGCTCGCGCTGGCTCATGCACAACTATGTGGTGCGGCAGAGCCTGTCGTTCTTCCAGAACGATTTCGCCGGCAGCATGGCCAACCGGGTGATGCAGACCGGCACGTCGCTGCGCGAATCGGCGGTGCAGATGGTCGATTCGCTGTGGTACATCCTGGTCTACACCGGCACGGCGCTGGTGCTGTTCGCGCAGGCGGACTGGCGGTTGATGGTGCCGCTGATCCTGTGGATGCTGGCCTACGTGGTGATCATGGTGTACTTCGTGCCGCGCGCCAAACAGCGTGCGTGGATCGCCTCCGAAGCGCGGTCCAAGGCGATGGGGCGCATCGTGGACGGCTACACCAACATTCCCACCCTGAAACTGTTCGCCCACGGCGGGCAGGAGCAGGCCTATGTGGCCGAATCCATCCAGGAGCTGGCACAGAAGCATCGCGCGCAGACCCGGGTCACCACCGGCATGGATCTGAGCATCTCCATCGTCAACGGGCTGCTGATCGCCGGCACCTGCGCGCTGTCGCTGTGGCTGTGGAACGCCGGCAGCATCAGTGTGGGCGCCATCACCCTGGCCACCGGTCTGGTGATCCGCATCCACAACATGTCCGGCTGGATCATGTGGACGATCAACGGCATCTTCGAGGACGTGGGCACGGTACAGGACGGCATCACCACCATTTCCCAGCCGTTGACCGTACAGGACCGCGATGACGCGGTGCCGCTGCAGGTGCGCCAGGGCGAGGTGCGCTTCGAGGACGTGCATTTCCACTACGGCAAGCAGGGTGGGGTGATCGCCGGCCTGGACCTGCGCGTGAAACCGGGCGAGAAGATCGGGCTGGTCGGCCCGTCCGGTGCCGGCAAATCCACCCTGGTCAACGTGCTGCTGCGGCTGTACGACCTGGAGAGCGGGCGCATCCTGATCGATGGCCAGGATATCGCCACTGTCACCCAGGAAAGCCTGCGCCACCAGATCGGCGTGGTGACCCAGGACACGTCGCTGCTGCACCGNTCNATNCGTGACAACCTGCTCTACGGCCGTCCCGACGCCAGCGAGGAGCAGCTGCGCGCGGCGGTGGCCAAGGCGCGTGCCGATGGGTTCATTGAAACCCTGGTGGACGGGCAGGGCCGGCGCGGGTACGACGCGCATGTGGGCGAGCGCGGGGTCAAGCTGTCCGGCGGCCAGCGCCAGCGCATCGCCATTGCGCGCGTGCTGCTCAAGGACGCCCCGGTGCTGGTGCTGGACGAGGCGACCTCGGCGCTGGATTCGGAGGTGGAAGCGGCCATCCAGGACAGCCTGGACGAACTGATGGGCGGCAAGACCGTCATCGCCATCGCCCACCGTCTGTCCACCATCGCGCGGATGGACCGCCTGGTGGTGATGGACCAGGGACGCATCGTGGAAACCGGCAGCCACGCCGAGCTGATCGCCGCCGGTGGTCTGTATGCGCGGCTGTGGGCCCGGCAGACGGGCGGTTTCGTCGCCGCGGGGGGAGAGGCCGAGGCGCCGGGAGCCTGATACGGCAACGGCCCGGGAATACCCGGGCCGTTGGCTGCGGCATCGCGGCAGCGCCTGTTTACTCGATCGGCTGGCCCATCATCAGCTGGCGGGCGAAGCGCACCGGCGGTGCACCGTAGGACAGCATCTGGTCGTGGTACGCCTTCAGGTTGAAGTCCGCCCCCAGCTTGTCCTGCATTGCCTTGCGCGTGTCGAAATGCTCCTGCGCGCCCACGAAGTAGGTCGGCAGCTGCGCCGAGGTCAGCTGCGCGCGCGTCCACTTGCCGGCGGCTTCGCTTTCCTGCTGGAACGCATCGTGGGTCATCAGGTGCATCGCCTGCTCGCGGGTCCAGTTGCCCACGTGCACGCCCTGGTCCAGGATCGCGTTGGAAATGGTGCGCAGGTAGAACTTCAGCTGGACCAGGTGGAACAGCGGATCGTTGTCCAGGTAGCCCTGCTCCTGCATCATGCGCTCGGTGTAGACCGCCCAGCCTTCGGCGAACAGTCCCGAGCGCAGCACCGCGCGCAGGGTGGAGGGGAACTTGGCCGAATGCCAGCCTTCCAGGTAATGGCCCGGCGTGCCTTCATGGATGCTCAGCAGGTGGATCATCCGGGTGTTGTACTCACGCAGGAACGAGTCGACCTGGGGGGTGCTCCAGTCCTCCGGAATCGGCGAGACCGCGTAGAAGGTCTTCAGGTTCTTGTCCAGCGGACCGGGCGAATCGCAGTACGCCACGGCCACGCCGCGCTGGAACTCGGGCATCAGGATGATTTCCACCGGTGCGTCCGGCAGGGTCATCAGGTCATGCTCGCGCACGAATGCGGTGGACTGGTCCAGCGCGGCCTTGGCGGCCTCCACGACCTTGTCGCGGGCCGGCTTGTCCGCATAGGCCAGCTCCAGGGCGGCTTCAATGGCCTTCTGCTGCTGTGCGTCGTCCGGCTGGGCCGGCAGCGGCGGCGCGCCGGGCACGTCCTTGAGCACCTTCTGGGCAATGGCGTACATGTCGCCGCGTACCCGCGTCAGTTCGGCGCGCGCACGCGTACCGATCTCCTGCCGCGACAGCGACGAGTTCAGCGCGAACTTCAGCTTCTGGTCGTACAGCGCCGCACCGATGCGGAACTCCCCCTTGGCATTGGGGACCAGCGTGCCGTCCAGCCAGGCCTGCTGTTCGTCCACGGCCTTCTTCAGGCCCTCGATGGCCGCCTGCAGACGCTGCTGCTCGGCCTGCGGCAGCTCACCCACATGCGGGGTGATGAACGTATCGACGATGCTCAGGATGCCGCGGTTCTGGCGCGCGACCGTCTCGGCATGCACCTTGGGCACACGGGCCGGGTCCAGGTTCTCGCGCGCCTGCGCGAAGATCTGCGGAATCTTCTCCATGCGGGCGGTCGCCGAGGCCAGGCGCTCGGGCAGCGGTGCGAATTCGCGGGCCATCAGGCCGTACAGCGCGCTGCCGGCCAGGCCGTTGTAGATCTGCGGATCCCACTGGGCGGACTTCAGCACCTCGGCCGACCAGATCTCCGACTGCAGCTGGTTGCGCAGGATGGCCGCATCGACCTGGTTCTCGCGGCTCAGCCCGGCCACGTCCACCTTGTCCAGCTCGGCCAGCAAGGCCTTGTAGGCCGCCAGGGTCTTCTGCTGGCCGGCGGCGCTGAGGTCGTCGATCTGGCTGTCGTAGCGGTGGTCGCCGATCTGCGTGGCACTGACCGGCGACAGCTGCATCCAGGTATCCAGCGCACGCTTGGACAGCCCCGCGAAGGCNGCATCCGCGGCGGCGGTGCCGGCCTGCGCACTGCCGGCGGACGNGGCGGCGGTTGTGGGGGCGTCGGCCTGCTGGCAGCCGGACAACGCGGCCATCAGGGCAAGGGCAAGAAGCTGCGGGCGCATCGGCGATCCTGTACGGAGAACAAGGGGCGAGCATAGGCGCTCACGCGCGGCTTGTCGCCGTGCCAAACGCTTACCCGCGCCCCGGTTCCCCGATCACCGCTCGTCCGTGTGAGGGGGCTCAGCCCTCGTCGGTCTCGTATTCGACGAACACATCCAGTTCCAGCGCCAGCTCCTGCACCGCATCGCGGACCTTCTGCGCGGTGCTCTCATTGCCGACTTCCACTTCCAGCTCGTGGATCCCCGGGCCGATGTCATCGGACAGGCCGGCCGAACTGGAGTCATCGTCGTCCATGTGCGGCATCAGGTCGTCGGTTTCCTCCACGTGCTCGATGCCTTCCAGGCTCTGCAGCAGGTCGCTGATGGCGCGGGTATCGTCTTCGCTTCCGGTGATTCGCAGTCGCAGCATGGCCATGGGGGCGGGCATCCAGTTGAAAGGGGCTTCCAGCCTAGCCAGCGGCCGGCAAAGGCCGGGTGAGGATGACCGCCACGAGGGCGCCGGTTGCAGCGCCGCTCAGCGTACCGGCACCGGGATGTTGCACAGGTCGATATGGCCGGCCGGACGCTTGTAGAAATCGTCCACGCGGTTGCGTCGGGCTTCCACGGTATCGGCGAACGTCCGGGAGTCCGTCCGCAGCACCTGGATCGGCGTGCGCTCGGCCACCGGCACGTCGCTGGCGCGGCGGATCGCGGTGATCGGAGTGCGCTGCGCGGCGTCTTCGTAGAAGCCCATCGGCGCCGGCCCGCGCGGCAGGGCGCTGAGCAGTTCCATGCCCTGCAGCACGCGNCCGACCAGGGTGATGTTGCGGTCCAGCTGGCGCGGCGACTGCCCGGTGACCACGTACAGCTCGGCCCCGACGCTGCTGTCTTCGGCGTTGTTGCGGCCAGCGCCCAGAGCACCGTAGCAGTGGGCGAGCCAGACCTTGCCGGCCTGCGGATCCTGGCCGACGGCGAAGCCATCGACAAAGCCGGTCTGCGGCGCCCAGCCATCGCGGTCGGGCAGCACGCTCACCGCCAATCCCGCCCGGTCGCGCTCGAATTCGGCCGGCAGGTGGCGCTGCGCGCTGCCCAGTGGCTTGGCCTTGGCCGGGTCATCGGCCTGCGCATCGCCGAACTGCACCACGAAATTGTCCTGCGCCCGATAGATGCTGGTGCCGTTCCAGAAGCCTTCGTGGGCCAGGGTCTGGATGTTGGCCACATGGCGCGGGGCGAAGCCGGGTGCCAGCTCGATGATCACCCGCCCGGCCGGCAGGTCCATGTACAGCAGGTTGGCCGGGTCCGGCGTGCGCCAGTCGCTGTCCGGCGCCTCCTTCAGGATCTGCTGGGCGCTGCGGTACGGTGCGGCGGCNNTGNCTGCCGCGGGCAGCAGGCAGGCCAGGACGAGGGCAGGCAGTACAGCACGGCGCAGCAGCATGGGAACCCCGGAACACGGAACGAGCCTGCGATTCTGCGCGAGCGCTGCCGGCGCGCCAAGCGGCAGCGCGTCACGGCGCGCGCTGCCGGCGGTGCTGCTCAGCCGGCTTTGCGCCGCAGCGGGGTCACGTTGCTTTTCTTCCGGCCTTTGGCGGCCGGCGCCTCCGCGTGGGCAGCGAAGAAATCGCGCACCTTGGGGTAGACCACTTCGCGCCAGCGGCGGCCGCTGAAAATACCGTAATGCCCCGCGCCTTCGACGATGAAGTGCTCGCGGCGGGCCGCGGGAATACCGCTGCACAGCGCCTGCGCGGCCTCGGTCTGGCCCAGCCCGGCGATATCGTCCAGCTCGCCTTCGATGCTGAGCAGGGCCGTATCGCGGATGGCGGACGGATCGACCTTTTCCCCGTTGACCACCCACTCACCACGCGGCAGCAGGAAGTCCTGGAAGACCACGGAAATGGTGTCCAGGTAGTAGCGCGCGGGCATGTCCAGCACCGCGTTGTACTCGTCGTAGAAACGGCGATGCGCGTCGGCATCTTCCAGGTCGCCCTTGACCAGATCGGCGTAGAAATCCCAGTGCGAACTGAAGTGCCGGCTGGGGTTCATCGACAGGAACCCGGCGTGCTGCAGGAAGCCGGGATACACCCGCCGCCCGGCACCGGGATAGCCGGCCGGCACGGTGTGGATGACGTTGTTCTCGAACCACGACAGCGGGTTCTGCGTGGCCAGGTTGTTGACCGCGGTCGGGCTGCAGCGGGCATCGATCGGCCCGCCCATCATCACCAGCGAGCGCGGTGTGGGCTCGCCGCGGCTGGCCATCAGCGAGACGGCGGCCAGCACTGGCACCGTCGGCTGGCACACGCTGACCACGTGCAGACGCTCCACCCCCAGGTGGCGGATGAACTCCTGGACATAGGCGATGTAGTCGTCCAGGCCGAACTCGCCCTCGCTGGCCGGCACCATGCGTGCATCCACCCAGTCGGTGACATACACGCGGTGGTCGCGCAGCAGGGTGCGCACGGTATCGCGCAGCAGGGTCGCATGGTGACCCGACAGGGGTGCCACCACCAGCACGAACGGCTGGTTGAGCATGGTGTGCAGCTGGTCGGCCTCGTTGCTGTGGCGCTTGAAGCGCAGCAGCTTGCAGAACGGCTTGCTCACCTCTTCATGGACGACGATCGGCACACGCTCGCCGTCCACCTCGATCTCGTTGATGCCCCATTCCGGCTTTTCGTAATCCTTGCCGATGCGGTGGAACAGCTCGTTCACCGCCGCCAGACGGTCGGCACCGGGCATCTGCGACCACCAGTGGCCGGGATTGGTGAAGAAGCGGGCATTGGCCTGCGCCTGGTGCACCCAGGGAGCGAGCAGGTTGCGGGTCAGTTCGTGCAGTTGATAGAGCATGACGAACGAATATGTATGGTCATATGTTGCCGCGCAGCATAACGCATCGGCGGCTGCCGAAGGTTAAGTGGCCGGGGTCATTGCCCGGCCTGTTCCAGGGAGGCCGCCTCGTCGGCCAGCGATGGACCCAGCCAGCAATGTGAACCGGCGGCGCGCAGGCCGTGGCGCTTCAGTTCACGGCGATACCAGCGGGCCGGACGGGCCTGGAAGCCTTCATGATCGCCGTCGAACGCATCCTCGGCGGTGAACGTCTCCAGGAACGCGATGCCGCCTGTGAGCTCGGCCAGGCCGGCCAGCCCGCTGCGCAGTTCGCGGTCGGGCACGTAATGCAGCACGTCCGAGCAGACCAGCAGGTCCACCGGCGCGCACGGCCGCAGCCAGGCGAAATCGCCGAAGCGGGCCGGGTGCAGGTTGCGGGTGCGGCCATAGCGGCGTACCGCGTACTCGCTGCTGTCAAAGCCCAGGTACTGCAGTTTCGGTCGCAGTTTCAGCAGCGGGGCGCGCCAGGCGCCTTCCCCACAGCCGATGTCCAGCACACTGCGCAGCGGGCGCTCGAGGTAGTACTCGGCCGTGGCCACGGCCATCGCGACCTTGCGTGCCAGACGCGCGCTGCCGCCGATGTCGGCGCTGCGGTACCAGCGCTGGAAGTAGGCGGCGTCGTAGGTCTTGTCCATGCGGAAAGGCGGGGGCTGCGGTGGGAGGCCGCCATCCTACGCCGCCGCGGCCTGCCTGTGTCGCCCGGTCGCGGTGCGCTGGCGCGGCCGATCGGTGAGAATGGCGTCTCACCACGCCAGCCGCTGGAGCGCGCATGCAGACGTATTACTGGGTCAAGACCTTCCATCTGGTGTTCGTGGTGGCCTGGATGGCCACGGTGTTCTATCTGCCGCGCATCCTGGTCAACATCGCCGAAACCGCGGGCCAGGCGGCGGTGGGCGAGCGGCTGCAGCTGATGGGGCGGCGCCTGTACCGTTTTGGCCATGTGATGTTCGGCCTGGCGTTCGTGCTGGGTCTGGTGCTGTGGCTGGGCTATCGGGTGATTCCGGAGTTCCCGACGATGGTGGCGCCGGGGGCGGCGGGCTGGCTGCACGCCAAACTGGGCCTGGTGGTGCTGCTGCTGGGTTATTACATATGGGCCGGGCGCCTGCTCAAGGGCGTGGCCCGCGGCAGGGCGCTGCCGTCGTCACGCGCGCTGCGCTGGATCAACGAGATCCCGCTGCTGGCGTTCATTCCGATCGTGTGGCTGGTACTGGCCAGGCCGATGTAATACCGCGAAAAGCCAGCCGAGCATGGCTCGGCTCTACA
>JGI26057J44791_1000139_pt1 | contig 18785 bp, 18 predicted proteins | sample HigsolmetaGSP19D_FD_44791 | JGI IMG/M metagenome (IMG submission 44791) | reverse complement strand
CAGGCGGCCACCCTTCTTCCGTACACCGCCCCGCAGATTGCGGCGACCACCGAAGGCGGGCTATAATCGCCGGGTTGACCTGCCGCCCAGTTGCGCAGGCAACACGTCAACACCGGACGTCACCGGTGAATCCACACCTGTCGTCCCGATCCGTGCCGGGGTGCTCCGCAAGGAGTTCGGCCACGGAGACGACGGGGAAGCCCAACCCCGGAACCCGATACGCGCGCACGCCGCCGTCCCGCACACTTTCCCGCGGGCGTCCCCCATGGGGACACGGTGCACGGGGGTTCCACATCAGGAGTTTCTGCAATGCCCCAGATCACCATGCGTCAGATGCTGGAAGCCGGCGTCCACTTCGGCCACCAGACCCGCTACTGGAACCCGAAGATGGCNCCGTACATCTTCGGNGCCCGCGGCAAGATCCACATCATCAACCTGGAAAAGACCGTCCCGCTGTTCAACGATGCGATGAACTTCATCTCCTCGATTGCCCAGAAGCGCGGCACCATCCTGTTCCTGGGCACCAAGCGCAGCGCCCGCGAGTCCATCCGCGAGGAAGCCGAGCGTTGCGGCATGCCGTTCATGAACCAGCGCTGGCTGGGTGGCACCCTGACCAACTTCCGTACCGTGAAGCAGTCGGTTGCCCGCCTGAAGGAACTGGAAGCCGGTGAAACCGACGGCTCGTTCGAGAAGCTGGTCAAGCACGAAGTGCTGGGCCTGCGCCGCGAGCGCGACAAGCTGGAAGCCTCGCTGGGCGGCATCAAGGACATGAACCGTCTGCCGGACGCGATCTTCGTGATCGACATCGGCCACGAAGACATCGCCATCAAGGAAGCCAAGAAGCTCGGCATTCCGGTGATCGCCGTGGTCGATACCAACTACAACCCGGAGCTGGTGGACTACGCGATCCCGGGCAACGACGACGCCATCCGTGCCGTGCAGCTGTACGCCCGCGCCGCCGCCGACGCCGTGCTGGAAGGCAAGGCCGCTGCGCCGCACGCCGCCACCGTGCGTGAGGAAGAGTTCGCCGAAGGCGCCGCCGCTGAAGGCGAAGACGCCAAGCCGGCCCGCCGCGCACCGGCCAAGAAGGCTGCCGCCAAGAAGTCCGACGACGCCCAGGCCTGATCCAGGCCACCGCCGGGGCGCACTGCGCCCTGGCGGGCTGCACCCTGCCACTGCGGGTGACAGCACCCTGTCATATGGGCCGGCCACGCTGCCGGCCCAACCCCTTTCTTTCGTGAGGTAATCCCATGGAAATCACTGCTTCCCTGGTCAAGGAACTGCGCGAGCGCACCGGCGCCGGCATGATGGAATGCAAGAAGGCACTCAGCGAGTCCGGCGGCAACATCGATGCCGCTGCCGAGCTGCTGCGCAAGTCCGGCGCTGCCAAGGCCGACAAGAAGGCTGACCGCGTGGCCGCTGAAGGCCGCCTGGGCCTGGCCCAGCTCGACGGCAAGGCCGTGCTGGTCGAAGTCAACTCGGAAACCGACTTCGTTGCCAACGATTCCAACTTCAAGAGCTTCGTCGATGCCGTGGCTGCCGCCGCGCTGTCGTCCGGCGCCGCCGATGTGGACGCACTGAAGGCCGTCACCCTGGCCTCCGGCGAGACCGTCGAGGAAGCCCGCGCGCTGGCCGTGCAGAAGCTGGGTGAGAACATCCAGATCCGCCGCATCGCCCGCGTGGACGGCAACAACACCGTTGGCGCCTACGTGCACACCAACGGCAAGGTGGGCGTGCTGGTCGACCTGGCCGGTGGCGATGCCGACCTGGCCCGTGGCCTGGCCATGCACGTTGCCGCGCTGAAGCCGCCGCACAACAAGGCCGCTGACGTGCCGGCCGCCTTCGTGGAGAAGGAAAAGGAAATCGAACTGGCCAAGATGACCGAAAAGGACAAGGCCAAGCCGGCCGAAATCCTGGAAAAGATCATCAGCGGCAAGCTCAACAAGATCGTCAGCGAAGTGACCCTGTACGGCCAGAGCTACGTGCTGGACGCCGACAAGACCGTCGAGCAGGTGGTCAAGGCCGCCGGCGCCGACGTGGTTGGTTTCCAGCTGCTGGTCGTGGGCGAAGGCATCGAGAAGGTGGTGGAAGACTACGCCGCTGAAGTTGCCAAGGCGATGCAGGGCTGAACCCAGCCACCGCTTCGCACAACGCACAGGAAGGAGACCGCGCGATGCGCGGTCTCTTTTTTTTTGCGCGCTGCCCGATGCATCACCCGCGCTTTGCGTTATCGCCCATTCAAGTTGATACTCGAACCTGCCTGCGGACGCGTAACGCACACGGTGTCACGCAGAACGTGACACACCGCACGACCCCGCCCAACGAAATGAACGACCCGACATGCCTCCCGAGCTGACTGCTGTGCTGGCGCTCTGCCGCAACCTTCCTTCGCCGCCCGGCATTGCCCTGCGCGTGATCGAGCTGGCACAGGATCCGGAAGCCGACCTGAGCGCTGCCGCGGACATCATCGGCATCGACATGGGCCTGAGCGCACGCATGCTGCGCATCGCCAATTCCCCGCTGTACGCCAGCCGCCGCCGCGTGGACAACCTGGGCCAGGCACTCACGATGCTCGGGCTCAACGCCACCCTCAGCCTGGCACTGGGCCTGACCGTGACCGAGGGCCTCGCCGCCAGCGACGACAAGGAGGGCCACGACCTGCGCGAGCGCGCCTGGCGTCGCAGCATCCTCAGCGCGCTGGCCGCCAGCCTGCTCGGCCAGGCCCGCGGCGTGCGCCGGCTGGAGGAACTCATGCTGGCCGGCCTGCTGCAGGACATCGGCATCCTGGCGCTGTGCCAGGTGCAGCCGGAAACCTACCTGCCCCTGCTGCGGCAGGCCGGCGACAACGCCGCGCTGATCGCCCTGGAGCGCGAACACCTGCAGTGCACACATGCCGATGTCGGCGCGTGGATGGCTGAACAGTGGGCCCTGCCCCGCTACCTGCAGGAGGCCATCGCCCACAGCGAAGGCGACACCAGCGATGACATCTTCCTGGCCTGCGTGCAGCTCTCCGGCGCGGTGGCCGACATCTGGCTGGACAGCGATGCCGACGCCGCCCGCGAGCGGGCGCTGGACAAGGTGCACCAGCGCCTGCAGCTGGACAGTGCGCGCCTGGACCAGGTCCTGGCCGGGATCCATGAAGCGCTGCCGTCCATCGCCAGCCTGTTCGAAACCTCGCTGCTGTCGCCGGCACGGGTGAACGTGCTGGTGGAGCATGCGCAGGAGCTGGCCACGCTGCGCAGCCTGCGCCAGGCGCAGGACGTGGACAACGCCAACCGGCGCGCGGAAGAGTCCGAGGCGCGGGCCAACCGGATGGCCGAACAGGCCCACCGCGACGCGCTGACCGGCGTGCTCAACCGTCGCCAGCTGGAAGCGGTGCTGGAAGAACAGTTCCAGCGTGCCAGCCGCCACGGCTGGCCGCTGTCGGTGGCCTTCATCGACCTGGACGACTTCAAGAAGATCAATGATGCCCACGGCCACCTCACCGGCGATGAGGTCCTGCGCGAGTTCGCCCTGAAACTGCAGTCCGAACTGCGCAGCACCGATACNGTNGCCCGCTTCGGCGGGGAGGAATTCATCGCCCTGCTGCCCAATACCACCGAGGAGGCCGCACTGGACGTGGTGCGCCGGGTTCTGGCCAACATCGTCAGCACNCCGATGGCCATGCTCGACAGCGGGCCGCTGTTCGTCACCTTCTCCGCCGGGGTNGCCACCCAGGGCGGCTACGAACGCTTCGATGACGTGCAGGCCCTGCTGCGCGCGGCCGATGATGTGCTGTACCGCTCCAAGAGCCTGGGGCGCAACCGGGTGATCGCCCGTTCACCCGGCGCCGCGGGGGCCACCCCCACGCCCGACCCGACGGCCACGCCGGCCTGAACGGCAGCCCGCAGCGGCGACGTGCGGCCCGCCAGGGCCATGCTGCAGCGCATGAAAAGCCTTTAGCCGGGCCGCGCTTGCCAGTACAATCCCGTCGCAACCCCCGCCTATAGAGACTGCCATGTCCAAGCTCGCCTATCGCCGCATTCTTCTGAAGGTTTCCGGGGAGGCGCTGATGGGAGATGAGGACTATGGCATCGACCCGAAGATCATCAACCGCCTGGCGCGTGAAGTGATCGAGGCGCAGCAGGCCGGTGCCGAAGTGGCGCTGGTGATCGGCGGCGGCAACATCTTCCGCGGTGCCGGCCTGGCCGCCGGTGGCATGGACCGGGTCACCGGCGACCAGATGGGCATGCTGGCCACGGTGATCAATGCGCTGGCCATGCAGGACGCGCTGGAAAAGCTCGGCGCCAAGGCACGCGTGATGAGCGCCATCAAGATCAACGATGTGTGCGAGGACTACATCCGCCGCCGCGCCATCCGTCATCTGGAAAAGGGTCGCCTGGTGATCTTCGCCGCCGGTGTCGGCAGCCCGTTCTTCACCACCGATTCCGGCGCGGCCCTGCGCGCGATCGAGATCGGCGCGGACCTGCTGCTGAAGGCCACCAAGGTCGATGGCGTNTATGACAAGGACCCGAACAAGCACAGCGATGCGGTGCGCTTCGACAGCCTGAGCTACGACGAAGTGATCCGCCGCGGGCTGGAAGTGATGGATACGGCCGCCTTCGCGCTGGCCCGTGACAGCGACCTGCCCCTGCGCGTGTTCGACATGGGCCAGCCGGGTGAACTGCTGAAGATCCTCAACGGCGAGAACATCGGCACCCTCGTGGTCGGCCGCGACCCGGCCTGATCCCTGCGGCCGGTGCGCCCTGCGCATCGGCCACCGCCGGCGCGGCCAGGCCGCGCCCGGCCTGCGGCACGATGACCGGCCCTGCAGGCCAGTCCCGGCAGGCACGCGTATTCGCCTATAATCGCCCGATTCCAGTTGCAACAGGACACCGGCGATGCTCACCGACATCAAGCAGAACGCGCAGACGCGCATGGCCAAGAGCATCGATGCTCTTAAGCACACCCTCACCTCCATCCGCACCGGCCGCGCCACCCCGGCCCTGCTGGACCGCGTCACGGTCAGCGCCTATGGCAATGCCAGCACCCCGCTGAACCAGGTCGCGTCCATNTCCAACGCAGANGCCCATTCCCTGCTGGTCACGCCGTTCGACAAGAGCATGATCAAGGAAATCGAGAAGGGCCTGTACGCCATCGAGATGACCCCGAACACGATCGGCACCTCGATCCGCGTGAACCTGCCGCCGCCCACCGAAGAGCGCCGCAAGGAACTGGCCAAGCTGGTGCAGAAGGAAGGCGAAGGCGCCAAGATCGCCATCCGCAACATCCGCCAGGACGCCAACAAGGACATCGCCAAGCTGCTCAAGGACAAGGCGATCAGCGAAGACGACAAGAAGCGCGGCGAAGACGACATCCAGAAGCTGACCGACAGCCACATCAAGGACGTCGACAAGGTCGTGGCCGACAAGGAAAAGGAACTGATGTCGGTCTGACGTCGATGCCGCAGTTGCCTCCCCCGCTGCCCACCGCACTGCCGCGCCACGTTGCCATCATCATGGATGGCAACGGCCGTTGGGCCCAGCTGCGTCGCCGCCCGCGCATGATCGGCCACCGTGCCGGCGCGCGCGCGGTGAACCGCACCATCGACCGCTGCCTGGAGCTGGGCATTCCGGCGCTGACCCTGTTCGCGTTCTCCAGCGAGAANTGGGGNCGNCCCAGCGACGAGGTCGAGGCGTTGATGAAGCTGTTCCTGCACGCGCTGGAACGCGAGGTGGACGAACTGCACCGGCGCGGCGTACGCGTGCGCTTCATCGGCGAGCGCGAGCGTTTCGGCGCCTCGCTGCTGGCCCGCATGCAGCTGGCCGAACAGCGCACCGCCGGCAATACCCGCATGACCCTGAGCGTGGCTGCCAGCTATGGCGGCCGCCAGGACATCGCCCGCGCCGCGCGCGTGCTGGCCACCGAAGTGGCGGCCGGCCGGCTGCAGCCCGAGCAGATCGACGAAGCCCTGCTGGGCAGCCATGTCGCACTGGCCGACATGCCGCCNCCGGACCTGTTCATCCGCACCGGGGGCGATACCCGTATCAGCAACTTCCTGCTCTGGCAGCTGGCCTACACCGAGCTGTGGTTCACCGAAGTGCTGTGGCCTGATTTCGATGCCGACCAGCTGCAGCTTGCACTGGACGCCTACGCCGGGCGCGAACGCCGCTTCGGCCTTACCAGCGCGCAGATCGCCGCGGTGGCCACCGAGACCTCTTCATGACCAAGACCCGAGTCATCGCCGCGCTGATCATGGCCCCGGCCGCCATCGCCGCGATCCTGCTGCTGCCCTCGCAGTGGCTGGCCGCCGCCGCCGCCGCCGTCCTGCTGATCGGCCTGTGGGAATGGCTGAAACTNTCCGGCGTGGACGACACGCTGGCCCGCACCACCCTGCTGCTGCTGAACCTGGTGCCGATGGTGCTGATGGTGTGGGACCGCGACAGCTCGCTGTTCCTGTTCCGGCTGGCCGCGCTTGCCGGCGTGGCCTGGTGGCTGGTGGCCCTGCTGTGGCTGCGCTTCTACACCTTCGGGGCCGCCCCGGACAGCCCGGCCCGCGTGCTGAAACTGCTGGCCGGCACAATGGCGGTCATTCCGGCGTGGGCCGCGCTGGTGCTCATCCACGCCTCCAGCGACCAGGGCCATCTGTGGCTGCTGACCAGCCTGGCGGTGGTCTGGGCCGCCGATTCGGGCGCCTACTTCGCCGGCCGCCGGTTCGGCCGCCGCAAGCTGGCGCCGCGCATCAGCCCCAACAAGACCTGGGAAGGCCTGGCCGGCGGCCTGGTGGCCGGCGTACTGGTGGCCACCGCGTTCGGCTTCGGCCTGGGCGTGCCATCCTGGCAGCTGGTGGACGCCGCGCAGCTGCCCTGGCTGCTGCTGGTGACCGTGGTGACGGTGTTCGCCTCGGTGCTGGGCGATCTGTTCGAGAGCCTGCTCAAGCGCCACGCCGGCGCGAAGGATTCAGGCCACATCATTCCCGGCCACGGCGGCGTGCTCGACCGCGTGGATGGGGTGCTGGCCGCCCTGCCGGTGTTCGTGGTGGGCAAGGAAATCTTCGGACTCTGATCATGCACGCTGCCCCCTCCCTGCGCCGGGTCGCCGTGCTTGGCGCCACCGGTTCCATCGGCGCGTCGGCGCTGGACGTCATCGCCCGCCATCCGGACCGCTTCCGTGCCACCGTGCTGGCTGCCGGCAGCCAGGTACAGGCCCTGCTGGCGCTGTGCCGGACCCATCAGCCCGACCATGCGGTCATTGCCGATGCCGCCCTGTACCCGGCGCTGCGCGACGGCCTGCAGCAGGCCGGCCTGGCCACCCAGGCCCATGCCGGCGCGCAGGCACTGGACGCACTGGCCGCAAGTNACGCCTGCGATACGGTGATCGCCGCGATCGTCGGTGCGGCGGGCCTGTCCTCGACCCTGGCCGCGGCCGCGGCCGGCAAGCGCATCCTGCTGGCCAACAAAGAATCACTGGTCCTGGCCGGCGAACTGCTGATGCGGACCGCCCAGCGGCCGGCGCCGAGATCCTGCCGATCGACAGCGAACACAGCGCCATTTTCCAGTGCCTGCGCTCGCGCGATGCCAGCCTGGACGGCGCCGGGGTGCGGCGCATCCTGCTGACCGCCTCGGGCGGCCCGTTCCGCGGCCGCACCCGCACCGAGCTGGCGCAGGTGACGCCGGCGCAGGCGGTGGCGCATCCGAAGTGGTCGATGGGGCCCAAAATCTCGGTGGATTCGGCCACGTTGATGAACAAGGGCCTGGAAGTCATCGAGGCCCACCACCTGTTCGGCATTCCCGGCCAGCGCATCGAGGTGCTGGTGCATCCGCAGAGCCTGGTGCATTCGCTGGTGGAGTTCGTGGACGGGTCCACCCTGGCGCAGATGGGGCTGCCGGACATGCGCACGACCCTGGCGGTCGGGTTGGCCTGGCCCCAGCGGGTCGAAGCCGGCGTGGCCGGGCTGGACCTGCTGGCGCAGGGCCGGCTGGATTTCGAGGCCCCCGACACCGACGCCTTCCCCTGCCTTGCGCTGGCGTGGCAGGCGATGGCGGCCGGCGGCACCGCTCCGGCCATCCTCAATGCGGCCAACGAGGTTGCCGTTTCCGCCTTCCTTCAGCAGCGGGTCAGTTTTCTGGCGATTCCGGCACTGGTGGCTAACGCTCTGGCAACATTGCCCGCCGAGCCTGCCGATACACTGGCGGTTCTGCTCGACGCAGACGCCCGTGCCCGCCGCCTGACCCAGACCGCCATCGAATCCGCCTGAATGCGCTTCTGCTCCGCCACCTCTGCGATCGCCCATGGCTGAGTTCCTCGGATCGGTCTGGTGGATGATCGTCAGCCTGGGCCTGCTCGTGACCATCCACGAGTTCGGGCACTACTGGGTGGCGCGCCGCTGCGGGGTCAAGGTGCTGCGTTTCTCGGTGGGCTTCGGCCGGCCGCTGTGGTCACGCCGCGACCGTCATGGCACCGAATTCGCGCTGGCGGCAATCCCGCTCGGCGGCTATGTGAAGATGCTCGACGAGCGCGAGGTGGAGGTTCACCCGCACGAACGCGGCCAGGCCTTCAACCACAAGACGGTCTGGCAGCGCATCGCGGTGGTGGCGGCCGGCCCGCTGGCCAACCTGCTGCTGTGCATGCTGCTGCTGTGGGCGATGTTCGTGATCGGCAAGCAGGACTATTCGGCCACCCTGGGCCGGACAACCGGCATGGCCCAGGCCGCCGGTCTGCATGGTGGTGACCGGCTGCTGGCGGTGGATGACCGCAGCGTGCTGACCGCCGGGCAGGCCAGCATGGCCCTGACCACGGCCGCATTGGACCGCCGCGACGTGCGCCTGCAGGTGCTCGACGCCGGCGACGAGATACAGCAGCGCACGCTGCCCCTGTCGCAGCTTCCAGCCGGGTTCGATGAACGGCGCGTGGCGGTGCTGGCCGGGCTGACCTGGCAGTTCTGGATGCAGCCGCCGGTGGTGGATGCGCTGTCCGCCGACTCGGCGGTGGCCGGGGTGCTGCAGCCGGGCGACCTGATCGTGGCGGTGGATGGCCAGCGCATCGAAGGCGCCGACCAGGTTCCGGCCGCCGTGCAGGCGCTGGGCGCACGTGGCGGACCGGGCATGATCGAGGTCGTGCGCGGCGGCGAGCGCCTGGCGCTGGAAGTCACCCCGCGCCAGGGCAAGGACAGCCAGGGCCGGCCGGCGTGGCAGATCGGCGTACGCTTCCCCGAACAGTACAGCCCCGCCTACGACACGGTCAGCCGCTATGGGCCGCTGGCCGCGATTCCGGCCGCCATCCGCGAAACCGGCCAGATGGCCAGTGATTCGCTGGGCATGATGCGCCGCATGGTCACCGGCAGCGCCTCGCTGCAGAACGTTTCCGGGCCGGTCACCATCGCCCGGGTCGCCAATATCTCCGCCCAGCGCGGGCTGGACTGGTTCCTGCAGTTCCTTGCCCTGCTCTCGCTCAGCCTGTGCATCATCAACCTGCTGCCCATCCCCATCTTGGACGGCGGGCACCTGCTGTATTACCTTATAGAGTTGGTCAAGGGCAGCCCGCTGAGCGAGCGTGCCATCGCCGCCGGCCAGTACATCGGCCTGGCGCTGCTGGCCGGGCTGATGGGATTGGCGTTCTACAACGACATTCTCGGCCTGGTCCCGCGATGAACTTTTCTTTTTGGCCGTCGTCCTTGACGATGGCACCCTGTAACAAGCAATCGACCTCAACCGGACGTGACATGACGCGACTCCCGAATCGCCGCCTGCTGGCCCTCGCCCTCGCCGCCGGAATCGGCGCCCCCGCCCTGGCCCAGGCAGCCGAGCCCTTCACGGTCAGCGACATCCGCGTGGACGGGCTGCAGCGGATCAGCTCCGGCACCGTGTTCACCTACCTGCCGGTGGAACGCGGGCAGACCATGAGTGATGCCAAGGTCGGCGAAACCATCCGTGCGCTGTACAAGACCGGCTTCTTCGAGGACGTGCAGCTGGACCGCCAGGACAACATCCTGGTGGTCACGGTGAAGGAACGCCCGGCCATCAACAAGCTCACCGTGACCGGCAACAAGGACATCAAGAGCGAGCAGCTGCTCAAGGGCCTGAGCGACATCGGCCTGAGCGAAGGCGGCACGTTCGACCGCCTCAGCCTGGACCGCGTGACCCAGGAACTGCGCCGCCAGTACAACGACCGCGGCAAGTACAACGTGGAGATCACCCCGACGGTGAGCCCGCTGGACCGCAACCGCGTGGACATCACCATCGCGATCAAGGAAGGCAAGGCGGCCAAGATCCGCCACGTGAACCTGATCGGCACCGAGAAGTTCCCGGCCGAGGACATCCTGGAGATCTGGGAATCCAAGGAAAGCAACTGGGCCTCCTGGTACCGGCGCGATGACCAGTACTCCAAGGAAAAGCTCTCCGGCGATCTGGAAAAGCTCAACTCCTGGTACCTGGACCGCGGCTACGTGGACTTCAGCATCGACTCCACCCAGGTGTCGATCAGCCCGGACAAGCGCGATATGTTCCTCACCGCCGGCGTGACCGAGGGTGAGCAGTACAAGATCTCCGACATCAAGGTGTCCGGCGATACCGTGCTGCCGCAGGAAGATGTCGAGCGCATGGTCATCCAGAAGCCGGGCGACGTGTTCTCCCGCGCGCTGCTGGAGTTCAGCTCCACGGGCATCACCAATTCGCTGTCCAACATCGGTTACGCCTTCGCCAAGGTGAACCCGATCCCGACCAGCAACCGCGCCGATCGCACCGTGGCGGTGAACATGCAGGTCGTGCCGGGCCCGCGCGTGGCCGTGCGGCAGATCGTGTTCCGCGGCAACACCCGGACCTCCGATGAGGTGCTGCGCCGCGAAATGCGCCAGTTCGAGAACACCTGGTATTCGCAGGCCGCCATCGACCGNTCCAAGATCCGCCTGCAGCGCCTGGGCTACTTCGAATCCGTCGACGTGCAGACCGAGCCGGTGACCGGCAGCAACGACCAGGTCGATGTGGTCTACAACGTGAAGGAAACCACGTCGGGCAGCTTCGTGTTCGGCCTGGGCTACTCGCAGTCGTACGGCATGACCACCTCGGTGCAGCTGTCGCAGAACAACTTCCTCGGCGGCGGCAACCGCGTGTCGGTGGAAGCCTCGCGCAGCAGCTACCTGCAGCGCTATGCGTTCAGCTACACCAACCCGTACTTCACCGACGACGGCGTCTCGCTGGGCTACAACCTGTCGTGGCGTGAACTGGACTACTCCGACTTCAACACCGCGCAGTACAACAGCACCAACGGTGCCGCGCAGGTGGTGTTCGGCGTGCCGATCACCGAGAACGACACCGTCTCGCTGATGGTGGGCATCGACAGCAACCAGATCACCACGTACAACGGGTTCACCCCGCAGGCGATCATCGACTACATCAACGCGGTCGGCCGCAAGACGTTCCACTCCTGGCGCACCGAGCTGGGCTGGGCGCGTGACACCCGCAACGACTTCTTCATGCCCACCCGCGGTACCTACCAGCGTGTCGGCCTGGAGACCACGCTGCCGGGTTCCACGGTGGAGTACTACAAGCTCAACTACCAGATCTCCAAGTACTGGCCGATCGTGCCCTCGCTGGTCATCAACACCCGTGCTGAGATCGGCTACGGCGACAGCTATGGCAAGGACTTCCAGCGCGACATCTGCTACACCGCGCCTACCGAGGCCAATCCGAATCCGACCCAGACGGCCAACTGCACCCCGGCCTCGTCCGATTACATCAAGACGGTCACCGGCACCGGGCTGCCCTTCTTCGAGAACTTCTACGCCGGCGGCACCAACTCCGTGCGTGGTTTCGAGGACAACACCCTGGGCCCGCGTTCGGAGATCACCGCCTCGTACTCCCGCGGCCAGCCGCTGGGTGGCTCGCTGAAGACCACCGGCTCGATCGAAGCCTATTTCCCGCGCCTGTTCGACAGCCCGTCGGCCCGCGTGTCGGCCTTCGTCGACNTCGGCAACGTCTACAACGGCGTGGACAACTTCAAGGCCAACGACCTGCGCGTGTCCACCGGTGTGGCCCTGCTGTGGCGCGCCCCGGTCGGCCCGATCTCGATCAGCTATGCCTTCCCGCTGAAGAAGGAAGACGGCGACGAGATCGAGCGCCTGCAGTTCACCTTCGGTGGGCAGTTCTGAGGCACTGCCGGGCAGTTCGCCAGAACTGCCCACGCAGGGCACACGTCGAAACGCCGGGCACTGCCCGGCGCTTTCGTTTCTGAATGCCTGTACCGGCATGACCGGACTGGCGCCACACGGTAAACTCCCGGCGTGAACACACCTACCTACACCGCACAGCAACTCGCCGACCAGTTCGGCCTGCAGGTCCATGGCGACCCGGCCACCGCCATCCACGGCGTGGCCACCCTCGCCCATGCCGGTGCCGGCCAGCTGACCTTCCTTGCCAACCCGCGCTACCGTGCGCAGCTGGCCGAAAGCCACGCCTCGCTGGTGGTGCTGCGCGCCGACGATGCCGAGGCGGCACCGGGCGCAGCGCTGGTGGCCAAGGACCCCTACACCGCGTTCGCACGCATCGCGGCGCTGTTCGACAGCGTGCCGCTGCGTGAACCCGGCATCCACCCCAGTGCGGTGATCGATCCGCAGGCCCAGGTGGCCGCCAGCGCGCATATCGGGCCGTTCGTCACCATCGGCGCACGCAGCGTGGTCGGCGAGAACTGCATCGTCGGACCGGGCAGCGTGATCGGCGAGGACTGCACGCTGGACACCGGCTGCGAGCTGATCGCACGGGTGACCCTGGTCACCCGGGTCACCCTGGGCAAGCGCGTGCGCATCCACCCCGGCGCCGTGCTGGGTGCCGATGGCTTCGGCCTGGCCATGGACGCCGGCCGCTGGATCAAGGTGCCGCAGCTGGGCGGCGTACGTATCGGTGATGACTGCGAGATCGGTGCCAATACCTGCGTGGATCGCGGCGCACTGGAAGACACCGTGCTGGCCGAGGATGTGCGCCTGGACAACCTGGTGCAGATCGCCCACAACGTGCAGATCGGCGCGCATTCGGCCATTGCCGGCTGCACCGGCATCGCCGGCAGCGCCAGGATCGGCCGTTACTGCCTGCTGGGCGGTGCGGTGGGCGTGGTCGGCCACCTGGAAATCTGCGACAAGGTCGTGGTCACCGGCAAATCGGTGGTCCGCAACTCCATTACCGAGCCGGGCGAGTACTCCTCCGGCACCCCGTTGACCGACAACCGCACGTGGCGCAAGAACGCCGCGCGCTTCAAGCAGCTCGATGCGCTGGCAAGGCGCATCCTGTCTGTGAGCAAGGAGAAGGAATGAGCACTGCCCCCGCCCTGCCGGACATCACCCAGATCCAGACACTGATCCCGCACCGTTACCCGTTCCTGCTCGTCGACAAGGTCGTGTCCATCGACTACGAAGCGCAGAAGATCGTGGCGACCAAGAACGTCAGCATCAACGAGCCGTTCTTCCAGGGCCATTTCCCCGGCCAGCCGATCATGCCGGGCGTGCTGATCATCGAAGCCATGGCCCAGGCCGGTGGCGTGCTGACCCAGATGACCCTGGGCCGCGATGCGCAGTCCAAGCTGTTCTACATGGTCAAGGTGGACAAGGCCCGCTTCACCCGCAAGGTGGTGCCGGGTGACGTGCTGGAGATGCACGTGCAGATCAAGCGCGTGATCCGCAACATGGCCGTGTATGACTGCGTGGCCTACGTGGACGGCGAAGCCGCGGCGTGCGCCGAAGTGCTGTGCGCCGGCACCCGCGAATGACACCGCAAGGAGGCCCCTGATGAGTGCTGCTCCCCCGTTGATCCATCCCACGGCCGTGGTCGACCCGTCGGCCCGCCTGGCCGCGGGCGTGCGCGTGGGCGCCTTCAGCCTGATCGGCCCGGACGTGGAGATCGGCGAAGGCACCGAGATCGGCCCCCACTGCACCGTGCACGGTCCGACCCGGATCGGCCGCGACAACCGCTTCATCGGCCATGTGGCGGTAGGCGGCGAACCGCAGGACAAGAAATATGCGGGCGAACGCACCGAACTGGTGATCGGCGACCGCAACGTGTTCCGTGAGTTCGTCACCCTCAACCGCGGCACCGGCGGCGGCGGCGGTGTCACCACCATCGGCGATGACAACTGGATGCTGGCCTACACGCACGTGGCGCACGACTGCCATGTGGGCAACCACTGCGTGTTCTCCAACAACACCACCCTGGCCGGCCATGTCACCGTGGGCGACTACGTGATCATCAGCGGCTTCGCCGGTGCGCACCAGTTCTGCCGCATCGGTGCGCATGCCTTCCTGGGCATGGGCGCGCTGACCAACGGCGATGTACCGCCGTACACCATGGTGGGCAGCGATTCGCTGGGCCGTCCGCGCGGCATCAACAGCGAGGGCCTGAAGCGCCGCGGCTTCGATGCCGAGCGTATCGCCAGCATCAAGCGCGCCTACCGCACGCTGTACGTGGCCGGCCTGCCGCTGGCCGAGGCCAAGCAGCAGCTGGCCGAACAGGCCCGCGACAGCGACGACGTGAAGGCCCTGCTGGAATTCATCGAAAGCGCCGAACGGCCGCTGCTGCGATGAGTCCATCGTCTCCGCAGGCCGGCGCACAGGTGATCGACCTGGCCGGCGCGCGCACCGAACTGCCGCCGCTGCACGTGGACACCCGCCCGCTGCGCATCGCCCTGGTGGCCGGCGAGGCCTCCGGTGACCTGCTCGGCGCGGGGCTGGTGCGGCACCTGCGGGCACGCTTCCCGAATGCGGTGTTCGCCGGCATCGGCGGGGATGGCATGCGCGCGGCCGGTTGCGAAACCTGGTTCGACGCCAGCGAACTGGCGGTGATGGGACTGACCGAAGTGCTGCGCCATCTGCCACGCCTGCTGAAGCTGCGTTCGGCATTCCGCCAGCGCGTGCTGGCGTGGCAACCGGATGTGTTCATCGGGATCGACGCGCCCGACTTCAACCTCGGCGTGGAGCGCTGGCTGAAGCAGCGTGGCGTACGCACCGTGCATTACGTGAGCCCGTCGGTCTGGGCGTGGCGGGAGAAGCGCGCCGAAAAGATCGGCGCCAGCGCCGACCTGGTGCTGTGCCTGTTCCCGATGGAGCCGCCCATCTACGCGCGCCACGGCGTGGACGCGCGCTTTGTCGGCCACCCGATGGCCGATGACATTCCCCTGCATGTGGATCGCGGGCAGGCCCGTGCCGCGCTCGGCCTTGCCGCCAACGCGCGGGTGCTGGCCGTGCTGCCCGGCAGCCGCCTGGGTGAGATCAGCCGGCTGGGTGAAGCATTCTTCGAGGCAGCCTGGCAGGTCTCCGAACGCATTCCCGGCCTGCACGTGGTGGTTCCGGCGGCCAATGCCGCCTGCCGCCGCCTGATCGATGAGCAGCTGGCCCGCTCGGCCCTGCCGCAGGCCAGCTCGCATGTACTGGACGGCCAGGCGCGCACGGCGATGATCGCCGCCGATGTGATCGTGCTGGCCTCCGGCACCGCCACCCTGGAAGCCATGCTGGTGAAGCGGCCGATGGTGGTCGGCTACCGGGTGAACGAACTCACCTACCGGCTGGTGAAGGCACTGGGCCTGATCAAGGTGGATCGTTTCGCGTTGCCGAACATCCTGGCCGGCAGGGACCTGGCCCCCGAGCTGATGCAGCACGACTGCACCCCGGAGCGGCTGGCCGCTGCCATCCAGCAGTGGTTCGACCACCCGCACAAGGCCAGCGAACTGCAGGCGGTCTATGACCAGCTGCACGGCAGCCTGCGCCGGGACGCATCGGCCCGCGCGGCCGATGCCGTGGCCGAACTGCTGCAGCGCAGCCCCGCTGGCGCATGAGTCGCCGGCATGCGGCCGCCATGACCCTGGCGCTGTTCGGTGCCGCCCCGGCCGCGCCGCCTTCGCAGCGCATCGCCGGGGTGGACGAAGCCGGCCGCGGCCCGCTGGCCGGCCCGGTGGCCGTGGCCGCGGTGGTGTTCGATCCGCTGCGCCCGCGCATCAACGGCTGGATGATTCCAAACAGCTCAGTCCCGCCCGCCGCGAGCAGCTGTACACGCGCATCACCGAGCGCGCATTGGCCTGGCACCTGGTGCTGGTGGACGCTGCACGCATCGACCAGCTGAACATCTATCAGGCCACCCTGCAGGGCATGCGGGACGCGGTGGCCGCGGTGGCGCACGCCGCCGAGTTCGCCCGCATCGATGGCAACGTGGTGCCCAAGGGCCTGGCGCTGCCCGGCGAGGCACTGGTCGGCGGCGATGGCATCGACCGCGCGATCATGGCCGCCTCGATCATCGCCAAGGTCGCACGTGACCGCTACATGCACGACCTGCATGAGCGCCACCCGCAGTACGGCTTTGCCCAGCACAAGGGCTATGGCACGCCGGCCCACCTGGCGGCCCTGCGCGAACATGGACCGTGCAGCGAGCACCGCCGCAGCTTCGCACCGGTCCGCGACTGCCTGCCGGGCGCGGTGCTGGCCAGCGCCTGAACGGCCGTCCGCGGCGGAGGCGCCGCAGCGCCGGGCGCGCGTGATCCCGGCCCCGCGCGGCGGCCTGTCAAGGCTTGTCGCGCCCCCCTGCCCTCGCTACCCTGAGCGGGCACTCCAGCGCTCTCCGACCCCGGCGACGGACCTCCGTCTGCACCCGGGGCCCGTGCGCTCCAACCTGGTCCGGCATGTCCACTTCCCGCTTCGTACATCTCCACGTCCACACCGAGTTCTCGCTGGCGGACTCGACCATCCGCGTGCCGGCCAAGCCCGACCAGGCCGATCCGAAGAAGGCCAAGCAGGCCAACCTGCTCTCGCGTGCGGTGGAACTGGGCCTGCCCGCGCTGGCGGTCACCGATCTCAACAACCTGTTCGCCCTGGTCAAGTTCTACAAGGCCGCCGAGGGCGTGGGCATCAAGCCCATCGCCGGCGCCGACGTGATGATCGCCGAGGAAGGCCAGGACCCGTGGCGGATGACCCTGCTGTGCCGCGACCGCGAAGGCTACCTGAGCCTGTCGCGGCTGCTGACCCGGGCCTGGATGGAAGGCCACCGCCCCGAAGGCGGTGTGGCCATCCACCCGGAATGGCTGAAGTCCGGCTGCACCAACCTGTTCGCCCTGAGTGGCCGCGAGAGCCTGGCCGGGCGGCTGGCCGCCGCCGGCAAGCACGAGCTGGCCGAGCAGCAGCTGGCCGACTGGCAGCGCGTGTTCGGCGACGGCCTGCACCTGGAACTGACCCGTACCGGGCGCGACGGCGAGGAAGCCTTCAACCAGTTCGCGCTGATGGCCGCCGGCCAGCGCGGCCTGCCGGTGATCGCCAGCAACGACGTACGGTTCCTGGCGCCGACCGATTTCAGCGCGCACGAGGCGCGCGTGTGCATTTCCACCGGCCGCGTGCTCGACGACCCCAAGCGCCCGCGCGAGTACAGCGACCAGCAGTACCTGAAATCGGCCGAGGAGATGTGCGCGCTGTTCGCCGACATTCCCGATGCGATCGACAACACGCGTGCGCTGGCCGAGCGCTGCAACATCGAAATGCGCCTGGGCACGTACTTCCTGCCCGATTATCCGGTGCCGGACGATGAAACGCTGGACACCTGGATCCGCAGCGAATCACGCAAGGGCCTGGCGGCACGCCTGGAGAAGAACCCGATCGCGGCGGGAATGACGGCACAGGACTACAGCGACCGGCTGGAGTTCGAGCTGGACACCATCATCAAGATGGGCTTCCCCGGCTACTTCCTGATCGTGGCCGACTTCATCCAGTGGGGCAAGGCGCAGGGCATTCCGATCGGTCCGGGCCGTGGCTCCGGCGCCGGTTCGCTGGTGGCGTGGGCGCTGCAGATCACCGACCTGGATCCGCTGCCGTACAACCTGCTGTTCGAGCGCTTCCTGAACCCGGAACGCGTGTCGATGCCCGACTTCGACATCGACTTCTGCATGGACCGCCGCGACGAAGTCATCGACTACGTGGCGCGCAAGTACGGCCGTGAGCGGGTCAGCCAGATCATCACCTACGGCACCATGGCCGCCAAGGCGGTGGTGCGCGATTCCGGCCGCGTGCTGGGCTTCCCGTATGGGCTGGTCGATGGCGTGGCCAAGCTGATCCCCAACATCCTGGGCATTTCGCTCAAGGATGCGATGGGCGAAGGCAAGGACAGCGAAATGGCCTCGCCCGAACTCATCCAGCGCTACCAGAGCGAGGATGATGTGCGGGACCTGATCGACCTGGCACGCCAGCTGGAAGATCTCACCCGCAACGCCGGCAAGCACGCCGGCGGCGTGGTCATCGCCCCCGAGCCGCTGAGCGAGTTCTGCCCGCTGTTCGCCGAACACGATGAGCAGGGGCGCGGCAAGAACCCGGTCACCCAGTTCGACAAGAACGACGTGGAAGAAGTGGGCCTGGTGAAGTTCGACTTCCTGGGCCTGCGCACGCTGACGATCATCGACTGGGCGGTGAAAGCCATCAACGCGCGGCATGCGCGTGCCGGCATTCCGCCGCTGGACATCACCCAGCTGCCGCTGGACGATGCGCCCACCTACAAGGACATCTTCGCTTCCGGCAACACCGGGGCGGTGTTCCAGTTCGAATCCTCCGGCATGCGCCGGCTGCTCAAGGACGCCAAGCCGGACCGGTTCGAGGACCTGATCGCGCTGGTGTCGCTGTACCGCCCTGGCCCGATGGACCTGATTCCCTCGTTCGTGGACCGCAAGCACGGCCGCGAAGAGGTCGAGTACCCCGACCCGCGCACCGAGCGGATCCTGCGCGACACCTACGGCATCATGGTGTACCAGGAGCAGGTGATGCAGATGGCGCAGATCGTCGGCGGCTACTCGCTGGGCGGCGC
>JGI26057J44791_1000108_pt1 | contig 23376 bp, 28 predicted proteins | sample HigsolmetaGSP19D_FD_44791 | JGI IMG/M metagenome (IMG submission 44791) | reverse complement strand
ACCAGGAGAACGTCATGGGAAGCCTCTACTACGGGAACGTCGAATCCCCCATCGTCATGCCCGACCGCATCCTCGCCCACCTCGCCGCGATCGCGACGACCAAGCTGCGCCGGAGCGAGAGCTTCGTGGTCTCCTGGAAGGGAACCGGGGACGACGGCGAGGGACGCACCACGCTGTGGTTCCAGCCCGCTATCCCCCTGCGTTTCGTCTACGAGCAGTCGGCAGCGATCGCTCTGAACCCTGCGACGCTGCGAGAGATGGCTGACCAGGCGACATCCAACGGCGGACTCGTCCTCGACGCCGATCTCGACATTCCTGAGATCTCCGCGGCGCGCGCCGAGACGCGACGCGCGGTGGTGGCCGCATGAGCCATCCCGACCTCACCGACGAGGCGGATGCATACGAAGACGCGCTCGCCGCGGACTTCACCGAGCGATTCGGAACTCCGCCGCTACTCGTCTGACCCGGTCGTCGGCCAATGACTCGTGCCGCCCCGTCCACCGCCCCCCACGGTGTCGACGGGGCGGCATGTTTTTTACGCGAAGCGGATGCCGCGCCTCAGGCGCCGGCGTCTGCCTCTCCCGCGTCCGCGGGCTCGGGCACCAGATGAAGACCCGCCGGTGAGTTGGCTGCGTACATGAGCGCCTCGGACCACGCGCGGTTGATGCGCGACTGACGGCTGCCGTAGTACTTGAAGACGAGCGACGCGTGCGGGTGAAGCCAGACGGAGGTGCGCCCCTCGCCGATGCTCTTGTCATCGCGCCACGTGAAGTGGAACGACTCGCCGCGACGGAGCTTGTTGCCGATCACCTGCTGCAGGTGCGCCAGCGTGCGGTCTTCGAAGTCCACCTTGATGGAATCCTCATAGATGAACTTGCCCACAACGGCTCCTGTCTTGTCATCTCGATCGCGAGACGACGCCCTCCCATTATGGTGTCCCCATGGGCCTGATCTACTACGGCGGCTCGGCGATGCCCATCCGCATCAACGACCGGGCGCTCGCTCACCTGAAGGTCGTGGTGGCGACCAAGCTCCGCCGCGCGGAGAGCTTCACACTGTCCTGGCAGCACCCGGACGACTCGCCGGTCGGGCGGACCACCATATGGCTGCATCCGGCGATCCCGCTCCGGTTCGTCTTCGACGAGGCTGAGCCGCCGACACTCGACCGTGCGTGGATCGAGGAGCTCGCGGCCTCGGCCAGTTCTTCCGGGGGAATCCAGCTGACATCGCGGATGTTCGACGACGAGGCGGACACCAGTCGCACGGAATGACAAAACGCCATCGCGGCGAGTCCCCGTGCGGTGGGGGCTCGCCGCGATGTGAGTGCTACAGGCCGTGGAGTCCGGGTGTCACCGGGGCGTGCGGTTCTCCGCACTGATCATCCACGCGAACTGCTCGAGGCTCTCGAGGATGCTGTGCAGGATGTCCGCGCTCGTGGGGTCTTCGTCGTCGACCTCGTCGTGCACCTCGCGGCATGTGCCGATGACGGCCTCGAGGCGCTCTGTCACCAGATCGATGACGTCGGCGGTCAAGACCTCGCCGTGGGGGAACTCAGGAAGCGTGGTCGTCTCGGCGACCGTGTCGCTACGACCGTCGGGAACGGCGTGGAGCGCCCGCATCCGCTCGGCGACCGTGTCGCTGAACTCGCGCGCCGCGTCGATGATCTCGTCGAGCTGGAGGTGCGTGTCGCGGAAGTTCTTGCCGACGACGTTCCAGTGGGCCTGCTTGCCCTGGATCGCCAGTTCGAGGAGGTCTACGAGGACTGCCTGCAGGTTGTCGCTCAGCTTCTTCGAGGCGGTGAAGCCGCGTTCGGCGTTCTGCTCGTCGGTCAGCTGCGCACCCGACTTCGCGGGGCGGCGCTTGTTACGGGTGGCGGGCTTCGTCTGCGTGGTCGTCATGGGACACACCCTTCTGTCGCGGAACGTGGTGATCCCACGCTAGATCGGAGGCACGGGGGTCGTCAGCGGGTTGCGCGGCCCCGGCACCGGTGATAATTCAGAGTCTGGATCAGGCCTGGACGCGGGCGACGGCGGCAGCCATCTCGTCGTCGGTGAGGTCGAGGCCGGCATCCTCAAGCCGCTGTGCGAGCACGCTCGCACCATCGAGCCCTTCCTGACCGGCGAGGTCCGCACGCGTCTGGACGACGATGCCGTCGAGCTTCTGCGCGGCGTCAGCGGGGTTCTGCGACATGGCGGGCTCGGATTGGACCGCTTCGCCGGGACGACCGGCGTCTTGTGGATCGCTCATGACGCCAGTGTGGGCGTAGGCATGAGCAGCGGTCATCCCCTTGACCGGTGCCGTGGAGGTGGATATGCCTCAGTGGAGGCGGGGCCGGTCGGGGTGGATGGTCGGGCCGTTCCACAGCGGCGCGAACCCCTCGTGCTCCGTGTCCTCGAAAGCGGCGACGTGTCCCTCCGCGGGGGTCTCGCGGGATTCCGGCACGGGGATGACCGCGATGGGTACGCCGGGGGTGATGAACAGATAGGCCGGGCTGGCGCTTCCTTCACCGTCGTTGACGGCCAGCCAATGCTGGCCATCGCGAGCACCCTCTTGAATCTCACGGTGCACGTCCTCGAGGGTCCGGTCGCCGACGCTGTACCACTGGCCGCCGTAGGAGATGTCGATGCGGGTCATCTCGTCCTTTCGGCTTCCGTCGGGTTTCCGGCATCCAGCTTCCGGCCTCTCCGGCCGCGTGTCACCTTCTTGACAGGTCGCGGGGCTCGGGGTTAGGGCGACCTCACAAGGCCGCGAGAGGCGGCCGATGAGCGATCGGCTTCGGCTTCCGGCGTCGCGACGCGCAGGCGGCGAGGTGCTGGGCCGCACCCACCAACAGCTCGTCCATCCCGCGGAACCATGCGGTTCCTGCACCGCCGTGCACCCATGTGACGTCGTAGCCGCCGCGTTGCGACTCCTCCACGTAGGCGAGCACACTCGCGGCGTCGGAACGGGCGACACGCGTGTCGCAGAGACGCCACGTCGTCGGCGACAGCGGCTCCAGAGAAAGGTGAGGGACGGGGTCCGCACTCATGATGCACCTCCGAGGTGACGCGCGCAGGGGTCGACGATGACCACCGCAGGGCGAGGCTTGTATGGCCCTCACCATCTCCCCGCATCGCACGGGAACTGAGGGGCTTGACACCGCGCAAGAGCGGGGTTAACGGCGCGGATGAGCTAGCAGATTGCTGCTGCCGGAGTCAATGGCCCCGTCGGGATTTCCTGGCGCACGTACGGTGATAACCGCAAGGTAAGTAGGCGAACGGTCGAGACGTGAGGTGTTCGGGTCACCGATCCTCTCCCACGCTTATGACAGGCCCCGGCGATCGGGCTTATCGCCGGGGCCTCACCTTCGCAAGGCCCTCCGGCCTCGAACGCTCCNCCGCATACGTTCGGGGGAACGAGAGGAGCACTCATGACCGATCACGAGGCCGTGCCCGACCCGGACGCCCCCATCCCCGGCGGCGACCTGCCCGACGAGGATCCCATCGACGCCGTGTCGCACGCCGCCGCGAGCGACGACGCCGTTCCGATCGAGCAGGTGGAGCCGGGGGTCGACCCCGACTCGGCGGACTCGAGCAGATCACTCAACCGCAGAGACTGACGACCTCGACCGAAGGCCGCACCTCGAAGGTGCGGCNTTCGGCGCGTCAGCTGACGGCGACGCTCTGCGCGTACTGGTTGGCGCGGGTAGCGACGTCGTCGATGTAGCGGGTCAGCGGGTTGTACGTGAACACGGCATCCCGCCATGCGGCCTCGGTCGTCATCGGACCTCGGCGACAGAGATAGCGCGCGGCGGCGAGCGCAGCGTCGTCGATCTGGTTCGGGTCCCGAACACCGTCGGCGTTACCGTCCGCGCCCCATCGGCGCCAGGTCTCCGGGATGAACTGCAGCGGGCCGACGGCCCGATCCCACTGGTCGTCGCCGTCGAGGTCACCGCCGTCGGTGTCGTCGATCGCCGCCACCCCGTCGCCGGTCAGGCGCGGCCCGAGGATGCGCGGCGACACCAGGCCGTCCTCGCCGAGCCGAGCACCTCCGTAAGACCCGTGCCGGGATTCCACCGACCCGATTCCGGCGAGGGTGTTCCAGGCGATGGCGCACGAGGGCTGTTCGTGCGCGACGGTGAGATCAGCTGCCGCGTAGGCGATGACGGCACGACGGGGGATGCCGGTGACCTCCGCGACCCGCGACGCCCACGCTCCNTCGACGAGGTCGACCGCCGGCGCGTGTGAGGGGTCCGCTCCCGTGACCGCGAGCGCCGGGGACGGGGTGTCGGCCCACCGCGAGGACACCGGCGGGAGCGGGGTTCCCTGCGGTTCGGATGAGCCCCCCGCTGCGGGCAGGCACGCGGCGAGGAGGATGATGATCGTGGCCGGCGCGACGCCGATTCCGACGGCGAGCGCCGCGAGTCGTCGCCTCCCCGTGCGCGCAGAGGAGCGCGTCCGGCGTCGTGCCATGCGCGTCCTCCCCGGGTTCGATGCCCGTCAACGCTAACCCGCATCCCTGTGCACGCGTCGCACGCGACGGTTAGCCCGCCAAGGCCCCTCACCGACTTTGTCGCGGGTGCCTACGGTCCCGAAACGCGACGTCGATGCATCCGGCATCCTCCTGCGTCGCTCGGACCGGACAGGAGACCGCGACCTGCTCTACGGCATCGGCGCGGAGGAGTTCGGACACGTCGAGATGCTCGCGATCATGATCGCGCAGCTGCTCGAGAAGGCCCCGGTCGAGCAGAGCGAGGCCGCTGCGGCATCCGACCCGGTTCTCGGCGCCGTGATCGGCGGCATGGACGTGCAGGCGGCCATCGTCGCGGGCGCAGGCGCCAGGCCGGTGGACAGCAACGGCAACCCCTGGCAGGGGTCGTACGTCACNGCGAGTGGCAACATGCTCGCCGACTTCACGGCGAACGCGAACGCCGAGATGCAGGGTCGCCTGCAGGTCGCGCGGATCTACAACATGACCGACGACCACGGCGTCCGCGAGATGCTCTCATTCCTGCTCGCACGCGACACGATGCACCAGAACCAGTGGATCCGGGCCGCGCAGGAGCTCCGCGAGGAGGGGGTCGAGGACATCCCCGTGCCCCTGAACTTCCCGCTCTCCAACGAGGCGCGCGAGCACTCGTACGAGTACATCAACTTCTCCGACGGGCATGCGGCCGCGGAAGGCTCGTGGGCGAGCGGCCCGACCCCCGACGGCAAAGGCGAGTTCACCTACCTCGACGGTCCCGATACCTCCGCGCCGATGCCGCCGCCGACGCAGCCCGACCCGCGCTTCTACGGAACGGACGCGAAGCCGAATCTCCTCGACAAAGCCGAGGGCGTCATCAAAGACAAGCTGTCCTGAGGCGTCAGGGATGCCGGGCGGCGAGGCCCGGCATCCCTCGGCTCAGATCGTCTCGATCGCGCCCGTGCCTTCGTCGTGCGGTTCGGACATGATGAACAGCCCGCCCGTCGAGTTCGCCGCGTGCGCCAGCTTCTCGAGCCACGTCCGGTTCAGGGCCGGCGCGCGGGACCCGTAGTACTTGAAGTCGAGGTCGGCGGACGGGTGGATCCAGACGGATCGTCGTCCGTCGCCGATGCTCGCGTCGTCTCGCCACGTGAAGAAGAAGGATTCGCCGCGGCGGAGCTTGTTGCCGATGACGACCTGGAGGTGGGCGAGCGCCCTGTCCTCGACTTCGGCCTTCACCTGGCTGCTGTAGTTGAATCGGCCCATGGGCGGCCCTCCGGCCGAGGAGCCCTCTACCGACCGCGAACACACCGCGCCAGCAGTGCTGCGGATCCGCGGGGCGGCGCTCCTCCGTTGAACAGCCACGTTCCTCGCCTCCGGCGCACCCCGCAACCCCCGGCGCGTCATGCGCCGGGAGTTGATGTCGGCCCGGGCGTGTCGCCCGGGCCGGCGTCAGCGGCGGGATGCCGGTACGAACGCCGCGCGCGCGATCCGGAAGACGACGACTGCGGCCACAACCCACGGACCCACGACGAGGAGCGGGTCCATCCAGGTGTGCTTCACGTCGACGCGGCGTCGCCCGAACCTCGACGCGATCGGGCGCCGCCCGCGTTCGCCGAACACCCCCGACTGGGAGAACGGATCATCGGGATGCCGCGAGAACAGCGATCTCACGTGCGCACCGGCCGACTCGACGCGATCGCCGAGGATCAGCAGCATCCAGTGCGGGGTCTGCCCCTCGCTGTAGCGCGCGTACGCGATGCGACGGATGACGCCCGACAGACCGTGGAGCGGTTGGGCGGTGCCGAACACCGGCGTGAGGCGTCGGTGTTCGATCGAACGCTCGCGACCGGCACCGCCGGGCTGCTGCTCGGGGATCTCCCAGTGCGCGCCCGTCTCGATCCCGGGCTGCTCGCGCGGGAAGGCGGGTCGGTCCGCCGGGTCGAGGTCCGCGCCCCACCCGGGGATGCGACGACGGAGCTCGTCAGGATCGGGGGTCTGGCCGGGCTTGTCTGCGGTGTACGGCATGGTTCCTCCTCGCTCAGGCGCCGAACGTGACGACGGGCTTGACGATGCCGTCGAGTTTGGACGAGAACACGTGGTACCCCTCGGCGATGTCCTCGAGGTCGAAACGGTGGGTGATGAGTTCGCGAGGGGCGATGTGACCCGCTCGGATGTGCTCGAGCAGCCGTGGCCACTGCCGCTTGACCGGCGCCTGATTGGCTCGGATCGTGAGTCCCTTGTTCATCGCGTCGCCGAATTTGATGGCGCTGAAAAGCGGACCGTACGCCCCCATGACCGAGACGGTACCGCCCTTTCGGACCGCGTCGATCGCCCAGTTGAGCGCCACGGGCGAACCGCCCTGGAGCTTGAGCTTCGCGGCCGTGACGTGCTGCAGGACGTGTCCGTCCGCCTCGGCGCCGACGGCATCGATGACGGCGTCCGCGCCGAGCCCGTCGGTCATCTTCTTCAGCGTCAGCACGATGTCGTCGACCTCACCGAAGTGCACGGTCTCGGCGAACGCGAACTCGCGTGCCTTCTGGAGGCGGTAGTCGAGGTGGTCGACGACGATGACGCGTCCGGCGCCCATCAGCCAGCACGAGCGAGCGGCGGCGAGACCGACCGGGCCCGCTCCGAGCACGACGACGGTGTCACCCTCGACGATGTCGGCGAGCTGCGAACCGAAGTACCCGGTCGAGAACGCGTCGGTGAGCAGCAGAGCATCCTCTGACGCGATGTCGTCGGGGATCACCTGGGGGCCGACGTCGGCGAAGGGCACGCGCACGAGCTCCGCCTGACCGCCGTCGAACCCGCCGGTGGAGTGCGAGTACCCGTAGATCCCGCCGATCGCCGTCGCGTTGGCGTTGACGTTGTGGCAGTTGGAGTACAGCCCACGCGCGCAGAAGAAGCATGAGCCGCAGTAGATGTTGAAGGGGACCATGACCCGGTCGCCGGGCTTGAGGGTCTGCACGGAGGACCCGACCTCCTCGACCCACCCGATGAACTCGTGCCCGAAGGTGTGGCCCACCCGGGTGTCGGGCATCATGCCGTGGTACAGGTGCAGGTCGGAGCCGCAGATCGACGCGAGCTCGACGCGCACGATGGCGTCGTTCGGATGCGCGATCACGGGGTCGGGCTTGCGGTCGACGCGGATCTTGTACGGTCCGCGATAGGTCATGGCCTTCATCGGTCCTCCTCAGGTTCCGGGCGAGCCTGGTCGCCGGGCACGCGAGGAGGGAGGGGGTTGCGCAGTGCGCGCGGACGTGTCAGCCCGCCGAGTACGCCCCGAGCTCGAAGCGGTATCCCATGCCGGCCTCTGTGAGGATGTGCCGCGGCTGGGCCGGATCCTCCTCGAGCTTGCGCCGCAGCTGCGACACGTACAGGCGGAGGTACCCGGTGTCGCTCACGTGCTCGCTCCCCCAGATCGTCGTGAGGATGGTCTGCCGGGTGACGAGCTTGCCGGGGTTGCGCAACAGGATCTCCAGCAGTTGCCACTCCGTCGGGGTCAGTCGAACGCGCTCCGTGTGATCGCCTGTCGTCTTCGTGACGCTGCGCGCGGCGAGGTCGACCGAGATGGCACCGAACTCGGTGATCGGGTCGGGCTCCTGCTGCGGCGCCCGGCGCGTCAGGGCGCGGATGCGCGCGAGCAGCTCATCGATCGAGAAGGGCTTCGTGACGTAGTCGTCGGCGCCGGCATCGAGAGCGTCGACCTTGTCGGCTGCTCCGGTGCGGCCCGAGACGACGAGGATCGGCGCCTCGGACCAGCCTCGGATCGCGTGGATCACCTCGATGCCATCGAGCTGCGGCATGCCCAGATCGAGCAGGAAGATGTCGGGATGGTGATCCACGGCGGCGGAGATCGCCTGCGCGCCGTCGGCTGCCGCGAACACCTCGTAGCCGCGGGCCGAGAGCGTGATGCGGAGCGCCCGGACGATCTGCGGATCGTCGTCGGCGATGAGGATTCTCATGCGTGCTCCTCCTCGGCGGCGAACGGCAGCGAGACCACCATCGTCAACCCTCCGCCCGGCGTGTCCTCGGGGGTGAGAGTACCGCCCATCCCCTCGACGAATCCCTTCGAGAGAGCGAGACCCAGACCGAGACCGGTGCTGTTGTCCGTGTCACCGAGACGCTGGAAGGGCACGAAGACGTCATCGCGCCGCTCGGGCGGGATCCCCGGGCCGTGGTCGATGATCCGGATCTCGACGACGCCACCGAAACTGCTGGTCGCCACCCGGACCTTCTCCCCCTCGGGAGAATGGCGGAGCGCGTTGGCGAGCAGGTTCACCACGACGCGCTGCAGCAGGACGGGGTCGGCGAGGACGGCGGCATCCGGTTCGAGATGTATGTCGACGGATGCCGGGCCGGCATCCAGCTCCTCGAGAGCCGGGAGGATCGCGTCGGCGGGATCGATCGCGAACAGCGAGACGGCGAGCGCTCCCGCCTGCAGGCGGCTGACGTCGAGGAGGTCGGTGACGAGCGAGGCGAGCGTGCCGAGGGACTCGTCGGCGGTCTGCAGCAGCTCGTCGCGATCACGGTCGCTGTAGGTGCCGCTGCGGAGACCGCCGACGGCGGCTGTCGCGGCCGCGAGGGGACGGCGCAGGTCATGGCTGAGGGCGGACAGCAACGCGCTTCGCACCCGGTCGGACGCCTCGAGGGGCGCGAGGCCGCTCGCGACCTCGGCGAGATCCTGACGCTGCAGCGCGGCATCGAGCTGAGAGACGATCGCGGCGATGATGCGGCGCTCGGAGGCCTGCAGATCGTGCCCGTGCAGCTCGAGCACCGCCCGCTCACCGATCGGCAGCGCGGTGTGATGTCCGTCGCGCAACGGCTCTCCGCTCGACGCGAGCGTCGTCTCGCCCGCCACCAGGCGGACCCCGGCCAATCGGAACGCCTCCCGGGTCCACTCCACGAGCGCCTCGATCGCGCCGCCGCCGCGCAGGACGCTGCCGGCGACGGCCTGCAGGAGCTCGGCCTCGGCCGCCGCCCGTCGCGCGACGCGTGTCGTCCGGGCGGCCCGGTCGACGACGACGCTCACGAGGATGCCGATGATGACGTAGAGAGCGAGGGCGAGCACCTCGCGCGGCGATTTCACCTGCACCGTGTAGAGCGGGTCGACGAAGAAGTAGTTGAGGGTCACGCCGCTGAGCACGGCGGCCCACAGAGCCGGCCACATCCCGCCGATGAGGGCGACCACGACGACGAGCAGCTGATAGCTGAGCACGTCGCTCGTGATCGACTCGGCCGAACGGAACGTCACGAGGAGCCACGTGAGCAGCGGCCCGCCGAGGAAGGCGAGCGCGAAGCCGGCGACCCGTCGGCGCATCGAGAGGGCGCCGCCCAGCCGCGGCAGAGCGAACCGGCCGCCCGCGGCGGAGTGGGTGACGATGTGGACGTCGATGTCGCCGGATTCGCGGATGACGGTGGCACCGATGCCCGGACCGGTGACGAGCGCCGCGAGTCGACTGCGGCGGCTCACTCCGAGGACGAGTTGCGTCGCATTGACCGACCGCGCGAACTCGACGAGCGCCGTCGGCACGTCGTCCCCCACGACCTGGTGGAAGGTGCCGCCCAGTTTCTCGACGAGCGCCCTCTGCTCGGCGAGGGCGCTCGGGTCGGCGCTGCGCAGGCCGTCGTTGGTCGTGACGTGCACGGCGAGCAGCTGGCCGCCGGCGGATCTCGCCGCGATGCGAGCACCCCGGCGCAGCAGGGTCTCGCCCTCGGGACCGCCGGTGAGGGTGACGACGACACGCTCGCGCGCCTCCCACCGACTGTCGATGCCGTGTTCGGCACGGTAGGAGGTGAGCGCCTGGTCGACTTCGTCGGCGAGCCACAGGAGCGCGAGCTCGCGGAGGGCCGTGAGGTTGCCGAGGCGGAAGTAGTTCGAGAGGGCGGCATCCACCCGCTCCGCCGGATAGACGAGCCCGCCCGAGAGCCGGTCGCGGAGAGCCTGCGGAGCGAGGTCGACGACCTCGACCTGGTCTGCGGTGCGGAGCACCTCGTCGGGAACCGTCTCCCGCTGCGGGGCACCCGTGATCTGCTCGACGACGTCGTTGAGGGACTCGATGTGCTGGATGTTGACAGTCGAGATGACCGAGATCCCGGCATCCAGCAGCTGACGCACGTCCTCCCAGCGCTTCTCGTTCACCGACCCCGGCGCGTTGGTGTGGGCGAGTTCGTCGACGAGGGCGACACCCGGACGCCGGGCGACCACCGCGTCGAGATCCATCTCCGTCAGCGTCACGCCGCGGTGAGTGACCTCGCGCCGGGAGATCTGCTCGAGGCCCTCGGTCATGCGCGCGGTCGCCGCGCGGCCATGCGTCTCGACGACGGCGATGACGACATCGGTGCCCTCGGCGGCCAGTCGCCTGCCCTCCTCGAGCATCGCGTAGGTCTTGCCGACACCGGGGGCGGCGCCCAACAGCACGCGCAAGCGTCCCCGTCCACCCACTGTCAGCCTCCTAGCCGGTCGAGGGCGAGATTGAGCTCCACGACGTTGACGGTCGGATCCCCGAGGTACCCGAGATCGGGTCCCCGGGTGTACTCCGCGACGAGGTCGCGGACCTCCGAGACCGGGAGCTTCCGGGCGGTGGCGACGCGCTCGACCTGGATCGAAGCGTACGCGGGGCTGATGTCGGGGTCGAGTCCGGATGCCGAGGCCGTCACCGCGTCGGCGGGGACCGCGGACTCGGGGACGCCCTCGAGCTCGGCGACGGCCTCCGTGCGCTCCTCGATGGCAGCGACGAGGTCGGCGTTCTCGGGGCCGAGGTTCGAGCCCGACGACGCACCGGCGTCGTAGCCGTCACCGGCTGCGGACGGCCGGGTCTGGAAGTACTGCGCGAGAGCGGCACCGTCGGCATCCGTGAAGGACTGACCGATCAGGGACGACCCGACGACCTCGCCCGAGGCGCCCCGCAGGAGCGAACCGTTCGCCTGTCCCGGCAGGGCGACCTGCCCGACGAGGGTGATGAGCGCGGTGTAGCCGACCCCGAGGACGACGGTCAGGACGGCCACGGCGCGAACGGCGACGAGGACGGTGCGCCCGGTGGCGCGGGAGGAGCTGTTCATGATGGGGAGTCCTTGTCTCAGAAACCGGGGAGGAGGCGGACGAGCAGGTCGATCAGCCAGATCCCGATGAAGGGGGCGACGACGCCGCCGAGGCCGTAGACGGCGAGGTTGCGGCCGAGGATCGATGAGGCGCCGCCCGCCCGGTAGCGCACGCCGCGGAGGGCGAGCGGGATGAGGACGATGATGATGAGCGCATTGAAGATGATCGCCGACAGGACCGCGGATGCCGGTGAGTGCAGGCCCATGATGTTCAGCGCCCCGAGCTGGGGGAAGACCCCCATGAACATCGCCGGGATGATGGCGAAGTACTTGGCGATGTCGTTCGCGATCGAGAACGTCGTGAGAGCGCCGCGTGTGATGAGCAGCTGCTTTCCGATGCGGACGATGTCGATCAGCTTCGTCGGGTCCGAATCGAGGTCGACCATGTTGCCGGCCTCCTTCGCGGCCGACGTCCCCGAGTTCATCGCGACGCCCACGTCCGCCTGCGCGAGCGCGGGAGCGTCGTTGGTGCCGTCACCCGTCATCGCGACGAGGTTCCCGCCCTCCTGCTCGGTGCGGATGTAGGCGAGCTTGTCCTCGGGCGTGGCCTCGGCGAGGAAGTCGTCGACACCGGCTTCCTTCGCGATCGCCGCCGCGGTCAGCGGGTTGTCTCCCGTGATCATGACGGTGCGGATCCCCATCGCGCGGAGCTCGGCGAAGCGCTCGCTGAGCCCGTCCTTCACGACGTCCTTCAGGTGCACGACGCCGAGCACACGCCCTGCGCCGGCGGCATCCTTCGTCGCGACGACGAGAGGAGTGCCGCCCGACTGCGAGATCGCCTCGGTGCGCGCGGTCAGATCGGCGCGGATATCGGAGGCCAGCAGCGTGCCGCCCTGTTCGAGCCACCCGATGATCGCGGAGCCGGCGCCCTTGCGGATCGACGAGCCATCCGGCAGGTCGAGGCCGCTCATGCGGGTCTGCGCCGTGAACGGGACGATGACGCCCTCGGTCTCCCCGGTCACGTCGACGCCGCGACGGGTGGCGAGGTCGACGATCGAGCTGCCTTCCGGGGTCGGGTCCGCGAGCGAGGACAGGGCCGCCGCGCGGGTGAGCTCGGCCTGCGCCATCCCGTCGAGCGGGACGAACTCCGCTGCCTGACGGTTGCCGTAGGTGATGGTGCCCGTCTTGTCGAGGAGCAGCGTCGTCACGTCGCCGGCCGCCTCGACCGCACGGCCCGACATGGCGAGGACGTTCCGCTGCACGAGACGATCCATGCCGGCGATGCCGATGGCCGAGAGCAGCGCGCCGATCGTCGTGGGGATGAGGCAGACGAGGAGCGCGACGAGGACCGGGATGCTGACGGGCGCCGCCGCGTAGGACGCGACCGGGTTCAGGATCAGCGCCACGACGACGAAGATGATCGTGAGGCTCGCGAGCAGGATGTTGAGGGCGATCTCGTTCGGGGTCTTCTGGCGAGCCGCCCCCTCGACGAGCGCGATCATCCGATCGACGAACGTCTCGCCNGGCTTCGACGTGACCCGCACCACGATGCGGTCCGACAGCACACGGGTNCCGCCGGTGACCGCGCTGCGGTCGCCACCGGATTCGCGGATGACGGGGGCCGACTCGCCCGTGATGGCGGACTCGTCGACCGACGCGATGCCGTTGACGACGTCGCCGTCACCGGGGATGAGGTCGCCCGCCGCAACGACGACGACATCACCGAGGGCGAGTTCCGCCGACGAGACGTCGTCGATCGTGACGCGCTCGGCCGCGGCATCCGTCTGCTCGTCGTAACCGGCGACGCGGTGGGCCACGGTGCTCGTGCGGGTCTTGCGGAGCGTCTCGGCCTGGGCCTTGCCCCGCCCCTCGGCGACCGATTCCGCGACGTTCGCGAACAGGACCGTGAGCCACAGCCACACCGCGATGATCGCGGTGAACGAGACCGGGACCGGCGTGCCGCCCGACTCCCCCGGTCCGCCCAGGAGGGGTTCGGCGACCGCGAGGACGGTGGTGAGGGCCGCACCGAGCCAGACGACGAACATGACGGGGTTCCGCCACTGCGCGCGGGGGTCGAGCTTGCGGAGAGCACCGGGGAGGGCGGCCGCGATGGCGGCGCCGTCGATGCCGCGCCGAGCAGCGGGGGTGGTTCCGGCTGCCAGTTCGGAGGTGGTGAGTGTGGACATGGGTCAGATCAGTCCTTCTGCCAGGGGACCCAGCGCGAGTACGGGGAAGTAGGTGAGAGCGGTGACGATGACGATCACGCCGACGAGCAGGCCCACGAACAGCGGCCGGTGCGTCGGGAGGGTGCCCGCCGTCGCCGGGACCTTGTCCTGCGCGGCGAACGATCCCGCCAGGGCGAGCACCAGCACGATCGGCAGGAAACGGCCGAGCAGCATCGCGACCCCGAGAGCCGTGTTGAACCACGGCGTGTTCGCCGTGAGGCCCGCGAACGCGGAGCCGTTGTTGTTCGCCGCGGACGTGAAGGCGTAGAGCACTTCACTGAAGCCGTGGATGCCGGGGTTCCAGATCGACGTCGACGTGACGTCCTCGCGGACCCCGGGGATCGCGAAGCTGAGCGCGGTGCCGGAGAGCACCAGGATCGGGGTGACGAGGATGTAGATGCTCGCGAGCTTGATCTCACGGGGACCGATCTTCTTGCCCAGGTATTCGGGAGTGCGTCCGACGAGCAGACCCGCGATGAACACCGCGATGACCGCCATCACGAGGATGCCGTAGAGACCCGATCCGACGCCGCCGGGAGCGAGCTCCCCGAGCATCATGTTGAGCATCGGCATCATCCCGCCGAGCGCGGTGTACGAGTCGTGCATGGAGTTGACGGCGCCGGTGGAGGTCAGCGTGCTCGTCGACCCGAAGATCGTCGAGCCGACGATGCCGAACCGGACGTCCTTGCCCTCCATCGCCGCTCCGGCGAGCTGGGGCGCCGTGCCGCGACCGGCGAGTTCGAAGGCGGTCAGCGCGAGCGTCGACGCGAGGAAGAGCACGCCCATCGCGCCGAGGATCGCGTAGCCCTGCCGCGCGGAGCCGAGCATCGTCCCGAACGTGCGGGGCAGCGAGAACGGGATGATCAGCATGAGGACGATCTCGAAGAGGTTCGTCCAGCCCGTCGGGTTCTCGAAGGGGTGAGCCGAGTTCGCGTTGAAGAAGCCGCCGCCGTTGGTGCCGAGGAGCTTGATCGCCTCCTGCGACGCGACGGGACCGCCGGGGATGCTCTGGGTGGCGCCGGCGGCGGTCGTGACATCCGTGAAGCCGGCGACGTTCTGGATGACGCCACCCGCCAGCAGCACCACCGCCGCGACGACGGAGAGGGGCAGGAGCAGCCGGAAGGTTCCTCGGGTGAGGTCGACCCAGAAGTTCCCGATCGTGCCGCTGCGACGGAACGCGAGTCCGCGCACGAGTGCGACCGCGACGGCGAGACCGACGGCGGCCGACACGAAGTTCTGCACCGCGAGGGCGGCGAACTGCACCGTGTAGCCGAGGGTCGCCTCGGGCGAGTAGGACTGCCAGTTCGTGTTCGTGACGAAGGAGACCGCGGTGTTGAACGACAGCGCCTCGCTGGGAGCCGGGAGCCCCAGCGACCAGGGCAGCCACTGCTGCATGCGCTGCAGGCCGTAGACGGCGAGGACACCGATCGCCGAGAACGCCAGCACGCTGCGCGCATACGCCTGCCACGTCTGGCCGGACGCCGGGTCGACGCCGATCAGCCGGTAGAGACCGCGCTCAGCCCGGGCATCCTTCGGCGCACTGTAGACCCAGGCCATGTAGTCGCCCAGGGGGCGGTACGCCGCGGCGAGGATGAGGGCGAGAGTGGCGAGGGTGAGGACCGCGGGAAGCCACGCCATCAGAACTTCTCCGGCTTCACGAGAGCGACGAAGAGGTAGGCGAGGACGGCCACGCCGAGGACGGCGGCGGTGATGTCGAAGATGCTCACAGCCGGTCCACCGCCTTGGCGAACAGACCGATGATCACGAACAGGGCGAGGACGCCCAGGACGTAGACGATGTCGAGCACGAGGGAGGCTCCGTTTCGAGGACCGCAGGCCCTACTCGGGCCGTCGCGCCGGTGTGGCGCATCCCCGATGGAACACCTCGGCGAGGGCCCGTCCCGCGGTCCTCACGGAATCCATACGCCCCCGGGCGCGCTCCTCACGGGATCCTCATGCGAGCTCCGCTTCGCTGCCGAGCTCGGCTCAGCGCACGTCGACTCGGTGCCCGTCGACTCAGTGCACGTCGACTCAGTGCAGGTCGGCGTCGGCGGCGCCGCGGCGCCAGGCGGCGAAAGGCACCGTCAACCCCGCTCGGGAAGGCGCACACACGAACGGACCCGCCGACGCCTCGAGATCCGTCGCGAACGGGACGACCCGCACGAGACGCAACGCCTCCCCCGCGGCACCCGCCCGGACCGTCAGCGCAGTCCCGTCGCGGCTGATGCGCACGGTGATCCTCCGCCCGCTCCACTCGGGGACGGGGGCGAGCGACCAGTCCGACATGCCGTCCGTCACCACGGCGCCCAGCTGGAGAGCGCCGTCCGCGTACTCGATGCCCGCCTTCACCCAGCGGGTGTCGTCGACGCGGACGAAGAGCCCCGCCTGATCGAACTGCGCCTCGAACGGGATCTCGAACTCGACCTCCATCGCCGAGCCGTCCGGCAGCGGGGCGACCAGCGCGTGCTCGGTGTCGTGCACGAACCCGTACGAGGTGAGCCGCCACGCGTCGCTCCCCGCCGCAGCGGTGACGAGCAGCATCCCGTCGCGCGCCTCGACCGCTGCGGGCGGCGTCGTCCAGGCGCCTTCGGACCAGTCGATGGACGCGGTGGCTCGGGCGATCTCGCTCATCCGGCCAGGCTAGCGGGGCCGGTCAGCCCAGCCGGATACCGGCGGACTCGAGTGCACGGACCGCGGTGTCGAGCACGGCGGCGCTGTGGTCGAGACGCCGATCGCGCTCGGCGACGTCGTTTTCTTCGATCATGCGGACGAAGGCACGGAACTCCGCCAGCATCCGATGCGGCTCGTCGTCGAAGGTGAGGCGCTCGCTCGATCCGTCGCGCAGCTGCACCTCGACCGCCGGGATCTCGTTCGGCGGGCCCTCGAACACCATGACGCCGTCCACGCCCTGGATCTTCGTGCGAGAGGGACCCGGAGAATCCTTGGCGCACACGCACACCGCCGTGAGATCGCCGTAGCCGAGGACCGCCACCCCCGAGGTGTCGACACCTCGCTCCCAGCGCGGCGTGTACGCGACCGTGTCGGGTGCGCCCAGCAGACCGACCACGAGGTGCAGCGTGTAGATGCCGAGGTCCATCAGCGCCCCGCCGCCCGCGGCGGGGTCGAAGGCCGGGGCGACCGTCCCGGCACGGAAGGCGTCGTAGCGGGAGGAGTACTGCGAGTACTCGCACTGCACGAGCCGGAGCTCGCCGAGGCGCGGAAGGTTCTCGCGCATCCATTCCACGCTCGCGAGGTATTGGTTGTTGATCGCCTCGACGAGGATGAGTCCGCGCTCAGCGGCGAGCGAGTGGAGCTCGGCGAGGTCGTCGGTGCGCAGCACGAACGGCTTCTCGCAGATCACGTGCTTTCCCGCCAACAGCGCCCGACGCGCGACGTCCGCGTGCAGCACGTTCGGCACCGCGACCCACACGGTGTCGATGCGGCCGTCGGCGAGGCACTCCTCGAGGTCGGTGAAGACGAGAGGGATGCCGTGCGCGGCCGCCAGATCGTCGAGCTTCTCCCGGCTCGCCTCGCGACCGACGATCGCCGCGACCGTCAGCCCGGGAATGCCGGAGGCGTGGGGAAGGAACTCGGCGACGATCTTCCCCGCGCCGACGACGGCGAGCTGCACGTCAGACGGCCAGCCCGATGGCGAGCAGCACCACGCCGATGAGGGGCGCGGCGAGCTGGATCAATGCCGCGCGCGCCTTCGAACGGTCCGACAGGAGGAGCACGAGACCCGCCGCGACCATCGACCCCGCGCCCACGAACACCAGGGTCGCACCGACGGCGGTCGACCCGGTGGCGACGAAGACGATGCCGAGGAACACCGCGATCGCCAGGAACAGGTTGTAGAAGCCCTGATTGAAGGCGAACGGTTTCGTGATGTCGACCGTCGCGTCGGTCGTCCCGAAGGTGCGCCGCGCAGCAGGCCCGGTCCAGGCGATCGACTCGAGGAAGAAGATGTAGACGTGGATGGCGGCGCCGAGCGCCGCGAACACCAACCCGGCGATGATCATGGCGTCATCCTCTCAGATGACAGCCGCGGCCTCCAGGAGAGCTCGTGCCGGCAGCGGGTCGGTGATTCCCATCGGCTCCGCGCCGGTCCCGGGAGATCCGAGGAAGGCCAGCACGACCGGCTCGCCCGCGCGGTCGCGGACGACGCGGCCGGCATAGTGCGGCGCGGCGAGAAGCAGACTCGCCTCGTCGACCGGGGCCCCGCGGGGCACGGCATCCGTCCGGACGGCCCAGACGCCCTCGGCACCGTCCGTCGTCCTGGGGGCGCAGAAGAGCAGGACGGGCGTGCCGTCGACCTCCGTCACCTGGAAGACCTCGAGGTGGGCGAAGGTCTGCGCCGGGCCGCTCAGCGGGGGCTGCACCGTCCAGGTGTCGAGATCGGGCGACCAGGCGTGCCCCACGACTCCCCCGGTGGACGTCGTGCCGCCGGCGCCGCGGGCGGTGATCAGCATGTGCCAGCCGTCGCCGGCGGGGTCGCGGAAGACCCACGGGTCGCGCCAGGCCTCTTCGGGCCACGCCGTGTCGCCGAGTTTCTCGTAGTACTCCCCCGCGGCGCGCAGGACGAACGCCTCGCGCTTGTCCCACCGGTGCAGGTCGGTCGAGGTCGCCATCCCGATCGACTCGATGTTCCGGGTGGAGCCTTCCTCGAGGAAGACCGAGCCGGTGTAGAACATCCGCCACAACCCGTCGTCTCCCTGGACGACGCAGCCGGTCCACGTGGCGGTCGCGTCGAAAGCGCCGGGTGCACCGGGGCCGAGCACTTCGCCGTGATCGGTCCAGTCGGTCAGATCCGTCGAGGTCGCGTGGCCGATGCGCGCGTGCCGATGACGCAGCTCCGGGTCGCCGAGCGACGTCGGCGCGCGCAGGTAGTAGAGGTGGAAGATCTCCCCGTCGTCGGCCACCCAGAAGTCCCACACCCAGTGGGTGTCCAGCGCAAAGGCCACCTCAGCCCTTCAGCGAGCCCTGGAGCAGCGCCGAGACGAAGTGGCGCTGGAAGACGAGGAAGATGATGAGCGTCGGCGTCAGGATGAGGAGCGACCCGGCGCACAGGAGCGGGATGTCCGTCCCGTACTGGCCCTGGAATGCTCCCAGCGCCCCGGCCATCGTCCGCTTCTCGGGATCGTTGACGAGCACGATCGCGAGCAGGAACTGGTTCCAGGTCCACAGGAACAACAGGATCGCGAGCGAGGACAGCGCCGGCACCGACAGCGGGATGTGGATGCGCCAGAAGAGCTGCCACGTGGTGGCACCGTCCATGCGCGCCGCCTCGGACAGGTCCTGCGGCATCGTGATGAAGTGCGCGCGCATCCACATGACCGCGAACGGCATGAAGAGNCCGATGAGCGGCAGGATGATCGCCCAGCGGGTGTTGAGGAGGCCCATGTCGCGGATCTGGAANTACAGCGGCGTGATGATCCCCTCGAACGGGAGGGTCAGCCCGAGGATGAACGCGACGAAGACGATCCGACCGCCCGCGGGGCGCAGCTGGCCGAGGGCGAATCCGGCGAGCGTCGCGAAGAGGACGGCGGCCGGGACGACCGCGATCTCGATGAGGAAGCTCGATCCGAGGAGGGCCGCCATGTTCGCGGACTGGAACGCCGTGACGAAGTTGTCCCACCGGGGTTCGGCCGGCCATTCCAGACCGCTCGGGTAGGTCCCGGGTGCGTGGAGCGCCGTCACGAAAAGGCTGACGAACGGCATGACGGTGACGAGCATGAGGACGACCAGCAGGATGCGGCCGACCCATTTCTCGCGGGCGCGGACGATCACGATTCTTTCCCTCGGAGGATGCGCTGCAGCGGGAGGACGATGAGCAGGACGAGGGCCATGAGGACGATCGCGAACGCCGATGCCGTCCCGACCTCTCGCTGGTAGAACGCGAGGTAGAAGATCTGGAGGCCGGGGACGAGCGTGCTGTCGCCCGGACCGCCCTGCGTCGCGATGTAGATGATGTCGAAGCTGGCGAGCGCGGCGATGACCGTGACCGTGACGCAGACGGCGACCTCCTGGCGGACGCCGGGCAGCGTCACGCTGAGGAACTCGCGGAGGGGGCCGGCGCCGTCGATGCGCGCCGCTTCGTAGAGAGCGGGGTCGATCTTCGTCATGCCCGCGAGGATCAGGACGAGACAGAGCCCGACCTGCACCCACGCGCCGATGACGCCGACGGCGGGCAGCGCGGTCGAGAAGTCGCCGAGCCAGGCGCGGGTGAGTTCACCGAGGCCGAAGAGCCGAAGGAACTGGTTGACGACTCCGTTGGTCGACAGCTGCCAGCTCCACATGATGCCCGCCGCGACCAGCGGGATGACCTGCGGCAGGAACAGGACGGTCCGCGAGATACCGGCCAGACGGCTCGCGGCGATCGCGCGGATCATGTTGGCCGCGATCAGCGCGATGCCGACGGGGATGATGCTGAAGTAGATGATCAGCTCGAAGGCGTTGAGGATCGCTCCGGTCAGCTTCGGGTTGCTGAACACCTCGACGTAGTTGGCGAATCCGACCCAGGTGGCGGGGCCGATGCCGTTCCAGTCGTAGAACGAGTACTGCGCCGAGAGCGCGATCGGGCGCAGCACGAAGAAGACGTAGAAGCCGGCGGCGGGGAGCACCAGGAGGTACGCCGCGAGGCTCGCCCGGAGCTTGCGCCGGCGGCGGCGCTGAGCCGCCGCCGGGTCGAGCGCTGCTGCGCCGGTGGCGACCACCGGCGCAGCAGCGGGAGGAGCAGAGACCATCACTCAGTTCCCGATTTGGCTCTCGTAGTCCGACTGCACCGACGACAGGAGACCTTCCGGCGTCTGCTCACCGGCGACGAGCTTCTGCAGGTTGGGCGTCCAGCTCTGCGCGTAGATCGCACCGGTCGCGTTGGCGATGAAGTCCATCGCGCCGTTGGCCTTGCTCAACTCGGCGCCGGCGGCGAGGGTCGCTGCGGTCGTCGATCCCTCCTCGACGGGCGGCATGAACGCGTCGGCCGGGCCCATCGGGTGCGAGCCGCCGACCTCGACGCCGATCGTGCGCGCCTTCTCGTTGGTCGCGGTCCAGTTGAGGAAGAACGCGGCGCAGTCGGCGTGCTTGGCCGTGGCGGCGACCCCGAAGGTCAGCGGCGCCGACATGGCGCCGATCTGGCCGCCCTCTTCACGCGGGGGCATGAGGAAGAAGCCTGCCTCGCCCGGCATCTGCGTGTCGAGGTTGCCCGACTCCCAGTCACCGTCGAACATGAACAGCGACTCGCCGCCGATGAAGCGGCTCATCATCTGGGAGTAGTCGAGCGAGTTGATGTCGTCGGCGAAGAAGCCCTCGTCGATCCACTTCTTCAGGTGCGTCGTCGCTTCGAGGTTCTCGGGGGTGTCGATCGTGGCGTCCGGCTGCTGGAAGATCCAGTCGTTGATCTTCGCGGGGTCGCCGTACGAGGCCATGAGTGCCTGCAGCGGAAAGGCGAGGCCACCGGTCGCGCCGCCGTTGAACTGGGTGATGGGGGTGATCCCGGCATCCTTCGCGGCCTTCAGGTCCGCGTCGAACTCGTCGAGCGTCTTGGGCGCCTCGGTCATGCCGATCTTCTTGGCGAGGGTCTTGTTGTAGAAGACCCCCGTCATCGAGTAGTTGAGACCCAGTGCGTAGAGCGGTCCGTTGCCGCGACGACCGTCGGCGTCGACGCGCAGCTGCTGCAGCTGAGAGGCGGGCCAGTCCGTCCACCCGAACGCCTCGGCGTACGGGTCGAGGTTCAGGAGCAGACCGTCCTTCGCGAGCTCGGACATCTGCGGCAGGCGCATGAGGTCCGGCGGCGAGTCCTGCAGGACGCGCGGGGCGTTCTGGGTGATGACGGCGAACTGGTCCTCGCGGATGTCGAAGGTCACGTTCGGGTACTGCTTCGTGAACTCGGCGGTCAGGTCCTTCGGGAGCGGGAAGCCGGTCTCGAAGTAGCCGCTGAGGACGACGTCCTCGTCGCCGCACGTCGGCCCGTTCGCGCCGAAGTCAGCGGTGGAGGATGCCTGGGGTGCGGCGGTTCCCCCCGGAGGGGCGCACGCGGTGACGGCCACCGCGAGCGAGGTCAGGACCCCGGCGAGGATCAGCGGACGGAGAGGGCGCTGTGTGAGGCGAGACATCACTGTCTCCTTTCGGAAAACCACGGTGTTCGGGACGGAGACTCCGACGAGTCTCGGTGCTAAATCGCGTTAGCAAGGTCATGATGCGGCACACCGCCCGGCTGTGTCAATGGGCGCGGGGCGTGTCCTGCCTGCGACTTCCCGGCTCGGTCGGCCGTCCCGGCACCCCGTTAGGATCGCGGGAGACAGGAGGTCGCCGTGACGAAGAACCGCGTGACGCTCGCCGACGTCGCGCGCGCCGCCGGCATATCGCGGACGACGGCGTCGCTCGTCCTCTCGGGTCGCGGCGACGAGATGCGGATCGCCGAAGCGTCGCAGGAGCGCGTGCGCCTCGTCGCCGCCGAGCTCGGCTATCGCCCGAACATGATCTCGGCCGGGCTGCGGAGCGGGACGAGCCGGACGCTCGGCTTCATCTCCGACTCGGTCGCCACCTCGCAGCTCGCGGGCGACATGATCAAAGGCGCCCTCGAGGGGGCGCGACGCCACGGGCACATGCTGTTCATCGGCGAGTACGAGGGCGACGAGTCCGAAGCCGAACGCCTCGTCCACGCGATGCTCGACCGCCAGGTCGACGGCGTCATCATGGCCTCGATGTTCACGAGGGAACGAGCCGTACCGGCAGCACTCGCCCACCGGAACGTCGTCCTGCTCAACACGCTCCCCGACGGTCCGACGACCCGCGCGCACGCGATCCTGCCCGACGAATTGGATGCCGGTCGTCGCGCCGCGCGCCTCCTGCTCGACCACGGGCATCGGGACATCCATCTCATCGGCGCCGGCCCCACACTGGCGGAGGTCCCCCGCGAGACGGTCGCGGGGCGCGAGCGGCTGGAGGGGATCCTCGAGGAGTTGGCCGGGGCGAACGTCGCACCGGCATCCGGTCGCATGCTGAGCATCTGGCTACCGGCCGACGGGTGGAAGGCGACCGCAGACCTCATCTCCTCCGGCGTGCGTTCGGGCGCCATCATCGCCTTCAACGACCGCATCGCGTTCGGCGCGTACCAGGCGATAGCCGAAGCGGGCCTGACGGTACCGGGCGACTTCTCGATCGTCTCGTTCGACGATCATCAGTTGGCGAGCTGGGTGCACCCGGGTCTGACCACGTTCGCCATCCCCCACTTCGAACTGGGGCTGCAGTCGGTCGAGACGCTGCTGACCGCTTCTCCCGACGCGCTCGCCTCCGTCGAGCGGGTCCCCATGCCGCTACGGACCCGCGGGTCGGTGCGCTCCACCTCCGCCTGAGCGCACGAGGACACGCGTGATCCGCTATCGTCTCAGCTAACGCGATTTAGCAGGGCTGCTCGGGTCGCGTCGAGAGGACCAGCATGGAGCATCGGAGCCCCCACTCGACCGGCATCCGGCACCCCCGCCCACCCTTCGACCCGGACGTCGAGCGCGCGCTCGACGAACGCGACGACGTCGTGACGGGCCTCGCACCGGAGGACATCGCGGCCCTCCGCGCGACGGCTGTCCTGCCCTCCCGAGACGCGTACACGCTCGGCGGCAGCTTCGAGGACCGCGAGCACGAGACCGTGGCCGCCGACGGCGCTCGCG
>JGI26057J44791_1000086_pt1 | contig 28705 bp, 29 predicted proteins | sample HigsolmetaGSP19D_FD_44791 | JGI IMG/M metagenome (IMG submission 44791) | reverse complement strand
CGATCCCCGTCACCGCGGTCGGCGAGGAAGCGGCTCGACGATCGCGCCTGCTGGCGAAACACGTCGCCGCCGTGCGCGCTCACATCGATGCGCTCGCGAAGAAGCGTTACTGGGCGGGGATGCCGTCGAGCCCCGAATTCGTCGTCTGCTTCATCCCGAGCGAGTCGCTGCTCGCGGCCGCGTTGGAGGAGGACCCTGCGCTGCTCGAGTACGCCTTCGGAAGGCGGGTGGCGCTCGCTTCGCCGGTGAACCTCTGGGCCGTCCTGAAGACCGTCGCCTATACATGGACGCAGCAGGAGGTGTCCTCCGAGGCGCGGAGGCTCTTCGACCTGGGGAACGAGCTGTACCACCGGCTGGGATCGCTCGCCGGGCATGCGGACGACCTGCGCCGAGCTATCGAACGCACCGTCGACAGCTACAACCGATTCGCCGGCTCACTCGAGTCGCGCGTCCTCGTCAGCGCGAGGAGATTCCCGGGGATCGACGACACTCAGCTCGAGGCGCTGTCCTCTCCGCAGCCGATCGAATCCACGACGCGTCGCCTGACGGCGCCGGAGCTCCTCGACGACCTCGCCGACACGGCCGACGTGGGCGAGCTGCGCGACAGGCTGGCGACCGACGAGGGGGTCAGGCGGGGAAGAACGTCATGAGCCCGATCACGCCGAGCGAGACGGCGAGGAACGCGCCGATCATCCACCACGCGTTGATCTCGTGACCGGGGGGCATCCGGCGGCGCAGCAGCACGTCGGGACGCCGCGCGGGGTCGTCGACGACCGGAACCTGAGCCGTCACCGGACGTACGCCGCCCGTCGCCTGGCCGACGATCGGGATCTGCCCCGTCGGCGTGACGGGCAGGTGACCGGTGAGCGAGAGCTGACCTGTGCGCGGGTCACTGGATGCGGTGGACATGGGAACTCCTGAGGGGCGGTGACAAGTGCCGGGGACCGCTGACACCACGGCCCATTGTGCCAGAGGGGTCGTCCGTGATCCTGGGTTGACGCTCCGCGCGCGTGTCCGCCGGCGCGANGCGTCAGCTGNACACNGGCGTCAGAGCCACTTGGAAGTGAGGTGTTCCGACGAGATCCGGCGCAGCGTTCCCGAGGCTCCGCGGAGAACGACGCTCTCGGTGTAGACGAAGTCGCCGACCCGGCGCACGCCCCCGACGAGTTCGCCGTTGGTGACGCCCGTCGCCACGAAGAGCGTGTTGTTCCCGCGCACGAGATCGTCCGCCTCGTACACGTGATCGTCGAGCTTCAGCCCCGCGTCGATCCCACGCTGCTTCTCGTCGTCATCGCGGGCCCAGAGTCGCCCCTGGATGTGCCCACCCAGCGCTTTGATGGCGCACGCGGTCACGATGCCCTCGGGACTGCCGCCGATGCCCACGCACATGTCGGTACGAGCGTTGTGGCGTGCCGCGTTGATGCCGCCGGCGACGTCGCCGTCGCTCATGAGCCGGGTCCCGGCCCCGGCATCCCGGATCTCGTCGATGAGCTGCGCATGCCGNGGGCGATTCAGCACCGATACGACGAGCTCATCGACGGGCTTGTCGAGNGCCTTGGCGAGACGNTGGATGTTCTCNGCGATCGGAAGCCGGATGTCGACGACTCCGACGCCGGCGGGTCCCGTCACGATCTTGTCCATGTAGAACACGGTCGAGGCGTCCAGCATCGCGCCGCGGTCGGCGACGGCGATGACCGAGAGCGCGTTGTTGCGCCCCTCAGCCGTCAGCGTCGTGCCGTCGATGGGGTCGACGGCGATGTCGCACTGCGGTCCTCGGCCGGTGCCGACGCGTTCNCCGTTGAACAGCATCGGCGCGTTGTCCTTCTCCCCCTCGCCGATGACGATGACNCCGTCGAAGTTCACCGTCGTGAGGAAGGCGCGCATCGCGTCGACAGCTGCCCCGTCGGCGAGCTCNTTCTTNCCCCGCCCGATGAAGGGCACCGAGCGGATCGCCGCCGCCTCGGTCGCGCGGACGAGCTCNAGCGCGAGGTTCCGGTCGGGGTGCAGAGGACTCATGTCGGCAGTCAGGCTCACCATGGGCTCAGCCTAGGACCGTCGTCGCNGTGGACCACGTGTTTCTCGCCTCATCCAGGCGAAGGAATGCGGATTCTTTCGGATCGGGAAGGGAGGGCACCTTCTCCTGGCGAAAGCCCGCTCGGGAGAGCGCGGCATCCCTTCGATAGAGTTGCAGCGAATCACCGACTTCTCCGAGGAGCTGACATGCCCGTCGCCACACCCGACCAGTACGCCGACATGCTGGACCGCGCGAAGGCAGGCGGCTTCGCCTACCCCGCGATCAACGTCTCGAGCTCGCAGACCATCAACGCCGTCCTCCAGGGCCTGACCGAGGCCGGCTCCGACGGCATCCTGCAGGTGACCACCGGCGGCGCCGACTACTTCGCAGGGCACACGGTCAAGGGCCGCGCCACCGGCGCGCTGGCGTTCGCGAAGTACGTCACCGAGGTCGCCAAGAACTACCCGATCACGGTCGCCCTCCACACCGATCACTGCCCCAAGGACGCGCTCCCCGGCTTCGTGCTGCCGCTCATCGAGGCCTCCGAGGCCGAGGTCAAGGCCGGCCGCAACCCGATCTTCCAGTCCCACATGTGGGACGGCTCGGCCGTTCCCCTGGACGAGAACATCGAGATCGCACGGGATCTCCTCCCCCGCATGAAGAACATCAACGCCATCCTCGAGATCGAGGTCGGCGTGGTCGGCGGCGAAGAGGACGGCGTCCAGCACGAGGGCTCGAACGACGCCCTCTACACGACCGTGGCCGATGTCACGAAGGCCGTTGAGGCTCTCGGCCTCGGCGAGAACGGCCGGTACATCTCCGCCCTCACCTTCGGCAACGTCCACGGCGTCTACAAGCCGGGCGGCGTCAAGCTCCGCCCCGAGCTCCTGGGTGAGATCCAGGAGGGCATCGCCGCACACTTCGGCACCGGTCCCAAGCCCCTCGACCTGGTCTTCCACGGCGGCAGCGGCTCGTCCGACGAGGAAATCGCCACCGCAGTCGCGAACGGCGTCGTGAAGATGAACATCGACACCGACACGCAGTACGCGTTCACTCGCTCCGTGGCCGGCTTCATGCTCGCCAACTACGAGGGCGTCCTGAAGCTCGATGGCGAAGTGGGCAACAAGAAGCAGTACGACCCGCGCGCCTGGGGCAAGGTCGCGGAGTCCGCGATGGCTCAGCGGGTCGTCGCTGCCACGCAGCAGCTCGGATCGGCCGGCAAGTCGCTCGGCGTCTAACGTCCTCCTACGACGAAGCCCCGGTCCGCGAGGACCGGGGCTTCGTCGTAGGCGTCAGTACGATGCGGTGCCGAGGACGTCCCGCGGATAGAGCGCGTACCTCACCCCGTCCACCGTGAAGGCGGTGTGCAGGTGGGGCCCCGTGGAGCAGCCCGTCGAACCGACCGACCCGATGCGCTGACCGGCGGAGACGGTCTGACCGGTTCTCACCGAGAACGCGCTGAGGTGGGCGTACACCTGGACGATCTTGGTGCCGTCGACCGTCGAGGTGACGACGACCTCTTTCTGCTTCGACTTGTTCGGCGCCCACGACGGGCACCCCGACGTGATCCAGACCTCGCGAACAGACACGGTCCCGCCGCGCATCGCGTAGACCGGCGTCCCCGTCGGGGCGGCGATGTCGTCGCCGCTGTGACCCGAGTACGTCGTGAACGAGCCATTCGGGCGCAACGGGTACGCCCAGCCGTAGCGTCCCGGCACGGACGATCCGGCGACGGTGGCATCGGAGACCACCGGCATCCGCAAACTGGTCCAGACATCCTTGCCCTCGCCGTCCACCAGGCGGACGATGCCGTCGTTCCCGAGCCGCAGAGCGGTCGCTCCGAGGCCCGCGGACTTCGAGGACCACAGCGCGACGTCGTCCTCATCCACGAGCATGAGCTCGCCGTCGCCGGTGAACACCAGCGTCCCGTCGAGGGTGCCCGTCGTCTTGGCCGTTCGGACGAGGGCGTAGCCGCGAGTCACGGCCACGTTGCCGTCGCCCAGCATCTTGAAGGCGTATCGCCCGTCGGGTGAGGTGACCTGCACGCCGGTACGGAGCGTCGTTCCCGGCGTGATGGTGTCTCCGAGCGACCAGGAGATCTTCTTCGCGGCCGAGGTCTTCGTCACGGTCCGGTAGTCCTTCTTGCTCGCCGTGACCGACACGGTGACCGAGCGGCCCGCCGCCCAGGTCGGCACCCGCCAGCTGACGCCCGTCGCTCCGGTGACCGCACCGCCGTCGACGCGCCACTGCACGCGAAGCGTTGCAGAGGACGGCTGCCATTGCCCCGTCTGCACGGTCAGGACACTCCCGGCCTTCAGCGATCCGCTGACCGTCGGAGTCGGGGCAGCGGTGAACGCCGCGAAGACGGGCGTCCCCGCCGACGTCCGTTGCACCGTTGTGTAGCCGGATCGCGCGCCCGTGATGCGAACCGAGACGACCTTCCCGGCGTCGGCGGCTACGGGACGGTAGGTCCGAGCCGTCGCCCCGGCAAGAGGAGTGCCGCCGCGGAGCCACTGATACGAGAAGGTCACGGATCCCGGCCCCCAGGTGCCGGGGACGGCGGTGAGCGTCTCACCCACAGTGCCGGTACCGGAGATCGTCACTGTGCTGGGCACGGTGAGCACCCGAGGCACCGCAACGCCTGCACTCGTGCGAGAGACGGTGGTGTACCCGCCCTTCGCAGCGCTGACACGGACCGACAGTGCGCCCCCGGCGTCCGCGGCGACGATCTTGTACGAGGAGCCGGTGGCTCCCGGGATCGCCTTGCCGGCGCGGAGCCACTGGTAAGTGATGGTCGCGGGAGTCGGCTTCCAGGCCGCGGAGGCGACCTTGACGGTCGATCCCACGGAGACGGTCCCCGAGATCGACGGGGTCGGCGCCGAAGTGAAGGCCCGACCGACCGTGACACCCGCGGAGGTGAGAGCAACACCGGTGTATCCCGCCTTCGTGAGCGAGACACGGACGGTGAGTTTCCTGTCGAGATCCGCGGTCGTCGGGGCGTACGTGTGGCGCGTCGCTCCCGCGATCGCTTTCCCGTCCCGCAGCCACTGCCACGCGAACGACACGGGCGCGGGCCCGAAACCCGGTGCCGACGCCGTCAGGGTCGAGCCGACCGTGGGAGCGCCTGAGACCGTGAGGCTTCCCCGCTTGAGCGTTCCTCGCACCACGGTCGCCGATGGGGCCGATGTCGTGCTCGTCGTCCGGTACCCGCTCCGCGTCGCGGTAACCGTGACGGTGACACGCTTGCCGAGCGAAGCGGACGGGAGCGCGAACGTGCGGGAGGTAGCACCGGCCACGGCGCCGCCGTCGAGTCGCCACTGGTACCGGAGCGTCGCCGTCGGAGCCCAGGTGCCGGCTGCGGCGCTCACCGTGCTGCCCACCCGCAGAGTCCCCGTGACGGTCGGCCGCGGCGCCGAGGTGAAGGACCGCGCCGGGGTCGGAGTGGGCGTCGGTGTGCGCGTCGCGGCCGGCGTCGGCGGCGGGGACGCAGCCGGGGCGCGCACGGATGCGGCGGACGCGGCGTTCGGCCCGGACACGAGCAACGCGAGAGTCGCCGCTGCGACGACGGCGAAGGAGGCGAGCCTCCGGGGCGATGTGCGGCGCACGGTTTCCTCCCGAATCGAACACGCGAGGAAGCACCCGCAGTAGGTCGAAAATACCAGGTCAGAGGATTGTGACTCAACCGCTCGCGCGGAGACGGTCCGCCTGCTGTCAGCCGGCGACCGCGAACCCCCGCATGAGCGCCTCATCGCCGAACAGCGGCACGACGAGGCACACGCTGACGACCACGAACGTCACGATCGCCCCGACGAGCGGAATCCACCAGCTGAGCCTGCGGCGGGCGAGCGACCACCAGGCGAACCCGGCGGTCGCAAGCCATCCGACAGCGAACACCGTCGCCGCGATACCGCCCCACAGAGCGCCCTGCGCGGTGTTGGTGAACTCGCCCTCCACGCCGGCCACCGTCATCCACGTCTTCGCGAACTCGGTGAAGTCGACCAACTGCGGAATCGCGCTGATCACCGTGATCAGCCCGTACATGAGCAGTGCGAGAGTGATCACGCGGTCCGCCGTCCGCGTCGGGCGCGCCGCAACGGTGGTCGCTGGGGCGGTCGGCGGATGCGGCGGCTCAACGGGTGCCACCGATTCGGGCGCGGGTTGCTTGATCGCTGCCCGCTGTTCCTCGGGCGTCGCGTACTCCCCGTACTGCGGTCGCGGTCGGGGCTCGTCACTCACGAGCGGTTCCGCCCCCCGAGAGCGCGCTCGTCGCGGCGACCCTCGAGGTCCTGCCGCAGTTCCTTCGGCAGGGAGAACATCAGGTCCTCTTCTGCGGTCTTGACCTCGGCGACGTCGCGGTACCCCGCGCCGGCCAGGTCTTCGAGCACCTCGCTCACGAGGACCTCGGGGACCGACGCGCCGGAGGTGACACCCACGGTCTCCACGCCGTCGAGCCATTCCTGCTTGATCTCGTGGGAGTAGTCGACGCGGTAGGCAGCCTTCGCGCCGTACTCGAGCGCGACTTCGACGAGACGGACGCTGTTCGACGAGTTGGCAGAGCCCACGACGATGACGAGATCGGCATCCTGCGCGACCTTCTTGATCGCGACCTGACGGTTCTGCGTCGCGTAGCAGATGTCGTCGGAGGGCGGGTCCTGGAGATTCGGGAAGCGCTCGCGGAGGCGCCGGACGGTGTCCATCGTCTCGTCGACCGACAGCGTCGTCTGCGACAGCCAGACGACTTTGTCGGGGTCCTTCACCACGACGGTGTCGGCGTCCTCAGGAGAGTTCACGATGGTCACGTGCTCGGGCGCCTCGCCGGCGGTCCCCTCGACCTCCTCGTGGCCGTCATGTCCGATGAGGAGGATCTCGAAATCATCGCGGGCGAACCGGACGGCCTCGCGGTGGACCTTGGTCACGAGGGGGCAGGTCGCGTCGATGGCCTGCAGACCGCGATCCGCCGCAGCGTTCACGACGGCAGGCGAGACGCCGTGCGCGCTGAAGACGACGTGCGCGCCTTCGGGGACTTCGTCGACCTCGTCGACGAAAATCGCCCCGAGGGACTCGAGCTCGGTCACGACGTGGATGTTGTGGACGATCTGCTTGCGCACGTAGACCGGCGCGCCGTAGCGCTCCAGCGCCTTCTCGACGGCGATGACGGCGCGGTCGACGCCGGCGCAGTACCCCCGGGGGGCGGCGAGGAGGACGCGCTTGTCGCCCTGGACGGGAAGGTCGACGAGCCGCCCGCGGGCTCCCGGGATACGGGGCATCGGCAGCGAAACGGCTGGTGAGGTCACCCCTCGATTGTACGAACCCCCGGCTGGGTGGGGGACGTGTAGACCAAGATGGATGTCCGTGACCACTTTCCAGACCGAGGCGGGGGCCGTCCCCCCACCGGATGCGGTGCACCCGCGGGAGTCCTCCCCCGAAACGCCCACGTCGGTCTCGCGACTCAATGAGACCATTCGCGACTTCGTGCAGAAGTGGGGTTCGGTGTGGGTCGAGGGCGAGATCACCGCGTGGAACCTCCGCGGCGGTCACGTCTTCGGGCGGCTGAAGGATGCCGGGGGCGACGGCATGCTCTCCTTCCGCATGTGGTCCTCGACGCTGCAGCGCACGCCCGGCGACTTGAAGGTCGGCGACCGGGTGATCGCGTGCGTCAAGGCGGACTACTTCACGAAGACCGGCGATTTCAGCTTCACGGTGTCCGCCATGCGCCACGTCGGCCTCGGCGATCAGCTCGAACGGCTCGAGCGCCTTCGAGCGACCCTACGGGCCGAGGGCCTGTTCGCGCCGGAACGCAAGAAGCCGCTGCCCTTCCTCCCCCACGTGATCGGCCTCATCACGGGTGAACGCAGCGACGCCGAGAAGGACGTCCACCGCAACGCCGAGCTGCGCTGGCCGCACGTGCGCTTCCGCACGATCCACGCCGCGGTTCAGGGCGACCGCTGCGTCCCCGAGACCCTCGCGGCGCTTCGAGCCCTCGATGCGGACCCCGAGGTCGACGTCATCATCGTGGCGCGGGGCGGCGGCGACCCCCAGACCCTCCTGGGGTTCAGCGACGAGAGACTGCTCCGCGCGGTGGCCGCGGCATCCACTCCCGTCGTCTCGGCAATCGGGCACGAGAACGACCACCCCCTCCTCGATGACGTCGCCGACCTGCGGGCGTCGACGCCCACCGACGCCGCCAAGCGCGTCGTCCCGGACGTGTCGGAGCAGCGGGCTCTGGTGCAGCAGCTGCGCAGCCGGGCGCGGACACGCCTCACACAGCGCGTCGCGCACGACATCGCCGCACTCGCGCAACTGCGGTCGCGTCCCGTGCTGCGAGACCCGGAATCGATGCTCACGAGCCGTGCGCAGGAGGTCGTCGCGCTCTCGTCGCGCGGTCGCGACGTGATGTCCAGACGATGGGATGCCGCGGCCCGCACGACGGCGGAGCTGCGTGCTTCCCTGCGCGCCCTCTCCCCCGGCGCGACCCTCGACCGCGGGTACGCCATCGCGCACCTCCCCGGCGGAGGCATCGTCCGCGATGCGCAGCAGGTACCTGCCGGCACGGACGTCGTGGTGACGGTCGGCCGGGGATCGTTCGCCGCACGGTCCGCCGGTGAGGTGGCGGAGACGGATGCGTCGGGCTCCGCGACCTAGGATGGAGAACATGACGAGCGACGCCGGGGACGTGTCGGCCCTCTCCTTCGAACAGGCCCGCGATGAGCTCGTGCAGGTCGTCGCGAAGCTGGAACAGGGGTCGCCCACCCTCGAGGAGTCGCTTTCCCTCTGGACCCGCGGCGAAGCGCTGGCCGCCCGCTGCGAGGAGTGGCTCCTCGGAGCCAAGCGCCGGCTCGATGACGCGCGACCCGACGGCGAGGCCGTGTCCTGATGGCGCGGCAGCGCATCGTCGCCGAACTGGGACGACCCGAGACGGCCGCGGAGACCGCGGCTCGCAAAGCGGCGTCGTCGGAGCGCTACCGGTCGAGCAAGACGTTCCGGAACCTCATCGCAGCCCTCATCGTGTGCCTCGGGATCGTCGCGGTCGTCTACCTCGGCGTCCCCCGCGGGACGCCCGCGGACATCCCGGAAGTCGACGTCGCCGCAGCAGCCGTGCAGGCCGAGAAAGCCGCAGGACACGGCGTCGTGATCCCCGAGGTCCCGGAGAGCTGGCGCTCGAACTCGGCACTCGTCGAGGGCGGTGAGTGGCGGATCGTCTATGCCCCCGCGCGCGGCTACGTCGAGGTCACGCAGTCCTTCAATGCCCCCGAGGGCTGGGTGTCCCGCGAGCTGGGCGGATTCGCGCCGACCGGCACGACGACGATCGACGCGATCGAGTGGGACGTCTACGAGCTCCCGAGCCCGGCCCAGAAGATCGACTACGCCCTGTCCACCACCATCGGCTCCGACTCGGTCATCATCGGCGTGTCCGAGTCCACCGATCGCGCAGCCGCCACGACGGTCGCCGAGAGCCTCGGCGACCAGATCCGCACCCTGCGAGAGGAGGCGCGATGAGCGCGAACCCGACCCCGTCCGACGTGTGGTCCTCGATGCTGGCCGGCAACCGTCGATTCGTCGCCGGAGAACCCCAGCACCCGCGTCAGGATGCCGAGCGCCGGCACGAACTCGCGCACGTCCAGCGACCGACCGCAGCGCTGTTCGGGTGTTCGGACTCGCGCTTGGCCGCGGAGATCATCTTCGATGAAGGCTTGGGCGACCTGTTCGTCATCCGCAATGCCGGACAGGTCATCTCGGACTCCGTGGTCGGCAGCCTGGAGTACGCCGTCGCCGTTCTGGGCGTGCCCCTCATCGTGGTCCTGGGGCACGACGAGTGCGGCGCGGTGCGTGCCGCGATCGAATCCACCTCCCCGGATGCGCCGGCTCTCCCGGCGGGCATCTGGCGCCAGGTGGCGCCGATCGTGCCCGCCGTCCGGCGCGTGCTGAAGGCCGCCCCGGGAACGACCGCCGCCACCGTCGACGCGGAGGAGGTCGGACGCGAGCATCTGCGCGACACGATCGCCGGCATCCTCCACTCCTCCGAACTCATCAGCGAGGCCGTCGCGGAAGGCCGCCTCGCCGTCGTCGGGGCGAACTACCGCCTGGCCGACGGAACCGCCGTACCCGACGTGGTCGTCGGCGAAGCCGGCTGACCCCTCCCTTTCCACCGCACCCACGCGAAACGAGGACGTGAACGACCATGACCGATGAGACCGAGTACCGCATCGAGCACGACACGATGGGCGAGGTGCGCGTTCCGAAGGACGCGCTCTACGCCGCGCAGACCCAGCGAGCGGTGGAGAACTTCCCCATCTCCGGGTCGGGCCTCGAATCGACGCAGATCGCGGCGCTGGCGCGCATCAAGAAGGCTGCCGCACTCGCCAACAAGGAGCTCGGCACCCTCGACGGCGCGATCGCCGACGCCATCGCCTGGGCTGCTGACGAGGTCGTCAGCGGGGCGTACGACGAGCACTTCCCCGTCGACACCTACCAGACCGGCTCGGGCACGTCGTCGAACATGAACATGAACGAGGTCCTCGCGACGCTCGCGACGCGCAAGCTCGGCGGCCCCGTGCACCCCAACGACCACGTCAACGCCTCGCAGTCGTCGAATGACGTCTTCCCGACGTCGGTGCACATCGCGGTGACGCAGGCCCTCATCGACGACCTCATCCCCGCCCTGGACCACCTCGCTGTGGCGCTCGAGGAGAAGGCCGAGGAGTGGAAGAGCGTCGTCAAGAGCGGACGCACCCATCTGATGGACGCCACCCCGGTGACCCTCGGTCAGGAGTTCGGCGGCTACGCCCGGCAGATGCGCCTCGGCATCGAGCGCGTCCAGTCCGTCCTCCCCCGCGTCGGGGAGGTCCCCCTCGGCGGCACCGCCGTCGGCACGGGCATCAACACGCCGCTCGGCTTCCCGCAGAAGGTCATCGAGCTGCTCGCGGCGGAGACGGAACTGCCCATCACCGAGGCGAAAGACCACTTCGAGGCTCAGGCGAACCGCGACGGCCTCGTCGAGGCTTCCGGAGCCCTCCGCACCATCGCCGTGTCGCTCACCAAGATCAACAACGACATCCGCTGGATGGGCTCAGGCCCCAACACGGGTCTCGGCGAGCTGCACATCCCCGACCTCCAGCCCGGCTCCTCGATCATGCCGGGCAAGGTGAACCCGGTCGTCCCCGAGGCCACCCTCATGGTCGCGGCCCGCGTCATCGGCAACGATGCGACGGTCGCCTGGGCCGGGGCATCCGGTTCCTTCGAGCTGAACGTCGCGATCCCCGTCATGGGCACGGCGCTGCTCGAGTCGATCCGTCTGCTCTCCAACGCGATGCGCGTCCTCGCGGACAAGACCGTGTCCGGTCTCGAGGCGAACGTGGAGCGCGCAGCCGCGTACGCCGGTATGTCGCCGTCGATCGTGACGCCGCTCAACAAGCTCATCGGGTACGAAGCCGCCGCGAAGATCGCGAAGCANTCGGTCGCCAAGGGCATCACCGTCCGCGACGCCGTCATCGACCTCGGGTACGTCGAGCGGGGCGAGCTCACCGAGCAGCAGCTCGATGAGAAGCTCGATCTCCTCTCGATGACGCACCCGGGTTGATAATCGGAGCGTGAACAGCGCCGCCGCACCACCGCGACGGGGCACGCCGGGGCTCGGGATNTTTCTCGCCGTCGCCGCAGCGGGCCTCGTCGGCGTGGGTGCGGCGGCGTTCGTCGTGGTTCTGCTCGTCGCACCGGCGGCGGCGGGCTGGACAGCGCTGGCGTGGATCGTCGCGGCGGTGCCGGCGCTCGCGGGGATCGGCGTCGTGGGCTGGGCCGTGTTGGAGCGACGGAGTCTCGCTGCGGCGACGACGACCGACTCCGTCGAGGGTGCCTTCGAGACCCAGCAGCGGCTGCTCGACGACGTCCGGCATGAACTGAAGACGCCGATCACCATCGTCCGAGGTCACCTGGAGATGATGGATGCCGCCGACTCCGCCGACGTCGAGGCGATCCGCGCCCTCGGGATCGCGGAGCTCGATCGGATGACGCGGTTGATCGGCGACATCGACGTCCTCGCAGCGGTCGAAGGCGGACGGCTCTCCCGTGGAGACGTGGACCTCGCGGCGCTCACGCAACGGGTCTTCGAGATGGTGGGCGTGATCGGAGATCACGCCTGGCAGGTCGAGCAGTCGGCCGACGCCGTGGTCCGTGCGGACGGGGATCGCCTCCTCCAGGCGTGGGTGGCGCTTGCGGACAACGCCGCGAAGTATTCGCCGGCGGGGACGGCGATCGAGATCGGCAGCGCGGTCAATGCGGCCGGTGCCCAACTCTGGGTCCGCGATCACGGCCCCGGCATCCCTCCCGCCGTCCGCCACCGGATCTTCCGCCGCTTCGACCGTGGCGCCGGCAAGCGCCACATCGGCGGCTCCGGTCTCGGACTCGCGATCGTCGATGCCATCGCCAAAGCGCATGGCGGTCACTGCACCGTGGCGGACACGCCGGGCGGCGGTGCTACGTTCACCCTGGAGATACCTATCGGCACGCGGGGGGCGCTGCCGTCCCCGATCCGCGCCGGCGACGTGCTGCTGCAGCGAGAGGCCACCGAATGACACGCATCCTGATCGTCGACGACGAACCGCACATCGTCTCGCTCGTTTCGCGCGCGGTCCACGCCGAGGGCTACGAAGCAGTGGGTGTCGACGACGGCCCGGACGCGCTCGAGGTCGCCCTCGCCGGCGACATCGACCTGATCGTGCTCGACGTCGGTCTGCCGACGATGGACGGCTTCGATGTCCTTCGTCAGCTCCGCGGGGCAGGTCAGACGACGCCCGTCATCATGCTCACGGCGCGCAGCGGAACCCACGACACGATCGAAGGACTGGATGCCGGGGCGAGCGACTACGTGCCGAAGCCGTTCGCGGTGGCGGAGCTCATGGCGCGCGTGCGATCACGCTTGCGCGACAGTGCCGCGAACGCTCCCACGTCTCTCACTCGGGGCGATGTGACCCTCGACATCCTGGCGCGTCGAGCGACTGTGGCCGGTCGAGAGGTGGAGCTCTCGAGCCGCGAGTTCGCATTGGCTGAGCAATTCGTCCGGAATGCGGGCGACGTGCTCACCCGCGAGGTGCTCCTGAGCCGCGTGTGGGGATTGGACTTCGACCCGGGATCCAACGTCGTGGACGTCTACGTCCGGTATCTGAGGGCCAAGCTCGGCGCGGACCACATCGTGACCGTGCGCGGCGAAGGCTACCTCTGGGAATGACCCGGTGATGCGGGACACCCTCGGCCGTGCGGCCGGGGGTGTCCCGCATCGGAGACCGTTTCAGCTGAGTTCACCGGCCTCCAGCAGGTCTGTCACGAGCGCCGCGATCGCCGAACGCTCGGACCGCACGAGCGTCACATGGCCGAACAGATCGTGTCCCTTGAGGGTTTCGATGACGGACGCGATGCCGTCATGGCGCCCGACCCGTAGGTTGTCGCGCTGACCGACGTCGTGGGTCAGGACGACACGGGAGTTCTGCCCGATGCGGCTCAGGACCGTGAGGAGGACATTCCGCTCGAGCGACTGGGCCTCGTCCACGATGACGAACGCATCGTGGAGGGAACGCCCGCGGATGTGGGTGAGCGGCATGACCTCGAGCATGCCGCGCGCCACGACCTCCTCCAGGACGTTGCCCGTCACCACCGAACCGAGGGTGTCGAAAACCGCCTGACCCCACGGGTTCATCTTCTCCTGCTGATCCCCCGGGAGGTAGCCGAGCTCCTGACCGCCGACGGCGAACAAGGGGCGGAAGACGATGATCTTCTTCTGCTGCTGGTGCTCGAGTACCGACTGGAGCCCCGCGCAGAGTGCGAGGGCCGATTTTCCCGTGCCCGCGCGCCCACCGAGGGACACGATCCCGACCTCGGGGTCGAGCAGCAGATCGATGGCGATGCGCTGCTCGGCCGACCGGCCGTGGAGACCGAAGACGTCGCGGTCGCCGCGGACGAGCTTGTACGACCCGTCGCCGGTGACACGGCCGAGCGCCGACCCGCGCTCCGAATGGATGACGAGACCCGTGTTGATCGGGAGGCCGCGCACGTCCTCGCTGACGCCGACCTCGCTGTCGTAGAGGTCGCTGACCTCGTCGCCGGACAGGTCGATCGATGCGATCCCCGTCCATCCCGAGTCGACGGCCTGCTCGGCGAGGTACTCCTCGGCGTGCAGGCCGAGGGAGGCGGCCTTCACGCGCATCGGCAGGTCTTTCGAGACGACCGTGACGGCCTGACCGTCCTGGCTCAGGTGCATCGCGACGGACAGGATGCGGGTGTCGTTGTCACCGAGTCGCATCCCCGCCGGCAGCACGGTCGGGTCGGTGTTCGTCAGCTCGACACGCAGGGTGCCGTCGGCGCCGACGGGGACCGGGAAGTCCAGCCGGCCGTGCTCGACGCGCAATTCATCGAGGTGGCGCAGGGCCTGACGGGCGAAGTAACCGATCTCGGGGTCGTGACGCTTGCGCTCCAGTTCCGTGATGACGACGACCGGCAGCACGACGGAATGCTCGGCGAACCGGAACAGCGCGCGCGGATCGCTCAGAAGGACGGAGGTGTCCAGCACGTACGTGCGGAGTTCCTGGTCCTGAGCCGCCTCCGCGGACTCGTGCTGGTGACGCTGCTTCTCAGGTGCTCGTGTGGCCACAACCCACTCCCGCCCCGGGTGGGAACCCACCCGGCAGTCACGAGTCGACCAGGGGTCACGAGTCGTGAGAGGCCGACTCGAACAGGCGCTTTGCCCGTTGGGATGAACCTAGGGTCGCCCGGCGACACTGCACGGTCGCGACACGCCGCCGGATGTGTCCGACGCGTGAACTCTCCGCGTCAGCACGGGAGCAGACCCCTCATCCGCCGAAACGTCGGTCCCGGTCGCCGAAGTCTCGGATCGCGCGGAGGAAATCCACCTCGCGGAGGTCGGGCCCGAGGGCTTCGACGAAGTAGAACTCGCTGTGCGCCGACTGCCACAACAGGAAGTCGCTCAAGCGCTGCTCCCCCGAGGTCCGGATCACGAGGTCGGGATCCGGCTGCCCGCCCGTGTAGAGGTGCTCGCCGATCTGCTCGGGAGTGAGGCTCTCCGCGAGCTCGGTCAGCGACCCGCCCTTCTCGTTGTGCTTCGCGATGATGCTGCGAACCGCATCGACGATCTCACCTCGGCCGCCGTAGCCGACCGCGAGGTTGACGTGGAGACCCGTGTTCTCGCGCGTCCGCTCCTCTGCGGTCCGAAGCCCCGCAGCGAGGTCGGGCGGCAGGATCTCGGCGCGGCCGACGTGCTGAACCCGCCAGCCGGGTTCCTGCGAGAGGGTCTCGGCGAGATCGGCGATGATCTCGATGAGGTCGGTGAGTTCCTGCGAATCGCGCTTGACGAGGTTGTCGGTGGACAGCAGGTAGAGCGACACGACCTGAATGCCGAGCTCGTCGCACCACCGCAGGAACTCGTGCATCTTCGCGGCGCCCGCGCGGTGGCCGTGGGAGACCGTCGTGAACCCGAGCTGCCTCGCCCACCGGCGATTGCCGTCGATCATCATCGCCACGTGATGCGGTACCGTCCCCGCCTCGATCTCCCGTCGGAGCCTCGAGCTGTACAGGCGGTAGAGCAGCCCGCGGCCTTGAGTCGAGGATGCGCGGGTCACAGGGATACGCTACTCCGACCGCGCGCGGGGAGCGGGATGAGGCCGTATTCAGCGCTCGGTATGGCGGCGCGCGTAGGCTCGGGAACGTGACCCGACACCTTTCCGACGACGGGGCCGAGATGCCCCAACTGCCCCTCCTCGAAGCGGCAGCAGTCGACGATCAGGTCGAGCTGCGTCCGACGTGGCGCGGGTGGATCCATGCCGGAACGTTCCCCGTGGCCGTCGCCGCAGGGATCGTGCTGATCACTCTGGCGCAGGGCGCTCCCGCCAAGTGGGCCGCTGCCGTGTTCATGGCGACGTCACTGCTGCTGTTCGGCAACTCCGCGNTGTATCACCGCTTCGATTGGGGCCCGCGGACCAAGATCGTCCTCAAGCGCATCGACCACGCCAACATCCTGCTGCTCATCGCCGGGACCTACACGCCGATCGCCACGCTGGCGCTCACTCCCCCTCAGGGGACCTTGCTGCTGGTCCTGGTGTGGTCGGGCGCCCTGCTCGGCATCCTCTTCCGCGTCTTCTGGATCAACGCGCCGCGCTGGCTCTACGTCGCCCTGTACCTGCTCCTCGGCTGGGCCGCCGTGATGTACCTCGGCGATCTGCTGCGGGCGAGCATGGCCATGATGGTGCTCGTGATCGTCGGTGGTCTGCTGTACACGGGCGGCGCGATCGTCTACGCCCTCAAGCGCCCGAACCCGTGGCCGGGGCATTTCGGCTTCCACGAGATCTTCCACGTCTGCACGGTCCTGGCGTTCCTGTGCCACTGGGCCGCGTGTCTGCTGATCTCGCTCTCTCCGCTCAGCCCCTCGTTGGGCCTTCCGGGTTGATGTCGCTCTGACGGCTCGTGCCGTCGTCCCCACCGTCGTCGTCCGCGGATCGATCGCCCCGGGCGGCCGCCTCCTCGGCATCGAGCATCTCGTTGACGTCCGTCCGGTACTGCGCGCGACGGATGCGGCGCAGCATGTCGATCGCGAGGAGGACGATCACGATCGCCACGACGGCGATCGCGATGAAGCCGGCGACGCCGGGCGTCACCGACTCAGCCGGTGGTCCCGTGGGTGTGGGGGACGGTCCCGTCGGGGTGGGTGACGGGATGGCGGCGAGCCATCGCAGATCCGGCATGTGACCTCATTCCTCAGCCAGAGCGAATAGCCTGGGATCCCAGCCTAGAACGGATGCCGCATGACCCTGACCGACGTCGATCGAAAGCTCGCGGAGCGGTACGGACGCACGCGGTCGACGGCGTCGCGACGCATGACCTGGGTGATCGTGGGGNTCATCGCCGTGGCTGCCACCGGNCTGCTGGGGTGGTCGACCGTGTCGAANGCGATCGACTCGGTGGACGCCGACTCGACCGGNTTCTCCGTCGTGGACCAGCACACCGTCGAGGTCCGCTTCCAGGTATCNATCCGGCCCGATACGAAGGTCGCGTGCGCGCTCGAGGCTCAGGATCCGGATCACGGGATCGTCGGCTTCAANGTCGTCGAGTTGGCGTCCTCGGACGACCACACCCGCAGCCTCACGGAGCGGATCCCGACGACCGCCGAGGCGACGACCGGTTTTGTCCGCTCCTGCTGGATCCTCTAAGCTGAGGGTTCTCGCGCCCCGGTGACTTGCCGGGGCGTTTGGCTTACCCTCGACCGCACCGGGAGATAACGTGTCCGAGACGTTCCTGACCCAGGAGGCCTACGACCGCCTCGCCGCCGAGCTCGAAGAGCTCTCGACGACGGGCCGCGAGGAGATCGCCAAGCGCATCGAAGCCGCGCGCGAGGAGGGCGACCTCAAGGAGAACGGCGGCTACCACGCGGCGAAGGACGAGCAGGGCAAGCAGGAAGCACGCATTCGCACTCTTCAGCAGCTCCTGAAGGACGCCAAGGTCGGCGTCGCGCCCGAGTCCGACGGCACGGTCCAGTCGGGCACAGTCGTCACCGCCGTCGTCGCCGGCGGCGAAGAGGTCTTCCTGCTCGGCAACCGCGAGATCGGTGCCAACAGCGAACTCGACGTCTACAGCGAAGCGTCCCCCCTCGGCGAGGCCATCATGGGCCTGCGCGAGGGTGAGAAGACGAGCTACACCGCGCCCAACGGCAAGGAGATCTCCGTCGAGATCGTCAAGGTGGAGACCTACTCGGGTCAATGACGAGCCGGCGCCGGCTCGCTCAGTTGGGGACGACCGTCGGAGCGTAGCCGGCGTCCTGCAGGATCGCGAGAACCTGAGCACGGTGCTCCTCGCCGCGTGTCTCGACGCTCAGTTGCAGGATCACCTCGCTGATCTGCAGCCCCTGACCGTGCCTCGTGTGCAGGACCTCGATGACGTTCGCTCCCACCACCGACAGGAGCTCGGACACACGGGCGAGCTGTCCCGGACGGTCGGGCAACGGCACCTGGATGGTCATGTAGCGACCGGATGCCGCGAGCCCGTGCGCGACGACGCGCTGCAGCAGCAGCGGGTCGATGTTGCCGCCCGAGAGGATCGCTGCGGTGGGACCCGACGCGACGATCTTGCCGGTGAGGATCGCGGCGACGCCGACGGCACCGGCGGGTTCGACGACCTGCTTCGCCCGTTCGATGAGGACGAGGATGGCGCGTGCGATGTCATCGTCGGTCACCGTGACGACCTCGTCGACGAGGTCCCGGATGATGTCGAACGGGATCGTGCCCGGACGTTTGACGGCGATCCCGTCGGCGATCGTCGGCGACACGTGCTCGGCATCGATGGGGCGACCCGCGACGAGGGAGCCCGGATACCCGGCGGAGTTCGCGGCCTGCACGCCGATCACGCGGATCGTGCGTCCCTCCGCGGCGGCGCGGGCCTTGACGGCCGCGGCCACGCCGGCAGCGAGGCCTCCCCCGCCGATCCCGACGACGACGGTCTCGAGGCCGGGGATCTCGTCCATCAGCTCCAGCCCGAGTGTGCCCTGGCCGATGATGATGTCGTGGTTGTCGTAGGGCGGGATGAAGACCGCCCCCGTGCGCTCGGCGAACTCCTGTGCGAGCCGGAGCGGGGTCTCGACAGTCGCGCCCTCGAGGATCACATCGGCGCCGTATCCTCGCGTCGCGAGGAGCTTGGGGACCGGCACACCGAGCGGCATGAAGATCGTCGCGGGGATGCCGAGGGTCTGTGCGCCGAGCGCGACGCCCTGCGCGTGGTTGCCGGCCGACGCGGCTACGACGCCGCGTGAGCGCTCCTCCTCCGTCAAGCGGGACAGGCGGTACGTCGCGCCTCGGATCTTGAACGAGCCCGTGCGCTGGAGGTTCTCCAGTTTCAGGTGGACCGGCGCACCGAGGACACCCGAGAGGAACTCCGAGTCCTCCACGGGTGTTCGCGATACGACGCCGGCGAGCTCCGTGGCCGCGGTCTCGAACTCCGCCAGGGTGGGGGCGGCGATGCCCGTCTGTTCGCTCACGCGGTCGTCCTCCTGCTTCGCGGCACGGTGCTCCAGATGAGGTCGTCGGGTCCGGGATCCACGGGGCGCTCCCATCCTCTCCTCGAGAGGTAGAGCCACACGACATTGACGAACGCCGCCAGCGGGACGGCGAACACAGCGCCCGCGATACCCGCCACCATCGCACCACCCGCGACGGCGAGGACGACGGCGAGCGGATGCACCTTCACCGCCGCACCCATGAGGAGCGGCTGGAGGATGTGGCCCTCGACCTGCTGAACGCCCAGAACGATCACCAGCATCCAGAGCGCGATCCACGGTCCGTTGTACACGAGGGCGAGGAAGACGGCGAGAGCGCCCGTCAGGACGGCCCCGACGAAGGGGACGAAGGCGCCGAGGAAGACGAGGACGCCGATGGGCGCGGCGAGGGGGACGCCCAGGAGCGCCGCCCCGACCCCGATGCCGATCGCATCGATCGTGGCGACGAGCAGCTGCGTCCGGGCGTAGGTGATGACCGTGCGCCATCCCGCCCGCCCCGCGCCGTCGACCGCGGCCCGGGCACGGGTCGGGAACAGCCGCACCACCCAGCGCCAGATGCCCGCGCCGTCGGCGAGGACGCAGATGAGGATGAACAGGGTCAGCAGGATGCCGGTGCCCACGTGTCCGAGGGTCGACCCGATCGCGAGCGCGCCGGACCACAGCAGCTGCGCTTGTTCCTGGATCATGCCGAACCCCTGGCGGACGGCGTCGTCGATCTGGCCGCCCGTCAGGTGCAGCGGACCCTCGATGAGGAAGTCGCGGAACTCGCCGATGCCGGCGACGGTACGATCCCGAACGGATGCCGCGTCGCGCGTGATCTGCCAGATCGCCACCCAGAGCAGTCCCGCGATGACCGAGATGGTCAGGAGCAGGGTGATGATGAGCGACAGCCACCGCGGCAGGCGCCGCAGAAGGAGGGAGAAGAGCGGCCAGACGAGAGCCGTCACCAGGATCGCCGCGAGCAGCGGGATGATCAGGAGCCGCAGCTGGATCACGATCCACACGAGAACGGCGACCGCCGCCGCCAGGACGAGGAAACGCCAGGCGTACGCGGTCGCGATCTTCAGGCCGCGCGGAACCGTGCCCGAGACGTCGGTGGAGACTGTCCGGGCGCGGAGAGAATCGAAGAACCCGCTCCGGGGCTTGTCGTCGGTACCGCTCACTGGCCCATCCTAGAACTCGGCTCCCGGAGGGGGCGTCCGCCCGGCTGGTCGCGGGTCAGAACTGGATCCGCGGGGGTTCGGCGATCGCTGCACCGTCCACGACCTCGAAGAACTCCCGCTCCCCGAATCCGAGTCGCCGCGCGAAGAGGTTGTTGGGGAACACCTTGATCTTCGTGTTCAGCTCCCGCACCCCGCCGTTGTAGAACCGTCGTGAAGCCTGGATCTTGTCCTCGGTGTCGACCACAGCCTGCTGCAACTGGAGGAAGTTCTGGCTCGCCTGCAGCTGCGGATACGCCTCGGCGACGGCGAACAGCGACTTCAGCGCTTGCTGCATGTGGCCTTCTGCGACGCCCGCATCAGCGGGCGTCGACGCGGTGAGCGTCTCGGCGCGGGCGTGCGTGACGTTCTCGAAGACCGCCTTCTCATGGGCGGCGTAGCCCTTGACCGTCTCGATGAGGTTCGGCAGGAGGTCGGCGCGACGCTTGAGCTGCACGGTGATGTCGCTCCACGCCTCATCCACGCGCACCGCCAGGGCGACGAGGGAGTTGTACGTGGCCCAGAGGTAGACGCCGACGATGACGATGAGGGCGAGGACCACCAGGACCGGGATGAGGTATTCCATGGATCTCCGATCGATAACCTCCTCATCCTAACGACGCGGATGCCGCGTGTGCGGCCCGAGGACGCCTCTTCCCAGACGTTGCACACGCGGCGCGACTTGTAGGGTCGCTGTGTGACGGGTCTGCGCACGCATCGTTCTCTCCGGCTCGCCCTGGTCGGGATCGTGGTGGCGATCGCGGCATCCGTCCTCATCCAGCTCGCCCACGACGGCTGGGTTCCGCTCCCGTCCATCAGCGACTACTTCTACTCCCCCGCCCGCGGCGTCTTCGTCGGCGGGCTGACGGCGGCCTCGGTGTCACTGTTCGCGCTCTCCGGGCGCGACGCGGAGTCCATCCTGCTCGACGTCGCCGCCGTGTTCGCGCCCCTCATCGCGATCATCCCGACCGGCTACCGGGGCAGACCGTTCGTGCCGGACGACGTCCTCCCGACGGTCCGAAACGGGGTGGCCGTCTACCTCGTGATGGTCGCGGCCCTCGTCCTGCTCGCCGTCATCCTCGCAATCCGTGGCGAGGTGGCGTGGCGCCGGGTCCTGATCGTCGGGAGCACCGCGGGCCTCGCGTCCGCCGCACTCGGGGTGCTCGCCTTCGCCCCGGGGGTGTCGGAGTCGTTCCCCTTCGCCGGCCGCGTGAACCTCCACCTCGTGGCGACCGTCTGCTTCTTCGCGATGTTCGCGGCCATTCCCCTGGTGACCGTGTTCGGCCGGACCGAGCGCGCGGAGGCCGTCTACCGCCGCATCTATCTCGCCGTCTCGATCGTCATCGTGGTCGCCCTCGTCCTGACGGTCGTCGCGGCGATCATCCACCCCGAGGGAGACGGCGTGCTCATCGGCGAGACCGTCGCGCTCGTGACGTTCGCCGTGTTCTGGACGACGCAGACGATCGAGCGGTGGCGGGATGCCGATCCGCCCAGCATCATCGCGGCGTGAGTCCGTACCCCCACTGGGACTCGAACCCAGACTGAAGCGATTTTAAGTCGCCTGCCTCTGCCATTGGGCTATGGGGGCCCGCGGCCAGGGTATCCCGACAGGCCGGTCACGCAGAGCGACCCCCGGTCCGGCGGATGCCGTCGCGGGGGTCGCTCGATGCGATGAGATCAGCTCGCGGCGACCTTGCCGGTCTTCTCCGCGGCGACCGACTTCGGGTCGATCGGGGGGGTCTCCGGAGCGGCCGGACGCGGGCGCGCCGCGAACTCCTCGAAGACCTGGCGCGGGTTCTGCAGCGTCTCGGTCGACACGTTGTCGCGGCCGAGCCAGAAGTTCTGCCACCAGTCCCCCACGACCCGGAACTTGCGCTCGAAGGTCGGCATCGCGAGACCGTGGTACCCACGGTGCGCGACCCAGGCGACGAAGCCCTTGAGGGCGATCTTTCCTGACTGGAACACGCCGTTGTACAGGCCGAGACCGGCCACGGCGCCGAGGTTCTTGTGGAAGTACTCCTTGGGCTCCTCACCGCGAAGCACAGCCACGACGTTCTTCGCGAGCAGCTTGCCCTGGCGGACGGCGTGCTGGGCGTTCGGGACGCAGAACCCACCGACGCCGCCGCCGGAGAGGTCGGGGACGGCGGCCACATCACCGGCGGTCCAGGCACCCTCGACGAACTCCTCCGGGGATCCGACGCGGAGATCGGCGCGGGCGCGCAGACGACCGCGCTCCTCGACGGGGAGGTCGCCGCCACGCACGACAGTCGGGTTCGCCATGACGCCGGCGGTCCAGATGATCAGGTCGGTCGGGATGATCTGACCCGTGGACAGCTCGACGTTGCCGTCGACGGCGCCCTTGACCTGCGTGTCGAGGTGGACGTTCGCGCCTCGCTTGGCGAGGTCCTTGAGGACCCACTCGCTCGTCTTCAGCGACACCTCGGGCATGATCCGGCCCATGGCCTCGATCAAGTGGAAGTGCGTCTCGTCGAACGAGATGTTGGGGTAGTCCTTCAGCAGCGCGCTCGCGAAGGCGCGCGTCTCGGCGAGCACCTCGATGCCCGCGAAGCCGCCGCCGACGACGACGACCGTCAGGAGGCGCTCGCGCTCGGGTCCAGGGGGCAGGGTCGCCGCACGGTCGAAGTTGGTGAGGATGCGGTCGCGGATGGCGACGGCCTCTTCGATCGTCTTGAGGCCGATCGCATTCTCGGCGATGCCCGGGATCGGGAAGGTTCGCGACACGGCACCGGCGGTGACGACGATCTGGTCGTACTGCTCCTGCCAGGGCTCACCCAGTTCCGGAGTGATCGTCGCGGTCTTGTTGGCGTGGTCGATCCCGGTGACCTTGGCGATCACGACTCGGGTGCGCTTCAAGTGACGGCGGAGCCCGACCACGACATGGCGGGGCTCGATCTCGCCGGCCGCGACCTCGGGGAGGAAAGGCTGGTACGTCATGTAGGGAAGCGGGTCGACGATGGTGACCTCGGCCTCGCCCTTGCGGAGGTGCTTCTCGAGCTTCCACGCCGTGTAGAAACCGGCGTAGCCGCCTCCGACGACCAGGATCTTGGGCACAGTGGTAGTCACAGTCGGAAGAACTCCTTGATTCAACGGCTCGGCGGTCGCGGGGTGCGCGCCGATCGGATGCGCCGGGCAGCAGCGGTGACCCCGAGCACGACCAGTATAGTCCCCAGGCTGAGCGCGACGAGCGGAACCGTACCGTAGCGCAGTGAATCGCTGCTGGGCAGAAGCGGGGAGACCGCCCGGCTGGGAGGCTCGGCATCGGGGAGCGGCGCCACGGTGAACGGCGCCGGAGTGGGACTGGGCGCCGGCGTCGACTCGGCGCGGCGGTACAGGCGGATCCACTCGCGGAGGTCGCCCATGGGGTTCGCGGACACCGCCGTGACGGGCGCTGAGACCGCTTTCGCCGCGTTGATCAGTCCGTACCCGTAGATCGCGTTCGGAACCTTCTTCTCGCGATCCGACGGCGTCGCGGTACGGATGATCCGGTTGATCACGTTCGCCGCGTCGAGGTCGGGGTGAGCCGACCGGACGAGAGCGGCGACACCGGCGACGATGGGCGCGGCGCCGCTCGTGCCGTCCCAGATCACGAGGTCGCCGTTGGGAGAGACGCCCAGGAGTTCCTCGCTGGGCGCGGACACGCCGATCGTGATGCCCTGCGTCGATGCGGTGCTGCTGGCGCGACCCGCCTTGTCGACACCGCCCACGGTGAGCACGCCCGGGATCGTCGCGGGAGCACCCACCTCCTCCGTGCCGCTCTCACGATTGCCGGCCGCGACGACGACGACGACGTCGTGGTCGAACGCGTACAGGAACGCGTCGTCCCAGGACCGATCCCAATCGAGCGTGTTGGTCGTGAAGGAGAGGTTGATGACGTCGGCGCCGTGGTCGACAGCCCAGCGGATCGCCTCGGCGACCTGATCGGCGAAGGGAACGCTCGCGTTGTCGCCGAATCCGATCGACAGGGAGAGGAGGTCGGCTTCGGGCGCGACCCCGATCATGCCCTTGTCCGCCGCCGTGCCCCGGCCGGCGGCGAGCGACGCGACCCAACTGCCGTGGTTGCGATCCTGTTCGCCCACGGGCGTGCGACCATCCGCCTTCCCGATCCCCGAGAAGTCCGCGCCGCCGACGACAGCGCCGTCCAGCTCCTTCGGGCCGCGGGCGATCCCGGTGTCGATGACGGCGATCGTCGTCCCTGCACCCTTCGTCGTCTTCCAGGCGTCGGAGATCCCGTACTCCTTCAGCCAGTACTCCATGTTGCGGACCGGATCGATCGGCGGAGTCGGCGAGGGTGAAGGCGCACCCGCCGTGAGGGCGGCCGTCACAGCCACGAGTGCGGCGGCGAGAGCGACGCGGACTGCCCTCATCCGGTCGTCCTCGGCGTCGCGCACGTGCAGCGCTCCGGAGACCATGCTCCCCGGGCGAGAGCGATGTCGCCGATGGGGTTCACCCCCGGGCCGGCCGCCAACGCGTGAGCGGCGAGGGCGTGCAGACACTTCACGCGGGTCGGCATCCCCCCGGCGGACACGCCGGCGATCTCGGGAACCGTGCCGTGGACCTCGCGATCGGCGAGGTAGGCGGTGTGCGCGGCGGAGTAGGCCGCAGCGAGCGCCTCATCCTCGGCGAGCTCGTCGTTCAGCTCACGCATGACCTGTGTGGCTTCGAGTGCCGACATCGCGGCGGTCGCCCCGGGATGGGTCAGGTAGTAGAACGTCGGGAAGGGTGTGCCGTCGGGCAGACGCGGTTCGGTGGCCACGACCGTCGGATTGCCGCACGCGCACCGGGCCGCGATCCCGAGGACGCCGCGCATGGGGCGTCCCAGCTGCTCACGCATGATGTCGTGGTCAGCTGCGGATGCGGGCGAGAGTGTCGGATGGGGCACCGCTCAAGGGTACCCGGCGGCGCACGCGGGGGCTGGGCGTCAGCCCGGCGCGACGGTCTTGGCGAGACCGGCCTCGGTGACCGAGCGGAGGAACTGCGTCATCCAGTCGTGCCGGGTCTCCTGGACGCTTCCGCTGACCGGGCGCTGCTCCGGTTCGATGACGTCGGCCGGCAGATCGTCGGCGACGAGGTAGACGACCTCGCCCGGGCGACGGTAGTACAGACGCTCCCGCGCCTGGGCGACGATGTAGGACTCGTCCCGCCAGCGCTCGCGCTCGGCAGTCAGCTCCGTGATCTCGTCCTGCGTGGCTTTCACGTCGTGCTGCAGTGCTGCGATCTGCTGTCGCTGATCGACGTAGGTCCCGATCGTGGGGACGAGGACCAGGGATGCCAGGACGACGAGGCCGAGCATGATGCCCATGAAGCCCGACATACGGATGCCGCCGACCCAGTCGCGCACGTCCACGCGGCGCTTCGTCACCCCGTAACCGTTCGCGCGTCGGTGCCGGGGAACGCGAGAAGGGGGAGCTGATGGTCTGTCCATGGCTCCCCCTTCTCGTCGATGTCGGTGCGGTGCGCTCGCGGCTCAGGCGGTGAAGCGCGGGAACGCGGCGGCGCCGATGAACTCCGCTGCCTCGCCCAGGTCTTCCTCGATGCGCAGAAGCTGATTGTACTTCGCGACGCGCTCGCTCCGAGCGGGCGCGCCCGACTTGATCTGACCCGAGTTCACCGCGACGGCGAGGTCGGCGATGGTGGTGTCCTCGGTCTCGCCGGAGCGGTGCGAGAGCATCGTGGTGTACCCGGCGCGGTGCGCGACGTCGATGGCGTCGAGCGTCTCGCTGAGCGTGCCGATCTGGTTCACCTTGACGAGGAGCGAGTTGGCGGCTCCCCGCTTGATGCCGTCGGCGAGACGCTGCGGGTTGGTGACGAACAGGTCGTCGCCGACGAGCTGCACCTTGCTGCCGAGGCGCTCGGTCAGAGCGGTCCAGTTCTCCCAGTCGTCCTCGGCCAGCGCGTCCTCGATCGTGACGATCGGGAACGAGTCGACGAGGTCGGCGTAGTAGTCGACGAGCTGCTCGGCGGACCAGTCCTTGTTCTCGAGGCGGTAGACGCCGTCGGAGAAGAACTCGGTGGCGGCGACGTCGAGGCCGAGGGCGATCTCGCGCCCGGGGGTGAAGCCGGCCTTCTCGATCGCCTTGACGAGGAAGTCGAGGCCCTCGCGGTTGCTGGGGAGGTCGGGGGCGAAGCCGCCCTCGTCGCCCAGGCCCGTGGCGTAACCGGCGGCCTGCAGCTCCTTCTTCAGGACCTGGTAGACCTCGGCGCCCCAGCGCAGCGACTCGGAGAAGGTCTCGGCGCCGATGGGCGCGAGGAAGAACTCCTGCATGTCGATGCCGTTGTCCGCGTGCTCGCCGCCGTTGATGACGTTGAACAGCGGCACGGGCAGGACCCGCGCGTTGGGTCCGCCGAGGTAGCGGTACAGCGGCAGGTCGGCGCTGTCGGCGGCGGCCTTCGCGACGGCGAGCGAGACGCCGAGGATGGCGTTCGCGCCGGTGCGCGACTTGTTCTCGGTGCCGTCGGTCGCGATGAGGATCTCGTCGATGATGCGCTGCTCGCTGGCGTCGATGCCCTCGATGGCGGGTCCCAGCTCGTCGATGACGGCGTTCACGGCCTTGAGGACGCCCTTGCCGCCGTAACGGCTCTTGTCGCCGTCGCGGAGTTCGTACGCCTCGAAGGCGCCGGTGGACGCGCCGGAGGGGACGGCTGCGCGCTGGACGATGCCGTCGTCGAGCAGAACCTCCACCTCGACGGTCGGGTTGCCGCGCGAGTCCAGGATCTCGCGTGCGCCTACTGCCTCGATCAATGCCACGGGGGTTTCTCCTTGCTTGTGGAGGATGGAACGGGAGCGTCGTCGGTCCGCCATCGAGTCTAGTGAGGCGAGGGGTGCCGCACAGGACCGCGCGTTACACGAGGAGCGCGATCGCGAGACCGTCCCACCCCTTGCGATCGAGCGTCTGCAGCGCCGTCGCGTCGAATCGGGGGTCGTCGCGAAGCATCTCGAGCCCGGCGCGAACCCCGTCCACCTGGGGCCCGGCATCCGTCTCCACGACGTGACCGGAGCGCACGACGTTGTCGACGACGACGACGGTGCCCGGGCGGCCGAGCCGCGCCGCCCACTCGAGGTACACCGGGTTCGACTCCTTGTCGGCGTCGATGAAGACGAGGTCGAACGGATCGGAGCCCGCGAGGGAGGGGAGCACCTCCGCCGCCCGCCCCTCGCGGACCTCGACCCGGGCGGCGACGCCCGCGCGCTCGAGGTTCCGACGTGCGACGGCCGCGTTGTGCGGCTCCGCCTCGATCGTCACGACCCGCCCGTCGGCGGGCAGGGCACGGGCGAGCCAGATCGTCGAGTACGCGCCGAGCGTGCCGATCTCGAGCACTCGCCGAGCCCCNGCGAGCCGNGCCAGCAGGTGCAGGAGCTTGCCCGCCAACGGTGCCACCTCGATCTCCGGCATCCCCGCTTCGGCGAGCGACGCGATCGAGGCGAGGAGCGCCTCATCCTGGGCGACGAGAGTGTCGGTCAGGTAGGCGTCGACGCCGTTCCAGCGATCGGACACGGGATCGTGGGGCGCGGGATGGACCATGCCGCCACTCAATCGCGCCCGCGGTCGGGCGTCAACGCCGCGTAGGCGGTGAGGAGCCCGGCGGCGGTGGCCGCGTCGTCGACGGTGACGGTGAGCGTGCGTCCGTCGCGCCNGCGGACGAGGANGCCCTCGCCGCTGCGGAGGACGACTCCCTGACGCCCGCCGGAGGCCCAGCGGATGCCCCAGCCGCCGAACTCGCTCATGGGCGAGACCTCGACGACCTCGGCGGAGACGATGTCGGCGCTCGGGACGTGCACACGGGGCCACCCCGCCGCAGAGACGGCGGTCAATCCTTCCGGGTCGACGCGCACGTGGAAGCGGAGGGTGGTGGCGACGACCACGAACAGGACGATGACCACGAGCCCCGCGATGATCGCCGAGACGAGGTCTCCGAGGAAGAGAACGGGCACCACCGCGAGGCATCCGATCCCGAAGGCGATCCAGAGAACAACCGCGCCCGCTCGTGCGAGGGTGACGCCCTGCAACCAGACGACCCGCTCCCCCGCCCGCACCGGGACATCGGCCGCAGTGCCTCCCGGGGACGGTCGCCACGGCACGTGCGGCTGGACCGCCCACCCCAGGAGGCCCGCGGCCACCGCGGCGAGGAGGACCGCCGGGATGAGGAGGGCCGGGAGCGTCACGGCGGCATCCGTCCGATCGACCTGGATGCCGAGGGTCGCGACGCCGAGCGCCCCGACAAGCACGGCGACACCCGCGGCGACAGCACCCAGCAGGCGGTAGGCCGTGCCGTGGTCACCGCGGCGGAGTCCGCCGATGCTCGCGGCGAACAGCACGAGGGGCAGGCCGATCCCGATGAGCGCCGTTGCGAGGGGAACGGCCCACGCGGGAGCGAAGCCGTCGGGGGCTCCGCTCCACCCCCAGTGCGTCGCGACCGTGGCGGGGGTCCGTG
>JGI26057J44791_1000062_pt1 | contig 37653 bp, 44 predicted proteins | sample HigsolmetaGSP19D_FD_44791 | JGI IMG/M metagenome (IMG submission 44791) | reverse complement strand
ACATGCCGACCTCCAGAATCAGTCGGCAATCCATGAATCACACTGGACTCCTTCGCGGAATCCTCAGGCCAATACCTGAGTCAATTCGTCCACACGGCCTAATATCAACCCGGCGACAGCAGCAGATGCGCTGACCAGTTCTCCCGAAATCGCCAACGCGTTGGGCATGCCCCCTCCCCCAGCGGGGAAATTACTCCGTCGTGTCTGATTCTGACAAGAGTCGCGGATAGTCTGTAGCAGATTTCGTGAAACGACGGTTTAACGCCGCCGCTCCGGTATGCCGAACGCGGTGTTCACGCCTTCCTCGAGTTGGTCGAGCAGCCGGCGGATGTAGAACAGGTTCTGGAAGAACATCAGCCGGCGCAGCGCCGTCGTGTCCGAAGCAGTCCACTCGCCGGTGGCGGCGGCACCCGTCACCTGGGAGACTTTCTCGATCTTGCCAGCCGTCGGCCCGAGCAGCGCCGACAGGACCGAGCGCGACGCGTAGCGGGACAGCGGCCGGTCGGCTCCAATCAGCCGGAAGGCGTCTAGCTGCCCCCGCGTCGCCTTGGCCGTGAGCGAGTTCACCTCGTCGAACCACCCCATGACACCGGAGCGCGACAGCCCTTCCTTGATCCAGTCCTGCGGCCGGTCGCTGGCATCCTGCCCCGCGGCCCACGTGTAGGCCCGATACGACAGCATGCCCAGCGCCACCGAGAAGATGAGCCCCTGCAGGGCAGCAGCGTCGGCGCGCTGCAGGTTCGCGATCAGCAGGCGCTCGTTCGCCGCGGCGATGAACGACTTGAACTGCCCGAGCAGGCTCCAGACCGGATCGCTCATCCAGAGCGGTCGTTCGAGGCCGGGCGTCACCACGAGGGCGTCGGCTTCCTTGCCCATGGCCGCCTCAAAGGCAAGCGCGGCGCCGCGATCCTGCCAGGCACCCGTGTTCGGCAGGCGCACGCCATCGACCACCTCGCCGCCGCCCTCCTCATTGAACGCCTTCCAGATGCGCTCGGCCATGGCCGCGTCGATGTTGTTCTCCGCGAGCATGGTGATGTCTCGCTTGCTCGCCCGCCCTTCCACCACGCGGCGGATCATGCGCAGGTGCTCCGACGACGCCACGGAATAGGCAATCGTCTTCACGGCATCCGTCCACGGGGCCTGGAAGTTGACGAGCTGCGAGCGATTGGCGCCCCACTGCAAGGCGCGCTCGAAGCGGGTATCGGGCCGGTAGCCCTCAATCAGATCGTTGAGCTGGTGCGCGCGGATGTTCAGTTCCGTCTCGATTGCCACGCCCGTCGCTCGAGCCTGGCGTTTGGCTGCGCCGTAGACCTGCGATCTGCCGACGAGACGAGCGAAGAATGGCCGCCAGCCATCCGCCAGCACCCGCTCAAAGCCGTAGCGGAACACCACGCCGGCAGCATCGGCAAACGAGTTGACCGTCGCGCCGCCAAGATCGGCGATGGTGTTCCAGGCTCGCGCGGCTGCCGACACGCGGCCGAGCATGCGGCGGTCGGCACTCCAACCATAGATGCCACGAATCCGGTCGCGCGTGGCGGCGAGGTCGCGGATGAGCTGGGTCCGCTCCTTCTCGATGGCAATGCGCTCCGCCTCGGTCTTGGCAGCCGCGGCCTTCGCTGCAGACGCTTCGTTGATCTGCCGCATCTGCTCCGTCATGTTCACGTCGCCAAAGCGGATCGTCAGATGCAGGTCGGGCAGCACCGTCCGCATGACAGTGCTCATGACGTGCTCGACGTCCTGCTCGACGAAATCCCACACGAGCTGCGTAGGGATGGCGAAGTCGCGGGATTTGAGCGAGCCCCGCAGGTCGTCCGACTGTCTCACGCCGCCGGGTTGCGGCGAGGCGATATCGTAGGGCAGGCGACCATCAGGTGAGCCGAGGATGCGGTCGATGATCTCATCGGCTCGGCTCGCGATCTCATCGGGCGTCCAGTCGTAATCCGTCTCGACGATGCGCCGGGCCGCCCGGTCCACTGCCCGATCCGCAGCCCGCAACCGCGGGGCGTCCTCGGCACGGCCGGCCGCCGCCTCGTCCCGTGTCTTGAGCGCAGACACGGCATCCGCGGCGGAGTTGCCCTTCCAGCCGCGCAGCTCCTCCTCGAGACGGGCCCGCGTCTTCTCCATCGCCTCATCGGCAAGGGCGCGCGCCCGCTCAAGGATCGCGCGCTTCTCCTGGGCCCGGTCGAGGCGATCCGACAGGATACCGAGCCGCCCGCGGTTCGCTCGCTCCGCCAGGGCAGCCTCGTCGACGCGGGCCTCCGCAATGCCGAGCTGCCGCGCCTTCGTCCTGCCGGCGCGAATTGCCTTGTCGCGGGCCGCGCGAATATCGGCGATTGCCCCACGCCGAGCGGCGATGATCCCCGCCACCTGCTCGGCTCGGGCACCGGGCGGCACCGGCTGGCCAGCGGCCTCCATCGCCGCCAGCTCCCGCTCGAGGTCATCGAGCGTCCGCGGCACGCTCTCGCCCCGCAGCAGGTAGTACCAGTCATCGGCCGTCTGCGGATCGACGCCAGCCTCGCGCGCCATATCGTCGAGGATACGCACCATCTCGTCGACGCGCGCCGCCTTGGTCGGCTGTCCGTTCTCGTCGACGAGGAACCACCAGGGCGGGTTGCCGCGCTGGGCCTCGTCGATGATCCGCAGCACCTCGTTGTACGACGGCCGGCCGTCAGGGAAGGCGAAGCCGAAATGGTCGTAAAGGTATTCGCCCCACTCGTCGATGGTGCGCCCGCGGCCCGTCTTGCGCACGAGGCCGACTACCGCGCGGGCGTCGCCGAGAATGGCCACCACCTCGCCGTGGTCGTCGACGATGCCGCCGTTCTTCGCCATCCAGGCAAGGAAGCTCGGCAGCCGGTGGCTCTTGTTGCGCCCGGTCAGGATGCTGATTGCCGTGCGCACGTCCCCGGTGAGGATCGAGCGCTTTTCCTCCTTCTCGATCTTGTCGAGGTCGGCTTCCGTGATCGGCTTATCGGCGCGACGCAGGGCCGCCAGCTCGCGCTCGAGCTCGCGCAGTTGCTCGGTCAGCTCGGGCGAGCGCAATTCCGCCTTCATCGCGTCGATGAACTCGGCGAGCTCCGAAATCTCCTCCGCGATGAGCGAGGCCCGCTCCTCCAGCGCGTCAGTCCGCGCCGCCGTGCGGCGCACCTCCATCCCGCGCTCGTCTAGCCGGGACTCCAGATCGGCCGTGCGCGCGGCAAGCCGCTCCTGCTTCGCCTCCAGCTTGGCAATGGCCGCTTCGAGCCGGTCGCGCTCCGCGACCAGCTCCATGATCCGCTCGCGGGCGGCGACCTTCTCCGCCTGCTCGGCGGCGAGCCAGTCCACGATGCGCTTCTTGAAATCGTGGCGGCGAGCGGCGATGACCGACTTGTTCCAGATGCGCGCGAACCACGAGGGGTCGCCCTTTGGCCCGTCCACATCCTCCGGCAGCAGACCTGCCGCCTTGAGATCGCGCTCGAGCGGCTTGAGGATGTTCGCGCGCAGCTTTTGCGCCGCCTCTTGCACTTCGACAATCGGGTGGACATCACCGGACATGAGCGCCCGCGTCACCTCGCGCTTGAAGTCGCTATATGACAGCTTGTCGCCGTTCCGTCCGAGCAGGTCGTCGAGATTCGAGCGCGCGATGGGGGCCGTGTTGGGGGCTTGGTCGCCGTAGCGATAGCGGATGAACGTGTCGCGCAGCGTGTCGCTCGTTTCGATGGCCGCACGCACCTTCTGCAGCGTGACGACACGCGAGACGGGCGGCCCGCCCAGCGAGGTCGGGATGCCGAGCGTGTTGTCCTCGAAACGCAGGACCGTTTCGGAAAGATCGGCCATCGCCCGCTTCGCCGGCACGTTGTCCGACGAGAAGATGCGCAGCGTAGGCGACGTGCGCTTGATGAGGTCGCCGATGACCGGCACGCGGTCCAGCCCGAACGAAACCAGCCGCAGCTCGCGCGGGTCCGTGGCCGCCGCCCCCGCGGAAGCCGGCATTGCAAAGCCGTCCCGCACCGACGGCTCCTCGACGCCTGCCTGGCGCGACAGCGCCGCGCGGTCGACGTCCAGAGCCGCTTCCAGCGCCCGGCGCTCGGCACGCGAGAGCAGCGCCGCCGCGCCGCCGCCAATGAGGCCCGACAGGAGAGTAGCCGTGCCGATGTTGATCAGCGATTCCTCGGGCGTGCGCGTCACCTGCGACGCCTGCAGCGCCGCCTCGGAGACCGTCGCCTGCAGGCCGCCGGCGAGGCCCACAAGCCCGGCCGACTTGGCGATGGAATAGCCGCCCCGCACGGATCGCACGAGGCCCGCGCCCGGCAGGAAGATGAGCGGATCGATGACNCCCGCCGCGATGCCTGCCGCAATGCCCCAGCCGCCTGCATCCTCCAGAATTTGTCGGTCGCGCTCCTCGGCATCGATACGCGCCATGATCGAGCGCGTTTCCTCCTCGTTTCGGGAGGTGAGGAAGCGGTCGATATAGTCGCGCTCATAGCGCGTGCCGCGGATCGTCTCGAGCGGGTTGTGGTCAGGGTCGGCCGGCGCCCGCTGCTGAGCTTCGAGCGCCCGTATGAGCGAGGCCACCGAGTTTTCCATGCGGAACGCCGAGCGGATCGTGTCGCCGATGGTCGGCTCGTAGCCCGCGAATGGATTTGGTTCCGGCCGCCCCGTGACCTCGCGAAACTCGAGGCCGGTCGGCTGTTCCTCGGGGAAGAGCGGCATCAGCGATCTCCGAAAGCAGGCATGGAGAGACCGAACGAGCCCGGCATAGGCAGGCGGACGTTCCGCGCCGCCGGCGACTCCAGGAATGAGCGGATCACCCCAGCCCGTCGCCGATGCTCCGCCAGGGCCGCCTCTGCATCGGCCCGGAAGCGAAGCGGGCGCCCATCCGCATCCTCGAGCGCGACAAACCGGCCATCGTCAGTCTTGATGACGACGCGATACGACGGCGGCTCTCCGCGGCTCCACTCGGCATCCGTCTGCCGGTCGGCAACCAGGCGCCGCTCGGCAGCGATCATCCGGTCCGCCCGCTGCCGCATTTCGCCCGGCCGCTGCTCCACCGTCTGCACGTCGAGCTGCGTTTCGATGGCCCTCCGCACGACCTCGTCAAGCTGGTCCGTGATCCAGTCGTGCGAGCCGCCGATAGTGGGATAGAACTTCTCCGGCGGGTTGCGCATGATCTCGCCGCCGTTGGCGGCCGACGGCCCCCATACGCGATTGACGCGATCCGCGGCGAGTTTCGTCGCGCTCGCCTCGTTGCCCGTCTCCGCGTAGGCGATGGCGAACTCGCGCACGAACTCCTGCCGCAGCGTGGCGGCCATGCCGGCATCGCTCGGCACGCCAGCCTGGCCAAAGCCGAGGAAGCCGCCGTGGCCGAGCTTGTTGCGCACGTCCTCGACCGTCCAGTCCTTCGCCAGCTCCTCCGCTTCCTGCCGCAGCCGCCGGCGCGCCTCGCGCACCGAGGGATCGTCAGCCCGCTTCATCTCCGCCATGAGCTGGTCTGGCGTCATGTATTGCCGACGGTCCTGCCACAGGCGCAGGTTCGTCTCGATGTCCCGCCCGTAGACGCGCTCGAAAGCCTGCGGGTCACGCCGATACTCGGCGTCGAGGATCGAGTAGGCGGCCCCCATCTTCTGCGGGTCGCCGGACCGAGCCATGCCGGTGATCGTGTTCACGATCTCCTCGTTCGCCATGAACAGGCCGAGCTGGTCGGGCGTCAGCATGGCGGTGATCTGTCCGAGAAGCGGCTGGGCATTCTCCGGCGCAGCCTTGATGGCCGTGGCGATGTTGCCGATGTCCGTCTTGGAGAACACGGCATCCGCAGCATCCGGGTTGGCCTGCTTGACGATCTCGAGCGTGCGCTGGCGTTCCTCTATCGAGGCCCGCAGCGCGTCGACGCTCGACAGGTCGAGCGGCTTCGGCACGGGAATGCCCGTCTCCGGGTCGACCTTCCCGTACAGCGTCGGCTCCTCGCGCAACGCGCGCGTCCGCGCCTCCGCCTGCCGGTTCCAGACTTCGATCAACTGCCGGCCGAGCGGGTCAACCTCGCCACGGGCCGCCGCCGCCTCCGCCTGGGCCACGAGCTCCCGGAGCCGCTGGACCGGCAGGCCGGCCGTCTTGCCGGCCGCTTCCGCCACGGCAAGCCCGTCCAGAATTTCCTTGCGCAGCTTCGCGTCCGACACCTTCGGCAGGTACGTGAGCAGGTCTTCCATCTCCTGCTCGGTCGGCTGATAGCCGTTGTCGAAGGCGCCCTTGATGCCAGCCCACGTCTGCCGCGCGCCGTCATTGACGATGGTCTGAAAGCGGCCAAGCAGCTCATGATAGACGGGGCTCTGCTGCCATGTTCCGGCGGCCACCGGCACGGTCGCGCTATCGGCCCCCTCAACCTTGCGAATCCAGAGCTGGGCGAACTGGCCGGCCGTCATGTCCGGCGTGCCGCCATTCATGGTCACGGCGCTCATGCCGACGATATCGGCCGCCCGCGCGTTCGGGTTGCTCAAGAGCCTCGCCGCGCCTGCGGCGCCCTGCTGGTGGGCAAGGTAGAGCTCGCCGTCTGTCACCGGCCGACCAAGCGTCCGTTCCAGATAGCGCTTGTTGTCGAGCAGGAGCCTGGCGGCGGCATCCGCACTCGCGACGGGATCGTGCGGGCTCGCGCCGCCGCCGTACTGGCGCCACGTCGACGGGATGAACTGGAACGGCCCGGCCGCCCTGGAATTCGGGTTGATGGCGTTCGGGTCGAAGCGGCTTTCGATCCACGCGATGCGAAACAGAAGGGAAGAGCTGAGTCCGTACTTCTCCGCCGCCATGTTGACAGCCGCAGCGATCTCCGGCGGCGGTTGCCGCGGCGTAGGCGCGGCCTGCCCGCCACCGGCGCCCAGAGCGCGGTTCTGCAGGCCGCCGAGGGCTTCGATGGCACCGCGCGCTGAGGCGCGGGCCGCTGGCTCCAGCCTCGCGGCCTCGCGCTCCATCTCCAGATCGTCCGCTGCACTGTGCGCCCCGTAGCGCCGAAGCTCCTCGATGACGGCATCTGTTTCGGCATCCGGCACTTTCTGCCCGCTGCGGTAGAGCTGCCGGAGCGTTAGGGCGCGTTCTTTCGTCTCCTGCGTGACTGCGCTGCGAACAGCGTTCGCGCCGGACAGGTGGCGATTGATGAGACCGAGGTATTGCAGGCGCTCCTCGGCCGACAGGCCCTTGATCTTGTTCAGCTCCTCCTCGGCCGCCCGCTGCACGCGGCTGAGATTGCCATCACGCTCGAAATCCCGCCGGGCGGCGCCGACAATCGCCATGGCCGTCATGCGCCGGTCAAACCGCTCGGCATCGAGCTTCGCCATCTCCTCGGAATAGGCGAGGTTCGGATTGCCAACCATCTGCCGCCGGATGTCGTCGGCGTCCGTCAGGAGCTGCGCGTATTCCTGCGTCGGCGTCCCGTCGGGGTTCTTGTCCGCCCCGCGAAACACCATGTCCTCCAGGCGGCTCTCAACGTCCTCGCGCCGTGCTTTCAGCGTGGCCAGTGCCGTCTGCTCGTCATGGCGACGCTTATCGTTGACGAGGTTCGAGAACGCATTGCCAGCCACCCGCGTTGCGTAGGTCCGCAGCTTGTCGCGCAGGATCGGGCTATCCCGGCCGACCGTGCGCGCGTACTCCTTCGCCCACGCCTCGAACTCCGCCGGCCGGTGCTGGTACTGCGCCCGCGCCTCGGCAATGTCCTTGTCGATCTGGAACTGCGCCTCGGCAAACGCAGTCTGGTGCGCCATGGCGTTGTAGGCAGCAAGGTCGTCCGCCGCCTGGTGCAGCGCCTTCCCGACGTGCCCGACCGCCTCCGCAATGGCCGTATAGGGCCGCGTGAGCCTGTCGACCGGAACCACATGCGGATCGCGCGTGCTTGGAACGTCCGTGAGCTGCTGCCGGACGCGGCCGGCGCCGGATGCCTCGAATGCGTCGACCATTACCAATACCCCGCGGTCTGCCCGGCCCTCAGGAACGAGCCGGCACCCGAAATCGCCTGCCCCGCGGCCGAGATGAGCGATGCCGTCCGATAGCGGCGGCTCGCCCGCAGAAGCGCCATCGCGTCGCCCTCCGCGACTGCCGCCTCGTTCTCGATCCCCATCGCCCGCAGGCGCTCATTGCTCACGGCCACACGGCGCGCCCGGTCGCTCGCCACCCGCGCGCGCTCACCCAGGGCACGCGAGGTCGGGCTGTCGACCGACGCGCCTTGGGCTGCACGGATCGCGTACAGATTCTGCAGGGACTGGTTGAGGTCTTCGCGGAATGCCGTGTCGACCTGAATGCCGCGCACCTTGGCCGCCTCGGCCGCGACCTTGAGACGTTCCGCCTGCATGCGGGCACGGCCGGCCTCGAGCTGCGCGTTGACCTTGCTCTGCTGTCCGCCGGCGAGCGCCGAGAAGATGCCGGCGCCGGTGCCTGCAGCATTGAGCGCCAGAATGCCGGTAGAGACAGGATCGCCCATGATGACCCTCGCAATTCTCGAGGGCCACACTGCCGCGCGAGGCGAGCGCAGGCACCGCACACCGCCTCAGATCGTGACTTCAGTCGTCAGCTCAAGGATGGTCAGCGAGCCTGGAAGCGACTGGACCAGCGACCACTCGGGATCGATGGCCCGGCCGAGAACGCGCGTGCGGTACGTCTCGTCGCGCATCGGCGGCGGTTCCTCCTCGTTCTCCCCCGCCCGGTAGAACGGCACGAGCCAGCCGGCGACCTCTATCGCCTGCGTTCGCTGCACGGTCGCCGCAACCTGCTTGAGCCGGCGCCGCCGGAGACGCTGCCGCTGCGACTGTCCCTCGGGCGCATGCGGGACGAACGGCGTGACCTCGACTGTGAACGAGAAGCCGCCCGTCATTCCCACCGCGCTCTGCACCGGAATCTGGCCCGACAGCGAGCCGTCCGGCTCAATCGTGTAGTCGCCGCGATACCACCCGGCCTGCACGACCGAGAGCGTCGTGCCCACGGCCCAGTTGAACGCATAGGTGTTCCCTAGCTCGACAGGATCGCCGGGCGCGAACTCGACAGGATCGCCGGGCGCGAACTCCAGAACCTCCGTTCCCGTGCTGCTGGCGAGCGGCTGAGCCGCGTCGACCAGCAACCCCTCATCGAACACCTCGACGAAACGGAGCTCCTGCCCGCCCACGCGGTAGCTCGCCGTGACGATCACGTCGGAACCGCCCGAGGCCACCCATTCGATGCGCCCGGCCCCATCCCACGGCACCCACCCGACATACGATCCGGCCGACCGGCGTTCCTGGTAGCGTCCCACGGCGAGCGTGCCGTCCTGGCCGTTCGCCACGTACAGATACCGCTCTGCAGTCGTGACATCGGCCGAGCTCGCAGTGATCGCAACGGGCGACTTGATGAGCGGCGAATGGTACTGCGTCAGGTCCTCGATTATGTAGGGCCGTGTCGTCTGTCCGGTGCCGACGAGGGCGAACACGCGCGTCAGCGAGGCGTTGACGAACACCATGCCCTCGGACGTGAGCACCGGCCGGATCGTCGAACACGGATCGTCGCTGATCCGGCGAAACGAAATCGAGCCAGGCACCAGCGGATTGTTCTCCGACACAGGGACGTAGTAGACGCCCTTGTCGGTGAAGATGAATTCGTCGGCGCCGCCCACCACGTCCCGCACCGTGCAGTTGTCCGGCACAAACTCGAAGATGGCATCCTCCGGCTCGCCGCCCACGAGGAAGTCATTCACGGTGCCGGTGGCGGAGTAGACCACCGCCGATCCCACCTGCGGGAAGTCGCAGAAGATGACGCGCTGCTGGTCCTTGGAGACGACGCGCGGCCATCCCCGGAAATCCGACATCAGCGCCTCTTCCCAGAGGAACGTTGCCGCTGGCGCGGCGGCCGACTGCGATGAAACCGTCATCCTCGAGCGCGGTCCGGCCACCACTTCGCTGGACTGGAAGCCCGCCCAGTTCTGCGTCACCAGGATCGTGGCCGTCGTTCCGGCAATCCCGGTCACGACGCCGCGCGCGCTGCTCGTCACGCCCTCGACGATATCCCCTACCTGCAGGCCGGAGACAGTGTTGAAGGTCACGTTGTAGGTCGGCGGTAGCTCCTCGATGACAGTCGCCGTGGCGCTCGTCGGGCTGTTGACTGCCGTGATCTCCACCTGGCGCTCGGCATAGCGGAAGCGCACGCCAACGTGACCCGGATCGAGCACAGGCTGGGAGAAGGTCAGCGTGATGCTGCCGGACCGGGCGGACGGCTGCACCGTGATACCGCGGCCGAGAAAGAAGTTGTGGAATGGTGCGCGGATGGCGCCCGTCGGATCAGTCGCGAATGCGAAAACGCTATGCGTCCACAGGCCGATCGATGGCGTGTAGTCGAAAAGCTGCGGCCGGATGCCGGGCCCCGAGATGATGACAACGTTCTGCGACTCCGCAAAGCGCAGGTCGCCGATGATGTCCGCCGTCCACGGCATGCCCGTGATCGTCTGGGCCGTGAGCGCCCCCTTCCTGCGAAATGTGATCCGCCCGGGCTCCAGTGCCATGTACCAGGTTTCGCCGGCGGTCGGCTGAACGATGTCCGCGCGTCCGGTCGTCGAGAACAGGATGCGACGGCCCGGACGCCGCTTGAGCGCCCGCGTGCCGAGAATGCGCACGTTCCGGGCCCGCTTGAGCCCGGCGCGCATGATGTCCGTGTCGTCGCCGCGGGCGGCCGTCGGGTCGAGCTGCCCGGCTGAAAAGTCCCGCTGCGCAATGATCTGCGCATTGATCATCGGCCAACCCCACCATACGGCGGCACCGGTAGGAACGCGCGCCCGCTGCCGCCCGCGCGCCGCTCGGCCGAGCGCGAGCGCAGGATGGCGCGGGCCGGCGTCTGTTGGTCGTGCCGCGTCCTCAGCTCCGCCAGCATGTCCTCGACATCAGCGTGCCGGCGGCGGGCGTTGTCCGTGTCCTCGTTCAGGCCCTGCAGCAGGTACGCCTCGACCTTGGCAATGCAGACCTCGACGAACCCCGGCGGCCACTTGTCCGGGTCGGGGGCCCGCACATAGAGGATGGTCAGGCCCTGGTCGTGATCGCAGCAGAGCTTGTCGTCGACGATCTCGTACCGGTTGAGCGGGACCGAGCCTGGGCCGCCGTTCAGCCCGATCCAGACCGACGAGACGTGCAGGCAGTCGCCCGGCAGAGCGTAGGCTTTCGACAGGAGCGGATGCGGCGACGACGGCAGCAGGCCGGCAAGCGGCACCGTGCGCGTGGCAAAATTCCAGTCGTGCTTCGCGATCAGATAGCCGACGGCGCGCCGATAGGCCGATTCCGCCATGGTCCAGGCATCGGAGCCGTCATACTCGACGTTGAGCCGGTTGTTGCCGGTGCCGAGCAGTGCATCGTTGATGATGGAAAGCCGACTTGCCATGCGCGGTCTCACGAATTGCCCGCACGATGGCGCTCGCCCCCGGACGATGCACCGCACATGAAAAAGCCCGGCACGAGGCCGGGCCTTTCGTCCGCCGAGACGGTGAGGGTCAGCCGGCGGCGTTCAGTTCCGCCGCCTTCTTCTCCGCCTCCTCCTTCGTCAGCTTCTCGACGACTTCTTTGTCGCCGTCCATGACGGAGTAGGAGCCCTTGCCGCGGTGGACCGCCACGAACCGCGGCTTGTCCCCGGCGGCCGCTTCATCGCCAGCCTTGGCCTCGGGCGCCAGCTCCTGCTTCTTCTCCGCTGGAAACGGCTGGAAGCTCCACTCGCCCGGATGGCCGACGACGGCCTCGCGTGCGTCGATGGTGTAGAGCTCGGCAGTCGCGCCGCTGCGGTGATAGATGGTGATCTTCCTCGGCATTGTCGGTTCCCAGGATCAAATGTGGGAGCGCCCCTCTTACGGGCACTCCGAAAGCCAGGCCGAGAACGTGATCGACGGCGTGGTCCCACCTGCAATCAGCCGCAGCCGCAGGTAGGTGAACTCATCGATCAGATCGTTCGAGACCGGAATGGCGTACCGCCCCGTCGGCGACGTGCGGGCACCACCGGTGCGGGCCGCGGTGGGGCCGATCTCAAGCATCGCAAGGTTCTCGATGCTGCCAGAGAAGTTGGCAGCATCCGCGCCCTGCAGCAGAAACGTGTACAGCTCATCCCCGTCGGTCGCGTCGTAGCTCGTGACATCGATCACGAGCGCCATGTCCTGCCGCCCCTTGCCAATCTTGAGCACGACATCCGAGCCGTTCTTCTGGACGTTGCCCGTCGCCGTCAAAGTCACGCCTTCGCCGAACAGCGTGTTGGCGTCGAGCGGGTAGTAGCGCTTCGCCATTGTCCTATCTCCACCCTTCCCGTTGCAGAAAGGGGCCCGGCGTACCGGGCCCGCCCATTACGCAGTGATCGCGCCGTTGGCGATGCTGGTCAGCCGGCAGATCGAGTATTCCTTCGAGACCAGGCCCCAGTCCCACTTGATGTGGGTCGACAGCAGGGGCAGACCGGGAAGCTGCCCCTCATCCGTGACCCGGAGCGGCACGCCCTCGATCATGAACACGCCATCCTCGCTGAACGAGACCACGAACAGCGAGGTCGTGACAGCGCTGCCACCGCCGTTGGCAACCTCGTCGAACGGCAGGATGGAGTCGTCGCGCGACTTCGGGTAGCCGAACAGGAACGGCAGATCGCCAAAGGCCAGAACGTTCCGCCCAAGCGGGTCACGCTGGTCGTAGTTGAGCATGTTGTTGGTGATCTGTGGGTTGCGCGCCGCGGCGTTCAGCAGCGGCTTGAGCGCCCGGTCGCAGATGATGTGCGTCGGGTTGCGGACGTTGTTGATCGCCTCGTCGAGCTTGGCAAGCGACAGGGGCGCGCCACCGGAGTTGGTCGAATTGTGAATGGTGGTCTGCTCCGCCATCGCCGCGCGGAGCTTGAGGCCCTTCGGCTCGCGCGGATCGGCGATGTTGTCGCCGTTGATGAACGTGCGGGTGAAGTGCCGCGCCATGGCCTTCACCTTGAGCGCCTCCTGCTCCGCACGATGCTGCGGCCCGAGCTCGTCGACGAGAGCACGGTCCACCTTCACGTACTCGTCCATCAGGAAGACGCCTTCCTCCTGCATGGAGGTGCGCCCCGAGCTGGCGTTGCCGGGCTCGTTGTACGCACGGAACTTGACGTCCGGCAGCTCCTCTTCCTGCGGATAGCGATACTTGCCCTTCTTGGCCGGGCGAATGACCATCGCGGCCATGATGTCGGACTCGCCGACGAAAGTCTCGACGACCGCCCGCTCTGCGCTGCCCTCCTCAAGGCGCTGGCTGTACTGCACCAGCGTCAGGGCTTCCTCGAATTCTCCCGCCATTTCGTGCTCTCCTCACCCCTTCCCGTCAACCGCGGGCCATCCCAAGCCGCTGCCGCGCGGCCATGAACTTCTGGGCCGGCGTCATCCGGTCCCAGCCCTCGATCTGCCCCGCTCCGGCCTTCTCGCGCCCGGCCTGCGTGAAGCCGGGCCCGCCGCTCGTGACGGTGCGGATCAGGCGCTCAAGCCCCTCAACCGCAGGGGCAAACTGCAGAAGATGCTCGAAGAACGGCATCACCTCCGGCCCGAGCTTGGCCGTCAGGAAGTTCTTCACCGCCGCAACACGGTCGGCGCCCTTCGGGCCCAGCGCTTCGAGCTGCTTACCTTTCAGGGCCTCGATGTTCTGGAGCTCAGCGATCTGGTGCTTGGCGTACTCGCCAACCAGGCGCTCGAATCCGGCCTGGTCGAGGCCGAGCTGATGCGCAATCTGCCGCCCGAAATTGACCATCGGGTCGTTCGCATCGAGCTGGAAATCGAAGCCATCCGGCGCCTTCCAGTCGGCCGGCAGCTTGAGCTCGTAAGCGTCCGGCTTCTCCGGCACCGCCGCGCGGCGCGAATCCTCCGCGGCCTTGAAGGCGGCGAGGTCGTCCAGATATGCCTTGAGGTCGGCGCCCTTGATCTCGCCTTTCTCGGCATCCCAGAACTGCTCAGCCAGCCAGTCGGGGCGCTGCGGTCGATCAGGCGGGGACGCGCCGGCGAACCCCTCGGGCGCGACCGCCGCCGTGCTCGCGGGCATACCGCTGCCGGAGCCGTTCGAGGTTGAGGTCGTCGTCTGCGTCGTCGCCGCTGTCGCCGTGGCCCCTGCGTTCGCTGTCGTCATCGTCCGCACTCACCGCAAATCCCAGGATGGTTGCGGCCAATCTGCGGGCGCCCTCATGCTCATGCACCGCACAGGACGGGGAACCAGGCGGCATGACCTCCAGAAGCTGCCGCCGCAGCCACAGAACGGCCTTCTTGCCGTCCCCCGGGAACGGGCGATCCGTCAGTATCCGATGCCACGCCTGGGCCAGCTCTTGATCGGGGCTCATGCGACCTCCGTACCTGCCGGCATACCGCCGCCACCGCCCAGAACGGGCGCGAGTTGCTGCACCGCTTGCGCGATCTCTTCCTGCGAGCGCAGCACCACCACGCTGTCGCGCAGCTTCTCCTTGATGTTCTCCAGCGTCTTCGGCCCGTCGACGATCACCTCGGCCGTTTGCGGCAGGTAGGCCCTCGCCATCTCCAGAATGCGTCCGGCAATCTGCACGTCCTGGTGCTCCTGCGCCTGCTCGGTCGGGTCATAGGGCACGAGAGCGATTTCGTTGCCGTTGACCTTCACCGGCGCAATGGCGCCGCGCTGTTCGAGCAGGTACTTGAACCGCAGGAACACCTGCGCTGGAAACTCCTTCCAGAACACCTTGCCCGGCGTGCCGATGCGGCGCTTGGCCCGTGCTAGCTCGTCAAGCCACTGCTCAGCCGTCGGCGGCGTCTTGCCGACCTGTTGAGGGAAGTCGATGAAGTGCAGACGGCGGATGCGCGCCTCGATCTTCTGGAATGTGTACTCCGCGGTCATCGCATCCGAGCCGAAATCCATCGGCAGGAACGGCGCGCCCGAGCCCCACGGCCGCGCCGGATAGCCCATGCCCGGCTCGATGCCGCCCGACAGGTTGATCACCCCGTCGTCGGCATAGAAAAACGGCGGATGCACCTGGAAGTCGCGCGCCTCTATGTCGAGCTTTTCCAGCTCGTCGAGGCGGCGCAGCTCCGGGAGCGACTGCAGCATCGGGCCGTCGCCATACGGGAACGACTGGTCGACATTCATCCGCCCGACAATGAGCGGGCAGGAGCCCTCGCCGCGCAGCACGCCATCGTCGACAACCCTGTCGCCGATCATGATGACCCACTGCCACACGACATCCGACATGTCGTCCCACCGGCGCCAGAAGCCCCACCGCACCTGGCACGATCTGTTCGGGTCGCTCTTCACCTTCTCCCGAATGTCGTCAGGCAGCCGAACCCCAGGCAGAAGCGCGGGAATGTGCCGGTACCGCGTCGAGCGGACGATGAAGCGGTCATCAACCTCGCCATAGGGCCCGACGTTGATCTCCAGCTCCCGTAACGGGACGTGCTGGCAGACGATGGGCTCGTTCGGCCGCAGGCTGTCTATCCAGAGCGCAACGGTGCCGAGCGATAGGTCAGGCATGAATGCCTGGGCCGCGGCGGCGTAGAAATTCGACGCCTTGATCGCGGCCATGATCTTCGCCGTCTGCTCGTCAATGTCGTCCTTAATGTCGTTGAACTCATCCTCCGACATCTCGATGCCGGGCTTCTGGTCGCACCAGTTGATCACCTCCGGCATGAAGGTGTTCAGCACCTCGGTGGCGAAGTCCTGGGCGACCTCCATGGCGAGCGAGGTATGCAGGAGGGAGGATTCGTCCTCGCGCGCCCTGTCAGGATTCGTGATGACGTTCGACGAGACGTCCTTCGACCGGCGCGGCGCCGTGAAGAAATAGCCCTCGCGCAGATCAACTTCGATCTGCGACTTGCAGGCGCGGGCGTCCTTGAGACGCTGCACCGCCTCCTTCTCGAGCGCGGTCGCCGCCATGGCCGATCACCGTGCCGCCGTGGCGATGGACCGGGCGCCGAACGTCCGCAGGAGCCGGTTCGTGTCTCGGGCAAGCAGGGCCTGCATGGCGCCGGCCTGCGCCTCTTCCGCCTCGCGCCGCTGCCGTTCGATCTCGGCCCGCTGCTGAGCAAGCCGTTGCTCTTCCTGGATCTGCTGCGCGATCATCATGCGCCGCTGGGAGCTGCCGGAGAATGCGTTTCCCATGGGTCAGACCTCCATTCGTCAGGCCCGACACTCTCCCCGCGGCGCGAAAACCGCACCGCACAGGGCTCAGTCGACGAGCGCGCCACCCTGCCGCAGCAGCGCCCGATAGAGCCCGTCCGGCCGCAATGCCTGCGTCCGGCAACCGACGAGATGCGCAATCGCCGGCACGCACCAGAAACCCACGCGGAACCAGAACCGCCGACCATCGCGCGGCGAGAACGCCACCGTCACCGCGTGGTCGCGAATCCGGCTCATGTGCTCCCACGCCAGCGCGCCGTCGGTGATCACGGCGATCCGCGAGCGGCGAAGGCTCACGTCGTAGAACACCCAGTGCCCGCTCTCCGGTATCCAGCCAGCTGCCGATACGTGCTTGAACCGGCCGAGCGCCAGCCACGACAGCCACCGCGACCGCGCCCGCGTCTCGAAGAACACGAACCACGTCGCCGGCTCGACGCCAGGGCTCTCGAACGCGCGATCCGCCATGTCAGTCCTCCATGAAGAGCATCTTCGCGTGTTCGATGACGCCAACCGTGCGAACCGCTCCAGGCGACGATTGCCGGTAGCCGACCTCATCGCCGTTCGCGAACGCGACGAAAATCGTGTCGACCTGCCGCTCGCCGGCATCAATCTCCCGCAACAGCGACACGAGCACGTCGCGCGGCGTCCATTTCGAGCCGTCAAGCTCCCTGCTGGCCCGGATTTCGCCTATCGACATCGGCGCCTTCGAGAAGTCGTCCATCACGACACCCGCCGCAGCGAGCGGGCCCCCCGATACCACTTCACCGGCTGGTACGATCCGGCCTCCCCTGGCCGCGGCCGGCCCACCATCGCCCGGCCCTCGCCGGCGCCCAGCAGCAGGTATTGCAGCGCGTCCGCAATGTCCGAGTAGCGGTCCTTCACCGGCACCGTCCGCTGGTCGTCGCCCTTCTTGAAGCGGTAGCCGCCGGCCATCGCCATCTTCAGCGTCACCACCGACGGCGACAGCAGGAACCGCGGCGCGCCGTCCCGCATCGTGTTCAGCGCGTACTCCACCACCTCAAGGCGCGTGGCGATGTCGTTCGTCGGCACCGGCGCCGGTCGCACGCTCATCCCGAACGACGCGAACACGTCGTAGGCCGTCACGTCCGACGCCTGCGTCTTGTCCTGCCCCTTCGGGTCGCCGTGCAGTCGCAGGCGCCCGTACCGGACAGCCTTCTCCACGGACTCCGTGTCCTCGCCGTCGAGAAGCCCTGGGCAATGCTGGTACAGCCACCGCCGAACGCGCGGCGCGAACACCGACGCGCCCTGATCGCTTCCGACGAGCTCGCCAATGATCTGCCAGCGGTCGTTGATGATCTGCCCGAACACCGCCGCCGGCCGCCGGCCAAAGTCCAGCCCCACCTCGACCGGCCAGTTCGCGTTGTACCGCAGCAGCTCTTTCGCGACGTGCGTCTCCTCGCGGAACATCGGCCACACGGCCTGCCCGTCAATCGGCGCCGTGATCCGGTTCATGATCGAGCTGTCGATCCAGCGTTTCGACTTGCCCTTGATCGTTTCCAGGTACAGCGGCCGGCCGCCGATCTTCGGGATCCATTTCAGGTTTTCGGCTTCCGGGTTCAGCTTGTAGTCGACAACCGTCTTCCCATCGGCGCCGAACACCTCAATCAGCCCCGGCGGCTGCACGAAATACTCCCAGCCCTCCGGCCACACCCATTCGGCCCGCTCTTCCTCCGGCATGTCCTCGGGCAACGGCACCTCGCCCGTCAGCCGCGGCAGCCAGTGGTCCTCCGTCGGAGAGTTCAGGTCAGCGAACAGCCCCGACCACGTGGCCCCGCCATCCTTCACGGCCGGGTAGTAGCCGATGCGCGACTCCGCCTCATCAAACACCTCCTTCGGAATGTACTGCAGCTCATTGATCCAGCCGCCCGTCCATTCCGTCGAGCGCAGCTTCGACACGTCCTCCGGCTTGTCGAGCGCCAGGAACACCACCTCCGCCAGCACGTCCCCCTTGCGCAGGTAATGCACCATCGGCTTCGACCACGTGAAACGGCCGAAATCTCGCTCCGGAAACCAGTCCAGCCACGTCTTCACGGTCGAGCGCTGCAGCTCCGGATACGAATTGCGGATCACGAACCACCGCGACCGCCGCAGCCCATCCGGACCCGGTGCCTGCTCGCACGCCCGACGGTAAATCTCCATGCAGCACGCCGACGAAGTGCCCGAGCGGATCGGCCCGCGGATGATCCGCACCCGCGCATTCGACAGCAGAAACCCACGCAGCACCTTCCCGTCGGGCTCGTAGATCGGCCGCCCGTCCGCATCGCGCTCAATCCGCGGCCGATCCTCGGCGTCAACGTCCGTCATATCCGCACCCATCCCTCGGCGCCCTGCATGAACGTCCCTTCCGTCGTCTCGACCATCAGCTTCCCGCCAAACACCGTCGACGACCGAAGCTCGCCAGGCGGCATCGCACCACCCGCCACGCCAACACCCTCCTCGGGCCGCCACTCAGGCCACGGCTCGCCACGCGCCTCCGCCGCGCGAATGCGCTCCATGTGCGCGCTCCACGCCTCTTCCTGCCGCTTCCGCCGCAGAACATCCCGCGTCGTCGCCATCAGACCCTCCAACCCCGAATGTTCCGTGCCCAGAAATTTTCCAGACACCCCCCGGATGTTCCCCGCGGAAATCGTGTGGGGAGGGGAGGACGTCCAACTTTCGCACGCGTTTTGCCCCCACCCCCGCCCCGGCGCGCGCGTCCAGCGGCGAAGGGAGGTGGGGCCGGTCGCTGCACCGCACCATGGCAGCGCCCGAGCGCGCCCGAGCCGATGCCGTCGCCTCGCCGAATAGGTCGAGTTAACCGGCGCTTAACGCGAACCATCGTCATTCGTCGTGCTCGATCAAGGGCTTGCCGGAATCCGTTCCCGACAACCCGACCGAGCGCGGCCCCTCAGCCGGCCCGTCCAGGCGGATGACGTAGCCTGCAATGACGTTCTGGCCGCCGTTGATCGTGATGCCGCTGCTTTCCTCGGAGCCGTCGAGCGCGCGCGCGGCCTCCAGAGCGACCTTCATCGTCGCGGCCGTGGCACCCGGCTCAAGGCCGCGGTCTCGCACCGTCCGGCGCAGCAGGATGTTGCGGGCCCTCTCGCTCTCGGCGAGCACCTCAATCTCGCGCATGAACTGCCTGCGGACAGCGGGGTCGCGCATGATGAGGCGAGCGCGGTGGCGCCGGATGCCGACCTTGTCGGCGGCATCCTCGAGGCGCTCACCCTCGATCAGGAGGTTGAGGAGCTGGCGGACGCGCGGGATCGTCAGGAGCGTCTTGCCGGATGAGTTGATCGGAGGGACCGCGGGCTTGCTCATGGTGGAGAGGTTGGATCGCCTGCCTTCGCTTCCGCTCGGCTGGCTCGCTGGTCGCTCGCCACCGGCGAGAAGAACGCGCGTGGTTGGTCGCGCGAGGAGGATCGTTTTTTTCGGTTTCGGCGGCACCGCACAGGCCGATTTGCCTGCGCGCGCGGGGCGGTTCCTTTGTTATCTCAATGCGTTGTCGTTTCGCATCCGTTACGACATGCCGCTATGCGTCGTGCTTGACAAGTGCTGAGCAAGTCGTGCCTGGACGATCCCCGTGTGCGGTGCGAAGAGTGTCTCGACCTGATCATCTATGCAGCATGAAGAGCTACATTTACGTGATCAGCGCCACCGGCAGCCGAGTAAAGATCGGCTATTCCCACCGTCCGCAAGATCGCCTTTGCAATTTGAGGTCGTCTTCTCCGGTCGATCTTCATCTCGAATTCGTCGTTGCCGTCAGGAAGGCGCGCGATATTGAACAGATGATTCACCGCGACCTTGATCATTGCCGAACGCATGGCGAGTGGTTTGAGATATCCGTCGAAGCCGCGATAGCAGCTGTTGAGGCCAGGGCTGGAAAGGGTCGCCGCCTTGACCCGAATGATCGTGGGCAGTTGTCACGCGAGGCGCATGAAGAGCGCCTTGCAGAGCTGGACGCCTATTGGGAGCGCCTCCATGGCCCAGGCAAGCGGTTCCCAACGACATTCCCTCGCGACAAGCAGAAACGACGCTCTATCGCCGATCGAGCTTTTGCCGATTGGAAGAACCAGCAGCGTGCAGAACTCACACCCGGTGATTACCCACCATGGGAAGAGGGCCCGGCGCGCACGTTCTCCCTGTCCTGCGCCTGCGGCCATTCCGGCGAGATCACGTCGCCGCCCGAACGGCTATGGCGTCGGTCGTTGCGCTGCTCGAGCTGCGGCGGTCGCATCGAACTCCAACCCGAAGCGCTGTTCAGTCATCTGCCCGGCCGGAAAGCACCGCCTTGCGCCAGTTCTGCGTCGAGATGATGCGAAACGAGCCTGAGCATGCGGCCGATGTGGCAGCGCGGTGGTTCACGGTCGAGCGAAGGCACTGACGCACCAATTCCTCATAGCGGGCTTCCACCAAATTTCCCGGTCAGCACCTAAAAAAGGTGCTTGCATATCATATTTTCTCGATCCACAACCATAACGGGTAATCATCCCGGAGACTGCACATGGATCAACGCAAAGCGCTGTACAGGCCAAGCGCGTACGAAGTCGCGTGCCTAACGATTCACCTACTCCTCGCGTATGAAGCGGAAAAGGCGAAGGGAAAAAAGAATTCAGGATTTCGAATTTCACGGTCTACTCTTAGAAAATTGGCCTGCCGCAGGGATCTGCGTAGTTCTTTTGTTGAAGAATGGATTTATGAACTCTCAAATATTGGATGGTCGGCCTTCTCCATCGACGATGGCTTTGGAATTATTTACACATCAGCAACACAAAACTGGGTGAAGATTTCAGCAAAACGCCTTGATGGGCTTCTGCATCGCGTATCCTCTGGAGACCACATTGAAATTGAGAAAGTTGTTCTTGAAGTCGAGAGCGCCATGATTGAAGAAGAGGCTGCAGAGGAAGAGTGAAGAATTTCGCTGTGCGGCGCGCGTCGGCCGGACTCGGCTACGATGCGACATGCCGAGTGGCTCCTGCCCACTCTGGTTGCCTACACCTCGCCCCGCCGGCCAAGCGCCAGGCGGGGCTTTTTGCGTTCCAGGACCTGCGCTCCCACATCACACCGATGAGAGTGCGCGATGCCATTGCGCCGTGCCTACCAACCGCATCGGCCACCCCGCCGACCGGGCCCGGATGGCTGCACGAGATCAAGTTCGACGGCTACCGCATGATGGCGCGCAAGGAGACGTCGACCGTCCTCCTCATCACCAAGAACGGCTACGACTGGGCGGATCGCTACCCTGCGCTGGCGGAGGCAGTGCGTCGGCTCCGCTGCACCTCCTGCATCATCGACGGCGAGCTTGTCTCCTGCGACGAGCAGGGCGTGCCGGTCTTCGAGCGTCTGCGGAGCCGGCGCCATCCTGTACAGCTCTATGCGTTCGATCTGCTTGAGCTCGACGGCGTCGATTGCCGCTCCGATCCTGTCGAGGCGCGAAAGCGGCGCCTGCGCCGGCTGCTGCCGCGGGACGATGCGCACATACTCTACAGCGACCACATCGAGGCGGACGGCGAGCTCGTCTTCGAACAGATCTGCGCCATGGGCCTCGAGGGGATCGTCTCAAAGCGAAAGGGATCGCCCTATCGCTCCGGGCGGACCCGGAACTGGATCAAGACGAAGAACCCGGCCGGGGCGGCCGCGATCCGCGAAGCCACCGAGGACTGGAACAAACCACGCCAACGGTAGCCTAGCCGGTGGGCCTGCCCTGCAGGTTGGCCGTTTTGATGGGGAAGTGACGGGTCGCCATATCGGCGAGCGCCGGTTCGACCTCGGCCCAGGTGCGAACCTGGCGCTCCTCCTTCCACCCGTTCATGTCGTCGCCGAGGCGCACGCGGAACCCGAGGTCCCAAAACGTGCTCACCTCGAAGTTGATCTCGAGGTCGTAGAGCGCCTGCAAGAGGGTTGAGCCGGGCATTGCAATCTCCCGCGTTCGCCTCCCAAACGCCCGGCGCGTCTAAAGGCTCCCGTCTCCTTCGCCCGCGCCGCTCTTCAACCACTGCTGCGCTTCCTCCTCGGTGATGGGGATCAGCAGGTCGACATCGTGAGAGTCGCACTCCGCACAGCGGAACTTGAGCCGGTTGAGCGGCGTCATCTGGTCCACGTCGCGGCGCTCCAGGAGGGCGGTGTAATGGACGAGCGCCTTCCGGCCGCATGCCCGACATTGAACGCACAGGCTCTCCCCGTTCATGTAGACCGTGCGGACGTTGTTCAGCTTATCCGGCCGGCGCATGTCAGGGCCCCCGCCGCCACTTCATCCAGTTCGTGCCCTTGCCGCGGTCCTTGGGATCGAACGGCTCGCCGTGGAAGGCCTTCCGAAACCGCTCGGCGTGCTCCGGCTCGGCAAAGCAGTAGACGATCCACCATATTTCGTTGTGGAAGACCCGATGGTGCCGCGGCGCGAGCGTCAGACGCTGCCCGCGGCAGAACCGCTCGACGTCCTTGTCGAACCTCAGACGCTCGCCGCGCTCGTCCTCAGTCGGTAGCGCGACCTGGTAGGGCCATCCGCGGTCGAGCATCGACGGCGACAGCTCACCCTTGCGGCGCATCACCTGGCCTCCGAAGGACGATCAGCTGGCCGCGCACGTAGCCGTGCGAAACGCGTGCGTTTGCATCCTCCGCAAGCACGGCGAGATCACTCAGCAAGGCCCGGATCGCCTCCCGCATGTCGCCATCGAACTCGTCGATCACGGCGTCGATGTCGTCTTCCGTCGGGAAGGCTGGCGGCGAGGAAGGGGCTTCTTTGGCGGTCATCTCTTCACCCTCAAATGAGAACAAAGAGAGAACAAATTCAGCCCTGCCGAGTCAAGCCGCCTCGTCCTTCCTCTCGCCGCGCGCGACGATCTTGAGGGCCCCATCGGGCAGCGGCCGCTGGAGCTCCCGGGCGATTTCCCATGGCGCGGTCATCCATGTTTCCAGCTCGGCCGGCTCCGTCAGGACGACCGGCATCGCCTTGGGATGGATGGCCCCAACCTCGGCATTGGGCTCGCAGGTCAGGAAGGCAAACAGGTCGGCCTCGACCTCACCCTCCTTCACCTTGCGGACTGACTTCCATCCCCGCACCTGGATGCCTGCGAAGAAGGCCAGCGGCCGCGTTTCATCGAGGGCAAACCAGACAGGCACCTTGCTGCCCGCGGCGCCTTCGAACTCGGAAAAGGACGTGAACGGCACAAGGCACCGGCTCTCCACACCAAGCCATCGGCGCCAGTGGGGGCTCGCTGTATTGCGGACGTTGGTGACGCCTGGATCGGTGGAGCGTCCCTTGAGCACGAACGACGGGCTCGGCATGCCCCAGCGCGCCAGCGCAAGCTCGCGCGCTCCATCTTCACCGTGCCTGACAATGGGAGCCGGGTTATCTGGAAAGATGCCCGGCAGGGGCGGCAGATTGCCCGTCGTGTCGCGTATTGCTCGAGCGAGCTCCCGGATGGCGACCTGCCCTTTCGTCATGCTGAAGAGGTTGCACATCGGTGCCGCTCTCCGTCATTCTAGCAGCTACTTGGCCCGTTGGAGATCATCGTACTGTTGAATTGTAAGCCTCAGGCGGCGCTTGGGTCGAGGTAGCCAGCTTGGACCAGTGAACCGCCAACCGACGGTAATCACCATCTCCGTTTGCGGCGGAGCATTGACGCTCTTGGAATTACACATCAAAGGGAAAAGGCGCAGACTTTCAGCACGAACTATCGCATTGAAAGAACGATTTACTCTTGCCTCTACAATATTCACAGTCCCATGTCCTGCGCATGGATCTAAATATCTTGGGTTGACATCAATTGCACTGATAACGATGTCTTGCTTTGCAACATTTCTCACAGCCAGAGCGACCCCGCCTCCCGGATCTTTACGCAGGAATATCAGTGGCAAATCACGGAAGGCCCAATCAGTAATTATCTTTCCAGCAGAGAACAGCCCCCCTAGTGACCCCAATGCTTTAACGAACTCCCACACTTCCATATTGATCCCCCAACCGGCGAATGGCGTACCTGTCACGCACCTTCAGTATCAACGTCGGTTATAGCATCGCGCTTCGGCGCCTTTCTCCCTCTTTGCCGGTGCTTCTCCCACCGCGCCCTTGCGGCCTTCTGCTGGTGCTTCCGATACTGCTTCTCGGTCATGCGCGACCGCTGCCGGAGCCAGCCTTTCCGACCGCGTTCCGACAGCGTTTTTTTCACATCGGCTATCGCGTCAACGCCTTGCGGTTCTTCGGCTTGTCGCCGATGCCGGGCAGCGCCCGGCACAACCGCTAACTCGATGCCGAGCGCACCCAGCAGCAGAGGCAGGCTTTCCCGGCCGATGGCGCGCGCATTCTTGGCGCCGGGGTTCGTCAGCATGGCCTCGATCTTGCCCGTGTAGCCGCTCGGCAGGCCGGCCAGGTCGTCGAGCGCTAGCTGTGACAGGCCGAGGGCAGAGCGACGCTCACGGATCGCCCGCACCAGCCCCTCATAGTCGGCAAATGCCGCTAGCACCTTGATCGGCTTGGCGTCGTCCCGATGCTGCGTCATGCGCTCTCCTGCTCCATCAGCCCCAGCCGGCGCCGCGTCTCCTCGCTCAGGCGCAGGCCCGCGGCGAGCGTCCCAGCGCGCTCCGTCACCTGCTCGAGCGTCATCGGCTCCAGCCGCGGCTTGCCCGCCTCCTCCATCTCCAGCGCCGCGGCGAGATCACGCGACAGCCGCTCAAAGCCGTCGACCACCTTGCGACGCTCCTCATCCGTCGGCTCGTGGTAGACGCGGGCCGACAGAATGCGCTCGATTGCGCCCAGCTCTTCCCGTGCCTGCCTCACGATGCCCTCGCAGTGCGTCGCCATTTCCGCCGCCGAGGGCGCGAATTGCCCCTTGCCGATCCGCCCCTCGATGGCATCTCGGCAGGCCCGTTCGATCACCCATTCCGGGAACCGCCCCAGTGCCGAGGCATAGACCTGCAGCGCCCCCTTGCGCTCGATGTCGCTGCCCGACTGGCTCGGGAAGCCCGTGCGCATGACGCTCACCAGGCGCACGATCGTTTCGGCCGAGGCCGGCCGCAGGCTGGCCGCAATCTCCGCATGCCGCTGGCGCAGCGCCCGCTGCTCATCGTCGGTCGGTGCGCACCGGCTCGAGATCGAGAACCGGTTGATCCCCTCGCGCTCCAGGGCGCTCGACAGCCGACGGATCGCAAGATCGAGTGCCTGGCTGGACGCCGAGGGCGGCCGCGAATGGGTCTGTGAAGTCAGGCTGTTCATGGGAGTTCACCATCGAGAAGCCGCTTTCGAGCCATCCACCACGCCGGGCCGGCGGCGAGCGGTTGCGGCGGTCCAGCCAATCGACCTCGAAGCCCTGCCACCCGTTGGCGACCATCTCGTCGGCGGCCCCGTTGGGATCGGGCGCCTTGGCGAGCTTCTGCGCCAGCAGGCGGGCAGCGCGGGCCGTCAGCGGCTTGCGGATGCGCTGCCGATGCTCGAGGACCGCCTGCGCTCGCTCGGAGTCCAGCACAGCCTCCAGCTCCTCCCGCGGCGTCGTCTCGCGCGCATGCGTGCGCGCGGCACGAACCCCCGAAGGGGGTGAGTGCTGGGGGGTAGGAGTTAGAGGGGGTGTGGGGGAGGAAGAACCGGGGGGTGTCACGTCCGTCACGTCCTTTCCCGTGACGTCACGTGACATCACGTGACGGCTTCTCGCCTTGCGCTGCCTGTCAGCGGCGCGGCGTTCCTCAAGGGCCGCGCGCGCGGCCTCGCCACGGGCCAGCTCAGCGGCGACATCAGCGATGATGTCGGCCGGCGTGCCCGCCTCGACGAGGCGCCGGATCAGGTCAACGGTGGTCGGATTGGTCACGCGCACGCCTCCCGGATGGCCTTACGGATGCGCTGACGCGCCAGCGTGGTCGCGTCGTCCATGTTCTTGGGCGTGCAGGGGAGGACGATGGACAGACGCCGCGCGCCCCAGGCCCATGACAGATGCAGGTGCTTGCGCTTCACGACCTCGACCTGCCCAAGCCCCAGCTCCGACAGGAAATCGATGGCCGCCCCGACGTGCTTGCCGGCCCGTCGCGGATCCTTCATCGGCTCGTAGCGATGCGACATTGGAACCCTCATCCGAAAGGTCGACGACGCGCCACGCGCTGCGGCCGGACAGCACGACATCGCAGCCGAGCAGCCGCATGGCCTGCCGGGCACCTGAAATGAGGCGGCTCGTGTAGCGCTCGTCGGAGAACAGGCGGGCGCGGCTCTTGCCCGCCACACGGTCCAGAATGTCGTCCCGATGCACGGGCGCCGGGTGCGCCTCCACCATCAGCTCGAGCGCACGAAAATGCGTGCTCACCAGGATGGCCGACAGGCCATCACGCTCGACGCGATGCTCGGACGGGATGAGGCGCAGCCCGCGGATCATGCCGCGTCCCTCACGCGGCGGAAGCAGTCCAGCATCCGCTGGACGACCGGCTCATCGAGCTTGAGCGCGAGGGCGATCTTGTGCGTGTCGAAGCCGTTGCCCCAGAGCAGGACGGCGGCCGAGCACGCGGCCTCGAGCTCAACGTCGCCAGTGTCCTTGCAGCGCGTCGCGTACGCCGCATCAAAAAGCATCTGGGCATAATCAGCCCGCGACATTCCGACCGCCTTGGCCATCTCACCGAGGCGGTCGAAGACGACCTGCGGCACGCTCAGGGTGATATGTCGTCTGATCGCGAGAACAGGGTTCGCGCTCATCACAGCGGCTCCACCTTGATGAAGAGGCCGGGCGCGTCCGAGTAGCGCTTCCAGATGACGGCGGAGACGATCTGCTTGTCGTCGCGCCACACGACCTCGTTGAGGGCGTCGAGCACCTTGAGCAGGTTGTCGACATCGGGCTTCGTCGCCGGCAGCAACTCACCTTCGAGGGCCGCACGCCGGCGTTTCTTCGGCCAGCTCGCCGGGACGGGGAAATGCGCGGCGACATGGACATGCAGCGCGCCATCAAGGGGTGCGCGGTCGCCCATGGCCTCCTGGGCGGCGAGGCGTAGTGCGCTCTCGTAGGAGCGCGTCGCCGCCGGGGTGAAGGCGCGGCCGGTCGATCGCACGAAGCGCGGCCGCCCCTTGCCCACTGGCACGCCGGCCAGACGAATGACGATGGCCGGCTCCATGCTCACGCCTCCGCGCCCGCCATGGACCGCGAGGCGCGCCGGTCGAGCACCGGCGGCAGCTCCGGGAATTCGTAGGACGGGGCCTGCGCCTCGGCGTAGACCTCCTTGATGTCCTCGCCGAGGGAACGCTTCTCCTCCTCGAGCCGCTCAATGCGCTCGATGAACTGGCGCAGCTCGTCGCCGGCAATGCCATTGTGGCCTATCGTCATCGCCTCTTGCTCCTTGCCCAACGCCTCACGTCACGCCACCACTCCGCCGCCTTGGTCAGACGCTCCATGCGCCACACGGCGACGCGCTCGAGGACGTCAATCAAGCTCACGACGCAGCTCCTCCTTGAGGGCATCAATCCGCCGCTCGATCTGCGCGGCTTTCAGATCTCGCCGCGCTTTGGGCCACCACGATGCGCCGGAGCCTTCCATGATCGCGTCGAGCACGTCCCACCCGACATCGCTGCGCAGCAGCTCCGCCAGCGCGTCCGCCGACATGCCAGTACGAAGCGCCAACCAATCCTCGGCGGACCTGTGGTTCTTGCCGGTCCGCATCGCGAGGTTGCGAGCCGTCTTGACCGGCCACAGGCGACGCGCGACACGCGCGACGATCTCCACGACGGGGGGAATTCCCGTATCAAAGCCGAAGGATGTCTCGGTCGATTTCGCGTACGTTCGAGGCATCAAAAGCACTCCCGGCGCTCACGAAGCGCCTCGCTGAGACCAGGGTAGAAGGGAGAAGCCGCGTGCCCACGACACCGATCACGGCCGAGGACTTGGGAGCCACGCTCACAGCTTTCGCGCTTTCGTTCACGGCCGCCATGATGTCCCCGCACAACCAGACGCCCGACGAGGTGCTGCTCGATCTCGCCAACGAACTCCACGGGCTCGTCGCCAAGATGCAGCAGCACGGTGACAACAGCTCCCCCGCTGCGAAGTCGCTCAGTATCTGTGCGAGCATGCTCATGGCGACCGAAGGCCGCTGACAGTGGCCCCTCGGCTCCCGCTGGGCGGATGCCGCGCTCGACACAAAGCTGGGTTAAGACGTCGAGGAGTGGATCAGCCATGACGCTGCTCACGTCTGAAACGCGCCAGCCTGGATGCGCCAGAGCCACACAGAGCCGTCGTCGGTCGTGATCACGATGTGCGTGCCAGGCACCTTCTGACCCGGCTTGTAGGGTTCGGCGCCAAGCGCCCGTGCCGTTGCGGCTGAACAATTGAGCGTGATCATTTGTCAGACCCACCATCAGGAGAAAAACCGTGCGGGAACACCCGCGACCCCACCGCGACAGCCGTTGCTGTCCTTCTGATCACGCTGCTCGACACCTTGCGGCGTCGAGGCGTTGTCGAGATGGACGACTTCACGGCCTTCATCGGCGACCTGAACCGCATCGGATCCGCCCTGCTGCAGGCGGATCAGCGTACTGGAGAGGTCCTGCAGCGCTTCCGCGATGAACTGATACGGATGGGCCTCGCCAACGGCGGAGGGAGAAACTGATTTCTTCATTGGCCCGTCCATCAGGATTCCTCCGCGGGCTCGGGGCTCAAGAAAAACTCATCGGCCGAGACAGGGATGTTTGATGCCTTTGCATGCGCGAGCAGCTTCCGCGCTTCTCCTTGGGGGATGAGGCCACCCGTGCCCCCTCGGTCGCGTGGGTACATCCAGCGATAGACGCGTGACACATGACGACCAGTGATAGCCGCCACGACTTCAACGCCGCCGAACCGATCGATGATGGTTTTCGCAGGCTCCATGTGCATGAGGATGATAATTGCGATATTCGCGATCATCCGTCAATCGCTATTTGCGAACTTCGCGATAGACGCCCTTGCGGAATCCGCAAAGATAGTCCCATGGAGAGCTATCGAGATCAGTGCAGGGCCTGGCTGCGGACCATGCTGGCAAAGCGCGGCCGAGGCGCCCGCAAAGAATTGGCCGAGTTTTTGGGCGTTCGCACGGACGCGATAACTCGCATGACCAATGACCGGCCAGGCAAAGAGCAGCGGGAGATAACAGCTGAAGAGCTCATCAAGATGGCCGAGTTCTTCGAGGAAGCGCCGCCCATGCCGCCCCTTCCCAGCGGCCAGCGAAAGCTAATCTCTAGCTTTGATCCAGATCAGCCCGATGAGAATCTGGAAACAGCTGCAGCTATCAATCACGATCAACGCATCGGCGTTCCAGCAGGAGAAATCCCGCAGATTGACGCGCATGTTGGCTTGGGGATGCGGGAGGACGTCGGGACAATACAAATCCCAGTGGGCGGCGGCGGGGCCGTCATGGCGGCGCGCGTAATCGACACGTGGAAGATCCCGGAGTCGGTCATGCGCCGTCGCATTCGCGGCTCCCTGCGCTCAATACACATCGTTGAATGCGAGGGAGATTCGATGGAGCCCCGCATCCGTGACGGCGATTTTGTCTTCATAGACACCTCACGCCGCGAGCCTTCTCCGCCCGGCATCTTTGCCCTGCATGATGGCTTTGCGCAGACCCTCAAGAAGGTCGAGCTGATCCCGAACTCCGATCCGCCCCGGTTGCGCATCATTCCTGAGAACGAAAAGTACGCGACCTATGAGCGCCTCCTGGAAGAGGTGAACATCATCGGCCGCTACGTGTGTCGGCTGACAGCGGACTGAGATGAGGTTCATAAAAAACATCTTCCTATCGTGGGCTGTCGCGAGCCATGCTCGCGAGCTAGAACAGTTCGTCAGGAAGCTGAAAGCGGCAGACGCGGACGAGCTAGCGCCCATTGTTGCTCTATCGGCCGGCGTCAGAAATCTTGCCTTGAAAGAAGATAGGATTGATTTCTATTTCCCATACGTTGTCGTAAATCTCCATCCGGCCATCACCATTCACATCGCTCGCGAAATTCGCATGTGGCAGAAGGAGGGATTGCTGGCGATGGCGGCCGCCAGCATGGTCTGGCTGCACACATTTCGCGCCGCAATGCATCTCGAGCTACGCCCACTGGCCCGTGAAATGTGGCGCGAACTGTCGCGGGCATTCCCTTACGTCGAGGATTTTGCTGCCCTGACGAACTCAAGGCAGGCCAACAGAAAAGGGCTGATTGACATCACGGGATATCAAACGATCCCGGACGGCTTCCAGCCTGCAGGGCGTGACCCGTTGACGCCGCCGCCTTGAAAATCGCGAAAGTCGCAAATTACCGCTTGACCTTAAATCGCGATTATCGCAACGTCCCTCCGACAACGGAGGGACGACATGTCCACGCACACCCCGTGCATCGCATCACAGGCCCTTGAGCGAGCGTGCCGCGCGGTTGAAGCGAGCGCCCGCCAGACGGCCGAGCGCATCCTGAACGAACGGGCCGATGACTACACCCGCGAGCCGTGGCAGCTCGACCTGATCGAGCCGGGCCTGTCGGCTCGCGACCCGGCCGACCGGCTGCGCCGTATCCTCACGCTCCAGCGGATCGAAGCTGTGGCGCCCGCGCGAAGCGGCGGCCTCGTCAACACCCTCAAGATCAATCTCCGGGCGGCCGAGATCGCGACGCGCCGGCAGCATCACGCGCTCATGAGCGCGATGGCGGAGCGCCGGGCCGGTCTGATCGACGACACCATCGCCAAGGCGAAGGACGCGCAGGACGAGATGGCCGCCCTCGCCTCCGTGAAGGGAGAGCAGGCATGACCCGCGACAGCATCACCGATGCCATCGGCTTCGCGATCCTGTTCGCATTCTTCTACGGCCTGTGGATCGCGACGCCAGCAAGCGCCGCGACCGCAACGGGGCAAGAGACGGTATGTCTTCTCGCCATCATCACAAGGCTGGCGGTCGCTGCCACCATCGTCATCGGCTGGACAGTCTGCATGGTGGCCGTGGCGCATTTCATTCTGCGGGGCAGGAGGTGACGATGAAGCCTTCGCCGCTCCCCGCCCTCAGCCTCGCCGCCCGCTCGATGGTCGAGCATCTGACCGAGGCTCGCCGCGCCATGGAAGCCGCCGAGATGGCGATCCGCGCCGGCTCCACGGCTGGCGTCGAGCACCTGCTGTCCGTGGTGCAGGACCGCGCCATCACGGCTGCCACGCTCGCCAGACATGGCGTCGACACCATCGCCAAGACCGGGCGCTATCGCGGTGGCAAAACGAGAGTCTGACATGCAGCACCTCCCCGCCGGATTCCACGCAGACATCCCCGCCGAGGTTTACCACGCCGACCCATGCGAGGCGCCGTCGCTGTCGTCGACCATCGCCCGCGTGCTGCTCGAGCAGTCGCCCCGGCACGCCTGGCACCAGCACCCGCGCCTCAACCCGGATTACAAGCCGGACACCAGCCCCACGCGGCCGATGGAGATCGGCACCGTCGCCCACAAACTCATCCTCGGCCGTGGGCGCGACGTCCGCGTGATCGAGGCCGACGCCTACACGTCCAAGGATGCGCGCCAGCAGCGGGCCGACGCCTATGCATCCGGGCTCGCTCCCATCCTGCGGCCCGACCTTGAGGCGGCCGAGGCCATCGCCCAAGCGGCCCGCGCCGCAATCGTCGGCATCGAGGATTGCGAGGGCTTCGCCAACGGGACGCCGGAGCTCGTCGCCATCGCGCATGATCCCACCGGCGCCTGGCTGCGAGTCATGATTGACATGTGGGAGGACCGCGGCGACGAGGCGATCATCTGGGACGTCAAGACCGGCGACCAGTCAGCCGCGCCCCAGGGCATCGGCCGGCGCATCGCCAACATGGGCTACGAAATTCAGGCCGCGCTCTATGAGCGTGTCGTCGTCCGCCTCCGGCCCGAGCTCGCCGGCCGCATCAGGTTCCGGTGGGCGTTCGTCGAGAACGACCCGCCGCACCTCTGCACGGTGGCCGAGCTGGACAACATCGGGCTCGAGGTCGGGCGCAAGAAGGTCGCCGCCGCGATCTCACTCTGGAACCGCTGCCTCGCCACCGGAAACTGGCCTGGATATCCGGCCCGCGTCGTCTTGGCGGAATACCCCGCATTTGCCGAGACGGCCTGGACCACCCGCGAAATGGAAGACGAGAGCCTGCGCGAGATGGGCATCGACCCGTTCCTCGTTCGCGCTCCATGGCGCCCTGAACCGGCGCCGAAGAAGCTTGTCGGAGCTGTCTGATGACATTCACGTTCGCCCCCGCCCGTCGCGAGCAAGTCGGCCTGCTCATCGCCCTGGCTGGCGCCAGCGGCAGCGGCAAGACCTTCAGCGCCTTGCGGCTCGCCCGCGGCATGTCGCCCGAGGGCAAGATCGCCTTCATCGACACGGAGGCCCGGCGCGGCCTCCACTATGCCGACCGGTTCCAGTTCCTGCACGCCGACATGCGGCCGCCGTTCCGGCCGGAGCGGTTCATCGAGGGCATCCGGGCGGCCGAGGCGGCCGGTGCCGAGGTCGTCATCATCGACAGCGCCTCGCACGAGTACGACGGCGAGGGCGGCATCATGGACTGGGCCGACGAACTCGCAGAGAAGGGCGTGAAGTCGCCCGGCAACTGGAAGGAGCCGAAGCTGGCCCACAAGAAGATGATGAACGCGCTCCTCCAGTGCCGCGCGTCGCTCATCTTCTGCCTGCGCGCCGACGAGAAGATCGAGATCGTGCGCGGCGAGAACGGCAGGACGCTTGTGCGCCCGCTCGGCTGGGTGCCGATCTGCGAGAAGCGGTTCATGTACGAGATGACGGCGAGCTTCACGCTGACGCCCGAGCGCCCCGGCATCCCGCAATTCGACCTGCCCCACAAGCTGCAGGACCAGCACCGCCACATGTTCCCGGCGGGCAAGCCCATTTCCGAGGAAGCCGGCCGCATGCTCGCCGAATGGGCGCGCGGCGCCGATGTTCCCCCCACCGCCGCGGCCTCCCGTTCCTCCCACGCGGCGGTAACTGACGCGCCCGTGTCGTCCTCACCGCCCCCCGAGGGCGGCACGGGCGCGGACTTTCCCGGAGACCAACCGGCCACCGAGGTCGACAAGCTGCTGGAGGAAGCACGGCAGGTCGCGATGTCCGGCACGGTGCAGCTCCGGGCCTTCTGGAAGGCGCTCGACGAGCGCCGCCGGAAGCTGCTCGAGCCACACGTCCAGAAGCTCAAGGAGGCCGCCGCCTACGCCGACCAGACCGGCGGCGCATGACGCGGCCGCTCACTAAGCCGACCGGCCGGTGAGGAGATCGACGAGTTGCGTGGATAGACCCTAGCCTGCTGGTGATCCCGGTAACAAGGAACCCGGCCCATGTTGATGCGCACACCAAGCTACCACCTGCCGCCCACAGGACCGCAACGCTTCCGCCGGCGTGCCGCCTGGCTTCTCGGCGGCATGTTCTTTCTCTCTCTCGTCATCTACGCGGCCCTGACCGTCGCCCACGCAACCGAGGGACCGATTGTCGCCGTCGACGGCGATACGATCTACGTCGGCGAGGAGAAGGTGCGCATCATCGGCATGGACGCACCGGAAACGTACCAGGCCCGCTGCGAGAGCGAGCGGCTACGCGGGCACCGCGCCACGGCCCATCTGCGGAGCCTTCTGGCATCCGGCGCCGTCACCCTCCGCCGACAGGGGCGTGATCGCTATGGCCGCACGCTGGCACACGTCTACGTGGACGGCCGCGACGTGGCTCGACTGATGATCGAGGCGGGGCACGCCGTGCCCTACCACTGCCCCGGCGGGCGGTGCCCGAGGCGCATCGATTGGTGCTCGTAAACGTCAGTGCGCAGGAGCATCGGTGGCAGAACGATGACCGCCCAGGATTCGCTCCCCCTATGGCCGGACGCTGATGAACGGCTGGCGAGCGCGCGACAGGCGGCGGTCGCACTGCTCGACATGGTCGGCTTCGCCGACGCCCCAGGCGACAGCGAGCTCCATCGGCAGGGCAGTGCCCTCCTCGACATGCTGTCGAGCCCAGCTGCGCCCATCCCCGCCGCGCCTTGGACGTTCGGCAGGCCGCCACCGAAGAAGGAAAAACAGCGGCGCGGCAGACGACCGAAACGGGCACCGGATCTTTTCGCGAGGAGAAGGGATGACCAGACGCAAAATCAGAACCCTTGATGAGCTGCCGCTCTTCGCGACGGATCGCGAGATCGCCGAGGCCGTCGTCGGACCCGAGCGGGCGAAGCAGTACCTGCTTTCGATCAAGCTGCTCGAGAAACTGCCCGGCTTCCCGCCACACGACCCAGCCCACGGCGGCCGCTACGTTCCGGCCGTCAAAGCTTTCTACGACGTGCGCAGCGGCCTTTCCCCGGCTACGCTGACGCGTCCGGCAGGTCAGGAGAACCCCGCAGGATGGAACGCCCCCCGCGCCCCAAGATCAAAGATGCGCCCGGCCTGAAATGGCGCTGGCGCGCCCGCTCCGGTCGCTGGGTGCCCTACTGGGTGCCCCGCGACGATGCTGTCAAGCGCGGCTATCCCAGCGGCACCGTCAGTCTTGACAGCCTCTGGGACGGCACCGAGGCCAGCGCCATCGTCATCGCCTCCCGCTGCAAGCAGCTCCAGACGACGATGCTGCACTGGCTCGCCGGCGACCGCCTCAACAGCCTGGCATTCGACGGCACAATCGGATCAGCGCTCGACCTATACGAGCGGCACCCCGATAGCCCGTTCCACAAGCTCAAACCTGGTTCACGACACCCGTATTCGGTCTACCTCAGGAGGCTCCGCAGCCACATCGGCGAGGCGAGCGTCGCCATGACCTCCGGGCCGGACGTGATGCGCTGGTGGAAGGTGTGGACGGACGGAGGCCGGAAGCTCGCCGCCGGCTCATTCGCCGTCGCCGTCTTGAAGGAAGCGATGAAGTTCGGAGCCCTGTGCCGGTATGAGCCATGCCGTGATCTGCTGTTCATCCTGCGCGAGCTGTCATTCCCCAAGCCCGCGCCACGCGACAAGGTGATGACGGCAGAGCACGTCGAAGCTGTTCGCGCGGCGGCCCATGCCAACGGCAACCCTTCCCGCGCGCTCGCCTATGCCTTCCAGTTCGAGACCGCCCTGCGCCAGTGGGATGTCATCGGGCAATGGTATCCACTCGACTACCCCATCACGTCCGATGTGATCGGGCCGCGAGGCAAGTGGCACGGCCTGCGCTGGTCGAACATCGACGAGCACATGATCCTGCGGTTCCGGCCGAGCAAAACAGACGCCACCACCGGGGCCGAGGTGGTCATCGACCTCAAGCTGTGTCCCATGGTGCTCGAGGAGATCGACAGAGTGCCGCCCGAGAAGCGCGTCGGGCCCGTCGTCGTTTACGAGCGCACACGACTGCCCTATACCCAGAGCGAATTCTGGTATGGCTGGCGCAAGGACCGGAAGGGCACAGGCATAGGCCCCGATGTCTGGAGCCGCGACCTTCGGGCTTCGGCCGTCACGGAGGCGACCAGAGCCGGCAGCAACCTCGACGACGCAGCGAAGGTCGCTGGCCACTCGACGAAGCGCACAACGGCAAAGGTCTATGACCGCGCCAGACTGGAGGCCGCCAGACGGTTCCAAGAGGCCCGTCTCACCGGGCGGCACAAGTCAGGAACGTAATGGGGAACGTGGGGAACGCCTTCCCGCTGGACCGCTTGGAATTTCAGCGGTTCATGATCCGTTAATGTTAACGGGATGTTTACCATAATCAGCAGAATTTGACCCACCGGCAGGATTGCGCAGGACGTGCCTGCGGCAGCGCAGTGGGATCACCATGGCACAGACCGCCCCCTGGAGTGTGAAGGGCATCGACCCGCAGGCGCGGGATGCAGCCAAGGAGGCGGCGCGCAAGGCGGGAATGACGCTCGGCGCATGGCTCAGCAACGTCATCGCCGACCAGGCAGCGGAGGGCCACACGGCCCCGGCCGCGCCGGAGCGTGATTCGCTCGCCGAAGTCAGCGCGCGCCTCGAACGGTTTGCCCGCGAGCACACGCAGACCGCCATCCCGCCGCGCCACAACAGCGCCGACGACATGCCGAGCCTCGACGAGATCGTCGCGCGCGTCAGCGAGCGCAGCCTCGCCGAGACACGCGCCGCCGCGGCCCGCACGGCAAGCGCGCTCGATGCCGTCGCCCGCTGGATGGAGCGCACTGAATCCCAGATGGAGCAGAGCACGCGCGCGATGGCCGAGCGGCAGGACGAGACCGCCGTCGCCATCGGCAAGGCGCTGCTCGCCATCGGCCAGCGGCTCGACGAGATCGAGCGGCACCTCTCCACCGACAAGGCTCCCGCCGCCGTCTCGCGCTGGCACGAGGACGCGGACGCGCTGCGCAATGCGCTCGACGATGTCGGGGAGCGGCTCGAGGCCGTGGCCAGGGCCGGACAGACGGCCGGTGAGCCGGCATCCTTCGGCACGCTCGTCTCGGAGGAGCAGGCCGCCCGCCGTCGGCTCGAGGTGGCCATTGCCGAGATCCGCCGCCGCCAGCGCGAACTCGACGACGGTCCGTCGCTCGGCGAGCGCTTCGCCGCCATGAGCCGCCGGCTCGAGGAGCGCCCGCGTCGCAGCCCCGCGCCCGCGACGCGCGGGACGGCACCCGCCCGGTCGGGCGCCGACGAGGCCATCGTCGCGCGTCTGGAGACCCTGTCGCGCAAGATCGACGAGGCGCTGCGCCCAGTGGCGGAAATGCCGATCGGCGACGTCCTCGCCCGTCTCGATCGCCTCGACGAGCGTCTGGAGCGCCCCGCGCCGGATCTCGCGCGCATCGAAAGCATGATCCATGCACTGACGGCGCGCATCGAGGAGATACGCACCGCCGAGATGGACACCACCGGGCTCGATGCCCTGGAACGGCAGATCGGCCAGCTCGCGGCCCGGATCGATGCGGCCCAGGCCACGCCGGCTGCGGCCGACCGAGAGCAGATCGAGCAGGGCATGGCCTCGCTCGAGCGGACGATGGCCGACCTCCTCGCCGACATGCGCCGCCAGCTGCGCGAGGAGATGCGCGAGCTGCAGGACGGCACGGCTGCGGCCATCGAGCAGGCGGCCCAGCGTGCGGCCGAGGCGGCCCGCAACGCCCTGCCCGAGGCCTACGAGGCAGTGCCGGCCGAGATCGGCCAGCTCAAGCGTGATCTCGCCGAGCTGAGAACGACCCAGGCCACCAGCGACCTGCGGACCCAGGACACGCTGGAAGCCGTGCATGAGACGCTGGAGCGGATCGTGGACCGGCTCGCCCAGCTCGAGGAGGACATGCTCGAGGGGCGCCCCGCCCCCGCCGCCGCAGCGCCATCCGAGGACGAGCCGGAGGAGTCGGCCGCCTTCGAGGACCTACGCGCCAGCCTCGATGCCCTGCTCAGGGCCAACGAGCCCTCTCGCAGCCGCATCGACGAGGCCGTCCCGCCGGCACGCCCCGCGGAGGCCGACGCGCCCGCGCCCGTCGTCCGGCAAGCGGCCGAGCCCGTGCCGCCCGCCGAGGGCGAGGCGAAGCCGGCCGCGCCGGCCTTCGAGGAGGCTCCCGCCGCGACGGTCAAGGCGAGCTTCATCGCTGCCGCCCGGCGAGCGGCGCAGGCGGCAGCGGCCGAGACGGCCGCCGCCCTGCCGGACGCGGCCGCACAGCCCACGGCGGGCGAAGCCCCGGCCAAGACCGCCGAGGACCCGGTCCGCGCACTGAGGGCCGA